>Ga0307372_10003244_pt1 | contig 26176 bp, 25 predicted proteins | sample OX1MG_FD_202533 | JGI IMG/M metagenome (GOLD analysis project Ga0307372, IMG submission 202533) | Soil microbial communities from Risofladan, Vaasa, Finland - OX-1 | ecosystem: Environmental > Terrestrial > Soil > Coastal area > Acid sulfate soil | place: Finland: Risofladan, Vaasa | collected... | reverse complement strand
CTCCTGGGCTCAGAGCACTTGTACAGCTTTCCGTAGTAGTCTAGATTCTCATACGCTGTCAGACTTTCATACAGACCGACGTTGTCAGAAACAAAACCGATGATTTTCCTTATCTTCATGGAATCGGACTTGTTTCCGACTTCGAGGCCTGCAATCCTGGCGCTTCCGCTGGTCTTTGATATCAAACAACAGAGCATCCTGACCGTTGTCGTCTTGCCCGCACCGTTTGGCCCAAGGAAGCCGAAGACCTCGCCGTCGTCCACGCGAAGCGTGAGGCCGTCGACGGCGGTGACGCCGCCGAACTTTCGAGTGAGATTATCGGTCTCAATCAAATCGCGTGACCCTGAGCAGGGTCTCGTGACACGATATACGTCTTCAACGGCTGAAGGACCCCACTCTTTCTTCGAGCAGACCGTCTATCCGTCAAGGAACGAGCGCGCTCTTCGGTCGGAGAAGTCGCGCCGATTGTTGACCTATTTCGTCCGAGTTAAGCCAACGCCCGGCCGGGGCGACACACATGGTTAGCTCGTCCCCCGAACGGCTGCAGGAGCGACTCGACAGGAACGGGGAAGGGGAGAATGATATACCTATATCCCGCGTTTTGCGTTTCGTGTTTGATTGCTCCGGATAAACAGGGCTCGCAGTCTCCGTCCCGTCTTCGTCGCGGCTCTCCTGCTCGTGGCCCTCGTTCTGCCGTCTGCCCTTCTCGCGCCGCTCGCCAATGCCCAGACGATCCTCGCGACGGTGGCGAAGGTGCCCGGTCCCGTCGCCGTCGCATACGACTCCTCGAAGGGCGAGGTCTTCGTAGCGAATTATCAGGACGACACCGTCTCGGTGATCTCCGACGCGAACAACTCGATCGTCGCGACGGTGCCCGTGGGGATTGATCCCTTCTCCGTCACATACGACTCCTCCAAGGGCGAGGTCTTCGTGGCCAATAATGGCAACTCCACCGTATCGGTCATCTCCGACGCCACCAACTCTGTCGTCGCGACGGTGCGCGTCGGGTCGGGCCCTATCGCCGTCACATACGACTCCTCCAAGGGCGAGGTCTTCGTGGCCGATCACAACGACAACACCGTCTCCGTCATCTCAGACGCCACCAACGCCGTCGTGGCGACAGTGGCGGTGGGAGTTACCAGCGTCACCGGCGCTTACACGCCCCGTGCCCTCGCATACGACTCCTCGAAGGGCGAGGTCTTCGTAGCGAATTTCGGAAACGGCACCGTCTCCGTCATCGCCGACGCGAACAACTCGGTCGTCGCGACGGTGTCGCTTGCCTCGCTCGTCTCAAACGTGGGTAATGGGCTCACGGTTGCAGGGACGGAGCCCATCGCCCTCGCATACGACTCCTCCAAGGGCGAGGTCTTCGTGGCGAGCATCGGCAAGAGCCTCGTATTGGTCATCTCCGACGCTAACGACTCGGTCGTCGCGGCCGTGCCCGTTGGGTCCGGTCCCGTCGCCGTCGCATACGACTCCTCAGTTGGCGAGGTATTCTCGGCAAGTTCCGAAGACAACACTATCTCGGTCATCTCCGACGCCACCAACTCGGTCGTCGCGACTGTGCCCGTTGGCACAGGTCCTTTCGCGATCGCATACGACTCCTCCAAGAGCGAGGTCTTCGTGGCGAATGTCCAAGACAACACCGTCTCGGTCATCGAGCCTCCTGCAAATTCCACCACAGCGACGTCCTCGTACTCTGCCTCTTCGGCCACCTCGGTCGCTTCGAGCGGCCAATCTGTCCCCGTGCTGAGTTCCAACACCATCGTGTTTGGCCTGATCGATGGAGGAATACTGGTTGGTTTGATGACCGCGGTGCTGCTCTCCCTCCGCCGCCGTAGGAGCCGAACCCCGTCGTCGACGACTTAGACCAAAGGCAACGCCCTACGGCCTGATGTCGACGGCGACTGGATGCCCCTACCTGTTGTTAAATTCAAGTACCAATGCTTGGGGACGGTGGGTCGGACGCATTTGGGTAGATATCCAAGCCTGGGCATCCACATGTTCGCGCGTTCGAGAAGCGGTTCGAGCTCGTCGCCCTCGCGCGGATCTGACCAGATGCTACGGTCCCTCGTGCTAGCCTCCGGGTGAGTGGATGCGAATCAGGACAATCCTAATCTTAGGAGTAGTCGTGCGCGAGGCGTTCAGCTTCTGGACGGGACATCCCTTCGATTTCGAGATCTGGGTGAGAACCGGTTACTGGGTCGTGAGGGGACTCAGTCCGTACGCCCCGTTGCCGTTCGCGCCCGGCGTGAGCTTCGCAAACGACTTTGGCAACGGCAGCAACGCCGCGATCGGATATCTGCCCTTCTGGCCCCTTCTTCTCGGCGCGATCTACGAACTCTACTCTGGGGTGGGCTCGGGCAACAGGTTCGTGTACTACTTCCTTGTGAAGCAGCCGATCATATTTGCAGACGTGCTCCTCGCCTTCCTCTTGTTCGTCTACGTGAGGCGACAGAACCCCGACCTGGCGCCGAAGGTATTGGCGCTGTGGCTCTTCTCTCCCATCACGATCATCATCTCGTCGATATGGGGGACGTTCGACTCGATGGCGATGGTCTTCGTCATGATGGCGCTTCTTGCGCCCGCGGGAAGAGCCAGGTCGGCCTGGGATGGGATCGCGACCTTTGTGAAATCCATCCCTGTGATCTTTATCCTTCCGCTCTCATATTCGCGAGAAAACAGATGGGTGAACTTCGCCATCGCCCTCGGCATACCGGTGGTCTCCACGGCGGCCATCGTCTTCCTGGCGGGGTGGCCCGTGACAGGCCAGCACTATACGGTCCTCAGCACGCTCGAGAATACGCTTCAAGTCTACGGCTTCCCCCTGTCACTATGGGGGACGTGGGTCTTCCTGAACACCGTGAACGCGATTTCCAATTCGATGTTTCAGAGCGTCTTGAGCTGGGGCGTGTTCCTCTGGATCCCCGCGGTGGTGGTGGCGAGCCTGGGCGCCCGCCGCTGGTTCGGATTCGGGACCGACCGAAGCGTCGTCCAGTCCATGCTCGTCATCATCCTGACGTTCCTCCTCGTCCGCGGGCAGGTGAACGAGCAATACTCGATCTACTTGCTCGCGCTCCTCCTTATCGACGCCACCCTCTGGAATCCGAAGAGGATGAGGCTCTTCTATGTGGTCTCGGCCGTCGTCATCGCGGCGATCGTCACGAACAACGTCTTCTTGATCAGGTTCCTCTCACCGGTGTACCCGAACGCCTTGCAGGTGGAGGCCAACCTGATCGCCTCGACGGGTCAGCTGAGGAACGTCCTGCTCTACGCCGAGGGGCTCGCATTCTCGGGGCTGAACATCTGGTACCTGGCCGCTTTGATTAAGGAGAGGAGGCCGAGGGGGTACGAGCCTTGAGACCGCGGGAGTCGAGCGGAGAGAGTTGGAAGGCAGGATAGTCGGAGTCTTCGGGACGGACGCGAGCGAGAAGGCAGGCCTCCTCGATCCCATCACGAAGAAGAGCGAGGCGGAGGGGGGCTTGGTCGTGCACCGGAGGGTCGAGTCAGGCGTAAACTACTCGTTCCTCGAGGACGCGCAGTTCCCGGAGAAGGTCCAGGGGTACTCGCGGATCGCCTCCATCTCGGACTACGCGCTTTACGTCCTCCCGAAGTTCGGGAAGATCGCGCCGCCAGACGGAGAGCTGGCCGTCGTCATCGACTCGTTCGGGTTGGACGGCTCGATCTTGGCCATCGACGAGGAGCCTCCTTCGGCGATAGGGACATACTTCAAGGGGACGAGGCTCGAGGGCTTCGGCGCGAGCAGCCGCAGCTCCAAGTCCTCCGTGTTCGACCTCGCCGCGGTCAAGGAGGGTCCCAACGTGCCGCCGAAGGGGACGCTGGTCTACATCGACAGGGCCTTCAGCGTCAAGGGCGTCGGCTTGGTCGTCCTCGGCTTCGTGCTCGGCGGGACGGTGAGCATCCACGACGAGTTGCGGCTCATCCCAGGCGCCGAGGGGAAGAGGGCGGAGGTGAGGGGGATACAGGTGAGCGACGAGGACCAGGAGAGCGTGGGGAGGGGTCTTAGGGTGGGGCTCTCGCTCAAGGGGGTGGAGCTCAAGGACCTGGACAAGGTCTCGTGGATGGACGACGGGAGCTTCCAGGTCAGCGAAAAGGTGTCCTTCGACTTTACGCAGAGCAGATTCTACAAGCAGGCCGTCGACGGGAGGGACATGCACCTCCAGCTCCCGGGAGAGATCCTCACCTGCAAGGTCAAGGCGGAGGGACTCGGAAACGGCAGCGTCGCGGCTTCGCTGCCGTCGGTCGCGCCGGTCTGGGAGGGAATGCGAGTCGGTCTGGTCGACCTGAACGGCAAGGGTCTGCGGGTGGCGGGCGGCGGAAAGTGCCGGGCGCAATCTTGAACAACGATTATAGCTCGGCTCTTCCAGGTTTCTCCTGAAGTGTCGCCCGGTAAGAAGGAGGTAATCACCCTCGGCGGAGGCTGCTTCTGGTGCCTAGACGCGGTCTTCACTGACATCAAGGGGGTCGAGCAGGTGCTCTCGGGATACTCCGGGGGGCTGGACGCGAACCCGACGTATGAGGATGTGTGCTCGGGCGCGACCGGCCACGCGGAGGTAGTCCAGGTCACCTTCGACCCTGACCTAGTCTCGCTGCGCGAGCTTCTGAAGGTCTTCTTCACCCTCCACGACCCTACCACGAAGGACAGGCAGGGAAACGACGCGGGGACGCAGTACCGCTCGATCGTCCTCTATCGGGACCAGGCGCAAAAGGCGGCCGCCGAAGATGTCATCAGGGAGATCGACTCCTCAAGCGTTTGGGACGCGAAGGCCGTCACCGAGCTCAAGCCTTTCGAGGCGTTCTACCGGGCGGAGGACTACCACCAGGATTACTACAGGAAGAACCCCCTTCAGCCCTACTGCCTGTTAGTCATCCGCCCCAAGGTCTCCAAGCTGAGGAAGAAGTACCTGGAGATGCTGAAGGCCTCGTAAGGCCACAAGAGCCCTTTTTACGCCTGGGCTCAGCCGACCCGGTGTGCGCGGGATGGTGGGGGTCTGCGGGACTCCAGGGACGGGGAAGAAGACCGTCAGCCCGATCGTCGCCAAACTGATGGGGCTCCCAGCGCCCATACCCATCAACTCGCTCGCGCCGAAGGGAGGGGCCGAGGTGGACACCGCCCTCCTGCGGCGCAAACTTCTCGATCTCGACCCGCCTCGCGCCGTCCTGTTCGGGCATCTCCTCCCCCACGTACTCAGAAAGTCCGAGGCGGGGTTCGTCGCCGTGCTGAGGTGCGAGCCCTCCGTGCTCCGCGAGCGGCTGGTGGAGAGAGGGTACCCCCGCGCGAAGGTCACCGAGAACGTGGAGGCGGAGCTAATAGGCGTCGTCCTCGACGAGTGCGTCAGGAGATTCGGTAGTGCCCTCGCCAGGGAGTACGACACGACCTCCACCTCGCCCCAGGCCGTCGCCAGCGCAATCGTGAGGGACGCGGAGACGGCGAAAGCCTCCGGGAGGGGGGCCGCCGCCGGGGCGAGGCGCGTCTGGATCGACTGGACCTTGGACTACGATTCTTCGACCAAGTTGAGGTCCCTCCTCGCGGGGAGCAGAGACCCCCCTGCCTCCACCTGAACCAGGATTGGCTTTTGGAGCCTGGTGAGGCTCACGACCGCCTCCCCCACGCCAAGGGTGGAGACGTGCGCCAGCTGCTCCGGGGTGAGGTTGAGCGAGTCGCGCACCAGCCTGAGGTCCTCCGCCCACGCCACCCTGTGGATTATCCTGACGCCCGAGTTCTTCACCACCTCAGACGCCACCTGGGTGGGGAACTGCGCGATGAAGAGCATCGACTCCCCGAACTTCCTGAGCTCCGATATCATCCTCTCCCCCACGCTCGGCGGGTCCTCGTCCCGCCTGACCGGCGCGATGTTCCGCGCCTCCTCGATCATCATGAGGTGCTCCATCCTCACCTTCCTCGCGACCCTCATCTCGTAGACCAGTTTCATCAGGATGTCGGCGAAGATGCTCCTCGAAAGGGTCTCCCTGATGTTCCCAAGCTCGACGCAAAGGACCTTGTCGAGCAGCTCGTCGACCGTGTGGCTCGAGGGCGAGTTGAAGGCGCGCCCGACGTGCCCCTGGGTTAGGGGGACTAGCCTCCTGAGCAGCGCGACCTTCGTCTCGTTGTCGTACGCAGACCTCAGGGGATAGCTCTCTATCGTGCTCACGAGAGAGGCGAGCGTCGGGACCTCCCTGTCAGCCGCCTCCCCAAGGCACCGCTGAAGCGCGTTCCTGAACATGTACGCCTGCGGATGGGTAAAGTGATACGTGTCCGAGAATATGTCCGTGACCATTTCGACGTGCTCCGCTGGCTCAGTACCCGGCCCCATGTCCATCGGGTTTATCGCGAAGTCGTCCTTCCCAGGAGACAGCACCTGCCCCCCGACCGACTTCACGAGGTCCGCGTGCTCATTGTGCCAGTCGAGGATCATCACAGGCAAGCCCATGGTCGCGACCTGGCGCACTATCACTCCGGCCGTGGTCGACTTGCCCGAGCCTGTCATCCCCATGAGCGTCACGTGGCGCTTTAGGTCTTCCAGCTGGAGCCTGAACTCGTGAGAGGTCCCTGAGCGCGCCTTTAGGCGCCCCAGCAGGATGCCCTCTCCCCTCTCTCCCGACTCCTTCGAGTTCGGGATGTAAAAGTCGGGGGCGACGCTCATCGGGGCCACGCTAGGGCCGTGCCCCTCGAAGGACTCGAGAGTGCTGAGCGTCTCGGAGTCCGCCACCTGGCGGAGCTTCGGCTCCGCGGGCAACAGGAGAGCCTGAGCGAAGCCGACCAGCTCGCTCCTCGTCAGCCGCCTGACGGAAGAGTTGGGCAGCCCGACCGAGAGAGTGGCCGCGAGCGTCGCGGCGTTCTGCTCGCACTCCGCCCGGGCCTCTTGAAGCTCCTTCCCATGCGCGTCGACCCACGTGCCCACGACCAGGTCGAACTCAAAGATCTGGTTCTCCTCGTCCTCGTCTTGCTTCGAGGGCTTCACCATCATGGTGTAGATGAATGGTATCTTCGCCCTGTGCAGACCGTCGAGCAGGCCCTTCATCCGCTGGTGCTGCAGGGTGATCCTCACCGCCGCGGAGTAGTCTATCTTCGACTCGTCGACCGAGTCTGTGAGGCGGACGCGCAGGAGCGAGAACAGCCTGATGTTGTTCGACCTCGTCGTCGCGAGGTATCTCCCCTCGACCACGGAGACCGAGTCTAGCCGGATGGGGACGCCGCTAGTGAGCTTCCACCTGAAGCGAGAGAAGAAGTTCCCCGCTCCACGCCCCAGGCCAGAGATGGCGTCCTCCTCCGCGACCATGGTCTCCAGCCTCACCAGTGGAATGCGCTGCTGAAGAGGTCGTTGAGGCTGGAGGAGATGGATGTCCAGATGTTGGAGGTGAGGCCGCTCGCCTGCTTCAGGATCGAGTCCACCCCTCCCACGAGAAGCGAGAGGGCCACGAGCGCCACAGAGAGGAGAAGCGCCTCCTCGATGAGCTGCGCCGCCCTCCTGTTCCTTTTCAATCTTGGGAGAATCCTTTCGATTATCATCTCTAGAATATGTGCGGCGCCTATTTAATCTCCCACGGCGCTGCGGTTAGGCACCCAGGCTGAAAGACGCGAGCGGCCCCAAGAAGTAGACGACCCCCGTAAAAGCAAGGAGGGATATCGCCACGTTGACGTAGGGGCGCTGAGGGGAGAGGAAGAGCCCGAGGCAGATTGCACTGGGAAGCAGGAACACCGCCCCCTCGTACGGCGAAAACGTGGACGCAGCCTGGGGTGCAGTCCCCAGGGTTATCTGGAAGGTCGAGATGACCGGGGCGAGGGTGGAGAGCATCCCGACGACCACCCCCGCGACGACCGAGACGATCAGCCCCCTGAAGGCCATGACCTTCTTCTCCATGGCGCGCTTCTCCTTGAGAAGGGTCCACCTGTCGAACATCGCGGATAGCTTCTCCGCGCCCCTGCTCGCATCGGCGGAGCTGATCCTTGCGAGGGTCGCGATGAACCGGAGGAGCTCCCCCGAGGAGCCTGAGTCCTTCATGAGGCCCGCGAACGCCTTCTCGACGGGCGTCCCCAAGAGGATTCTCTTGACGGCATCCCGCTCCGCGCCGTCCTTCGAGCCCGAGAAGACGCCCACGAACGCGGCGGCGAGCCCGAGGCCTCTCGATGAACGCTTGAGCACGGTGCGGAGCCTCCTCATCACCTCGAGCTCCGCGGCGGTCGTCGCCGACCCTGGGGGAGCGCTCACGCCTTGTCACCACCCCACTTGACGGAGCTTCCCGAGATCGCGAGCGTCAGGTCGAGCACGACGACCTCCAGGACGACTAGGGCGCCTATCGCCACATGGCCCGTCGCCTTTGTCATCGCCGCGAACAGCATCATCATGATGGGGAGGAAGAACGCGACAGCTATGAGGAGCGGCATCTTCGTTTCCTCGTCGAGTCCGGCCGAGTTCAGTATCCCGTCCAGCTCTTCGCTGCCCTCCTCGACCCTGGCCCTGTCCACCCCGACTACCGAATTGATGACAGTCCTCGCGGACTCCGAGAAGACGTGGCTCTCGGGCCGGGCGCCAACCGTCGCGGAAGAGGCATCGTAGCCCAGCAGCACCCGCCTCCTCACCTCCGCCAGGAAAGAGCTCAGGCGAGGCTCCTCCGCTCGCAGCGCCAGGAAGGTCTTGCTCCGGGAGGAGGTGGCCTTTAGGTAGATGTTCGAGGAGGCGGCGAACGACGGGGCCTCTAGCGTCTGTTGAAAAGCAGCCATCCGCACTATCCGCCTCGGGGCCGTCGAGACAAGGTATCCCGCGCCCGCGGCTGCCATCGCGCCCAGGACGAACGAGACCGAGCCGATGCGCAGCTGTCCTCCGACGAGGACGACGAGCACGAAGAAGGACGCGGCCACGCCGAGCGTGAAGAAGATTGCTCTCCTCTGGTCGAGACCTACCTCTTCCCAGGACTGGACCTTCATCCCGTCGCGGCCCTCGCGCTTTGAGCCCCGCCGATCCTCTCGATCTGCATCTCGAGGCTCGAGAGGAACGCCTCCCTGGTCGTCGACGGAAGGAGGAGGTCGAGCTCCTCCCATGAAGCCGTCCTGCGAAGCAGACCTCCGGGCGCGCGCGTGTACGTCCTGCGAAGCCACGGCTCGACCTCACGTTCCCCTTGCTCCGGGGCCGAGCGTCCCGACATCGTCGATATGCTATGCACGCACCTCCGGGAGGAGAGCCTCTGGGGCCTGAGCATCTGGACAATGATCCCAAGGTCCAGCAGGTTCGCCTTCGAGATGCCATGAAGCTCGAGCCACCTACGGATCGCCTGCTCCGGGGAAGACGAGTGAAACGTCTGCAGCCCCCTGACTCCCGCCGACAGCGCCTGGAAGAACGCCCTGCTGTGCTCCTCAGACTGTATCTCTCCGAGTATCACCATGTCTGGCGATCGGTGGAGTATCTTCGTGATCTCGGCGGACTTTGTGCGCTGGGCCTCGCCCCCTCTCTCGAAGGGGTCCACTCGCAGCTTCATCTGGTGGTATCCCCGTTCCAGCAGGTCCTTGCTCTCGACGGCGTCCTCGATGTAGATCCTCCTCAGCCTCCGGTCAAGAGCCTCGTCCAGGGCGTTCAGGAGCGTGGTCTTCCCAGTACCCGTATCCCCGACTATCGTCACGTTGACCCCTGCTTCCAGGGACGCGAGTAGGAACGCCGCTGCCTCGACTGAGAGCACGTCCATCGCGACGAGGTCGTGCAGGGTGAGCACGTTTGAGGTGAGCTTTCGCACGTCGAGCGAGAACCCGCTCACGGCGAGGGGGTCAAGGTCGAGCGACACGCGGAGCCTAGTGCCGAAGACGTCGAACTCGTTCTTGAGCGACGGGTTTGCGTAGTCCAGCGTGTAGCCCTTGAACGTGTCCATGTGGGTCTCGAGGGCCCGCCTCTCCCTCTCTGCCAGGAAGATGCGGCTCTCGCACCTCCCATACTTCGCGTGGTCGAGGTAGACGGTGGAGTTCGGAGAGTCGAGGAAGAACTCTTGGACGTTCCTGTCTCTCGAGAGCGCGAAGACGGTCGGAAGCCCCACCGCCTCGAATGCGGCGAGGCGAGAGAGCTCCCTGACCATCCCGAGGTCGCGGATCCTCGAAAGCTCGTGAGCAGCCATCTGGCTGAGGACCTCGATCAGCCTCGTGAAGGTCAAGGGTTTGACGTGCTCCGGGGAGAGCCTCTCGCTTATCCTACCGACGGCAGCCCTGAGCAAAGCGAGGTTCTCCGCCCCGAGGACGGGCACTACGTCGTAGAGGGTCGCCTTCGTTCCCCCGTCGCCCTCTTCTCTCCTGATCTCACACCTGAATAGTCCGTTCGGGTACGACTCTATCAGCTCAGAGTCTGAGGACTGGAGGAGCTCGACCAAGAGCGGCCCGGACTGTGAGCCTTTTCCGTCCTTCTTCCGAGCGAACAACAGAAGGGCCTTCTCGACCCGGCCGATCATCCCTGAAAGAGGTCGGGCGGGTAAAAAAGCGCCAACGCGTGGACGCTTAAATCCCCTACGCGCATCTTTCGCCGCATTTCGAATGGTAGAGCTGATCGAGTATGTCATCGTCTTCGGGATCTCCGTGGGCGTTGCTGGCGCGTGCGTGATGCTCGTAAACGGGGCGCTGCCAGGGCTGAGCGAGGTGGCTGCCGTGTCCACCGCGGACCAGGTCGCCGGCGCCGCGAGGATCGCTGTCATGGAGGACAGGAACGTCAGTCTGCTGCTTCCGCTCCAGAATTCCTCGGTCTCCTGCTCGGCGGGCTCGCTCTCGGTCTCGATCAACGGCGACTCCCGGGCGTATGAGGTGGGCTTCCCCTGCTCGTTCGACTTCCAGGGCTTGAGCGGCGCGTGCACCCTCGTCTTCTCGGCGCCCGCCGACGCTCTCCGGCTTGGGGTGACCTGTTGAGTTGCCGGCCGTCTCTGTCTCCTCCCAGCTCTCGGAGGCCGTCTACTTCGTCTCGATAATAGGGCTCTCGGTCCTCCTCGCTCGCCCCGTCTACCTCGTCTACTCGGGCTCGCAGGAGAGGTCGGCACAGGTCGTAGCCTCGGGCATCGAGGCGATGATCGACTCGATGTCGCCCGGGACTACCGTGGTCACGAGCCTGGAGAGCTATCCGGGCGTCCAGCTCTTCGTGGCCCTCTCGGGGACGACCGTCGCCGCGTCCTTCGGAAACGCGACGGCCACGGCCCAGGTCAGGTGGGAGCTCCCGCGCGCGACGCTCTCTCCCGGAGCGACATATGTCTTCACGCTGACTGGAGGCGAAGTGATGGTTGCGCAGGCGCGCAATGGTTGAGGATTACGTCGAGGTCTGCATCGCCCTGGTGATGCTGGCCAGCACGACCCTGCTCGCGCTCTCGGTCGTGCTCTCGCACATCGCGCTCGGTGGCTAGAGCCGAATGCAATTCATCGACATCGCTGTCGCCTCGGGGTACGCCGCCGTCTGCCTCTCGCTCATAGTCCTGATGAACCCCGTCGCGCCTCGGGAGGCCGCCGTTGGGGCCGGGGCCCTGTCGGCATTGGACTCCGCCATCTCGTCCTACATCGAGCACGTCGGCCTCCCTTTCCTCGCGACCTCATCCGAGGCCGCCATCTGCAGCTCCGCGGCCGAAGCGAGCAATTCGACCCTGGCCTTCGACGTGGTCGTGCAGGGCGAGGGCTGCGGCTCTTCCGTGGCGCCCTCCTCTCCCCTCGCCTCCTCGTCCTTGACCATCGACCTTCCCTCCCGCACCGTGGTGATAGAGGCTTGGCTCGTAAGGCAGTAGCTGCGACGCTCGCATCGGTCGTCCTCTTGACCGTCCTCGTCGTCGCCGATGCGACTGTGATGTCGGCGCAAGACAACCTGGCGTCGACCGTCCAGACATCCCAGATCGAGTCGCGGGAGCTGCTGCTGGAGCAGTCCTTGGCCGGGAGCGTCTCGCTCCAGGTCCTCGCGCAGGCACAGGGCTACCTCTCGTCCAACCCCGCGGAGTGCGACGGCCTGCCGCAGTACGCCGGGTCGATATCTACGTCGGGCGAGTCATCAGGGGAAGACTCCGGGATTGCGTACACGGCCAACGCCACCGCTAGCGAGTCGCCGGCTTCCTCCCTCGAATCGCCTCGAGGGGACAATCTGACGATCGTAGCCCCCTTCGCCGGAGATGTCCCCGGCGCCCTCAACCTTCAAGAGGTCTTGAGCGTCAAGGAGGTGGGGGGTGGCGGGTCGGTCTCGCTCGAGAGGAGCGAGACCCACACCCTCAATCTCCCTATCAAGGTCGATTTCGCATCCTCGCTCTGCACCTCGACCCTCGGCTCTCTCGCCGCAGCCCTCTCTCGGTCGCCGTGCAACGCGACCCTAGAGCAGGATGCCTTCGACGCTGTGCTGCCGGCGCTCCACGAGGATGCCGCCGCCCTGGGGTTCACCCTGGCCGCTGGCTGGGGCTCTGGTGGCTCCTCTTGCTCGGCGACCTACTGGGTCACGCTTGTCGAGCCTGGAGTTGCGGGAGCGACAGGAAGCTTTGACTGGACGGTCCGAGGCTCTGGGACGACAGCATAGGCCTGAGCTCGTCGTAGATCGCGTCCCACCTCGGCCTGAAGAGCTCGCAGAACTGCTCTCTGACGGTGTACTCAGCCACGTTGACGCAGTTGGCGGCTTCCCTCTGGGTGAAGAGCCTCTTCCTCGACTCGCTCTCCGAGACCGCAACCTCCGCCGCGTAGAAGCTCGTCGCGGCGAGGGCGCAGGGGCTGTGTCCGCCCCTCACCGATGAATCCAGCATCGCGAGCGCCCTCCTCGCCAGATGGAGCAGCTTGTACTGGTAGCCGGGAGGCGCGCCGAGCTTCGCCAGGGCCTCGGAGAGGCGGGCTGCCACCCTCCCGAGGTGCTCCTCCGCCCTCATCGCGCTCGCCCTCACCGGGGAGTCGAACCCCATCCTGATGAGCGTGGACGGCCTGACGTTGTGCCCCAGCGCCCTGTGGGCGGCGACCACCTCTCTCACGCCGACGCTCGAGACGCCGCAGATCCTGCAGGCGCTTATTATCGAGAAGGCGGAGATCGCGGCTATCGTGTACCCTGTCCTCTGCTTCCTGATCGCGAGGAGCCCCTTGGCCACGGCTATGGCCTGCCCCATCGCCCCGGGGGGCAGGGAGAGCTTCTCGCATATCCTCTCGATCAGCTTCGCGCACGGATAGACCCCCGCCTCGTCCACCTGCGAATAGTCCGAGATCGTTTTGAGATACCTGAACGTGGAGGAGGAGCCCGAGAACCCCCTGGAGGGCGCCTCGTCGCGGTCGTAGTCCATCGGCCCGAGGAAGCTCCCGAGCGAGTGGTTCGTGTAATCCACCGCGTGAGCCCTCCTCACCGCCGCGCCGCCGACCGAGTCGGCCGCGACCTCCTTTTGCCTGACGCTCCCGCACGAGGAGCAGACCATCTCCTCGTCGATGTCCACCATCCTCCCGGAGCAGTTCGCGCACCTTGCGTCGTCCACAGAATAGGTCGAAGTTAGCATGAGGGGGAGCCGGGCGCCCGGGGTAATCTCTTGGGCCAGCTATCCGAAGGCCGCCGCGCGCGGCCCCATCGCCCTCCAGGGTGTCGGCCCGTTGTAGAGGGGGGTGGGCTGCTTGAAAGTGTCCGAACCATTTTAAAAGACGACGGCGGAGCCAAAACTCCCGTTGCTAGAGAAGGTCAGGGACATTCACCTCCAGCCCTCGAAGGAGGTCGTCACCCTCGTGGACCAGATGCACGGCGCCGGGGGCTTCATGGGGAGGCACCTCGCCGAGGTGGCGCGGATCTACACGGAGATGCTGGACGACCGCGCCTGCACGAAGTTCCTCTCCTTCCCCGCCGCGCTCGTCGCGACCGGGACGAGGGGGGTGATAGTCGACATGATAAGGGAGGGGATGGTAGACGTGATAGTCACCGCCTCGGGCACCCTCGACCACGACCTGGCGCGTAGCTGGGGCGATTACTACCACGGGAGCTTCGAACTCGACGACCTGAAGGTGAAGAGAGAGGGGTACCACAGGCTCGGGAACGTCCTGGTCCCGCTCGAGACCTACGGCCCGGCCATCGAGAAGCGCCTCCAGCCTTGGCTCGAGAGAAAGTATCAGGCAGGGGAGAAGAGCATGACCACCGAGCGGCTCTGCTTTGAGCTCGGGGAGCTCGGCGACGAGCGCTCGATCCTCCATTGGGCGCGGAAGAAGAACGTCCCAATCTTCGTCCCCGGACCGATGGACGGCGCAGTGGGGTCGCAGATGTGGCTCTTCGCCAACAGGAGGAGCGACTTCCGCGTCGACGTGATAGGGGACGAGAAGAGGCTGGCGGACATCACCTTCGACTCGAAGAAGAGCGGGGCGATGGTCATCGGGGGAGGGATAAGCAAGCATCACTTGTTGTGGTGGAATCAGTTCAAGGGCGGCCTCGACTACGCCTGCTACATCACGACGGCCGTCGAGTACGACGGAAGCCTCAGCGGCGCTCAGGTGAAGGAGGCCATATCGTGGGGCAAGGTCAGGCCAAAGGCCAGGATGACGACGCTCATCGCCGACGCCACGACCGCCCTACCGCTGGTCGCGTGCTACGCGATGACCAGCAGGAAGAAGCGCCCTTAAGGTTAGGTCTCGTATCCGGTGCTAACGGCCTTTATCGCCTTCGCCTTAAACGTGCTAGCTTTGAGTGACCTTGACTATTAACCGCCCATGCCCGAAGTTGCAAAAACCTCAAGCTTATAACCGGTTCGCGAAAACCCCCGCAAGCAGTTTTAGATAAAATGGCGATAGATTACAGTCTTCTGGCCGTCGGCGGGGCGCTCGTCGCGCTCGTCTACGCGGTCATCCTGATCTTCAACGTAAGGTCGCAGAACGCGGGAACCCCTAAGATGCAGGAGATATCCGGCGCCGTCAGGGAGGGTGCAAACGCCTTCCTCTCCAGGGAGTACAAGGTCATCGCGCCCGTCGCGGTGATCGTCGCCGCCGCCATCTACCTCTTCATAGACATCCCTCTCGGCACGGGTGGTACGACGGCCGTCGGGTTCGTGGTGGGGGCTGCCCTCTCGGCCTTCGCAGGCTACGTCGGGATGGCGATTACGGTCCGGACGAGCTCTCGGACCGCTGAGGCCGCCAAGAGCGGGATGGGTGACGCCCTCACGGTCTCGTTCAGGGGAGGCAGCGTCATGGGCATGGCCGTCGTCGGGTTCGGGCTGCTGGGCCTCTCGCTCTTCTACATCGCGTATCAGGGGACGATCACCGCCAACCCGGTCACGATGGCGGGGCTCGGGTTCGGCGCATCGCTGATCGCCATGTTCATGAGGGTCTCGGGCGGAATCTACACCAAGGCCGCCGACGTCGGAGCCGACCTCGTCGGAAAGGTCGAGGCGAACATCCCCGAGGACGACCCGCGCAATCCGGCGGTCATAGCGGACAACGTCGGCGACAACGTCGGCGACTGCGCGGGGATGGGCGCGGACGTCTACGAGTCTTTCGTCGTCACGGCCATCGCGGCGGTCATACTCGGCGGGCTCGTCCAGCTCGACAAGAGCCTCCCGGCCCAACTCCTCTCCGTCGTCTCTGCGAACCAGCTGATACTCTACCCGCTCACCCTCGGCGTCGCGGGAATCATCGGCTCGATATTGGGTGGACTCTACATCCGCCGCTCGCTAAAGTCGAAGCCGATGGCAGCGCTCAACCTCTCCCTAATGATCTCCGCTGTGATCACGCTCGTGATCGATTACCTCATCGGGCAGTCCCTCTTCGGCGGCAACCCGATCTCGTACTGGCTCTTCGGGAGCGCGGTCGTCGGAATCGTGGTGGTCATCGTGATAGAGAGGGTCGCAGACTACTTCACGTCGTACCTCTTCCCGCCCGTCCGGCACATCTCCGAGGCGAGCCAGACGGGCGCAGCCACCAACTTCTTGGCGGGCTTCTCCACCGGATTGGAAAGCGCTGCGCCATCGGCCGTCGTGCTCGTGGTCGCAATCCTCGTCTCGTATTACCTTGGCTACTATGGCTCGGGCCATGACATGCTGATGGGCGTATACAGCACCGCGGTGGCAACGATGGCCATGCTCTCGCTCACTGGAGCGATAATGTCAATCGACTCTTTCGGGCCTATCACCGACAACGCGAACGGGATAGCCGAGATGGCCGGGCTCGAGGGCAACGTGCGGGTCGTCACCGACGAGCTCGACGCCATAGGCAACACCACCAAGGCCACCACAAAGGCGTTCGCGGTGATGTCAGCGGCGCTCGCCGCGGTCTCTATCTTCGAGGCTTTCCAGAGCGAGGTCAACCGCCAGATAAGCCTCCACAACCTCTTCGCGAAGTACGGGCTCGCGCCGGGGCAGACCCTCAGTTTCACCCTCAGCGACCCGCACGTGATAGTCGGCCTCTTCATCGGAGGCTTGCTCCCGTTCTACTTCTCGAGCTTTCTCATCCAGGCCGTCGGCCGCGCTGCGATAAAGATGGTCAACGAAGTGAGGAGGCAGTTCCGAGAGATCCCAGGGATAATGGAGGGGACGGGGAAGCCTGACTACGCAAAGTGCGTCGACATCAGCACCGCCGCCGCGATCAAGGAGCTCGCGGCCCCTGCCATCCTGGCCGTTTCCACGCCTCTTGCGGTGGGCTTCCTCTTGGGGCCCGTGGCCCTCGGCGGACTCCTGATCGGCAGCGTAGTCTCAGGCGTCTTCCTCGCGTTCACTTTGACCAACAGCGGCGCGGCCATGGACAACGCCAAGAAGTACATCGAGACCGGCGCTTTCGGAGGCAAGGGGACACCTACCCACGCTGCGGCCGTCATGGGCGACACGGTAGGGGACCCGTTCAAGGACACAGCCGGACCGGCGATCAACTCGCTGATCAAGGTCCTCAACACCATCTCGATAGTGTTCGTCTCCGCCGTCGTCATCTACGCGCTCTTCGTGTAGGCAGTTCCGCAGGGCTGGTCAGGCGCCAAGCCGAGCCAAGCCGAGCCAAGCCGAGCCAAGCCAAGCCGAGACGGGCTTTTCGCTATTTCATCCTGAGGTCGCTCACAAGGCAGGCTGGGCACTTTAGGTTGAGCTTGGTCTCCGTCTCAGAGACGACGACCATGCGCGTCCCGCAGCACGGGCAGCTAGGTTGCTGCTTCTGCTCGTCCAACCTCACCAACTACCTCCGCGTGCCTCGCCTCAGGGACTGAGGGCCGCCGCAGCTATCTGCTGGCGACCGCTTCTATCTCCACAAGGACGTCGTCCCTGGCGAACCCGGTCACCAGGGTGGCCCTCGCGGGCCTGTGCTTGCCGAAGAACTTCGCGTAGACGTCGTTCATCTCCTTGAACATCGACATTTCCTTGATGAAGACGGTTGTCTTCGCCACGTTCTTCTCCGACGTCCCGGCCGCCTTCAAGACTGCCTTCAGGCTTGCGAGCACGCGCTCGGTCTGCTCCTTGACCCCCCCGCTCACCATCTTCCCTGTCGCCGGGTCGAGGGCTATCATCCCTGAGACGAAGACGAGGTTCTTCACCACGACCGCCTGAGAGTATGGCCCTATCGGCTCGGGGGCCTTCTTCGAATTGACAATCTTCAAGATAAAGGACGGCGGATTCCCGGCGTTTTTATCCTTTCTAGGTCGTGGGCAGTTATTAGTCGCCCGCACCTCTCAAGATATGGGGAGCAAGAAGGGCGTCAAGAAACGGCCGACGACGGAGAGGGATCGGCTTTACCGCCTTGTCCTCGGCCTCCGGGAGGACGGCTTAAGCTACAACCAGATCATCGAGAGAGTGGAGGTCGAGACTGGAGTCACTCTCAGAAAGTCCCACATTTCTGGATGGATTAATGGGAAGCACAGACCGTTAGGGTACGTCAGGGCGTTTGACGCAAGTCCATGCGCCGAACTCGCTTACGTGATTGGCGTAAGTCTAGGAGATGCCTCGACCAGCAGTAGCCCCAGCAACTACAATCACAAGATCAAGCTAAGGGTAATCGATGAAGAGTTCGCCCAGGAGTTCGCAAGGTGCCTTGGGGTGCTGCTGGGACGGACACCACCAAGAGTGAAATGGCACGAGAAGACTCATTCTTGGCACACAGAACTCTCTAGCTTGCTGCTCATGAGGTTCTTGCGCCGGGATCTGGTTGTCCTTGTGCCTTTAATTGAGCACTGCCCCCGGTGCATGGGCGCGTTCCTGAGAGGATTCTATGATTCGGAGGCATCAATTAGGGGCCGCCAGCTCAGAGTGCACAATGGCGATCTTGACAAGCTCAAACTGGTATGCAGGCTCCTTAGCTCGCTGGGGATAGAGACGACCGGTCCACACCTCAGGGGCGAGAAGGGAGGAACGGGTTCAATCAAGGGGAAGCTGTATCATGTCAACAAAGACCAATACTACGTTTACGTAAGAACGAGTTCTCTTCTCGCCTTTTCATATAGTGTAGGATTCACAATCGTGCGAAAGCAGGAACGACTCAAAGAAGCTGTGATGGTCAGAGGTCGTGGATGAAATAACAGAAAATACGACTAAGAACCTGAGAAAACGCTAAAATCGTGACGCGTTTGACTAATAAGGCGCAAAACGTGTTTGGTTTTTAGAGGTGGGAGAGGGAATCGAACCCTCATGAATGCGCTCTCTGTCCCATCCTCGACAAACTGCAGGCGCACGCGTAACCAATCCGCCATCCCACCGTTTTTTCGGACAAGAGTCGGTCCCACCGGCGAGTAAATATGCGTTGGGAGGGACCCCCGTCCCTGACGCCTAGGGCGAACAAGACTTATATCAAATATTCTAGATGGCCTCGTCGCTGAATGCTGTCCTGGCTTCCATTCGCTGCGATGCCTCCAACAGTCAAGATATTCACGACGCTACAAAACTACTATCTGATTTTGGGAGGCGCGGCCTCTGTAATCGTCATCGGCTACATGGTCTTCCAAATAGCGAAGAACCGCGAGCGGCCGGGCAGGCAAACGCCGGCCTACCACCACGAGGAGGGCGAATGGGGGAACTGGAAGGGCGTGTTGATGCTCCTTTGCGTGACCGGCTCGGTCCTCGCGTTCGTGGAGTACCAGACCTTCGCCTCAGCCAACCTCGTCGCGATTCCGGACCCGCCCAGCGCCTTGTTGGTCGGCGTGACGGGACAACAGTATTCTTGGAGCTTCACGTATCCGAATGGTTACACCGACTTCCAGAACATGACAGTCCCGGTCGATTCTATCGTGATCCTGAACATCACTTCGAGGGACGTCACGCATGGGCTCTACATACCCGAGTTGGATGTGGCGAAGGACGCCCAACCGGGAGTCTACAGCGAGCTGTGGTTCAACGCGACCCAGACGGGAGTCTACACCATCCAATGCCGACAGCTCTGCGGTGTCGGACACGCGCTGATGCTCTCGAAGCTCGTGGTCGAGAGCGTTGCCCAGTACAACGCATGGTATGCTAAGCTCCCCGTGGCCCCGCCCGCGAAGGGAGGTGCCTAGCGAGAAATGAACGCCTGGCTGTCCCGCTGGCTCTACACGACCAACCACAAGGACGTGGGGCTGCTCTACATCGCCGGCTCGATGTACTTCGGGTTCATCGGGGCCATCCTGATACTCCTGGTCAGAGTGGAGCTCGCCATCCCGGTCTGCGCCGCCGGGGTCTCCGGCATGTGCTGGCCGAGCGCCACGCAGACGTTCCTGAGCGCGGCCTCGTTCAACCAGGCGGTCACGCTCCACGGCCTGATCATGATCCTCTGGTTCCTGTCCCCTCTCGCGATCGGTCTTGCTAACTACTTCCTGCCGCTGCAGATAGGCGCTTCCGACCTCGCCCTCCCCAGGGTCAACGCCTTTGGCTACTGGCTGTGGCTCTTCGGCGGGATCATCGCGACCCTCGGGTTCTTCATGCCCGGCGGCAACACCGCCGGCGGGTGGACGGCGTACTCGCCGCTCTCCTCGTCCCAATTCAGCCCCGGAGCGGGGCCGACCCTCGCCTTCGCCGGCCTCATCATGCTGGCCACGTCCATCACCGTAGGCAGCGTAAACATCCTGCTCACGGTGGCCGTGTCCCGAGGTCCTGGGATCACGTGGCGCAAGATTCCCATGTTCAGCTGGTTCATGCTCTTCACCATAATCGCGATGCTCTTCTCGTTCCCCTCCCTGCTCGCTGCCCTGCTCATTCTCATATCCGACAGGGTCCTCGGGACGATGTACTTCTCGGCCTCGGCGGGAGGCTCGATTCTCTGGGACGACCTCTTCTGGTTCTTCGGGCATCCCGAGGTCTACGTCGTGCTGCTCCCCGCCTTCGGTCTTATCGCCGAGATCTTCCCCGTATTCTCTGGGAGGCCGCTCGCCGAGAAGAACATCATTCTCATCTGCACCGGAGCCATCGTCATCCCCCTGAGCTACATGGTGTGGTCGCACCACATGTTCCTGACCGGCGTCACCCTCAGCGAGGATGAGGCCTTCAGCGTCGCGACGATCCTGATCTCCCTGCCGTTCGACATCATCACTCTCGCGTTCATCAAGACCCTGACCAGGTCGTCGATACGTCTGACTGCGCCGATGGTCTTCTGCATCGGGTCGATCTTCCTGTTCATCATCGGCGGGGTCACGGGGGTCTTCCTCTCGTCGTTCGTCTTGGACGTCGTGTACAACAACACGTACTTCGTCGTGGGCCACTTCCACTACGTCATGGTCGGGGCCGCCATCTTCGGCCTGATCGCCGGGCTGTATTACTACATCCCGAAGATGACTGGGAAGATGTATCACGAGAAGATGGCGAACTGGCACTTCATCACCTCCTTCATCGGTTTCAACGTGCTATACTTCCCGATGTTCTTCCTCTACGACATGCCGAGGAGGATCTACACCTATCAGTCTCTCCCGAGCTGGAACACGCTCAACCTGATCTCTACCGTCGGCGCCTTCATCTTCGCCGCCTCGCAGATCCTGCTCCTCGCGAACATCATTTACGTCTGGAGGGGCGGGAAGATCTCGCCTCCAAACCCGTGGGGAGCCACGACCCCGGAGTGGGTGCCCGTGATCACGGGCGCGTCCCACGGAGCCGCTGCGGCCACAGGCTCGATGCCAGGAGCCGAAGGAGGGGAGCACCATGGGCACCTGAGCTCGAGGCCGATCTGGCTCGCCGGCGGCATAGGGCTAAGCCTTCTGGGCCTAGCCCTCATGGTCTATTCGTGGGGCCTCGCAGTCTTCATTGCGGGCCTCGCGGTGGACGGCCTCGCCATAATCGGGTGGATGTACGAGGACTTGCACGAGAAGTTCCACATGCCGGAGGAAGTCACGGAGAGCTGGCCTTTCAGCGCGATCCCCAAGATGAGGCTCGGGATGTGGATCTTCCTCTCCACGGACGTGATTGTGTTCGGGGCGATACTCGGGGCCTATCTCTACATACGCTCGTTCACGCCAAACTGGCCCATCCCGGGCTCGGTGCACGAGATCCCGCTGGGCCTGGCCAACACGATCGTGCTGCTGACCAGCGGACTTACGGCGTTCCTCGCCCTCGAGTCCGTCAAGGAGGGCAAGCAGAGGAACATGATAATGTGGCTGTGCGCCACTTTCGTCCTCGGCGCCACATTCCTCGGGATCAAGGGGGCGGAATGGTACAACCTGTACTTCGCCAAGGGCTTCACCTGGAATTCGAGCATCGCGGGGAGCACGTACTACTTCACGGTCGGGCTGCACGCGGCCCACGTCACGGTGGGGCTAGTCCTGATGGTGTACCTGATAAGAAAGGCGATGATGGGAGGCTACACGAAGGAGAACCACGCAGGAGTCGAGAACTTCGCCTTGTACTGGGCCTTCGTCGACATCGTCTGGATCTTCGTCTTCCCGCTATTCTACCTGCTGTGATTTGGAGATAGAGAAAAATGAACTACAAGACTCCGGTGGCGGTCTGGCTCTACATGATAGTGACGACGATCGGTGAGGTCTTCGTCTTCTACTCCGCGAAGCCCGACGCGTTCTCGATAACGATAGCCATAGGCGTAATCGCCATGATAAACAGCCTGGTCGCCGCGCTCTTCCTCATGAACATCAGGAAGGAGCCCCCCGTGATACAGTATTTGATGCTCGCCCCACTTGCCCTCATCATGGTGCTCATCCTTACCATGCTCTTCGCCTTCGCCCAATAAGTGAGAACACGATGCGAACCCAGGATTATGCGCCTCCAAAGCTGACGCTCGGAGTGGTGGGAGTGGTCGCGATCATCATCCCTATCTTGCTCGGATACTTCCTCGTAAGCGGCATGGCCACGAGCACGTGCTACGAGGGGCTCTGCGGGACTACGTCTACGACGACTTCCGCCAGCTCCGTGCCCTCCGCCTCGGTGGCGGTCTCGATTCCCAGTGGAGCAGGGGGCGGGCCTAGCGCGGCGCCAGGATACGCGCCGGATGCCATCAAGGTGGTGATGGGGACAAACAACACCGTGACCTGGACCAACAACGACTCCGCCCACCACACGGTGACCTCGGTCTCAGGGAACGGAAGCATAAGCTCCGGGGACATGGCTTCAGGAGCGACTTTCAATTACACCTTCACCGCGCCGGGGACGTACAAGTACATCTGCAACTACCACTCTTGGATGAGCGGGACCGTCGTGGTGGTTGCGGGGACCGGGGCGCCGGCGCCCACTGTGACCCAGATTTCAATTCCTAGCGGCGCGGGAGGCGGTCCAAGTGGCGCGCCCGGCTATTCGCCTGACTCCATCACTCTCGTCATCGGGGTCAACAACTCCGTCGTCTGGACCAACAACGACTCCGCCCACCACACTGTGACCTCGGTCTCAGGGAACGGAAGCATAAGCTCCGGGGACCTCGCTCCCGCGGCGACCTTCAACTTCACCTTCACCGCGCCGGGGACGTACAAGTACATCTGCAACTACCACTCTTGGATGAGCGGGACCGTCGTAGTGAAGGCGGGCTCGACCTCGCCTCCGCCCGCTGCAGCAGGCCTGAAGATATCGATCCCCAGCGGGGCGGTGAGCCCGAGCAACGCACCGGGCTACTCCCCTGACAAGGTCACGCTCGTCATGGGCGTGAACAACACCGTGACCTGGACCAACAACGACTCCGCCCACCACACGGTGACCTCGGTCTCAGGGAACGGAAGCATAAGCTCCGGGGACATGGCCCCCGGCGCCACATTCACATACACGTTCACGGCCCCAGGCACGTACCAGTACCTCTGCGTCTACCACTCTTGGATGATCGGGACGATCACGGTCGTCAAAGGACCATAGCAACCTCTTTCTCACGTCCTCCTAATCCGGGTCGGCTTCCGTGCGGACCCGCACCATTTCGCAGGCGTTCAAGCCAAAGAGTAGTGCGGGCGATATTCAGACTCTTAACGACGATTTGTCCGATTTCGTGTTCTACGCCATAGACTAACCGGCGCATTTCGCGCCGCTTTCAAGAGCGTCTATCAAGGGCCGTGGACTTTTTCTGCGATAACGGTTTGATTAGACGAATTGGACGCCCACCTCTGAGGGCTCCCTTGCCCAAAAGACGTCTTCCGCCCGTTCTGAGTCTTCGTTTTCCCTAAAAACCGTGAATTTTGCTCCGTTACCGAGAGCTTAAATATCAATCTTGCGGGGTTGGACGCGAGCAAACGTGGTCACTGGCTACTGTGTCTACGAGAAGAAGAAGAACCGGGAGATCAAGGCGCCCAAGCAAATCAAGCTGAAGAACGGTCGGTTTGCTGTCCGGGGTACCTGCGGGTCCTGTGGAAAGCCGATATTCCGCATCGGCAAGATGCCAGCCAAGTAATCAGTACTGAAACAGGAATCTCCCCTCCTCCTTTATTTTAGTGCGCGAAGGAAGACCTTATCACGCACTTTGCGGCAGGCGGCGTCTCCAGATGGTCCTCGTCCTCCACAACACGCTCGGAAGGAGGCTCACGAGGTTCAGGCCCCTCTCAGGGAATAAGGTGAGGATGTACACCTGCGGACCAACGGTCTACAACTACGCGCACATCGGCAACTTCCGGACGTTCGTCTTCGAGGACGTCCTGAGGAGGTATCTGAAGCACAAGGGCTACGCCGTGGTACAGGTCAGGAACATCACCGACGTGGAGGACAGGATAATCGAGGGCATCAAGAGGACGGGGAAGAGCCTGCCCGAGCTCACCGACTTCTACACAGAGGCGTTCATGGAAGACCTCGACACTCTGAACATCCAGAGGGCGGAGCGCTATCCGCGGGCCACCGAGTTCATCGACGAGATAGTGGCGGCGGTCGAGTCGCTGATGAAGAAGGGCTACGCCTATCGGGAGGAGGACGGCTCAGTCTATTTCTCCATCAAGAAGTTCCCCAGATACGGGAGGCTCTCTGGGATCAAGCAGGCCGAGGTCAAGTCAGGCACACGGGTCGCCGTAGACCACTATGAGAAGATGGGGGCCAACGACTTCGCGCTCTGGAAGGCATGGGACCCAGACGACGGCCAGGTCTTTTGGGAGACGCGATTGGGCAAGGGGAGGCCCGGCTGGCACATAGAGTGCTCCGTGATGGCGATGAAGTACCTGGGTCCGAGCTTCGACATCCACACGGGCGGGAAGGACCTGAGATTCCCACACCACGAGAACGAGATAGCGCAGTCGGAGGCGCTCACAGGGAGGAGGTTCGTCAAGGTCTGGATGCACTCGGAGTTCCTCAACATCGACGGAGAGAAGATGAGCAAGTCCCTCGGGAACTTTATCACGCTTCGCGACCTTGTGAAGCAGGCTTGGAGCCCGAGGGCGATCAGGCTCTTCTTGATCAGCGCGCACTACAGAGAGGAGCTGAACCTGACAGACAATTCCATGGCGCAGTCAGACGCGACGATGAAGAAGGTCGACCAGTTCTTCGAGAGGGTCTCGCACGGGCAAAGGTCCGCGGCGAAAGGGAAGGCGTCCCTCGCCGTCAAGCCCGTCAAGTCGCTGCTCCGGGGCTTCGAACAGGCCATGGACGATGACTTGAACACGCCGAAGGCGCTCGCCGCGCTCTTCGGTTTCCAGCGCGCGGTCAACGCGCTTATCGACTCCGAGCGACTTTCACGAGGCGACTACAAGCTCATCATGGAGTCGTTAGCGCAGGTCGACGGCGTGCTAGGGATAATGCAGTCGCGCCCGGCAGTCGAGGAGCCCCGGAAGGCGAAAGGGAGCTCCGACATCCAGGCGATGGTGGACGAACGAGAGCAGGCAAGAAAGTCGAAGGACTACGCGAGGGCCGACGTCATCCGCGAGAAGCTGAAAGAAAGGGGGGTCACCGTCCAGGACACGCCCGACGGGCCAGTCTGGCGAATCTTGTCAACGCCGTCTTAACGGATGCTCAACTGCGTTCAATCCCGGTGCATTAGTTCCGGCTCCGTGCACTCGAGCCAGATGCAGCGCGAGCTCTCCCAGTTTCCGCACACGCGCGAGCTTTCCGCCCTGCAGCTCAAGCGGAGCGTCTACCTCTTCAGGCGCGACCTCAAGGCCAAGGTCGAGCCCGACGGGTCATCGTCGTGGGTGCACAGCGCGGCGGAGAGGAAGCTGCTCTTCGGGAGGGAGACCGTGGAGGTGTTCAAGATCCAGTCGGGAGTGAGGATTGCGTTAAGGCCCCAAGACATCCTGGTGAGGGCGACGCCGACCAGCGTCTCCTTCGCGCCCCGCGGGCCGGACAAGATTCAGACGGCCAACTCGTTCCGGCTCGTGATCGGGGACTGCACCGGCTCGGCGAGGTCGATGAGGATAACGAACAGAGGAGACGCGGTGGCCAAGCTCAGGGTCCTCACGCTCCACGACCCCACGTCCCTCAACTACCGGAGAGAGCGAGACCCTCCGGGCGAGATAGGCGTCGACGCCTTCAACCGCCACGACCAGGTCGTGATGGACGACGTGGGCGACACGACAGGCGTCAGGGTCGTGGGCTTCTCCCCACGCCCTTCGGTGATCTACATGACCAAGGACAGAAGCCGGGCCGCGGAGCTCCTTGCGCTCGGGGAGCTTCCGGAGAGCTCGCTCGGGATGTCGGGCTCGGTAATCCTGTTGACCCAGCACGACTTCGACCTCCCTCCCGGCGCGGCGGCGGAGGTTCGCAGCGTCTCAGTGTACCACCCGTCCTCACTGGAATCCGCCCTAAGCGCGGCGGCCCCCCATCCCGCGGAGGGCGAGGCCGAAGCGGCCGGGGCGCGGGGGACGGAGTTCGCCTCATCGAGCGCCTCGATGAGCTTCGCCTTCGACTGGGCGAAAGCCGCGCTCCTCGCGATCGAGAGCGAAGGCAACCTCGCTGAGCGACTATG
>Ga0307372_10003243_pt1 | contig 26188 bp, 25 predicted proteins | sample OX1MG_FD_202533 | JGI IMG/M metagenome (GOLD analysis project Ga0307372, IMG submission 202533) | Soil microbial communities from Risofladan, Vaasa, Finland - OX-1 | ecosystem: Environmental > Terrestrial > Soil > Coastal area > Acid sulfate soil | place: Finland: Risofladan, Vaasa | collected... | reverse complement strand
GGGACACGGTTTACGCAGCTATCCTCAAGCAGCGTGGTGCCCCCCACATCTGGACTCCCGCATCCTCACCCTCAGATACACCCCCAAAACCCCGGAAAAAGTGCGCATGAGCGAGACTGCACCCCCTGGGCTTTGCCGCAAAACTGCCCCATATTGCCAAATGCGTCCATCGCGCCGCGTCGATCCTCTGGGCCGTACAGCCCGCGAAAGAACTCGCCGAGCAGATACGCATGCAAGTGGCGTCGGACGACCCGCTCCCGGTCAAGAAACACTAGCGGTTTGCGCAGTGGTTGACTTAGGTAGTCGCCGAAACGTCGGAATACCTCCCGATCGAACGGCCGAGGGCGGGCAAACGTAATCACTGCGGCAGATCCGTCGGCACGCCGCCCAGCGCGTCCGGCGCGTTGGAGGTAATTCGCCTTGCCCGGCGGCACATTGCTGAGAAGCGCGGCGGTTAAGCCGCCGATGTCGATTCCAAGTTCGAGCGTCGTCGTAGCACTGAGTATATTTCGAATTCCCGCTTTGAAAAGATCCTGGAGGCGCCGGTTCTCACGCGGACTCAGTTGCGCACTATGCTCCTCGGCCCAGAGCCCCAACTGAAACACCCGCGATTCCCGGTACTCCTTCCTGAGCCGTCCCAGCCGAGGGTCGGTGTCGAGCAGCTCGTCGTTGGTAGGTTCAATAGTCCCCTCGCAACCTATCTCCGGGGCACAACCCGCGACGCTACGTGGCCAGACGTGCCCCGTCTTTTCACATCGAAACAAGGTCGGAGGTCGGCGAAGTCCCAACTGCGGAAAGACGAGGCGAATTGCCGCTTTTGGAGCGCCGTCAGTCGTTTGCCGGTCCTGACGTTGCAGCCACGGCAATTCATCGTCACGCACCGTCTCGCCCTGTTTGGTCGCGCGTGCCAACAGCGCATCAAAAGCCGCCTCCAAAACCTGTGGTGACAGCTCTTCAGCGTTCGGGAGATCGCTGTAAACCGAGCGTAGCACACCGGTGGCGAATTTTCGACGACGTTGCTCCGTCGTGGCCCCGACAAAACGCAACAGCCCCGAGCCGACGTCATTCCTCGAGGCCCATCGACCGAGTGGAACCCCTCCCGACTGATAACCCCAATCAAGCTCATCATTGCCAAGCGTGACGATGCCCTCCAAACGGAGTGTATCGCAAAGTGCACCGGAAAGAAGGTATTGCGCCGCCGCAGATATTCCCTGTCCAACCAACCAAGTAGGCAGATGACAATGCATCCCCTTCTCTGTGAATCCGAACTGAAGGTAAGTGGTCAGATACCAGCTCTGCGTGTCAGTACGATCGAAGACGTGTCGTAGTTTGAGACGCTTAGCGGCATCCTTTATCAATTCCTTCAGAGTTGATGTGGGTTGCCCGCCGGCAAACAGCCGTCGGCGAACCTCCGGCGCAAACTTGTCGCAAACCGACGACCAAACGTGGCCCTCTTGTGCCTCGCGCCGAGCGGTTTCCGCGATAAAATGCAGGAGTAAGGCGCCAGCCTTCCACCGACTAATCGTAATCACCGGCCAGGTCAACCGATCCTTCATCCAGCATGTGAGTTTATGGTACGTCGGTTCGTCGAGGCGCGCTTCACACAATGAAAAGGGGCCGCTGCCGGATAGCCGTGACCTGATGTCCGCGACGGCCTTATCGACATCCTCGATTTGACGTAAAGTTGCGGCTTTGTCTGTGATCATAACAACCGTCATTTCTGAGTCTGCTGCGATACAAGCGTCGGAAGAACATCCGGCGTTCCCAATAGCCGTGTGGATCGATGCATACTGCAAATCATTGTCACCGGACGACGGTATGCGTGCAAGTGGTTCCAAAAGAATGATCGCTGTGAGCGGATCGGGAGGCCACGGATTTGGGCCGCAGGTGCCGTGTGGGCAGACTTTGCCGTCGGAGGCCAAGCAAACCGTGGCTTATCCGACCGAAACGGCCGCAACGCGCGGTTGATCGTCCAAGCGCGAGCAGTGCCGCGCGGCAAACGCCGGCCTAGTCGCCGGTCGCTTGGCGCGGGTTTGATCGAGGCCGCGTCCATGGCGACGGCGCTCTTGGGTTCGAGCACGCGGCTCAGGTTCATCACTTGGTTAGGCGACAACAGCGACGGAGTACCGAGGCCGAGCGCGCCTTTCCAGTCGTTCAAGGTGTGGAGTCGAACGCCGCGCACCTCCTTGCCGACCAGCCGTTTGAGCTTCGACGGTTCCTGAGTGAGAAGGATCGCCCCATCCACCCGCGGAAGTTCCGAGAAGATCTTTCGCAGCGTGGTTCCGATCTTGCGCGCCTTATTGGTCACGCGGTCGGCCTCGCGCGCCACCTCGTCGTGTTCGTGGGCGTCGAACCAGTGCGGCGACCAGTGCTTCACTTCGATGACACGAACCCCCGCCGGGCCGATGGCGACGATATCGATTTCATCCGACTGGAGTTGATGGGTGACGGAGAACGCCAGGTTCGTGAGCAGCACCCAGTCGGCGTTGCCAGGTTCAGACTGTAGGCCGCTCTTCAAGCGCTCGATTGCCTTGAGTTCGCTTTCATTGGCCGCTGGGCCGCAGGGGAAGATGGTGACCCGCATGGCGAGGCCTCAAATGCCGACCGTTTCAAACCATTCGTTGCTTGTTTATAACTTCATACGGCTGACTTCGCAAGCTCCCTGGCGGACCAGTCCCCCAGACCCCCGCCGGCCTTACTACGCTTCCGACTGAGGGGTGGATGGGTGGATGGAATCGAATGGGAACGGCAACGGCGCGGCTTGCTTTCTTAGGCCCCGCTGGGGAGAATAGCAATGAGAATCCGGTAACCATGCCTAAGGAAGCGGAGGACACACCCATGACTTTTCGCCCATTGGAAGCCGGCGACCAACTGTCCCGCCCCGAATTCGAACGCCGCTTCGAGACCATGCACGGCTTGAAAAAGGCGGAGCTGATCGAAGGAGAAGTTTACATGCCTTCCCCCGTGCGTTGGAACCAGCACGCCGGGCCACACGCCGATTTCATCGGCTGGCTGGTCCATTACCGGGCGCACACGCCCGGCATTCGCGTGGGTGACAATGGCAGCATCCGATTGGATATGGAAAACGAGCCCCAGCCCGACGCGGCGATGATCATCGAACCGGCCTTTGGCGGACAGGTAACGCTCGACGCCGACGACTACGTGGTCGGCGGCCCGGAATTGACCGGAGAAATCGCCGCCAGTAGCGTCAGCATCGATCTGCACAAGAAGTTCCGGGCCTATCGACGCAACCAGGTCCGGGAATATGTCGTTTGGCGCGTGCTCGATCGAGCCATCGACTGGTTCGTTCAACGTGAAGGCGAGTTTGAACGCCTGCCGCTTAGCCCGGCAGGGCAGTATCAAAGTGAAGTATTTCCAGGGCTTTGGCTGGATCCGTCGGCCATGGCGCTTGGAGACCTGGCCAAGGTATTGCAGGTGGTCGATCAAGGGTTTGCCGCCCCCGCCCACGCGGCGTTTGTCGCGCACCTGCGCAACCGTGGCGCGGGCCGGCCCAACTCGTCTTGACCCCCGTTCCGGTTGCTGGAAAAGGTATCGTTTGGCCGCGCACGGAACGCCACGGAGGGCGTTCCCTACACCGGCAGCATGTTCGCCGGGATCGCGCCGCGGTTGTCGGCGCGGATCGCTCGACGTGCCCTGTCCGGCCCCTGCCACGACGTCATAGGCTCGACGAATTGCCGCAAGTCATGCTAGCATCGCCCTTTGCGTGGCGGCCAAACGGCCCTTGCCCTATTGGCCGCCGGGCTTATGTTTGAGATAGGCAAACGGAGGTGCGCCATGTCCATTGCGGTTGCGACGGTTCCCTGGAGCGGACGACACTTGATTGCCGGCGAGTGGCGCGGCGGTGGCGCCGAACGGTTCACAAGCGTCAACCCCGCGCGTTTCGATGAAGTCGTCGGCGTTTACCCGCGCGCCTCGGCGGTCGACGTCGAACAGGCCGTCGCGGCGGCCCGCGCGGCCTTCGCCCCGTGGCGGCGCACCAGCCGCGTGAAACGCGGCGAGCGGTTCGGCAAACTCGCCGCGCTGATCCAGCGCGACACCGACGCCCTGGCCCGCGTGCTGGCCCGCGAAAGCGGCAAAATCCTCGACGAGGCGCGTGCCGAGGTCGTCGAAGGGCTGCACATGGTCGAATACGTGTACGGCACCGCGCGGCAACCAACCGGCCAAGTCATCGAGTCGGAGATCGAGGCCAAGGATCTCTTCGTGCGCCGCAAGCCGCGCGGCGTGGTCGCGGTGATCACCCCCTGGAATTTCCCCTTCGCCGTACCGCTCTGGATGCTCGGGCCCAGTCTGCTGGAAGGGAACACGACGGTCTTCAAACCGTCGGAGGAAACACCCCAGATCGGCCAGCGATTGGCGGAGTTGTTCGTCGAGGCGGGCTTCCCCTCCGGCACGATCAATCTGATCCACGGCCTCGGCGAAGAGGCGGGCGAGGCCCTCGCCCGGCATGGCGACGTCGACGTCGTCTGCTTCACCGGCAGTTATTCCGTCGGCTCGCACATCCGCAAATTGGCCGCCGAAAGCGATCACAAGACGTGCGCCTGCGAAATGGGGTCGAAAAGCGCCGTGATCGTCTGCGAGGACGCCGCGCTCGACCTGGCCATCAACGCCGCAGTCCTCAGCGGCTTCAAGACCAGCGGTCAGCGTTGTGTCTCGGCCGGCCGGGTGCTGGTGCATCGAAAACTGATCGACCGCTTCGCGACCGGGTTCGTCGAGCGTGCCCGCCAGCTCCGATTCGCCGATCCCTTCGTGCAGGGCGCCTTCGCGGGACCGCTGGTAAACCAGGCGGCCGTCGACAAGGTCTCCGCGTATAACGACTTGGCGCGGCGCGAGGGGGCCGAAATCTTGCTCGACGGCGGACGGATGACCGGCGGCGAGCACGCCGGTGGCTATTTCATGTCGCCCTTCGTCTACCGGCAGGAGTACGCTCCCGGCAAACGCACGATCCACGAGGAAGTCTTCGGGCCGCATGTGGCCCTGGTTCCCTTCGACGACGACGAGCAGGCGATCCACATCTACAACGAGACGCCCTACGGGCTGTCGATGGCCGTGATCACCGAGGACTATCGCCGTTGGCGGCTGTTCCGCGACGAGTGCGACTACGGCATGGGGTATGTCAACCTCCCCTGCATCGGCGCCGAAGTCCACCTGCCATTCGGCGGCGTCAAGCGGAGCGGCAACGGCCAACCCTCGGCCGCCGGGCTGGTCGACGCCGTGACGCACAAAACGGCCTTTACCGTAAACCACCAGCGGGGTATCACGATGGCGCAGGGAATGAGCGCGGAAGTGGGAGGCGAGCGGGGGGCGTAAGCCCCCTGTTGATTGTGACCTCGTTCCCACGCTTGAAACCGGCCGCTCCGCGGCCATCTGGCCAACCGGCATGACGATGAGCCATAACCGCCGCCGCGCACAGGTTACCAATGACCACTGACCAACTGCAAGCCCCCTTGTTACGAACGAAGCTGCCGGGTCCGAAGGCGGCGGCCTGGATCGCGCGCGACGACCAGGTGATCAGCCCTTCCTACACGCGCGGCTACCCGCTGGTGGCCGCGCGCGGCTGGGGCTGCACGCTCGAGGACGTCGACGGGAACCTGTTCCTCGATTTCACCGCCGGCATCGCCGTGAACGCGACCGGCCACGCCCATCCCGAGGTGGTCGCGGCGATCGCCGATCAGGCGGCGAAGCTGATCCACATGTCGGGCACCGATTTCTATTACGCCCCGGAAATCGAGTTGGCCGAACGGCTGGCCCGGCTGGCGCCGGGGCCGGCGCCGAAACGAGTGTTTTTCACCAACAGTGGCGCCGAGACGATCGAGGCCGCCTTGAAGCTCGCGCGGCACCACACGGGGCGCCAACGAGTGATCTCATTCTACGGCGCGTTCCACGGCCGGACCTACGGCGCCATGTCGCTGGGCGGCTCGAAGGCGCTGCACCAGCAAGGCTTCGGCCCCTTGCTTTCGGGCGTCCACCGTGTCCACTTCGATTGCGCGCGCGCCGAGCTGGAGGAGCAATTCGCCACTTCCTGTCCGCCCGACGAAGTGGCCGCGATCTTCGTCGAGCCGATTCAGGGCGAGGGGGGCTATCGCGTCCCGTCGCCCGGCTTTTTGCCGATGCTCCGCGGCGTGTGCGACGAGCACGGCATTTTGCTGGTGGCCGACGAGGTGCAGTCGGGCATGGGGCGGACGGGACGGATGTTCGCCATCGAGCATTTCGGCGCCGTACCCGACATGATTTGCCTCGCCAAGGGGATCGCCAGCGGTTTGCCTTTGGGGGCCTTGATCGCGCGGGCCGACGTGATGGATTGGCCGCCCGGCAGCCACGCGTCGACGTTTGGCGGCAACCCGGTCAGTTGCCGGGCCTCGCTGGCCACGTTCGACTTGATCGAGCGCGAGTACATGGCCAACGCCGTCGAGCGCGGCGCCGAACTGAAGGCCAGGCTGGAGCGATTGACGCGGACGATTCCCACCTTGGCCGCCGCGCGGGGGCTGGGCTTGATGTTGGCCGTCGACGTGGTCGGCCCCAAGGGACTGGACGCCCAGCGGCGCAACGCGATTGTCGACGCCGCCTTCGAGCGCGGGCTGTTGCTGTTGGGCTGCGGTAAGGAGGCGGTTCGCTTCTGCCCCGCGCTGTGCGTCACCAGCGAGCAGGTGGCCACGGGGCTTGATTTGTTCGCGGCGGCGTGCCGCGACGTCTAGCACGGATGATTGATAGTCCCGCGGAAGGGAGCGACGTCCGCCGTCACACGAACCCGCGGCGCAAGCTCACCGGGTCCGCGGGGCGGCCCACGAATCGGAAGGGATCATTTTCCCGAAAAAAGCACGCTCGTTGCGCAGCAACGAACGTGCAAAAAACAAAACGGCGGCGAAGCGAAAAAAAAACGACTTCCGAATACCCCATGACGTCTGAGCGAGCCGCGAAAGCGGCATCCAATTGCCGCGCCACCCTTCGCCTTACCCCACGCTCTTTTGGATCTCTTGGGGAGGGGTTTCGGAATCGTTTTTTTTCGCGCAGCGCCGATGCTCGGAGGGCGATTAGTCTTCGTACCCCGGACGGTCGCCCGCCGCGGCCCGTTCGCGCTCCAGCGCGCGATTCAACGACGAAATCGTCACGTATCCGGCGACGGCGTCGGCGCGCCCGAGCTCCTCGATCGCGCTATCGGCCCCGAACACGCTCGCGATCCATTCGCGCGCCCGCGGGTTCGCGATTGCGACACGGTTCGGCGCACTCCCGAGTCGGAGGCGTGGCGCCCGATGCGGCCTCCGCGGCGGAAAGCACGTCGGTGAACGATACGCGTTCGGTGAGTTCTCTCGCAACGCGCTCGATGCGCGCCGCGTCCGCTTCCGCCTCGCACGGAGGGTGGGCGGCGGCGCAAGGGGAGGTTGTCTGGTGGGTGTGCCCAGGTTAGGATGGGAATCGACCTAGAGGTGCGACCCGAGCGCCGTTCCAGGGGCCGATCGTGAATACCGTTCCCATTGCCAATTCGATTTCGCTGTCGCGGATCGCCCACGCTCGTAGCGGCGACAAGGGGAACCATGCCAATATCGGCGTGATCGCCTACACGCCCGCCGGGTTTGAATACCTGCGGCGCGTGCTCACGGCCGACCGCGTGGCCGCGTATTTCGCGGGACTGGGCGTGAGCCGCGTCGAGCGCTTTGAACTGCCCCGCTTGTGGGCGATGAACTTCGTATTGTACGATGCACTGGCCGGCGGCGCCAGCCGGTCGCCGCGGATCGATACCCAAGGCAAACTGCTGAGCACGGCGATCAGCGAGTTGGAGCTCGAGCGGCCGGAAAACCTGGAGCGAATGGAAAGGGCTTCCCGATGTCTCTCCTCCGCATCAATCTCCACCAGCGCACCGGCACCATCATCCTCAACCGGGCCGACAAGCGCAACGCCCTGAATCGCGCGCTGTTGAGCGAGCTCGACTTGGCGCTGGACGACTTGCACCTGGAACGGAAGGTGCGCGCCGTGGTGCTCACCGGGGCGGGCTCCGCGTTCTGCGCGGGCATGGACCTGGCCGAAATGGCCGAGACGAGCCGGCAAAAGGACGCCTATGCCCAATGGCACGCCGACGCCCGGCAATACCTCGACCTGATCTTGAAGATGTGGCGGTTCCCCAAGCCGCTGATCGCGGCGGTCAACGGGCCCGCGGTGGCCGGCGGAGCGGGGCTGCTCCTGGCCTGCGATATCGTACTGGCCGCCGATAACGCGACGTTCGGGCTGCCGGAACCGCTACGCGGCGTTGTCGCGGGCATGGTTTCGCCTTTGTTGGCGTTTCGCATCGGCGGAGGGCACGCCGCGCGGCTGTTGCTCACGGCGGCCACGATCGACGCCGCCGAAGCCAGGCGCATCGGGCTGTTCCACGAAGTCGTCGCTCCCGACCATCTCTGGCCACGCGCGGTCGAAATGGCCGACCAATGCGCCCGCTGCGCCCCCGAAGCCCTGCTGCTGACCAAGCAAATGCTCAACGAGACGGTCGGCGAGCACCTGCCGACCTTGCTCTCGGCCGGCGCCGCCGCCAGCGCCGCGGCGCGCACCACCGAGGCTGCCGCCGAGGGGCTCGCCGCATTTTTTGAAAAACGAGCGCCGCAGTGGCAAGGATCGGGCTCTTAGAACTGATTGCTGAAGTCGTACTCCGCTTCCCGCGCCAGATTCTCGAAGCGGGTGTAGTCCGGCAGCCAGGCGACTTTGACTTCGTCGGTGGGGCCGTTGCGCTGTTTGGCGATGATGATCTCGGCCTGCCCCTTGACGCGTTCGCGGTCTTCGTCGTTGGTCTGGTAGTACTCGTCGCGGTGGACGAACAGCACCACGTCGGCGTCCTGCTCGATGGCGCCGCTCTCGCGGAGGTGGCTCAAGCGAGGGCGGTTGTCCTTGGCCACTTCCGCCTGGCGGTTCAACTGGGCGAGGCAGATCACCGGCACCTTCAACTCGCGTGCCAGCGATTTGAGCCGCCGCGCGATCTTGGCCACCTGCTCCTGCCGCGGGTCGCGCGGGTTGTCCGGCTCGATCAACTGCAGGTAGTCGATGATCACCAGCCCGAGCTCGTGCTTCCTCTTGAGCCGGCGGCCGGTGGCCGCGATTTCGGTCATCGTGCGGCTCGGCGAATCGTCGATGTACAGCGGCGCGGTGCTCATGGTGTTCGACGTGGGGATCAACTTCGAGCGGTCGGCGGACGAGATCAGACCATTGCGCAGGCGGTGTCCGTTGATCCGGCCATGGCCGCAGAGCAGCCGCTCGGCCAACTCGAGCCGCGACATTTCCAGGCTTACGAACAACGTCGTTCGTCCGCCGACGATCGCCACCTGGTCCGCGATGTTCGTCGCCAGGGCCGTCTTGCCCATGCTGGGCCGCCCGGCGATGATCACCAGCTCCCCTTCGTGCAGGCCCCCGGTGAGGCGATCGAGGTCGGTGAAACCGGTGGGCATGCCGCCCACGCCGCCCCCTTTTTCGAGCCGGGCGTCGATGCGCGAGAGGGCCTCGGCCAACACGTCCTGCAAAGGCGCCAACTCGCTTGCCCCGTCCTCCTCGAGCAAGTACAGGAGCTTTTCCTCGGCGCGATTGAGCATGTCGCGGCTGTCGATCGTCGGATCGTAGGCGTCGCGGAGGATTTCGGTACTGGCGTGAATCAGCGAGCGCAGGACGGCCTTTTCGCGGACGATCTGAGCGTAGTAGACGGCGTGGGCCGCCGTCGATACGGACTCGATCACCTCGGCGAGGTACGCCACGCCGCCCACCGTTTCCACGTCGCCAGCGTGCTTCAGCCGCTCGTGCAACAAGGTGGCGTCGATCCGCACTCCTTCGTTTTGCATCCCCAGCAAGTGCCGGTAGAGCACCTGGTGGTGCGGCAGATAGAAGTCGCACTCCCGCAACCGCAGCGCGACTTCGTCGCCAACGTCCGGGGTCAGGATCATGCTGCCCAACACGCCCTTTTCGGCGTCGAGATTTTGCGGCGGAAGCCGGTCGAACAACTCCGCCGTCGCGCGAGGCGCCGCCTTAGGCACCGCCGCCTGAGGCCCACCCGCACGAGGCACTGCCGCCGCCTGCCCCGCGGGGCGTTCATCAAGTCGCTGAAACGCGGCCATCCCTTCGCAACCTCCCTGTAGCGCTTGCCCGGATTATTCAGGGTCCGGGGAGGAACTCGCGCACTGTATGTAGCGGAATTCGCAAGAATTCTGGCGTAACTCGCGTCCACGGCCTGACTTCTTGCGAAGCCAGCTACGGGACCATGAATAATCCGGGCTAGCACGATTCTCGGAAGACTAGGCCGGCTTGGCTTCCTTAGGCGCGTCGGCTTCTTTCGCGCCTGCCGCTTCCTTCGACTCCGCCACCGGGAGGTCGTCGCTGACCGTGGGTACCACCCAGACCTTGAGCTCGGTCTCCACGTCGTGGCCGAGGTGGATGTTGACGGTGTACAGCCCCAGTTCCTTGAGCGGGCCTCGCAGCCGCACCTGGTCGGCGGTGACCGTGATCTGGTTGCGTTTGAGCGCGGCGACGATGTCGGAGGCTCCGACCGAGCCGTAGAGGTGCCCTTCGTCGTTGGCGTTGGCCTCGATCGTCACGCTTTGGCGGCTCAACTCCTCGGCCTGCGCGCGCAGTCCGACGAGCCGCGAGTTCTGGATCGCTTGCAGCCGGGCACGGTGTTTTTCGATCATCCGCTTGTGATGATCGGTGGCGAGGGTGGCCAGCCCTTGCGGCAAGAGGTAATTGCGCGCAAAGCCGGGCTTGACGGCGACGACGTCGCCCTGCTTGCCCAGGTGATCGACCGATTGGATCAAGAGCAACTCGATGCCGCCATTGGCGGCGCGAGGTAGCCGCTTGTTGCGAACGGATACTTTGTGCCGCTTGGAGCGGTGGGGCGTTTTGATATTTGGCATGACGCGTTAGGTGTTAGGTGTAGCGTGGGCTTCAGCCCGCGTCGGCAAAACCGTGTTGGAACGCGGACTAAAGTCCACGCCACGGGTGGATGACCTTGTACGTCAGGCGTTTGGCGCTAACGCCGATGGCCTGACGCCTTCTGCTAGAATGGGATGTCTTCCTCGGGCGGATGGGCCGCCGAGGCCGAGCCGCTGGGTTCGCCGAAACTCTCGCTCGGCGGACTGTATTCTGATTCTTCATAAGCGGGCCGCCCTGCGCCGCCGGCTGGGCCGCCCGTTCGGCCGCCGGAGCCGCCCGGCTTGCTCCCCACGAGCTTCAATGCTTCGCCGATCACCTTCAGTTTCGAGTTTTTCTTGCCGTCCTTTTCCCAGGTGTCGAGCTTCAGGCGGCCCTCGATCAGGGCGGGCGAACCCTTGCCCAGGTACTCGGAGGCGATTTCCGCCGTCCGGCCCCAAAGTGTGACGTCGACGAACGTGACCTCCTCAATCCATTCACCATTGGCGCCCTTGCGCCGGTCGTTCACCGCTAAGCCGATGTCGGTAACGGCCGTGCCGCTGGGAGTGTACCGAAGTTCCACATCGCGCGTCAGGTTGCCGAGTAAAATCACCCTATTGAAACTGGCCATGACATTCCCCCCGCCGGCGTGTAAAAAAAACCTGCTGCAAGAAAAACCACCGTCCGCTTGAAGACCATCCTAGCCTTGAAGCAGGTTGTCGATAAAAAGCCGTCAATTCAACTCCGCGACCTCTTCCTGTTCTTCTTCCACGACGTCTTCGACCACCGCTTCGACCGGGACGGGGGCCGTTTCGACGCGACGCGACTTGGCTGGATCTCCCGCCGAAGACGTGGCGTGGCTCACCAAAGCGTCGACGATCCGCGGATCGACCTTGAGCAGCAGGCACCGCAACACGCTTTCGCTGAGCTGGCACTCGCGCTCGATCGTGACCAGTTGCCGGCTGTCGAGCTTGAAGTACGACAACCAATAGGTTCCCTTGCGTTGCCCGTTGATCGGATAGGCCAGCCGCCGCTCTTCCCACAGCCGGCTGACGATCATCTCGCCGCCGCACTTGCGGATGAACTCGGCGATTTGCCCCGACACGCCGCCGGCGTCGCGCGAGTAGCGGTTCGAGTCGAAAATGAACAGTCCTTCGTAAACGTGTTGTGCCAAGACCTCAACTCCTGATCGATTCCATCGGACATTCAATTGTATTCGTTCATGCACTCGTCGATACCGCGGCGCACCCACACTGCCACGGCGTCCGCCGCTCGCCAGACCGCCGCATCGATTTCCGGCCGCTCGGCCTTGCTGAACTTGCCGAGCACGTAATCGGCCGGATCCCAGCCATCGGGCGGCTGCCCGATGCCGATCCGAAGCCGGCCGAAGTCGTCGCGCCCCAACCTACGGATGATGTCTTCCAGCCCCTTTTGCCCACCCGATGATCCCTTCGTCCGAATCCGCAGCCTGGCCAGCGGCAGGCTGAAATCGTCGCAGACCACCAGCAGTTCCGCATGCTCCAACTTGTAAAAGTCACGCGCCGCCAGCACGCTCGCGCCGCTGGCGTTCATGAACGTGTGCGGCGAGAGCAACACCAGCCGCTCTCCTTGCACGTTCGCATCGACCACTTCGCCCTGAAAATTCGAGCGGGGCGCGCCGGCGCCAAACCGCCGCGCCAAATCGGCCACGACCTCGTAACCGACGTTGTGCCGCGTTGCGTGGTACTTGCGGCCGGGATTGCCTAATCCCACCACCAACTTCACGAGCCCACCCGCATCACAGGCCAACTACTTGTTGCTTTCGTCCGACTCCTCCTCCTCTTCCTTGCGGCCGATCACTTCCGGCTCGGCGCCTTCCGCCAGCGGAGCCGCCAAGTCCTCCTCGGCCTTCGGCTCGACACACTGCACGACCAGCGTCTCCGAATCAGTGAGCATCGTCGTGCCCTCGGGCAGTTCGATGTTGCCGACCGTGAGCGAATCGCCAAGCCTCAGGCCGTTGACGCTCAGGTTCAGCTTTTCTGGAATCGCGATCGCCAGGCACTCGATCTTCACCTGGTGCAGCAACTGGCTGACGACGCCGCCGTCCTTGACACCGGGGGCTTCGCCGCGGAGGTCGACGGACACCATCACCTGCACCTTTTCATCGGCCGAGACGCGCGTCAGATCGAGGTGCAGCACATCCACGCCGTACGTGTCCCACTGCAACGCGCGGATAAAGGCCTTCTCCGAGACCGCGCCCTGCAGATCGACGACCCGGGCGCCGTGCCGGACGATCGACCGCACCTGCTCAGCCTGGGCCTGAAGGCTCAGGTTGGCTTCACCGTGGCCATAAAGCACCGCCGGCACGGATCCGGCGATGCGCAGCCGCTTGGCGTGCCGTTTGCCGCGACTCTGACGCAACTCGACCTTCAAGACTTCCGACATGTCGTTTTCCAGATCCTTACATCATTGGCTCGAAATCGCGAATTGCACCATTGTGCCCGATTCGTGCCGGATTGCAACCCCATTCGGCGGCAAATTCTTGGAAGAACTAATCCCGCATCCATTCCGGCACCCGTTGAAGCTTGCCCGATCGGTCGACACATGCCAGCGTGCTATGACCATCGGCCAACAACTCTTCGCCGCGAAAAAGCTGGTATTCGTGCTCGATCTTCGCGGCGGTAATCCGGGTGGTGCTGGTTCGCAGCCGGAGTACATCATCATAGCGCGCCGGACGCCGGTAGCGGCAGCCGATTTCGACGATGACCATGAGGAGCCCCCCTTCCTCGATCTTTCGGTAGTCGTAGCCGGCCGCCCGCAGAAGCTCCGTGCGGCCGACCTCGAAGTAGGTCAGGTAGTTGGCATGGTGCAAAACACCCATGGCGTCGGTTTCCTGGTATCGCACGCGGATTTCGACGTCGTGTACTTGAAGCATGAGGTACAGCAGTCCACCGTTCAGGGCGCCGACGCTTGCCGCGCCTCGGCCCGCATCGCGTCCATCGGCCCGAAGACCTGGTCGACGCTGTCCTTGAACAGGTCGCCGATCAAGAGATCGGTAATCGTACCCTTGAAATGCGGATGGCGCTTGACGAACTTGCCGAAGCTGAAGCCTTCGTAGTATTCGCAGACCAGCCGGCGCATGCGGTCCATACCCTGGGTGAACTCGGCGTGCCATTTGCCGAGTTGGGCCGCGGAGGTGTCGCCCTTGGCAAGCCCGTCGGCCACGGCGTCGGCCGCCAGTTGGCCGCTCTTGAGCGCCAACAGCACGCCCGACGAATAGAGCGGGTCGAGGAAACCGAAGGCGTCGCCGACCAGCACCCAGCCGTCGCCGGCGGCCTGCCGCGAGCGGTACGAGTAGTCCTTGGTGGCGTAAAAGGCCGCCACGCGCTTGCCGACCGAAACCCGCCGCTTCACTGCGGGGCAACGGTCGAGCTCCTCGGCGTAGATCGTCTCGTGATCGCCGCGGCCGTTGAACAGGTACTCGAACGACGAGACAACCCCCACGCTGACGATGTCGCGGTGCAGCGGGATGTACCAGAACCAGCCCTGCTTGCCTTCGGTTTGCAGCACCAGCGTGGCCCCTTCGTCCTGGCCGGGGTCGCGGTGGGCGCCTTCCCAATAGGTCCAGACCGCGCCTTTCTTCAGCGTCGGATCCTTGACCATTAGTTTCTTGCGGCTGCCGATCAGGGTGCTCTGGCCGCTGGCGTCGATCACCACCTGAGAGCGGACGACGCGCTCGTTGCCGTCTTCGTCCGCCAGCCGCACGCCCACCGCGCGCTCGCCCTCGAAGAGCACATCGAGCACACGTACTCCCTCGTGCGCCTCGACGCCGTGCTCGCGGGCGTTGTCGAGCATCAGTTGATCGAACTCGCTTCGGAGCACCTGCCAGGTCTGTGAGCACTCGTGAGGTTTGTTGTCCCAGAAGTAGAACGGCTGCGATTCCTTGCCGCCGGCGCTGACGAACTGCACGCTGAACTTCTGGACGAAGGGACTCGACTTCATCTTATCGAGCATGTTCAGCCGCTTGAGCACCCAGTACGTTTCGGGAATCAGCGACTCGCCGATGTGGAAGCGGGGGAATTTCTCACGCTCGAACAGCACCACGCGCCGCCCCTGCTGCGCGATCAAAGTCGATACGGTCGAGCCGGCCGGCCCGCCGCCGATCACCACCACCGGCACGGTCTCGTTTTCACTGGGGAAGGTTGGTGGCAGGTTCATGGTTCCAGCGAGTCGAAACCGCGCCGGGCCGACGCGGCGGACGTTCTGTGGCGTTTCGAGGGCGTGGTCTTCATCCCTTCGTTGATAATCATTTAGGCTACATTTGGACCTGTTTTGCATTTCCTGCGGCTCGCGGCAATCGCCGTAAGTCCTTGTCTTGTAAGAGCGGAGGGCACGGGAGTCGAACCCGCAACCGGTTTCCCGGCACCACATTTCCAGTTGCGTAGGACGCTTTTCCGCCAATGTCCGCCAACGTCCAAACCCGTTTGTCACGTAGGGGTTAAATCTACCCTCTTCGTCCGCCAATGTCCAGCTTTTCCGCCGCTATCTGGCCCCTTGGCTACAGTTTGGCTACACTGCACACAGGCGGGCGATGGTGAACCCAAGGAATCCAAGCATGTCGAATCTGCAGCCAGAGACGGATGACGAATTCGAGGCCATGACCGACGATGACGACGGCTTGGGCAGGGAGGAGCTCGCAGCGTTGGCCATGCACGACCTTGTTCAGCGGAGCAAGAAGAACCCGCAAGGGTTGAAGTTGACAAGAGCGGAGATTGAATACCTGCTCGACCTGTGAGACTTAGCCCATGACGAACAACGCGACGAACGATCGGCTCCTGTTGGATTGCCTCACCTGCCGGCATCGCTTCCTGATCCGGCGATCAGGAAAATGGTTGGCCCAGCTTTGCCCGAAGTGCGGGCATTTCGTCGCGCCGTGCGAGCGTGAGGTGCCCCCGGTGCGATGGCTCGCCGGGCCAGCCGTCAAGGCTCCGCCCAGCGACGACGAGCTTGACCTGATAAAGCAAATTCAAGCCGCCTTTGGCCCACCAGCCGATCCGCAGTTGCCGGCAGTCCCCGTGGACCTTGACGATGCGGAGCCGGTGGTCCTTGCGCACCAGCCACAGTCGATTCGGCGACAATTACTTCTCCCCTTTAGCGACCCGCCTGAGGCATTCGCCGGCCCCTCGACGTAGACGTCGACCTTGCCCTCGACGCCACAACCGTCAAGGTGGCGAACCGAGATTGCCACTCCGGCCGGCCGAACGCCTCGCAACTTGCTGGCAAGGACGCCGCGGATGAACCGCTCGCGGGTCGCTCGGTCTTCGTCCTACTCGTTCCGGCGGCTTTGTGGGCATCATCGGTTCCGATGGGGGCCGTTAGGGGCCGGTTTTAGCCGGTCATCGAACCGCAGCTCAAAGCTGCGAGAATGAACCGGGGGCATGATGCCCGATGGTGCCTGATGGCGCCCGGTTAGCCGGGTCGTCGAACCGCGCCGGGACCCCTGCTGCGGCCTCTGGGTCGGCCATTGCTGCCTCGAACAAGCTGCGGCCGAACCGAAAGCCGTCGAGGAAACCCACGCCCCCTCATCGGGCACGAACTCCGCCCCCGTGGGCCGCCAGACGAAACGGCGGTATAATCCAAAGCGGGGCAGACGACGGAGCGTAACACAATGGCCTGGGAGACGCGGAACGGCCGCGGCCGGTACTACACGCGAAGCCGCCGGCGAAACGGCCGCGTCGTGCGGGAATACGTCGGGACCGGCGAGGTGGCCGAGCTGGTGGCCCTGATCGACGAGCAGGAACGCGCCCTGCGGGAAGCCGAAGCCGACGCTGGCCAAGCGGCCGTCGCCGAAATGCAGGCCCTGGAAGCCGCCGTGGCCGACGTCTGCCAACTGGTCGACCTGGCAACCCGGCTTGCCCTCGTGCCGAACGGTTATCATCAACACCACCGGGGAGAATGGAGATACCAGCGTGTCAAAAAAGAAAAAAACGCCGTTGCCGCCGGTGGTGCGCGTCGCTCGGCTGGGCTTGTTCGTTTTTGGGGTCTCGATCCTTCTTGCGTCGGGCTTTCGACGGCACTACGCTTACGACACGGACTTCTGTGGCGTATATGTGAGGGTCGGGCCATGTCAGACGTAATCCGCTTCGCCTGCGGCTCGTGCGGTCACAAGATGGCCGTAGGCGGCGAGCATGCCGGCAAGCGGGCAAAGTGCCGGAAGTGTGGGGGAGTGCTGACCATCCGGCCGCCTTCGTCCAATTTCACAGAAAGCGTCGCAGGTGCGGCCGTATCGACCACACCACCGAGACTGTCCCAGCCGCCCGTTCCGCAAGTCGGCACGCTTCTTTGCCCGCATTGTTCGGGAGCCGTGGCGATGGCCACGGACCTCCTTGGCCAACGCGTGGTCTGCCCGCATTGCGCGCGGCAGTTCCAAATGCCGGGCAACCCTCGATTTGTACCGCCCCCCGTCCCTCCACCCATCCCTCCGTGTCCCGAGGAGCCCGTTGTCGCCCAGTTGGTGGAAGAGCCCGTTATCACCCAGTTGGTGGACGATCCCTTTTCGGTTTTTACGGGGCAGCGGCGGGATTTTCGACACCATCAGGAGCAGATTGCACTCGTGGCGACGCTCGCGCTGACAACGCTGGCTCTCGTTTTGCTGTTCACGGCCAGTGTCGGGTTGTTCCTTGTCGTTGTGATTCTCCTGATTCTGCTTCTGCCGACGCAGGAGAAACGGCGAATTCAATCGCTGGTCCCGATCACGGCCCACACCCATCCCGAGATTTACAGTCTTACAAGACTCGCGGCGCAGCGGCTTTTCATGCCGGTGCCAGGCGTCTACTTGAGTCAGGATGTCACGGTCAATGCCTTCGCAATGGGGTGCTTCAGCCCGGCGTTCATCTGTCTGAACACGGGAGCCGTTCAGGCATTTTCCCCAAGCCAATTGTTGTTCGTCATCGGCCACGAGCTTGCCCATGTGAAGCTCGGCCATACGACATGGCTCACGTTCTCGGAGACCGGGAGGCAAGCGATCGTTCATCCGGCCCTTGGGGTGATTATGGAATTCGCCTTTCACTCTTGGAGCCGCGTGGCAGAGCACTCCGCCGACCGCGGCGGGCTCCTGGCTTGCGCGAACCTTGACGATGCCGTGATGGCCTTGGCAATCCTCGAGGAGCGAAATCACGGTGTGAGTTTGGACGAGCTCCGCCGCCGGATTCAGAGCACTGGAACCGACTACAGCGATGTGCTCTGTGACCACCCTACCACGGCGAAGCGCGTGCGTGCTCTTGCCGCGTTCCATAACCAGGTGTTGTCGCAAGCTTGTTGAACGATGCCCTGCGGCGCGTACTGCAAGTCCATGAACGATCGACGACTTGGCACGGAAGCCAAGCGGCGGTGGTGGGCGAAACCCGGCGGCCGTGCTCGCCACGTCCCCGCCTGACGCGGCGGCCGGCCCTCCGACTAAACCTCGACCGTGCCCTCGACGACGCAAGAGGCATCAACGTGGCGAACGGCGTTTGCCCTTCCGGCCGGCCGGCTTGACGGCGGCATGAAAAGTGGACTTGGCATCGCAAGAGTAGCCGCTAGAATTTAACCGTCAGGCTACTTCGCCCCCCTGTGTGCTTTTTTGCGCCAGGGGTTTTTTTGTTTGGCCCAATTCGGTAGAATGCCCGAACCGGGATCTTGCTCGGCAAGCGTGGAGTAGCCTGACAACTCTCCGCCCTTTCTGGCGATGCCCCGTGCATGCGACACCACACGGATGGACCGCGCGCGGTCGTTTGCGAACCCAGGGACGGGGCCGCGCCCCGGAAAGGATTTTGTCGTGTCGAAATACGATCGCCCGAAACCGCCGAAACCATCCCGCGATGAACGCCACAAGGAGCTAAAACAACTGATGCGGACGAACCCAGGGGAAATCACTGCCTTGTATATGCAGCGCACTGGTAAGGCCCCCAAAACTAGCGATTTGCTTGATCAGCAGTTCATTGCCGAGATTCTCGACTTGGAATACCCGCCGAATCCGTCAAGTTGAGCAGGTTTCCGGTATCGGCTTGTCGTCCGGTCCAAGAACCAATTCCTTGGCGATTTTCACCCGCCAACCACTTGAATGAGTTGGGTCGCGGTGTGCCCATATCCGGTGCCAACCGTCGTCCAGCTTGATGACATCGACAAGCTGCGGGTCTTCGGTGTCGATGGCGTCGCTTCGATCAACCAACATGGGACTTGCTCCAAAGACAAAAACAAAAGCCCGGTCAGCGGCAATCGCTGACCGGGCTTACTTTCGGTCGGGTTGTCACGCGCCGAGCCGATCAGTGTGCGCAACGGTTGCGCCCGGCACGTGACCCTTGGATTATCGGGCGTGGCGGCTCGCTGGTCAAGATGCTGGAGCGCCGCGTGGGACGGTCCCGCGGCTCGCCGCCCTACCTGGCCCCGGATACTGTTGGGCTGGGCTCCTTGGCGCGGGCCGTTGGGTTCCGGCGCATGCTCCCCTTCTTGCGATGGTTCTTTCGCCACTCCCATGGCGCTATGGCGTTGTCATCGGCCCAAAGGCCCCGCTTGCCGTCGCGTGCTTCGCCCTCGGCATCGGCCAACTCCTTGGCGTCCGAATACCGGATGTAGTGCCAGGCCCAGCCATCGGCGACAAGCCGCCGGTTGACCGATTCGCCATCCAACCAGACCGTCCCGAGCGTGCGGTGCGGCCGTAGCGGTCGCGCCCCGCCGTCTCGACGCGGATGGCCTCGCCGAAAACCAAATCTGACAACGCCTGTTTCGCCTTGCGGCCGTAGGGCTGCGCCAGTTCTGGCGCGTCGATGCCGGCCAGCCTTACCTTGTACTCGCGTCGATCGACCAAGAGGGTGAGGGTGTCGCCATCGTGGACGCCGACGACCCTCCCGACAAGCTCGGCGGGGAGCGGATCGCCCGGCGGCTTCGCTGCAAGGTCGGCGACCAGCAAGAGGCTCGCCGCGGCAGCAAGCAGAATCGTCAGGTTGCGGCTGTTGTCGCATGCCTTCGCCCGCCTTGCGGCGCGCGCAGGCGTCGAGGATGTGGGATTGCCTACACGTGATCGGAGTCTACGTGTACAGCGTGGAGTGCTCGGACTTGTAGAGCGCTGAGACTTTGCCACCTTCGAACCTCCTGACTGCCTCTCGGACATCGGCGTTGAGCAGGTCGAGCGACCGGAGTTTCCCGTCGTCGGCCTTAGTGACGGACTCGATGCGCAAGAATCGCTCGCCATGCTTATCGGCGAAGTCAGCAAGCGCACGCAGCTTGCCCTTTGCATCAGCCAGGTAATCGCCGTGAGGGTCTACGATTGACGCAGCAAGCGTGCCATCGTCCCGACGGGATACGATGAGGAAGTCCACTTGAAGGGACGCCCACTTCTCGGCGTCATCCTGATACGGGATTCGCAGCGCGTCCGGGGTGGCTCGCTGCGGGTTGCGATACCATGCCACAAATGAGGCACGGCCGATCTCCGCAGTGACGACAGTCGCCTCCCAGTCGTTCAGATCGGCCGGGAACTTGCCGTTAGCATCGCTGTAGATGTGACCGTCGAAGGTCGGCAGGTCATCACCGTCGCGGTCCTTGGTGGCGGCCTTCGCGTTGTCCCGCAGTTCTACAGTAACCGCTTCGGGATCCCTGGTTTGCTCCTGTACCTTGCGGTAAGCGTCTCGCGTAGCGCCTGTCTTGTTCTTGATCTCGACGGAGAATTTTGTCAAATACTTCTGGACGAACTTAGTCGCCGTCGCCTCGATTTCGGCAATCACACCGTCGATTTGAAGCAGGGCGGCGACCTGGACGCGGATGTCGAGCTTATTGGCGTCTGGCTTGGCCTTGCCGATCCGACGGGCGTAATAGGCTTTACCAACTCCTTCCTTCACAGCGTTGATGATCCTGCGCGTGTCGCGGTCGATGTCTTTGGCATGGGTCTCGATCTGTCGGGTGCTGGCACCAGCATCTTGGCCGGTGATCGTCACCTTCGACCTATGCACATCGACCGTATTTATGTCGGCGACGTTTGCAACAACTACGTCCGCGTGCTCAGCCGCCAGGCCGTCCATTCGGGAGCTGAGCTCGTTGGTGAGCTGCAGGTCGGCATCTTTCAGCAAAGCGCGGCCCGTTATGTCGTCGGCAAGCAATCGCACCAGATTCTTGGCTCGGCGCAGCGGGTTGGCGGACTTGTCCGGCTTCGGGATGCTCGGCAACGTCTCGACGAACGCGAACACTTCGGCGGCGAGCTCCGGGTTCCGTCCGAATACCTTGGGGTCGCGCACCACCTCGGGGCCAACCTTGTTCTCCTCGTTCTCCGAGTCATTCCCCTCCAACTCATCCTTGATCGAGGAGAGCGCCTTTCGGTCGAACAACGGCAGATAGCAAGTCACCGAGTTCAGCGCATCGTCGGTAGCGATCCTGTGGGCCAACGGCTGCCGGACCATCCGACCAATCACCTGGGCGATATGCGTGGCGTCCTTCGCGGGCCGCTCGGAATAGAGTACCTCCGCGCGTGGGCAGTCCCAGCCCGTCGAGATTGCCTCCTTGGCAAGCACCAGCCGGATATTGGTTTCGGTCTGGATGGACTCAGGATGCACCCAATTGATCGTCCTGGACCCGAGCACGATCGGCTCATGCTCGCCGAAGACGTGCGCGATCGCATTGGGGCCAAGACCGGGCCACTCCGCGTCAACGACTTGAATGACGTCCCCGATCTTCGATGCGTCGGACTTGTCGGGAACCTGTATCACCATCACAGGCAACACCTTCGGCTCTCCTTCGGCCTCGGAGTATGCCGACCACCTCGACTCGAAATCACGGGTAGCTCTCACGGCATCACGCAGCAGTGTCGTGGAGAAACTGCCCGTCTCATCGGGTTGGTCGAGGCCAATCACGTCTTTCACTAACCCGGAGGCTCGAACCTTTTCGATGTCAACGAGGACGTGCGGAAGGGCGGTGCGATATTCCTTCTCGCCCATGGCCTTGATGAAACGATCGATCGTCGCCGAGATGCCCCACACAACCGGCACCGCCGGGTTAGAGCCCCTCTCGCCGTGGATGAGCCGCTGTACGATCGTCATGCGATCTGCGGAACGCTTCATGCCTCGGTGAGCCTCGTCCAAAATCAAGTAGAGGTGTGCCTTCTCACCATTGATCGTGTTGGCCAGGACTTCCCAGAACGATAGCTGCCGCTGGTTAGTCCCGCTCTGGACCAGTCGGCTTGTCTTTGAGAGCTTTTGCGTGTTCAGCAAGTAGAGTCGCCCCGGCATAAGCTCGGGTTCGAGAAATCCGTCATCGACTTCAACCAATGTCTTTGGCAGCAGCAGGTCCGAGGAGTCGAGCATCTTGGTGCGAGTCTGGCGGTTCAGTGCAGGGTCGTCCGTAATCCATAGGAACGTCGCCGTCGGGTCGGCCTCTGCCCCAAGGTCGGACGAGCCGTGGAGCAGCGCTTCGATGACGGCAGCGGCGATAACCGTCTTGCCGGCACCAGTGATGGCTGAAAGGGCGAAGGACGACGGCATCCTGCTGCTCGTCCACAGTCCGCGTGCCAGGGAAAGAAGTTCCACCACCGAGCTCGCGGCTTCGCGCTGGTAATCCTTCAACTCGTAGCGCATCAGATGTGACCTCGATTGATTGCAAAGGTCGTCAAGTAGTTCTCGTACAGACGAACCACATCAAGCGCCCCAGGTAACTCCGACGCGATCCCAGCGAAAGTGGTCTGGGAGTCGGTGACTATGAACGCCGCCGAGGCAGAATGGGGGAGCCTCTCGACGAACGTGCGCCAGCGGTCGGGGTTGAACAACACGCCGTAGTTTTCGGTCCAGGCGTACGGTTTGCGACGGTCCGCAGCGTCGAGGCACTCGCAAATGATCGGACCACGACCGCCGGCGCGCTTCCAAAGGAGCGGGGCGATGCTGCTAAACGCAATGTCAATTTCCACGTCGTCGGGGTCGAGGTATGTCAGTTCGAAGAATTCCACGTTCTCGTCGAAGCCTTCAGCCATCGGGAACTCATCGGTGAACTTGTAGTCGCCGTTGATTGACTCGCCGTCCAGAGTGCGTCCCGTAATTGCGGCGGTGATCCGTGGCCGGGTGATGTACTCGAAGATGCCCAGCGCTTCCCAATTCGGGTGCCCAGGCCGCGAACCCTTTTTGCGGAGCGTCTCTGCTTCGTCGCTCGAGACCTCGTTGTTCGTTACAACGATTGACTGCCGACGACCTCCATCCTGACGGTTCAGCCGGGCCACCGCATGGGTCGTCGTGCCGGAACCAGCAAAGAAGTCCAGGACGACAGCATCCGGCTTGTCCTTCACGAAGAAGCGAAGGGTATCCTCAACTGCGTACAACGACTTCGGGAAGGGAAACTGTCGACCTGGAATAAGATCTCGCAACACCCATGTTCCGTAAGTACGGGAGTCATGTGATGACTTATTCCAAATGGTCTTCGCGTAGAGCGAACGTGGTCGATCGGGTGCATAGTCAAGCAGGAGACTCCCGTCCGCCGAAAACCCAGCGGTTTCTAGTTCGCCGTTCGCAAGCCGTTCAATCTGGGCGTTACGTAGATACTGGATGTTAGGAGTTCCGTTTTGCGTGCATCCAGATTGTCGCACGTATCCTTTCTCAAGACGCTGAAGAAAGGACGATCTCGCAAGTTCCCATCGCGCCTCGTCACCGTTCGTCAGGAGTGGCCAGACAGCGGCCGTTCCGCGTGGCGGGACGTATGTTTCCCTGGCAACCCCGAGAGGTAGTGCCTCACCGGCGCCAACGACACGCCCTGTCGACGGCTCAACCAGAACCGCGTAGAACTTGCTTGGCGAATCAGCTCGCTTCGGCCCAGCCCCAAGCCTACGTAACGAATTCCAGATGGGCGAGCGGTTGGCGCTTACCGAACGGTGCTCCGTGAACAGCATGTCATCGGTGGTCTTGCATGGAGTCGCGGCACCAAGCATCACGAAGAACACATACTCATTCACACGGGTGAATTCAATGTTTCGCGCCGCTCCGCTCGGGCTAATAACCGTGGAGATCATCTGGACCTTGCTTCCAACGAAAGTCTGGCGGAGGAGCATCCCCAATCGCAGGTATTCCTTCTCGTCGATCGTGACAATGAGCACCGAATTCTCGGGGTTGAGGAGTTGCTTGGCGAGCACGAGCCGGCGTTCCATGAAGGCCAGCCACTTGCTGTGCCGGTAGGCGTCGTTCTGGTCAACGTAGTTGTTGTCGTACTTCCAGTCCCGCGCCCCGGAGTTGTACGGTGGGTCGATGTAGATACAGTCTATTTTGCCAGCGTGGGTGAACTGGAGGGCTTCGAGGACGTGATGGTTTTCGCCTTTGATAACAACGTGGGCGGGCTTATCGGCACCCCGCGCAATTGATCCGAGGTGACGCAGGCCAGGAAAGACTGGTTCGCCAAAGTCGGCGATCACAACGAGCGAGTCGAGCTGAGCCTTTTCGTCGGTCACCTTGGCTGCTTCCTCTGCCGACAGAAAGCTCCCGTCGGAGTTCCTCGCTTTTCGCAATGTAGCAGTCTTACCCTTGATGGCCTGGACCTCGAAGGCAGGGCTTTCGGGCTTGTCCCGGTGGACAACTTTCGCACCGACGCGCACGGGGTGCTCAAGCAGTCGAACGCGCTCGGGGAGGTGGGACTCGAATACCAGGCCGAATGTTCGCTGCGCTCGGAGGCGCTCCACCTGCGAGTAGATGTCGGCACGTAGGGTCGGATCGTCGATTTTGTCGAGGAGTACGTCGAGTTCGCTACGCATGAGACGGGGACGCGCCGGGGATTGAGGCAAATACTGCCTGGACCAACTTGCGGCCCTGGCAGTCGGCATCCCCAAGAAAAAAGGGAGCGCCGTACCAAGGCCGCTCACGCAACCCCCGCCAAGGGGCAGAAGAACAGCACCTGGCCGACGCTCCCTTTCGGGAGCGCGGTCCAAGCACTGCTTCTTCTGCAAGAGCCCGGGGGCTCAAGTTGGCGGTTTTTGCGTGAAGCAGAACAGGACGCTTTCGCGTCGTTCAAATTGTCGTTATGGCCCTTGCGGGGCCGTGTTTACTCCTTGGTCAAATCAATGGGGTCAAACCGCCGGCTATTGGCCGACGGTGCAACAAGTCTAACGGCCGGCAACCGGTGTTGCAAATCGTCGTCGGGGCCGCGGGGGCGCCACGAAGGTGCGATTCGACTTGCGGGCCGGCGGTGGTGCAATTCGGCCGTCGCCGTTTTCGCCGTTGGCCGCAACGGGGGGAACGGCGGTTTTGACGAGGGCAACGTGGCCCGTCGTTCTTGAAGGATTTGCCGGCAGCGTGCCATTACCTCGTCGAAACTCTCGGTCGGTGCGGCCTCGGATTGCTGGGGAGCCCTGGCCCAATTTAGCTCCAATAGCCGGTCCATCGCGGCTAGCAACACCTTGGCCGCCGCCAGGCGCACTTCGCTCGATTCGTCGTTCAGAAGCTGGCGAGGATGCGGCGGACGTAACATTGCTGGTCAGCGGCGGCGGCCCGATCCAGCCGCTCGCGAATCTTGGGGCGAGTCAGCCAATCCCTAACGATTGGCTCGGCGATGCCGAATTCCTCGGCCAGCGTTGCGATTGGGGCACCATCAAGCACGCGCTCGATGAATCGCTGGCGGGTCGCTCGATCTTCGAAGGGATTCTGTGCCATCGTCGTTTTCCGTGGTTTCCGTTGGGGTTCCGGCCGAAAATCGGCCCGTTTAGATTAGATGGCTGGGCAACGGCCGATTCCTCCCGCCATTCTACCCGGCCAGAGGCTCGTCGGGCTTGGGAAACGCCTTGACGCCGCCCCCTGCAACGTGAAAGACGGCATGTCGCACGGAACCGACCAGACTGCTTCGAGAGAGGCACTGTTTACAGCAACGCCCGGGGTCGGTGGCCCGCTTCCGATGGGCTTCGCGCATGCCAACTCCGCCACTTGCCGGCGGACGGCGTCGGGGACGCGCCTCCCTTCACGAATCGCTCGGCGGACGAGCAACCAACCGCGGGGGGCGGCACGCGCACCGCCCACGGGGTTCCGTCAAGCGCTGCGCAGTTCAGCGGTCAGCTTCGCGTGCTCGCCCCGGTTACGACGCCCACGATCTCGTTTGGGATGGCATGTTTTGCTCCGCGTCAGGCCCGACGGCGCGATCGGAAGCTACTCGGGCCATAGGCGCGGGAGAACAGGTAACTACTGCGCAAGACGCGGGTTTGCCGCTGCCAACTTCTTAGCTAGTGCCTGTCGGAAAATCGGTCATTCGCCGGAAATCTAAGCCTGGAGGGGGGGTGGACTTGGCACGAAGATGGTCGCGGATGGCCGTTCTGCGCGTGGGACTCGTTGTTTCGGGCGCGTTG
>Ga0307372_10003242_pt1 | contig 26189 bp, 25 predicted proteins | sample OX1MG_FD_202533 | JGI IMG/M metagenome (GOLD analysis project Ga0307372, IMG submission 202533) | Soil microbial communities from Risofladan, Vaasa, Finland - OX-1 | ecosystem: Environmental > Terrestrial > Soil > Coastal area > Acid sulfate soil | place: Finland: Risofladan, Vaasa | collected... | reverse complement strand
TCCTGACCGGAATCTGCGCGTTGAGTGCGATGTCCAAAAAGGAGGCGACCGGAGTCTCCCGCTCGGCGGTCCGGATGCGCGACTTCAGCGACAGTGAGATGGAGCAGTACATCGCCGGGGGCGAGCCTCTGGATCGCGCCGGGTCGTATGCGGTCCAGGGCCTGGGCGGCTCCTTGGTGGACGCGATCGCCGGACGCACCGACACGGTGATTGGCCTCGACTGCCAGCTGGCGATGCAACTGCTGAGCGAAGTGGGCTACCCGGTGCCCCTGCCGACCGCACCGGACCGCCACGTCGCGCTGGGAAAGGCGGCGGCCACCCGAAGGCCCTTGGCGAGTTCCAATCGGGTGGGAGGCTCCCGCTGAGGCTGCGGTCGCTCGGCGGGCTGGCCGGGCTCGTCTCGGTCGGGTTGGGGCTGGGCACGGTGGTCGCGGGGTGCGGATCCACCCGCCTGGGGGGTCTCGAGGTCGCCACGGCCGTGGTCTCAAACGGAGCCACGGCGAGCACTCCGACCGTGCCCCAGGGCACCATCGTCGACGTCAAGATCACGATCAGCAACGTGGGCCAGAGCAGCGTCGGCGGGGTCACCGTCCGAGTCACCGTTCCCGCCGGTTTCACCTATCAGGCAACGGTCACCACAACCACCAACGGCAACTCCGAACGGTCCTCCGACATCGCCCCCACCAGCCGCCAGGCGACCTTGACCTGGGGAGCCTGGGAGATGGGCCCCCAGGCTTCGTCAAGCAAGTCCCAGGTCCTGATCACCGCCGAGTTCAAGGCGACCGGAACTCCCGCCACGGCCCAGTTCTCGCCGTCGGTGTTCGCCACCGGCTACGTCAACTCCCTGGCTGGGGCGCCTCTCGGGCTCACCATCACGCCCGCCCCGGCGCTCAGCCTGCAGCTCCGGGCCAGCCCGGCGGTGGTCGCCGCCGGAGAGCGGCTCACTTACCAGGTAGTGGTCACTAACACCGGGAGCGGTGAAGCGCCCGGCACCTCGGTGGGGATCACCCTGCCAGCTGACTTCAACTACGTCGCATCCGTGGCCAGCTCCGGGAACGCGAGCCTGGCTGGGGCGACCTACCCGAACCCCGGCACCGTTATCCCGATCTGGACTGGCGTCGACGTTCCGGGGGCAGGTTCCTCTGGTCCAGGGATCCTCTCGATCAGCTTCACCGTCGAAGTGCTTCCGCTCGTCCCCCAGGGCATCTACACCAGCTCGGCCACGGTGGTGGCCAGCACCGGCTCCCAGACGCAGAACTACATCCAGCAAAACTACACGGCCTTGGCGTCGGTTCAGGTCACCGGCCCCTAGCCCGACGAACCCCTGCCGGAGTCGCCGATCTCAGCGTTCGGGTGGCTCTGGTAAACTCGCAGCCCGAACGCGGGCATCCGCCAGCCCAACCGGTCCGCCCTCACCATGAGCTGCCGGCTTCCCCAGACGCCCTCCAAAGGAGCCCTGATGTACGCGATTGTCCAAGTCGGTGGACGCCAGTACCGGGCCGTGGCCGGAGAGAGGCTCGTGGTGGATCGGATGGACGTCGAGCCCGGCGCCCGGGTGCAGCTTGCCGACGTACGAATGTTGATCGCCGAGGATGGTGACGGCACACAAACCGAGATCGGGCGCCCCCGGGTCGAGGATGTAGCGGTGGCAGCTCGGGCCATAAGTCACTTCCGCGGCCCCAAGATCCTGGTCTTCAAGTACAAACCTAAGAAGCGGTATCGACGCCACCAGGGATTCCGGGCTGAGCTTACCGAACTGCGAATCGAGGAGGTTCGCCGGGGCGCCTTTCTGGCCGAGCCGACCCCCGCTACGGGCCGCAAACGAGCGCCGGCTCAGTCCCTCGCGGCCGAACCGGCTGCGGTTGACGAGGCAGCCGAGGCTCCCGCAACTCCCGCCAAACGATCTCGGCCGAGCGCCAAGGCCGCGACTCCGGCGCTCGCCCCGACCGGACCTAAGGTGACGCCGAAGGCGCCACCAGCCGAATCCCGGTCGCGCAAGCCCGCGAGGGCGACCGAGTCGGCACCCAGTGAGAAGAAGACTCCGCCGACCCGTACCAGGGCGGCCAAGAAGCAGGAGCAGCCTGATGGCTCATAAGAAAGGGGGCGGCAGCAGCCGCAACGGCAGAGACAGCCAGTCGCAGCGGCTGGGGGTCAAGGTGTATGGGGGCCAGTCGGTGACAGCGGGCGCAGTTCTCGTTCGTCAGCGGGGCACCCGCATCCTGGCCGGGCCGGGAGTCGGTGTCGGGCGTGACCACACCCTGTTCGCCCTCCTGCCTGGGGTGGTGGACTACAAGCCCTACCGGACCGACCGGACCAGGGCGTCGATCTCCACCCCGGGCAGCCAGACCGGCTGACTTTCCGGGGCAGGCTGCCCGGGCGCGCATGTTCTTGGACGAGGTCGAGCTGACGGTGACCGCTGGGTGGGGCGGGGCCGGATCGGCGAGCATGCACCGCGAGAAGTTCGCGCCCCGGGGAGGGCCAGATGGCGGCGACGGGGGGCGGGGGGGCGACGTGCTGGTCGTCGCCGACAGCAGCCTCAACTCGCTGCAGCGCTACCAGCTGGCTCGTACATTCAAAGCTGCGGCTGGTGGGGCGGGAGGTCCTTCTCGGCGCCACGGTGCTGACGGGCAGTCCAATGTTCTCAGTGTGCCCCCCGGGACGCTCGCCTGGGACATGGGGACGGGCCAGCTGCTGGCCGACTTAGACCGCCCCGGGGCCTCCGCCGTGGTGGCCAAGGGAGGCCGGGGGGGGCGCGGCAATGTGCACTTCGCGAGCCCAACCCACCAGGCGCCCAGGCGCCGGGAACTGGGTGAGCCGGGAGCCAGCCTGACGGTTCGCCTGGAACTGCGGATGATTGCTGAGATCGGCTTGGTCGGACTTCCCAACGCGGGGAAATCGACCCTTCTGGCTCGGCTGACCGGTGCGAGGCCCAAGATTGCTGCCTATCCCTTCACCACCCTCACGCCCAACCTGGGGGTGGCGGAGCTGGGGCTGGGGACGGTTCGCACCCTGGCTGACGTGCCCGGGTTGATCGCGGGGGCTCACCAGGGCGCGGGCCTGGGATTGACCTTCCTAAAGCACCTCGCCAGAACCCGCGTCCTGGTGCACCTGCTCGACGCCAGCCGCGGCCCCGAGGCCTGCCTGACCGCCTTTCGAGAGGTCACCACCGAGCTGGAGTTGCACAGCCCGGAGCTGAGCGCCAAGCCTACGATCGTGGCCCTCAACAAGGTCGATCTACTGGGCGCCGGAGAGGAGGTCCGGCTGCTGTCCAGCCTGACCGAGTCTCTCCCCAGTGGGGTCCCGCTTTTGGCGATTTCGGCGCTCTCCGGCAGCGGCTGCGGCGAGCTACTGGCCCAAGCTGATGCGCTTCTCCGATCGGAGTCCAGCTCCAGCTCCCCTAAGTCCGGGACAGGGGGATTCCGGCTCTACCAAGGACCGCGGGGTCTGAGCCGGGAATTCTCGGTGGTGCGCGTCGGCGACACCTACCGGGTGGCCGGGGAGTCGTTGGAGCGTCTGGTCGCGGTGACCGACCTGGACGACGAAACTTCCGTCGCCCGGCTGCAGCGCCAGCTGGCCCGGATCGGCGTCGAGACCGCCCTGGAGCAGGCTGGCGCACGGGAGGGCGACGAAGTCCAGATCGGCGCCGAGGCCTTCACCTTCTACCCGGAGGTCTCCCCCGACCGATCCCCGATCAGGAGCTCCGGCGACGATCGAGCGTGACCGCGCGGATCCGGCTCGCCAGCCGATCATCTTCTTTGGGGGTACCTTCGACCCGCCCCACCTCGGCCACCTGGCGGTGGTCAGGGCTCTGCGCGAGCTGACCGGCTTCCCGGTCCTGGTGGTTCCCGCCGGGGCGCCCGACCACCGGCCTCCTCCCCAGGCGACCGCCGCCCAGAGGGCCGAAATGGTCGATCTGGCGGTTCGCACTCTGGCCGATCCAGCGGTTTCGGTCTGCCGTCGCGAGGTGGAGTGGCCCGGGCCGACGTTCACTGTCGACACCGTCGAGTGGCTGGGGCGCGAGCAGCCCGAGCTCACCCTCATCCTGGCCTTGGGATCTGATGCGGCCGCAGGACTGCCCGCCTGGAAGCGGGTGCGGCGACTGCTCGGCCAGGTCCAGCTCCTCGTATTCGATAGGCAGGGGGCGGAACGGAACGGCCCAGAGGTGCTCGCCCAGCTCCGTCGCCGGGGGTTGCCGCTGGCAGGGGCGCGGGCTGTCACGCTTGCTGCCCCCGCTGTCGCCGCGATCGAGATTCGGGCCCAGCTGGCGACCGGAGCCAGCTGCGCCCACCTGCTCTCCCCCGGGGTGGCGGCATACATCAGGGAGCACGGCCTCTATCAGTAGCTCGCCAGGTCGACTGGATGAGCCGGTGCGGGATAATCGGCCCCGAATGACGCCACTTCAGCTCAGCCGCTTGCTCGCTGACGCGGCGCTGTCTCGCAAGGCCCGCGCGGTGGTGCGGATCGATCTCCGCGGCCGGACCACGATCGCCGACTACTTCGTGGTGTGCGAGGGCGACACAGACCGCCAAGTCCGGGCCATAGCCTCGGAAATGTCCGAGCTGGCGGCCCGATCCGGAGCCCACCCGCTCTCCCGGGCGGGGGTCGAGGAGGGATCGTGGGCCTGCCTCGACTTCGACTCGGTGGTGGCCCACGTCTTCCTTCCCGGGGAGCGCGCGTTCTACGATCTGGAAGGTCTCTGGGGCCCCGCCCGCCGGGTCCGCCCTAGGCAGGTCGGCCCAGCTCCGGCGGGACCGTGACTTTCTCCGGGCTGAGGCTGGGGTGCTTCATCCCCCAGGGCTGGAGGTCAGAGTTCCCGGAATCGCTTGGAGCGGGAGAGCGCTGGGAGGCTGCCGTCGGAGTCGCTCGTCGGGCGGAGCACTGCGGCTACGGAGCGGCCTGGGTGTACGACCACCTGCAGGCACAGCCATCGGAGCCCCCCAGTCCGGTCTTTGACCCGCTGCTGCTGCTGGCCACGGTGGCCTGGGCGACCACCTCGATCCGGATCGGCACCATGTGCCTGGCCGTGCCCCTGCACCATCCCGCGCGCCTCGCCCAGCAGCTGGCGTGCTTGGACGTGGCCAGTGGGGGCCGGCTCGAGGTCGGGTTGGGGGCGGGGTCGGACCCTGGCGAGGCGAAGGCGTTCGGCATCCCGGTTCCCGGCCTGCGCGAGAGGATCTTCGCCTGCGGTGAAGCAGCCGAGCTGCTGCGGGCGAGCTGGGCTCATGAGCACACCAGTTTCGAGGGACGCTACTCGGTGATCGAGGATGCCCTCATCTACCCCAAACCGGTGCAGCGGCCCGCCCCTCCCATCTGGATCGCCGGGGGAGGTGAGCGCTTGACCCTCTGGCAGGTCGCCCGCCACGCCGATGGGTGCAGTTTGTTCGGCCCCCCACCGCGGGTCGCCCAAAAGCTCGAGATCTTGGCCCAGCACTGTCGGGCGGCCGGCCGGAGACCCGAGTCGGTCCGCACCGCCGTGGTCGTGGACTGTCTGCTGGCCGATACTGAGGCGGAGGCCGACCAGATGGCGGATCGGTTCAATCGCCACCAAGAGGACATGGCCGCCTTTCGAGCCCGGCGCCTGGTCGGGACCGCCCAGGGCTGTGCCCAGCAGCTGCAGGCCTACGTCGACCTCGGCGCTCGGGAGATCTGCTGCTTCTTCCCGGACGCGATCACCTCCGACGGGCTGGAGCGACTCGCCGTCGCGGTACTGGGTCCGACCCGGGAGACTCCCGGCAGGCTGAGTGGCGAAGCCCCTCCGGCTGGACTCCTTTCGAACTGAGCGGCTAGCATGGTTGGGCGTCCCACCCGGGGCCTGACTAAGTGCAAGGAGGTGCATATGCATCGGAAGTTGGACGTCCTGGCGGAACGAGGGTTTGTCGTGCTCAGGGACTACGCCGGTCCGGCGATCCCGTCCCAGGAGTGGGAGAGCCTGGACTACGTCGATTGGAAGAGCGGCGGGGACACCAACTTTGCCCCGCTCGCTTCCGCCAACGGTGACATGGAGTGCCACGGATTCTGGGAGCATGGCAAGCCGGACAAGGGCGGCGTCTGGACTGAAAATCGGCAGATCGCGCCCAGTCTGGTCCGCTATGTCGATTCCATCGGGGGCAACTTCGGCCGGGTCCGGGTGATCAAGCTCAACCCCAGCGACGAAGCTCAGGCCGTCCACCAGCTGCACATCGACGACAACAACCGGCTCAATCCCGAGGGCAGCGGCTGGGTGGTTCGAGCCTGGCTGGAGCTGGCGGACAGCCCGGGCAAGTCGACCTTCATCCTGCGGGAGGTCAAAGACGACCCTTCGACGGAAACCAGGATCGCCCTCCATCCGGGTATGCAGTTGGTGATCGACACGGAGCGGCTCTCCCACGTGGTTCACCACCCAGGGCCGGGTCCACGCTACTCCCTGATCACCTCGTGGGAGTCGGACGGCACCATCGACAGGTGGATCCAGAGCCAGCTTCCGGCTGAGGAGGGACTCGCCGTCGGCTGAGGGGGAGTTCGTCGCTAGCGCCGGCCGGATGAGTCAGTAGCGCAGCCCCGTCGCGGACGGTCAGGCGGCTGCGCTCAGCAGACCCCGTTCCAGTTGCTCCGGTAAGCGCCCGGGCAGTTGGTGTCGGAGTTGGCGTAGGCGATCGTGTTGGGGAGGTAGAAATTGGCGTTCAGGCCGCTGCCGACCTGGACCACGTCGGCGGGCTTGGTGTACCAGATGTTGGGCTGGGCCGGCAGCACCTGCTCCATGTAGGTCTGCCAGAGGGGTGCCGCCCCGGTGATCCCAGATGAGACCGCCGCGAGGGTGGCGTAGTTGGGGTTGCCGACCCAGGTTGAGGTGAGCAGAGTTGGGGTCCACCCGAAGACCCAGTTGTCCCCAATCCCGGCCAGGTCGCCTACCCCGTAGTCGGAAGTGCCCGTCTTGACCGCCACGATCCGATTGGGGATGGTGAGCCCGTTGTTGATGCCGAACTCCGGCTGTCGGTTCTGGTTGCTCTGGAGAATCATGTTCATGATGTAGGCGACGTCCTGCGGGATTACCTGCTGCGAGTTGTCGGCCACGTTGTACTGGTAGATCGTCCGGTTCCCGCGCAGGATCTGGACGATGGTGGTGGGCTGGTGCAGAACCCCTCCGCTGGCCAGGACCGAGGCCCCGGTGGCCATGTTGATCATGGTGATGCCGTAGGCGGTGCCTCCCAAGGTGAGGCCTAAGCCGTAGGTGTTCTGGGGATTTAGGAGATCGGTCACCCCCATTCGCTGGGCGACGTCGACCACGTTCTGGAGCCCGGTGATGTCCTCGACTTTCACCGCCGGGACGTTGATCGAGTTGCCCAGGCAGTACTTCAACTGGCAGATCCCGGTGTAGGAGCGGGAGTAGTTGACCGGGGCGTAACCACCGATGTCGATCGGCTCGTTGAGGATGGGGGTGGTCATGGTGAACTTCCCGGAGGCGATCGCGGCGGTGTAGGTGAACATCTTGAAAGAAGACCCCGTCCGCCGCGGCGAGTCGACCATGTTGATCTGGCCCCACTGGCCGCTGGGGTTGGTGGTCCCGACCATGGCCAGGATCTCGCCGGTACGGGGATCAACCGACTCCAGGTCGGCGTCGCCGATGTTGAAGTCGCGTTGCAGCATGGCGTCCTTAGCGGGGTTCTGGAGATCGGCTATCCCGGCTGCCTGATCGGCGGTGTTGAGCGAGGTGTAGATGGTCCAGCCGCCCGGGTTCAGGTAGGCGTCACCAAACTGGGCCTGGAGCTGGCTCTCGGCGAACTGGACGAAGTCAGGCTGATTGTTGACCTCGCTGGCCTGCCAGGGGTAGTAGGTGAGCACCTCCTTGAAGGCCGTGTCGGCCTGCTTTTGGGTGATGTAGCCGTTGCGCACCATCGCCTGCAGCACCACCGCCTGGCGATCCTTGGCGAAGTTGGCACTACCGGTCACACCGCTGTAGAGGATGGGGTCGTAGGCGGTGGGGGCATCGGGGATTCCCGCCAGCATGCTGGCCTGGGCCAGATCGAGCTGCTTGGCCGAGATGTGGAAGTAGAGTTCAGCGGCGGCCTGGATCCCGATCGCCTGGTTCCCGTAGTCGATCCGGTTGACATACATCTGGAGGATGGAGTTGGGCGAGAACACCTTGGAGATCTCGTAACCGAGCAGCAGCTCTCGGATCTTTCGGGTGATCGTCTTCTGGGGCGTCAGAAAGGAGATCTTGGCCAGCTGCTCCGTGATCGTGCTGGCCCCCTGGACGGCGCCGTGGTGGACCAGGTCGGTGATCCCAGACTGGATGATTCGGGGCAGGTCCGCTGAGGCTGTGTCCTGGTAGAAGTGGCGGTCCTCCACCGCGACGGTTGCCTGGATAAGAAGGGGGCTGATCGCGCTCATGTTGACACCGACATGGTGGACCCCGGGCTCGTGGAGGATCGCCAGCAGCGAACCATCACTGGCCAGCATCACGCTGTCGTTGGGGGGCCCCAGGTTGGGCAGGGCGGCGACGCTGGGAAGACCCACCTGAAAGGCGGCGAGGACGATCATCCCCGACCCGATCCCAGCGCAGGCCACCAGGACCCCGACCAGCCCCAAAGTGGCGATGTTGCGGAGCCAGCTGTGGCGGGTCCAAAAACTCAGTTTAGAGGGTCGTTGAAGCCCGGATCGGCGGCCCAGGCCGGCCCGGCGGGATGCCCGCTCGCGCGGGGTGACAGTGATTTCCTGCATCAGCTCAGGCGGGAAGGGGGAGGGCCCCCCGCCGCTCGATTATGGCAGGGTCCCGAGTAACGGCCCCGGAAGGCAGTTGGGGACGGGTTCGGTGACAGCTTGGTGGCGAGAATCTCACGACCTTGCAAATACGCGGTGGGGCGGGGATGAGTTACGGACGAGGGATGTAAGACTCGGACCCAAGGTCCAGTCCGGGAGAGGTTCCCGAGCCAGAGAGTTGAGTTCATAGCCGATGTCTGCAGCCGCCATGGCCGTCTCCGCTCCGCAGCGGGCCCAAATCGGATTCCCGCCCGTACCCCAGAGCCCCAAGGAAGCCGGCATTCCGGCGAGCTTCATCGCGGATCTGTCCCTCAAGGTCATCTACTACAACGGGGCCCTGCTGGGTCGGGAGGTAGGCCGCCACGTCTGCCTGCCCTGGAACATCGTCAGCGACGCCCTGAAATTCCTCTCCGATGAGGGGTATGTCACGACCACTGGCATCCGGGGCACGGTCGGCGGAGCCGAGTTCGCCGATGGCCTGCAGTATGCGATCACGAGGAGCGGTCGGGAGCGGGCCAAGGAGCTGGTCGACGTAAATCAGTACGCAGGCCCGGCACCGGTCCCGCTCGATGTCTACATCGCCGTGGCCCGGCACCAGGGTCGGAGCAGCAACCCGGTCACTCATCAGATGCTCCGTGCCGCCTTGGATCACCTGGTGCTTCCGCCGAGCGTGCTCAATCGACTCGGTCCCGCGCTGGGCGCCCGGCAGTCGATCTTTCTCTACGGGCCCCCGGGGAACGGCAAGAGCAGCATCGCCGAGGCCTGCGCGGCGCTGCTGGGAGACGCCATATTCGTCCCCCACGCGCTCTACGTGAAGGGCGAGGTGATCCGCGTCTTCGACCCCATCCACCACCGCCCCGTCTCCGCCGACCTGCCCGCCCACGACACGCGCTGGGCGCTCTGTGCCCGGCCGGTGGTTCGCGCCGGGGGCGAGCTCACCGGCCGGGAGCTGGAGCTGAGCTTCGATCCCAGGATGGGGTTCTTCGAGGCTTCGCTCCAGCTCAAGGCTAACGGGGGCCTCTTCCTGGTCGATGACTTCGGCCGCCAGCAGCTCAGCCCCCAAGACCTACTCAACCGGCTGATCGTCCCCCTGGAGGCGGGATTCGACTACCTGAATATCGGTCGGGCCGGCACCACGGTGATGGTTCCCTTTACCGAGGTGCTCATCCTCTCCACCAACCTCAAGCCCAAGGAATTGGTGGATGAGGCCTTCCTGCGCCGGATCCGCTACAAGGTCGAGGTGCCGAACCCGTCGGTCATCGAATACGGAAGGATCTTCCGGCGGGTCTGTGATTCGATCGGGCTGGAGTACGATCCGGCCGCGGTCAACTACCTGGTGGAAGAGCATTACCGCAAGGCCGGGCGGCCCCTGCATGGCTGCGAGCCGCGCGACATCCTCGACCATCTGGTGCATGCCGCCTCCTACTTCGGAGTCGAGCCGCGCCTCACTCCCGAACTCCTCGACCACGCGGTGTCGGCCTACTTCGCCAACCTGGACGACGAGACCCCGGCGGCCTAACGGGGGGCCGAACGGCGCGGGCGCCACAGGGCGGAGGGGGTCAGCTCCAGGTGATCTTGAGCGCACGGCGCCAATTCGCCAGCGCCTGAGGGTCACCATCGATCTGGAGCGTCTCGGCGGAGAGCCGGTTCCAAAGCAGCAGGTAGATTTCCGAGGCGCTGCCCCTGATCACGCAGTCGGCATCGCCCGGGACTCGCTCCGCCTGCACCCCGGACGGCCCGAACCGGACCAGCCACCCTCGGGAAAGGTCGCGAGGGAGCAGGGCTACGCGGCTCTCCGATTCGAGCCCGAGCCTGCGCCGGCGTGGCGCGAACCCGAACAAAAGCTCCTCCACGCCGTCGGCCGCGACCTCGGCGGGGAATGGCGTCGGCACAGCCCCGGCCGCTATCTCGGCGTCTGCTCGGTGGATCTCGGTCTCGTGGGCCTGGCGCCTGGCCCAGAACGCGAGGGGCGAGGACGCCGGCAGGAACGACCAGCACTGCAGTTCGGGTGTCGCACCGGACAGGGCTCGACAGAGGGCACGGTGCCCAGTGCCAAACCAGCTCAGCAGTGACTCGTCGGCGGGGGCGGATCCCATCAGCCGGTACTCTTCCTCGCGGGGCATTGCGGTCAGGCGCTGCTCGGCCACGTGGGCGGTCGCCCAACGATGGACGCCGCCCAGGTGGCGGACCAGATCCCGCACCTGCCAGTCAGGGCAGGTCGGGACGGGCCAGTCGAGCTGGGTCCGGGCGGCGGCCAGCTCGAGATGGCGGCTTTCCCTCTTGATGGAAGCGATCCAGTCGGCCGTCGGCAGCTCCCACGAAGGGCTCATCCGCCGACTCCTGAAGCCGCCCGCCACTCCGAGCTGAGGATGGCGTAGATCCACTCGTCCGCCCACTCGCCCTTGACCATCTCGTTCTCGATCAGTTTCGCCTCCTGGCGCATCCCGAGCCGGTCCATCAGCCGGCTGGAGGCCAGGTTGCGCCCGTCGCATCGCCCGAAGATGCGATGCAGGCCGAGAGCCTCGAAACCCAGGTTCAGGATCACCCGGGTCGCCTCGGTGGCAAGCCCCTGGCCTTGAAAGTCGGGATGGAACATGAACCCGATCTCACCCTGCTGGTCGGCCCGGCTGCGCAGGAAGAGCGTCACCGTGCCCGCGATCCGAACCGAGGTGCGCTCTTCGGCGGCGACCACCAAGGCGTCACCCTCAGCCTCAAACCTCGCCGGTCGCAGCGCCGCCCTCAGCCAGTGCTCCACCTCAGTCCGGGTCCGGGGTGGCCAGTACATGAATCGAGCCACTTCGGGCCGAGACTGGATCGCCAGCAACTGCTCGAGGTCGGCCTCGCGGAGCTGGCGCACCGTGAGCCGCTCGGTGTCGATTGGAAGAGTTGGCTTGGACACAGTGAGCTTCGCCGGCGAATGGTGGCCGGCGCCCCATGGTAGTGCCCAGACGCTGAGTTCAGCCGCGCCTCTCGGTGAGGCTGTACCAGTTGCCCGAGTTGTCCCTCAGCACCGCCTCGACCCCGTAGGGACGGTCGCTCGGGGGCTGGGTGAATTCGACGCCGAGTTCCACCAGGCGGGCGTGATCGCCGTGACAGTCGGTGGTCGCCATCACCCCCGGAGAGAGCGCTCCTTTGGCCACCAGGGTGCGGACCAGTTGGGCAGACTCGCGGTCCAGCATCGAGTGGTCAGGATCCATGAGGAGGAACTCCTGGCCCGTGCTCCCCGGAGGGCGCACCGTCAGCCAGCGCATGCCATGGTCCAGCTGGATGTCGTTGGTAACTTCAAATCCGAGCTGTTCGGAATAGAACTGCTTGGCTGCATCCTGGTCCAGTACCCAAACCGAGACGATCGAGATTCCGGTGATCATGACTGCTCCTCTGGGGTAGGGAGGTCGGCTGGAGGGTCAAGATAGGCGCCCGACACCCGGGCCTGCTGCAGCGAAACTGCGGGACTCAGGCGCGCTCTTGAGGACGGGCAACGAGGGGGGTCACTTTGCCCTCATCGGCGCGTTCGCTAGGCGGGGATCAGACGCGGATGACTTCGACACCAGGGATGGCGTCGTAGTCGCGGTCCTGGGTGACGACTGGGATCTGCTCCGCGGCTGCCGTTGCCGCCACCAGGGCGTGGAGGAGAGGGACCCGCCGTTGGCTGGTCCGCAAGCCAGCCACGATGCGGGCAAAATGACGCGCGACCTCGGCGTCGATAGGCAATGGCTCCCACCTCGACTCGACGGCGGAGAGCGTCGCCATTCGCGTCGCCCGGTCGGCGTCGTCTGCCATGAGGACGCCGACGGTGAGTTCGGCCAGGGTGACCACAGATACCTCGGTCTCGGTCACGCCATCCATTTCGCCGAGACGTCGCCCCGACTCGGTCGCGACGAAGAACGACGTATCGAGCAGCGCCCTCATGGGTCGTCTGTCGTGTCTGGCAACACGCTCCGCACTTCCTTGAGGAGCCTCGAATCAGCGGCGTGGCGAGCGGCGATGCGGAGCGCATCGGCAGCCGACACAGTTCGACGGCGACGCAACGGCACGATTTCGGCGACCGGCCGCCGATCGACGGTCACCGTGAGCCGCTCGCCGCCTTCGACTCGGCGCAACACCGCACTAACAGTGTTGCGCAGGTCGCGGACCGAGATACTTGTTCCGATAGGTCCGACTGTAGCACATGTACCTACAAGTGGCCCAGTGGAGGGGACGATGTCTTATCTGAACGTGTCTGAGCTGCGAGAACGGCTCTGGCGAATACGGAAGGACGGTTGAAGGACCGCGGACTGGTCTTGATCCGCCCGACCCTCTAGGGGGCCCTGGCACCTGTGGTCGGCCGGTCGGGGAAGACGTCGACCGAGAGATCGACGAGGGATAGGTTGAGGACCCGGGCCAAGGCGACGACAGTGAAGAAGGCTGGGGTCGGAATTCTTCCCGTCTCGATCTTGCGGAGCGTCTCGGCAGAGATGCCAGCGGCGATCGCCACCTCGCCCAGACTTGCTGATCCGCGCGCTTGGCGCAGGATGGAGCCGAGTTGCCGGCCGCGCTCGATCTCCCACGGCTTCAACGAGTCTCGAACCACGCTCGTATAGTAATACCGGTATGATCATTCGAGCAAGCCCGGCTACTGAGGAGCGACGAGACACGTGGTCGAGCTCAAGACGTCAAGAGAGATTGATCTGCTGCGCGAGGCCGGTCGGGTGGTGGCCGAGGCGCTGGCGGCCGTACGCGAGCGGGCCGCTGTTGGGGTCACTTTGACCGAGCTGGATCAGGTCGCAGCAAGGGTCATCAAGAGGGCCCGAGCGACCCCGGCCTTCTTGGGTTACCACCCGTCGTGGGCGCCGACCCCCTTCCCCGGCGTGATCTGTGCCAGCGTCAACGACGCGGTAGTCCATGGGGTGCCGGACCGGACGCGCCTCGCCGACGGTGACCTGGTTAGCATCGACTGCGGAGCCTTCGTCCAAGGCTGGTGCGGCGACGCCGCGATGAGTTTCATAGTGGGCACACCCCGCCCAGGCGACACCGACCTGATCGCTGCCACCGACGCTGCTCTGGAACGAGGTATCGCAGCCACCCTGCCAGGGAACCAACTCGGTGACCTGGGCGATGCCATCGGAACCCCAGCCCGGAAAGCCGGATACGGCCTTCTCGAATACCACGGGGGTCACGGGGTGGGAAGGGCGATGCACGAGGATCCGTTCGTACCGAACGAAGGCAGAGCGGGTCGCGGCTACCGGCTCCGTCCGGGCCTGGTGATCGCCATCGAACCCATGCTGATCTCGGGCGGCACTGATGAGTACGTGACGGAACCCGACGGATGGACCCTCCGTACGGCCAGCGGGGCCAGGGCAGCCCACAGTGAGCACACCATCGCTGTTACCGAGAGCGGCCCCATCATCCTGACCGCTCTCTGAGGCGACGTTCTGCCGGGCTCGGTACCAAGCGTGCCCGACCAGCCAGCAGACGTGGAGCGAAGGGGATTCGAACCCCTGACCTCTGCCGTGCGAGGGCAGCGCTCTCCCAGCTGAGCTATCGCCCCGAGGGCGACTCAGTATATCGGTGGAGCTGCGGCGCCGAATTCAGCGGAGGGGCTGGCGGGTCAGGCGGCGCGGCGCTGCCATCTGGTCTTCTTGAGCATCTTCTTGTGCTTGTGCTTGCGCATCTTCTTGCGCCGCTTCTTGATCACCGATCCCACGAAGAAGAGGACCTCGAAAGAGCCCGAAGGCAGCTGGAGCAGGCCCGGGTGCGGAAACACCTTCGGCCCATTACCCGGCTAGTCTACTTGCAGTCAATTCGCAGCGTCAATCTGAGAGCGATCCACAGGAGAAGGCATGGAGATTCTCTGGGCACCCTGGCGGATGGCCTACATCGAGCGCGAGCACCCCGATGGGGGAGAGGAGAGCTGCATCTTCTGCGGGGCGGACCGAGAGCTTGGGCCCGCCCCGGACCTGCTCATCCATCGCACCGAGTTCGCGCTCTGCATGTTGAATCGCTTCCCCTACAACCCCGGCCACTTGATGGTGGCCCCACATCGCCATGGGGGAGAACTGACCGCGCTGGAGGCTCCAGAGCTGCTGGGAATCATGGAGGAGCTGAAACTGGCGACCAGGGTCCTCCAAACCGAGCTTGGCTGCGAAGGGCTGAACGGAGGCTGGAACCAGGGTCGCGCCGCGGGCGCCGGAATCGAGGCTCACCTCCACTTTCATCTGGTCCCGCGCTGGAACGGTGACACCAACTTCATGCCCATCCTGGCCGACGTCAAGGTGGTCCCGGAGCACCTGGAGGCGTCCGCTGCCAAACTGAGAGAGGCGTTCCGGCAGCAGTTGGAGAGCGTATGACCACAGGGGCCCCCCGGACCGACCCGGTCGAAGAGCCGAACACCACCGCCCCGGAGGACTCGGCGGCCGGCTGGCCGGCAGTCGGGATCACCTTCAAGCGCGCCCTCGACGAGATGGGGGTGCGCACCTCGGTCCGAACTTTGCTCAAGCTCAATCAGAAGCGCGGGATCGACTGCCCCGGCTGCGCCTGGCCCGATCCCGATCGGCGCAAGGCGATCGAGTTCTGCGAGAACGGGGCCAAGCACGTGGCCGCCGAGGCCACTCTGCGCCGGGTCGGGGCCGATTTCTTCCGGACCCATTCGGTGAGCGAATTGCGGGGGCGCTCCGATTGGTGGCTGGAGGAGCAGGGACGGCTGACCGAGCCGCTCATCAAGCGCTCCGGCAGCGACCATTACGAACCGATCTCCTGGAACGCGGCGGTGGGGGTGGTGGCCGACCAGCTCAACGCCCTCGACTCGCCCAACCAGGCCCTCTTCTACACCTCAGGGCGGACCAGCAATGAGGCCGCCTTCCTGTACGGGCTGTTCGTGCGCGCCTTCGGGACCAACAACCTGCCCGACTGCTCCAACCTCTGTCACGAGTCGAGCGGAACCGCCCTGAAAGAGGTGATCGGGATCGGCAAGGGCAGTGTCACCCTGGAGGACCTGGAGGCGACCGATCTGGTCGTCATCTGCGGGCAAAACCCGGGCACAAACCATCCCCGGATGCTGACCAGCCTGGAGAAGGCCAAGCGCCGTGGTGCGGTCATCGTGGCGGTCAATCCGATGCCCGAAGCGGGACTGCTCCGGTTTCGGAATCCGCAGACCCCTCGCGGGCTCCTGGCCAACGGCACCCAGCTGGCCGATGACTATCTGCCGATTCGCCTGGCTGGGGATCAGGCCCTCTTCCTGGGCGTCGGCAAGCTGCTCTTGGAGGCTGAGGAGCGCGCGCCGGGAAGGGTCCTGGACCAGGACTTCATCGCCCGCTACACCGACGGGTTCGACGCCTATGCCCTGGGCGTCCGCCAGGCCGACTGGGGGGCGATCGAAGCCGCCAGCGGTCTTACCCAGCAGCAGATCGCCAGCCTGGCGGATCGGATCATGGCCGCCGACTCGGTGATCATTGCCTGGGCAATGGGCCTGACCCAGCACAAGCGTGCGGTGGCCACCATCAAGGAGCTCACCAATGTGCAGCTCCTCCGGGGCAATATCGGGCGCCCAGGGGCGGGCCTCCTCCCGGTCCGCGGACACAGCAATGTTCAGGGCGACCGGACGATGGGAATCTCGGAGAAGATGCCGCCGGCATTCCTCGACAAGCTGGCCGCCGAGTTCGCCTTCGAGCCTGCCCGGAAGCCGGGCTGGGACGCGGTCAGGAGCGTCGCCGCGATGCGCGATGGCAAGGCCCGGGTGCTGGTCTCGCTGGGTGGCAATCTGGTGCGGGCCATCTCTGACACCGCCGTGGCTGAGCGGGGAATGGCCGGCCTCCGCCTGACCGTCAGCATCGCCACCAAGCTCAATCGCTCGCACGTGGTCACCGGCGATGTCGCCCTCATCCTGCCCACCTTGGGCCGGACCGAGCGCGACCTCCAGGAGTCGGGCCTCCAGCAGGTCACGGTCGAGGACTCCATGGGCGCGGTCCACGCCACCCGAGGGGTGCTGGCGCCCGCTTCGAAGCTGCTGCGCAGCGAGGTGGCGATCATCTGCGGCCTGGCCCATCGGACCCTGGGCGACCGGGTGGGGATCGATTGGGAGGCGATGGCCCACGACTACCGGCTCATCCGCGATCATGTCGCCCGGGTCATCCCTGGCTTCGAGGGGTACAACGCCCGGATCAGCGACCCGGTCGGCTTCCTGCTGCCACATCCGCCTAGGGACGAGCGGCGGTTCGCGACCGAAACCGCCAAGGCGCGCTTCAGCGTCAACGAGCTGCAGACGATCTCGGTTCCGCCCGGGCGGTTGCTGCTGCAGACGGTGCGCTCCCACGATCAGTTCAACACCACGATCTATTCCAACGAGGATCGCTACCGCGGGATCCACGCCAGCCGCACGGTGGTCCTGGTCAACCCCGAGGACCTGGCCGAACTGGGCTTCCGAGACGGGGATCATGTCGACGTTTTCAGCGAGTGGGACGACGACGTCGAGCGTTGTCTGCGCGACTACCGGGTGGTCGCCTATCCGACCGCCCGGCAGTGCGCCGCCGCCTATTTCCCCGAAGCCAACGTTCTGGTCCCGCTGGAGAGCGTGGCCGAGGGCAGCAACACCCCCACTTCGAAGTCGGTCCTGGTGCGGTTCGAGCGCCACCGACCCACTCCTACCGCTCCGGTCCCGCCCCCGGCGTAGCCCGGCCGGGCGGCCCAGTTCGCGCCAAGCCCGTGTCAGAGGAGGGAATCATCTCCAGCCGGTTCGGGCCGCCGCCCAGTTCACAGCCGCAACGCCCTGGGCCGCCTGGAACCTCCGCAGCGTCGGGAGCCCAGGCGGGGCAGGCTGGAGCGACCGCTGGACGAAGTAGCCCGCCATCGCCACGACCAGGGTCGTGATCTGCTCCGGGTCGCCATCGCGCGCACCGGCGTGGTGCTCGACCACCCACTCTGGGTCAGGACCAGCCTGCATGGCGACGCTGGGCGCCATCACCAAGGGGTCGAACCAGGCGATCCCCCGGCTCGCGCTCGGCCAGTCCAGGAACACGACGTCTCCGGACCTGTCGAAGAGCAGGTTGTCGGCACGCAGATCGCAGTGGAGGAGGGTGTCGCCGGCCAAAACCAGGTCACACCCGCGTTCGCGCTCGGCCAGCTTGAGGAGGTTACGTCGAGCCCAGTCCGGGAGCTCCGCCTCGGGGTCGTCCAGCAGGCGCGCCCACCCGTTGAAGACGTCGCGGTGCCGCTCCGCCACGGTGGGCAGCCCGGGCACCGGACAGGGGGTGAATCTCGCCTGGAATCGCTCGATCGCGGCCAGCACCCGGCCCAGCTCACCGAGGCGCCAGGGCAGGTGAGGGTGGGTTCCCTCGATGTCCTCCAGCACCACCGCCACCCACTCTCCGTTGTCGTGGACTCCCAGCAGTCGTGGCACTGGTGCGCTCGCGGGTAGCTGCGCCAGTCGCCGAGCTTCCTCGCGGTGCATCGCCAGGGAGTCAGGGTTGGGCTGGGAACCAACGGCCTTAACAAAGGCGCGCCGCTGATCCGAGAGTCGGAGGCGGAGCGCGGCCCCGGGTGAGAATCCGCCCGGTTGTGAGGTCGCGCTCACGACGGCGGCCCCCAGCAGCTCCTCTATCCCCGAGCGAACTGCTCTCGGCAGCTCCTGCCATCCAATCCGCCTCCCTGACGCGGGTGGGAAGGGGACTTGAGCGCCTGGGCTGTTCACGAGCGGCTCTTCGCGTCTGGCTCAGGCTGGCATGCCGTGAGGGCAGGTGTGCTGTCGCTCCCCCAGCCTGCGGAAGTGCGCCCACGCGCTCCCCGAACGGCCTGCGGGACTACCCGGCGAGTCGATTGGACGAGGTGGCGGAGCGGATCCACGGCGCGAGCGTAGCGGATCAATTCGGGAATCAACGACGGTTTAGCCCCGATCAGTCCTCAGCTCCCGGCCGTCTCCCTGAGCGCGCCGCTCCCTGCCCGCTGGACGGCCGTGTAGCGCTGTGCCCGAATCCTTGAAGTCAGGGGCTGCCTTTCCGGACCGGTCAGCTCAGCTCCTGGATGCGGAGCAGGTTGCCCGCAGGATCTCGAAGGGCGCAGTCGCGGATCCCGTAGGGCTGCTCAGTCGGCTCCTGGACGACCTCGGCCCCGCTGGCCACCAGCTGCTCGAAGGTGCCGTCGAGGTCCTTGCTGGCCAGGAGGATCCAGCCGTAGGTGCCCTTGGCCATCATCTCGGCGATGGTGCGGCGCTCATTGTCAGTGATGCCAGGGTCGGTGGCCGGTGGCGCCAGGAGGATGGACATGTCGGGCTGGCCGAGGGGGCCAACCGTGATCCAGCGCATTCGGCCGCGGCCGACGTCGTTGCGTACCTCGAAGCCTAGGACGTCGCGATAGAAGGTCAGAGAGGCGTCCGGGTCGTCGTGGGGGAGACTGGTCGTGTGAATGGTGATGTCCATGCCGATCACCCTACCTGCGGCTGAGCGAGCGCCGCTTCTCGATTCCTGACCGGCCTGGTCACCTGTTTGGCGACACACGGGGGCATTTCCTCCGCCGCGCCCGAAGTTAGGCGCCGGTAGGCGCTGGGCGGCATCCCCAGTAGCTCCGTGAAGCGACTGCTGAAGGTGCCCAGCGAGGAGCAGCCTATCGCGAAGCAGACCTCAGTGACGCTGAGGTCGCCCCGACGCAGCAGCGCCATCGCGCGCTCGATCCGTCGCGTCATCAGGTAGCTGTAGGGCGACTCCCCGTAGGCGAGCCGGAACTCGCGGCTGAGGTGCCCGGCGGACATGTAGGCGCCCCGGGCGAGCGCCTCAACGTCGAGCGGCTGGGCGTACTCTCGGTCGATGCGGTCCCGGACGCGGCGCAGGCGCGCCAGGTCACTCAGGTGCGGATCGGCGGTGCGTCTGCTGATCACCGGCGAGATCGTGCCACACACGGCAGTCGGCGCACCAGGCCAGGGGCCGACCCGACTCGTGCGGCGGGCCCACGCTCCGCGCGGGGCGAGGCGACTCCGAGCATCGAACTCGTCCCCGGGCGTCGGCGAGAACCCCTGTCAGGCGCCCACGTAGGCCGCGAGGTGCTCTCCGGTTAAGGTGGAGCGGGCAGCGACCAGAGCGGAGGGTGTGCCCTCGTAGACGATCCGACCGCCTTCGTGGCCGGCGCCGGGGCCGAGGTCGATGATCCAGTCCGCGTGCGCCATGACGGCCTGGTGGTGCTCGATGACGATGACCGACTTGCCCGACTCGACGAGCCGGTCGAGCAGCCCGAGCAGCTTCTCGACATCGGCGAGGTGGAGGCCCGCGGTGGGCTCATCGAGAAGGTAGACGCCGCCATTCTGGGCCATGCCGGTGACCAGCTTGAGCCGCTGGCGCTCGCCGCCCGACAGGGTGGTGAGCGGCTGGCCAAGGCTGAGGTATCCGAGCCCGACGGCGGTGAGCCGCTCGAGGATGGCGTGGGCGGCCGGGGTGCGCGCCTCGCCGGCGGAAAGGAACGCCTCAGCCTCAGTGACCGACATCGCGAGCACCTCGCTGATGTCGCGACCGCTGAGGTGGTAGTCCAGAACCGATGGCTGGTACCGCTTCCCCTGGCAGTCTTCGCAGATCGAGGTGACGCCGGCCATCATGGCCAGGTCCGTGTAGATCACTCCAGCGCCGTTGCAGGTCGGACAGGCGCCCTCGGAGTTGGCGCTGAACAGAGCGGGTTTCACCCGGTTGGCCTTCGCGAACGCGGTGCGGACGAGGTCGAGGAGTCCGGTGTAGGTCGCTGGATTGCTGCGCCGCGAGCCCTTGATCGCTGACTGGTCGACCGAAACCACTCCCACCCGGCCCGACACCGACCCGTAGAGCAGGGTGCTCTTGCCGGACCCGGCCACCCCGGTCACCACCACCAGGACGCCGAGTGGAATGTCGACATCGATGTTCCGCAAGTTGTGGGCGCTCGCGCCGCGCACTTCCAGCACTCCCGACCGGATCCGCACCGACGGCTTCAAGGCGGCGCGGTCGTCCAGGTGCCGCCCGGTTAGGGTGTCGCTCGCCCGCAGCCCCTCGAGAGTGCCTTCGAACACCACTGCGCCCCCTTCGGTGCCCGCCCCGGGGCCGAGGTCGACGATGTGCTCGGCGATCGCGATCGTCTCCGGCTTGTGCTCCACCACCAGCACGGTGTTGCCCTTGTCGCGCAGCTGCAGCAGCAGGGCGTTCATCCGCTGAATGTCGTGGGGGTGGAGCCCGATGGTGGGCTCGTCGAACACGTAGGTGACGTCGGTGAGCGCGGACCCGAGGTGGCGGATCATCTTGGTGCGCTGCGCCTCCCCGCCCGAGAGGGATCCCGATGAGCGGTCGAGGCTGAGGTAGCCGAGCCCGATCTCGACGAACGACGAGAGGATCTGCCGCAGCGGCGCCAGGAGCGGTCCGACGGACGGTTCGTCGAGACCCCGCACCCACTCTGCCAGGTCGCTGATCTGCATCGCGCAGGCGTCGGCGATGTTGACGCCTCTGATCTTCGAGGACCGAGCCAGCTCGCTGAGCCGGGTGCCGCCGCAGTCGGGGCAGGCGCTGAACGTCACCGCCCTCTCCACGAAGGCGCGAACGTGAGGCTGCAGTGCGTCGACATCCTTGGACAGGAACGTCTTCTGGATCCTCGAGATCAGGCCCTCATAGGTCAGGTTGATGTTGTCGACCTTGATCTTGGTCGGCTCCTTGTAGAGAAGGTCGTGAAGCTCGGTCTTGGTGTACTTGTGGATGGGCTTGTCGGGATCGAGGAAGCCCGATCCCCCGAAGATGCGGCCGTACCAGCCGTCGACGCTGAACCCCGGGATCGTGAGCGCACCCTGATTGATCGACTTGCGGTCGTCGTAGAGCTGAGACAGGTCGAAGTCGGTGACCGAGCCCCTTCCCTCGCAGCGCGGGCACATCCCGCCACTGCGGGTGAAGGTGGTTCTGACGGTCTTTCCACCACCGCGCTCGACCGTGATCGCACCGCTGGCGCGGACCGCGGGAACGTTGAAGGAGTAGGCGTTGGGCGCGCCGATGTGGGGCTTCCCGAGCCGACTGAAGAGGATGCGCAGCATCGCGTTGGCGTCGGTGGCGGTGCCCACCGTGGAGCGGGCGTCGCCACCCATCCGCTCCTGGTCGACGATGATCGCGGTCGTCAGCCCCTCGAGTATGTCGACCTCGGGCCGGGCCAGGGTCGGCATGAAGCCCTGCACGAAGGCGCTATAGGTCTCGTTGATCATCCGCTGTGACTCCGCGGCGATCGTCGCGAAGACCAGCGAGCTCTTTCCCGAGCCGGAGACGCCGGTGAATACCGTGAGCCGGCGTTTCGGAATCTCGACGCTGATGTCCTTGAGGTTGTTCACGCGGGCGCCGTGGACGCGGATCCGGTCGTGGCTGTCGGCGACGTGGAGCGTCGGCGGCTGCCGGTCCGACCTCGTGACCATGCTCATCGGGGCTCCATCACGGGGGCGAGCGCGGCTCTCAGCTCGCCGCCATCCTCAGGAGTGCGCCGATCCGCGCCTCGTCAACGGTGGTCAACTCTGTCAGCGCGAACGCGGTCGGCCACATGGTGCCCTCGTCGAGGTTCGCTTTGTCGCTGAAACCAAGCGTCGCATACCTCGTCTTGAACTTCTGTGCGCACTGGAAGAAGCAGACGATCTTGCCGCCCTTCCCATATGCGGGCATTCCGTACCAAAGTCTCGGTGAGAGTTCCGGCGCGCTGGCTCGGATGACAGCATGGAGTCTCTCGCCCAGGGCCCGATCGGGTTTCTGCATCTCGGCGATCTTGGCCAGTACTTCTCTCTCCCTGTCCCCCTTGTCCCCGCTGGGGAGGCGGCGTGCCGCCCCTTTCAGCTCCTGGGCGCGCTCTCTCATGGCGGCTCGTTCCTCGTCCGTGAAACGTGCGCTGGTGCTCTTGGGGGCCTTGACTTTGTCCTTCATGGCAGGATGTCTCCTTAGCGAGGTTTGACAGGGGCGCGCGCCATCTTGGGTGGCTGTCCGGGGCGGACTTCAGGGACGCTGGCGGCCTCGGCCGGCTCTACTTGCCGTCCTTCGAGAGTTAGCTCGGGGCCACCTTCGTCTGTCGTCATCGGTCCTGAAGCAGACCGAGAACGTTGCCATCAGGGTCGGTGATGGTCGCCACCAGGCGGCCACCACCGACGTCGTGCGCGGGCTCCTTCACGGTGGCCCCAGCGGCGGTCACCTCGGCCAGCTTGGTCTCGATGTCCTCCACGTGCCAGAAGGCAATCGGAGAGGTCATGTGCTGCGGTCCTCCGCCCGGCACCAGCCCGATGTGCTGGCCCTCGACGTCGAATCCGACGTAGTAGGTCTCGTCGGTCTGTGGCGGGCCGCCGAGCAAGGCGGTGTAAACGGCCTTGGCGGTCGCCAGGTCGGAGACGGGATGCAATACGGTCTTGATTCCCTGGGTGGAAGAGCTGGTCATGGTCACTCCTCGAATCGTGGGCCACACTGACCCGTTTGTCCCGCGGGGACTAACTTTAGGTCTGGGGCGGCGACCGACGCTTCTCGATTCCTGACCGTTCCGCGCGCCTGTTTGGCTGCGCGGGGCGGCATGCCCGCCGCCCACGGGATCTCCCCAGCGTCCCGACGGAGGCGTGTACCCCGGTGGATCCGGTCCCGGACCCGGAGCAGTTGGCTGCGGTTGGGACTCCCAGATCGGGCCGGCCTTCGACGCCGCCAGGGCCGATCTGTCCGACCCCGACCCAACCCTCACCAAACTGGAGGAGACCCGCGTGACCGCCTCGCTCGTCGGGACCGACTTGAACTGCGCTAGGCGGTGTCTCACCGCCTCGACGGCATCCCGCCGGGGTGAAACGAGGGGTAAGTTCTCCCGCCTCGAGACGAAGACGACTTCACGACCGGTTGGTCGGGTGCACCGCGGACGTCCTCCAACACTAGGTCAGCCGCCGTCAGGGAGGCATCGATCTGGGCACGGTGGGGGCAGCGCAAGGTCGAGTCCGAGGTGACTACTTCGCCCGTATTCGGAAAGGCAAATGTAGCCCGAAAGGAGACGAGCTGGCCGACTTTTCTAGGGCGCTCCGTCCAGGTTTTGACCAGGCCCACGCCAGCCACTTCGACATCGCTGTAAGTCTGGTCACGGTTCCATCCGAGCTAAGCGTCGTTGGCCGGGGCCCGAACCTCAGACACCAACCGCCCCCTGGGCCGGAGCGCAGCTCGGGAGGAGCACAACACAGCTGACCGGTCGCGTTCGTTTAGAAAAACCTGGGCGACGTTGCCGGTCATCGTCACCAGGTCGACCTGCCGCGCCGGCAGTGCCAGCGGGTGGCCACGGACCCAGCGGACGTGGTCGGCGCCGGATTTGCTCCCCGCGACTTCCAACGAGGCAGCCTCCGGGTCGACCGCAGGAACGTCGTGGCCCCGGAGAGCGAGAAGGCAGGCGAAGGTCCCAGTACCGCAACCGATGTCGAGGACGGAGTGGGCTCCGAACTCCTCGGCGATGCCTAGGAATGCATCGAGGTCGGTTCGGTCCGGGTCCAAGGGGTCGTACAGTGCGGCGAGGCGCTTGTCCGCGAAGGCGGGATCAGCCCTGAGCCTGCCCTCCCTGCTTGTGGAATCGCCGCCTCGCGAGGCGGCGAGCCAGTCAGGCTCGATTGGTGGAGCCGGCGGGAATCGAACCCGCGACCTCTTCCATGCCAAGGAAGCGCGCTCCCGCTGCGCCACGGCCCCATTGTCCCCACCGACCACGAGGAACTGGGGAAGAGTATCAAAGGAACCGGTACCACAGTCGCCAGTACCCGCCGGGCGATAGCGCGGCGGAAACTAGCCGCATGGGCGACGCCGAGCTCCCGGCCCGCGGCAGGCTGACCCTGACCACGTCATCGATCCGGCTCGCGGTCTGCCAGCTCAATCCTGGCCAATCGGTCCCCGGGTGGGCCACCGGAGGCGAGTTCTGGACCGTCACGGGCACTTCGTCCGAGCTCTCCGTCGTGTGCGAACTATCCCGCGTGCCGGACGGCGTTCAAACCAGCGCCACCTGGCGGGCTCTGGTCGTCCAGGGGCCTCTCACCCATCAAGTGGTGGGAGTGCTGGCGTCCGTCTCATCGGCCCTGGCCCGGGCCGAAGTCCCCATCTTCGCGATCTCGACCTACCAGACCGACTGGATCCTGGTGCCGGAGGAGTCGCTTGAGGTGGCGCGAGCCGCTCTTCGGGGCGCGGGCCACACCGTCCCTGACTGAGGTCCACCCCTCGCCGCCGGCGAAAAAACAGCGACCCGGCGAAAGCCGGGCCGCTGGGGGAGGGGTGGTGGCGCTCAGCGGGGAGCTCTCCCCGGCTGCAGCTCTCAGATTGGGCTCTCCGGCTGGGAGTCGGCTGAGATCGGGCTGGGAGGTTGCCGAGACCTAACACTCGATATCCGGGCGCATCCGAGTCTCCGCCGCCAACTCAGGGCATGCTCAGGTAATTCCCAGCTCCGAGCCCCAGACTCGGCCTCATCCATGGATGAGCCAACCCGGATTCTGGTGGTGGACGACGAGTCCAATCTGGCCGACTTGGTGGCGACCGCGCTGCGCTACGCGGGCTTCACAACTGCCACCGCCGGGAGTGGCAGTGCGGCGGTCACCCAGGTGGCGGAATTCAGGCCTCACTTGGTGATCCTCGACGTCATGCTCCCCGACTTCGACGGATTCGAGGTCTCCCGGCGGCTGGCGGAGGGAGGCTCCCATGCACCGATCCTGTTCTTGACCGCCCGGGATGCCACCGAGGACAAAGTCCGAGGCTTGACGGTCGGCGGCGACGACTACGTCACCAAGCCGTTCAGCCTGGACGAACTGATCGCCAGGGTGAGGGTGATCTTGCGCCGATCAGGGCACCAGACCGAGAGCCACAACCTGATCAGCTTTGCCGACTTGGAGATGGATGAGGATCTCCGCGAGGTCCGCCGGGGCGGGGAGCTGGTCGAGCTCACCGCCACCGAGTACCGGCTTCTGCGCTACCTCCTGATCAATGCCCGCCGGGTGCTCACCCGGGCGCAAATCCTGGATCATGTCTGGAAGTACGACTTCGGCGGCGATGCCGGCATCCTGGAGACCTACATCAGCTATTTGCGCAAGAAGGTTGACCGCCAAGATCCGCCATTGATCCACACCATCCGCGGGATGGGCTACGTGCTCCGTCTGCCTCGCGCCTGACCATGTCGCTGCGCCTGCGGCTTCTTCTCGGGCTACTGGCCTTGGTGGCTATTGGCCTCGGAGTCACCGACGCCGTGACCTACGTCGCCCTGCAAGGCGGCCTGGTCCAGCGGGTCGATCAGGAATTGGCTGACTCCGTGGCGACCGGGGAGCGGGCGCTCAGCACCGGCCACGCGTTCGGCCTGACCTCTGGCGACTACGTTGCCATTTACCAACAAGGGCACGGGATTCAGGGTGATTCGGTCACTTACCTGCCCGGTCAGAAGGCTGGCCCTGAACCTCGCCTTACCGACGCTATGGCTGCGGCCGCTGGCAGCGTTCCGAGCTTCTACACAGTGTCTGCCCGTACCGGGAGCAGCGAATTCCGAGT
>Ga0307372_10003241_pt1 | contig 26190 bp, 27 predicted proteins | sample OX1MG_FD_202533 | JGI IMG/M metagenome (GOLD analysis project Ga0307372, IMG submission 202533) | Soil microbial communities from Risofladan, Vaasa, Finland - OX-1 | ecosystem: Environmental > Terrestrial > Soil > Coastal area > Acid sulfate soil | place: Finland: Risofladan, Vaasa | collected... | reverse complement strand
GACCCGCCGTATAGGCTATCGCCGGCGCCGCCGCGGCACGGTCTGTTTTCGCCACTGCGGCCTGAAAACGCGCTTCACTGGAATCCGCACCGGAGCCGGGATCGAGCGGCGGAGGCGGTCGCGTCGCGCGCGTCAAATTTTTCGCCGTCTCGGTGTCCGAAGGCGATGGCACATCGTGCGGCACGCCCAAATAGGCGAGCACCTGCTCGGCGACGCGCTTGAAGACGGGCCCGCTGACCTCGCCGCCATGATGCGCGCCCACGGGCGAGTCGAGCACGACGAGAATCGATATCGCGGGATCGTTCACGGGGGCAAATCCGATGAATGAGGCGTTGTATTGCGTGGCCGAATATCGTCCCGTGGCGGGATCGATCTTCTGCGCCGTGCCGGATTTTCCTCCCGACGTGTATCCGTCCAGCTGGGAATGTTTGCCGGTGCCTTCAATCATTACATCTTCCATCATTTCGCGCACTTCGGCAGCGGTCTTGGCGTCGGTCACCTGCCGTGGACCCATATCGGTGCTTTCCGGCTCCGCCCCGTTGGGACGAATTTCGCGAACGATTCGCGGTCGGTAGAGCGTACCTCCGTTGGCGATGGCCGAAATGGCGGAGATGATCTGTATGGGCGTGACGCTCACTTCCTGCCCCATGGCCAGCGATCCGATGGAATTGGACGACCAGTTCTCAAGAGGCCGCAGCAAACCTCGATTTTCACCCGGTAAATCGATCCCGGTGAGCTGGCCGATTCCGAAGCTGCGCATGACGCCGTAGAATTTGGACGAGCCGGTGGCTAGCGCCAGCTTGATGGCTCCCACGTCGCTCGAGTTCGCCAGAATCTGGCGGACGGTGAGCATGCCGAAGGGATGCCAGTCATGAATCAGCCTTCCCGCTACTACGATCTTGCCCATCTGGCAATCGACCAGTTCGTCGGGGCTGGCCACGCCGTTTTCAAGCGCGCCGGTGACGGTAATCACCTTGAAGATCGACCCTGGCTCGTAGGCGGCGCTGACGGCGCGGTCCATGCGCGCTTCGTCGGGATAGGCGCCCGGATCGTTCGGATCGAATGTGGGCCAGTTGGCGACGGCAAGGAGTTCTCCGGTGTTGGGATCCTGCACGACTACGGTGCCGGCCTTGGCGTGCGTTTGCTCGATGGCGCGATCCAATTCCTTTTCGGCGATGTACTGAATCGTTTGGTCGAGGGTCAGCACGATGCTTGCCCCGGGATCGGCCGCGGTTTCCCGGCGGTCGTACCAGCGGCGTCGTCCGTCGGCCATCACCATCATCTTGCCGGGGCGGCCGCGGATTTCCTTGTCGAGCGAATATTCGATTCCGCCCATGCCTTTCTCATCCACGTCCACATAGCCGAGCACGTGCGCGGCGAGCTGGCGCTGCGGATAGACGCGGCGATTTTCCTTTTGAAAGAAGACGCCGCGCAGGTTCATGTTATCGATCCGCTGCACCACGTCGGGAGTAAGCTTCCTGGCCAGGCGAACCGGGGTATGCGCTTCGCGGATTTTGGCTTCCAGGTCGTCCGCGGGCACGTTGAGAACGCGGGAGAGCAGCCGCGCAACCATCCCGGCGTCCGTAATTTCTCCGGGATCGCCGAATACGGAGTCCATCGGAAGGCTGACGGCAAGCTCCCGGCCTTTGCGGTCGGTGATCAGGCCGCGCTTGGGACTGATTTCGAAGATACGCTGCTGTTGATGTTGGGCTTTGGCGAGGTATTCGCTGTAGCAGAAAAGCTGGAGGTAACTCAGGCGAGCCAGCACCGCCACTATCCAAAATGCCGCCAGGACCCAAACAACCAGCCAGCGGAGACGCGGGTTGCGCTGCTCCATGGACTCCGGCCTATCTGATCGGAACCTTCGTCCGGCGGCGATTCCCTGGATTTGCCGGAACGTGCCCGCACGGCGGGCTACCAATTCATATTAGGGTCTGGGTATAAAATTCATGGAACGCGCCTGGGCCACCACGGCGTCGCTCGGGCCCTCGGCCGGAGCCACCTGACCCGGAACCGGAATGGTCAAGCCCAGCTCGTTCCGCGCGATCGAATCCACGCGCATGGGCGAGCGGAGCGCGGCGACCTCCAGATGCAGCTGCTGGTTGAGCTGCGCGGCCTGCGCGCGCTGCGACTCGAGCTGTTCCACCTGATAACGAATTTGAATGCACTCGAAATGCTGCCACGCGTAAAAGAGCAGGCAGCACGCGATCAGCGCTCCGGCCGCGCAAATCCGCGCGAGGTCGCGCAAGCGAGCGGGAGCCAGCGGGCGGGTGAGGCGCGTGTTGTCGATGCGCTTTACGGTGTAATATTCCGTCATGGCCTGCTGCTTCCCGCGTCTTTTTCTGCCGCCGCTTCGATTTTTTCAGCCACGCGCATTTTTGCGCTGCGCGAGCGGGGATTATCTCTGATCTCATCCTGTCCCGGCTGGATGACTTTTTTGGTCAGCACGCGGAAGCTTCCTTCTTTCGCCAGCCGCTGGAAAGCGTGCTTGACCAGGCGGTCTTCGAGCGAGTGATAGCTGATGACGATCCAGCGTCCTCCAAAAGAAATAGTGGCAGGGGTCCGCGAAAGAAACTGCCCGAGTTCCTCCTCTTCTCGATTCACCGCAGTCCGCAGCGCCAGAAACGTTTTTGTCGCGGGATGCAGTTTCTGCCTTCCCCTTACCTTTCGGCCCCCTGCCACAACCGTTGCCAGGTGTTCGGTGTCCCGAATGGGACGCGCACGAACGATGGCCCTGGCGATTCCGCGTGAGTGCCTCTCCTCCGCATTGCGGTAGAGGAGATCGGCCAGTTCTTTCTCCGGCCAGTGGTTCACAATCTCGGCCGCCGTAAGCGGCGTGTCGGGATTCATGCGCATGTCGAGCGGCGCAGCCCAGCGAAAAGAAAATCCGCGCTCCGGACTGTCCAGCTCGAGGCTTGAAATCCCCAGATCGGCGATCACTCCGTCGAACGGTGGAAACTTTCCATCGCTCGCCACTTCGCCGATCTTCGAAAATTCCGCGTGCATCAAAATCACCTTCTGCCCGTATTCCTTCAGCCGCTCCCGCGCGATTTCCAAAGCCCGCGGATCGCGATCCATCCCCACCAGCCGCCCCGTGGTCAGCCGGCGGGCAATCTCAAGAGAATGCCCGCCCGTGCCGACCGTCGCATCGATATACGTCCCCTCGGGCCGAATGCGAAGCCATTCGATCGCTTCTTCGACCAACACCGGCGTATGCAGAACGCTCAAACGCTAAATGCCCAGTTGGTCCAGATCTTCCGACGTGATCGGGTTACGGTTGAGCTGCTCCAGGAACAGCGCGTGGTTCCAGACTTCCAGATAGGTAAGCTGCCCCTGAATATCCACTTCGCCCTTCATCTGCGCCGATTCCCGCAATACGGGTGGAATCAAAACGCGCCCCTGCCCATCCAGCTCGACCACCTGGCCGAAATAATTCGTTCGCGCCAGAAATTTCTGCTTCACGCGATGGTGCGAGGAAAGTGCGGCCAGCTTCCGCTCGATCTCTTCCCACGCCTTCATGGGATAGATCCGGGCATGCTCGCCGGTGGCGCTGGTGACGTAGAACTTCGTGCCCGTCTTGCGCAACTCGGACAGAAAGTCGGAAGGGATCTTGACGCGACCCTTCTCGTCCACTGTCGCCAGATAGTTGCCACGCAGCATGAAAGCCCTTTTCCGGCATGTTTCGAATGCGCATTACCGGCCTGTTCGCCATTGCCACTGTTTTACACTTCCTACCACTTCGCGCCACTTTTCCCCACCAGTGGCCCGATTGTAGTTGGCTTTGCTTTCTTGTCAAGCGGGAAATTCTTCCAAAACGAAAAAATTGTGCAAAACGCGAAGTGCGTTCACGAACGGAGGCAAAGGCACCGCAATTACTGGTGGGATCGCACGATTCTCTCCCGAGAGCTAGTCGATCGACGGATGAAAGCGCACAAATTGTTTTGTATCGGTTAACTCCGTGAAAAAATATTTTGCGCGGCGGTTCAGTCCGGCACATCCGGCTTGCCGAAACCGGCGGCGGGCACGCCCGTCACGGCACTCGGCGAAAAACCAACCATGTTTCCGCGCATTTCGCATCTGGCACACTATAGTATTGCTGCGCGAACAAAGAAGGGGGGAGAGGAACGCAATGGCACACGACACAGGGCCGAAAGCGACAGGCCCGCTGACCGGCCTCAAGGTGATCGATTTGTCGCACGTAATGGCCGGCCCGGCCTGCACCATGCTGCTGGCCGACATGGGAGCCGGCGTCATCAAGGTGGAAAAGATCCCGGGTGGGGATGATGCGCGCCGGATGGTTCCTCCCACCGTCGGCGACGAATCCGCGGCCTTCCTGATGATGAATCGGAACAAGCGCGGCATTGCCCTGGACCTCAAGACGGATGCGGGACGCAGAGTTCTCTTGCGTCTTTTGGAAAACGCCGACGTATTGGTCGAAAACTATCGCCGCGGCGCGATGGAACGGATGGGTTTCGGCTACGATGCGCTCCGCGCGCTCAATCCCAGGCTCATCTACTGCTCGATCTCCGGCTTTGGGCGGACGGGGCCCTACGCCGATCGCGGCGGATTCGACTTGGTGGCGCAGGGGATGAGCGGATTGATGAGCATCACGGGAGAAGGACCGGGCCATCCTCCATTGAAGGCGGGAGCGCCGGTCACCGATATTACCGCCGGCGTTCTCGCCTGCGTCGGCATCCTGGCGGCGCTGTATGCTCGATCCTCCACCGGGAAAGGCCAAATGGTGGATACCTCGCTGTTTGAAGCGGGCATCATGCACACCTACTGGCAATCGGCCATCTGCTTTGCAACCGGACGCGCGCCCGGCGCCATGGGAACCGCGCATCCCTTGAACGCACCGTATCAGGCGTTTCCCACCGCCGACGGCTGGATCACCGTGGGCGCGTCCAACCAAGCGAATTGGCTGCGGCTCCTGGAAGCGCTCGAGACGCCGCAACTGGGTTATGATTCACGCTTTGCTACCAATGCGGATCGCATGGGCCATCTGCCGGAGCTGACCGCGGAGCTGGCTCCATTGTTCAAGAGCCGCAGTTCGGCGGAGTGGCTAAGTCGCCTCGAAAAAGCGGGCGTTCCCGCCGGTCCGGTGTTGGACGTTCGCGAGATGCACGCCGATCCGCAGGCTTTGGCTCGGGAGATGATTGTGGAGACCACGCATTCGACTGCCGGAAAGGTGAAAGCCATCGGCCTGCCGATTAAATTCTCGGATACGCCCGGCCGGGTAAGCCGGCCGGCACCCGTATTCGGCCAGGACACCAGGGAAATCCTGCGCGACCATGGCTTCTCGGACGCGGAGATCGATCAAATGGCCGCCGCGGGCGCCATCCAGATGCCCAATTCGATCAAGCCGGTCGCGCCATGAACGAAACCATTTTGTACGACGTACGCGATGGCGTTGGCCGTATCACCTTCAACCGCCCGGAGGCGCGCAACGCCTTCACTCTTTCGATGTATGAGCGGCTCGAAGAAATCGTCCAGCAGGCCCAAAGCGATTCCTATGTGCGAGTATTGGTGCTGACGGGCGCGGGCGACAAGGCTTTTGCCGCGGGCACCGATATCTCGGAGTTCCTGGCCGTCTCGACCGCCGAGGACGCGCTGAATTACGAAGCGAAGATGGACCGCATCCTCAGCGCCTTGGAGCGTTCCTCCGTTCCCACCATCGCAGCCATCGCCGGCGCGTGCACCGGCGGCGGGGCCACCATCGCCATCTGCTGCGATCTGCGAATCGGCGCCGCCAACACGCGCTTCGGCATTCCCATCGCCCGCACGCTTGGCAACTGCCTGTCGATATCCAACTACGCCAGGCTGGTAGCTTTGCTGGGTCCCGCGCGAGTGAAGGACATCATCTTCACCGCTCGGCTCATCGAGGCCAAGGAGGCTCATGCGATCGGTCTGCTCAGCGAGGTGCTGCCCGATCACGCCAGCTTGATGGCCCGCACCGATGAGCTGGCGCGAACCGTGGCCAGCCACGCACCCCTCACGCTGCGCGCCACCAAGGAAGCACTGCTGCACATCAAGGAGAAGATGAGACCCGCGGAAGATCCCAGCCTTATTCTTTCGTGCTACATGAGTGAGGATTTTCGCGAAGGCATCGACGCGTTCCTGGCCAAGCGCCCGCCCCGCTGGAAAGGAATCTAGCAGCGCTGCCGCGCGAACCCCAGGCGAGAAACGTCCTGATCGACCGATGCGCGCTCCTTCCGCCTTCCTCAAACGTGAAACAGCGACTTGAGAGCCAGCAAAACGGCCACGCCCAGGAAGACCAGCACGGCCATGCCCATGCCGGGTTCCCGGTTCACTTCCGGAATCAAGTCCGATGCCGCGACGTATAGCGTGACCCCGGCGGAAAACGGCAACGCGTCCGCCACCGAACCGCGCAAGACGAACATCAGCCCCACGCCGAGCAGCGTGGCAGCCCCCAGAATCGCCGAGGACATGAAAGCCATGCGCCGGCTCTGACCGCTCGCGAGCATCAGCGACGCCACGGTGAAGCCTTCGGGAATCTTGTGCAGAAAAATCGCCACGAAAATCACGCTCCCGAGCCACGTGGACACCAGCAGCCCGGACGCGATCGCCACTCCATCGAAGAAGGTGTGAATCACCAGGCCCAGCAGAGCCGCATAGCTCGCGTGCGCCCGGGAAATTTCGCGGGGGTGCGTTTCCTCGCCGAAGTGGAAGTGCGGCGCCGCCGTATGCTCGAAGAAGTGCACCAGGAAATAACCGGCGAGAACGAACACGAAGACCGCATTCGTATTATCGAAAAAAAAGGACGAAGTATCGCTGCGCAGCTTGATCGATTCGGGGATCATCTCCAGCACCGCCGTGGCCAGCATGAACCCGGCGCCCAGCGCGATGAAGTATTTCAGGTAACGCCCCGACCACTGGCGCCGCGCGATCAGCAATCCCCCCAGCACATTGGCCGCCGCGGCCGTAAGGCCCAGCAGCAGCGCCAGCAATACGCGAATTGCTTCGGGAGAAAGCATCGCTCCGACGGGCGCTAGCCCGAGTGCCGGAACAGAATCACGTCGCCGTCCTGGACAATATATTCCTTGCCTTCGAGCCTCACCTGCCCGCGTTCGCGTGCTACCGGAAAGCCGCCCGCCTGCAACAGTTCTTCCCAGTTCACCACTTCCGCCTTGATGAAGCCGCGTTCGATGTCGCTGTGGATGGCGCCCGCGGCCTTCGGCGCGCTCATGCCGCGCTCGATCGTCCACGCGCGGCATTCCGGCTCGCCGCAGGTGAGGAACGAGATCAGCCCCAGCAGCCGGTAGCTCGCCTGGATCAGCCGGTCGCGCCCCGATTCCTTCAGGCCGTAGGCGCGCATCATTTCCCCCACCTCGGCGTCGTCGAGCTCGGCCAGTTCCGCTTCGATCTTGCCGCAGAAAGGGACCACTGCCGTCTGCCGCTTCGACGCCAGCTTTTCCAGGTGATGTTTTTCGATCACGCGGTCGATTTCCGGAGCTTCCTCGTCGCCCAGGTTCAGCACGTAGAGCATGGGCTTGCGCGTGAGGAACATGAACCCGGTAATCATCTTCAGTTCCTCGGGCTTGAATTCCAGCTCCCGCAGCGGCGTTTCCGCTTCAAGCGCCTGGCGGCAGCGCGTCAGCAGGTTCAGCTCGGCTTCGAGCAGCGAGTCTTTCTTTTTCTTGAGGTCTTTTTCCACGCGCTCGATGCGCTTGGCGGCCTGTTCCAGGTCGTGCAGCATCAGCTCGATGTCCACGCTCTCGATGTCGCGCATGGCGTCGAGCGACCCGGCCTCGTGCGGCACGGTCGGATTCTCGAATAGCCGCACCACGTGCGCCAGCGCGTCGGCCTCGCGCAACGGCACGAGCGAGGCGGAATTTTTCTCCCGGTCTTTTTGCAGGCCGCCGATATCCACGTATTCAATCGTGGCGTAGGTGATCTTCTTGGGCTTGAATACCTCGGCCAGCTTGGCCACGCGCGCGTCGGGCACGCGCGCGATTCCCACGTGCGCCTGGTTCGGTGCGCTTCGCGCCTCCACCCGCGCCCGCGTCAAAATGCGGAACAGACTCGTCTTCCCCACCTGCGGCAATCCTATGATTCCTGTTTGCATAAGCGTTCGATACTAGCACAGCCGCCCAGCGCCTCGAACGCCCCCAGCACGGCTTCAGATATAATTTTCACGTCTTGCTACGATGGGTCGTTTTCAGGCATACGATTCATCTAACGCAATTTCTTTTCCCTCTCGTTCTGCGGAAAAAAGCATATAAGAACGGAAAATTATTCCTTTTTAATTTTTAAGCACGCGTCTTTCGGCGCGATCCACTCAAGGCCTTGGGGTACGTATTTGTGATTCGGGTATGTTGTCGATGGGGATCCCGAGTTCTCGTCCGAGGAAATCTAGCCATTGCGCTTGTAATCCGCGGCATTTCATAAATAGATTCTGGTCTTTCCAGCCTTCAGGAGTTTCATTTTCAGTACGGGTGAAATGTACCCAAAAAATGCTCTTGTTTACTCCCGCGTCCATCAATTCGGGGACAGGCATACAAAAGTACGCCCATGCCTCAATGTTAGGATAGCGCGTGCCGTCGAGGACTCTATCCCGGACAAGCCAAAACAGGCGTAGAGGCTCTGCATGAAGCCGATTCTGAACGTTTAGAAGCAAAAGGATTCCCTTAGCACCCGGCACTATTTTCTTGGTTTTGGCAATTTGTCTATTAGCATCCGAAAATTTCTTGTCAATTGGCTTCAATAGGATTGAATACCACTCCCCTCGCATCGCAGCTGGAATTCTGGGATCGTCATGCCCGATACTGTCCCGATCAATGCCTGACATCAGATCGCCAGAACTCTGATATTTAGCGAATAAGTCATCCATTTTGCGGTTGTAGTCATCCCACACATCTTTTTCAAGAATTTTGAGCTCAGCCACGATGTTGTTTCGAAACAGATAGTCCGCCCCTCCCGTAATCCCCCGTTTCAAACTCCTAGCACCATCCACCTTGATACCGCCAATAGATTCAACAAACGACTGGAAGAATCTCTCCGCAGTTGAAGCATCTTGGGAAATGTCCCGTATTTTCGCGAGAATATTGCTATGCGTTTCAGAACCCATGCTGCTAATTCTAACAGGAGGATAGGGATCTCTCGGGTACCCTTGGTGCGCCCTGGCAGTAGCTAACCCGCGCGTTGCCCGAAGCGGCAGCCGCGCAGTATTCTGTCCAGCCCGGAGGCCGACCATTGCCCCATTCGTTCGACCACAAGGAAGCCATCGCATTCCTCACCAAGGCCGATCCGCATCTGGGCCGGCTCATCGAAAAATCGGTGGAGTTCGCGCTGAATATCGACGAAGAGCAAACGCCGTATGAATCGCTTCTTCGCGCCATCGTCTACCAGAGCATTTCGGGAAAAGTGGCCGCCGTCATTTTCTCGCGTATCAAGGCGCTCGGCCCGGACGGCCGCTGCCCCTCGCCCGAGGAGCTTCTGCGCGTTCGTCCGCAAGCGCTGCGCAAAGCCGGATTGTCGGCGGCGAAAGTCGCCGCGGTGCGCGACCTGGCGGAAAAAACGATGGAAGGCATCGTGCCCGCGCTCGACGAAGCGCATCGCATGTCGGACCAGGAACTGGTCGAGCGGCTGATTTCGGTGCGCGGCATCGGCGCGTGGACCGTCGAAATGTTTTTGATTTTCCGGCTCGGCCGACCCGACGTGCTGCCGATCCACGATTACGGCGTGCAGAAGGGCTTCGCGCTCACCTATCGCAAGCGGCGCATTCCCAAGCCGCGCGAGCTTGCCAAGTTCGGCGAGCGCTGGCGCCCCTATCGAACCATGGCGAGCTGGTACATGTGGCGCGCCATCGAACTGGCCGGCAAGGACGCGCGCAAGATCGGCAAGAAAAAGCCCGTCGCAGCGACAAAGGTAAAAAAGAAGAAGCCCGCCGCCCGCAAGAAGTCCACGTAGCGCACTCCGCGAAGTTCTCCGGCAAAGTTGCCTGACTACTTTTTAGCGTTGTGCCCCACAAATTCATGCAATTGTTTTCAGCGGAGCGGAGGATTCCCGCCAGCACATTTGCAGGCTGCTGAATAACGCCCTTCCGGTCGTCATTTCGAGGCCCGTTTTAGCCCGAAGTATGGGTCTCCATCGCGCGGCGTTCGTCCTGAATCTCGTTTGTCGTCTTGTTTTCAAAACGCAGAGATTCTTCGCTTCGCCCGAGATGACGGCCAGAAGACGTGTTTCGATAGTATTTTAGGGGGTCGGAGCTTCAGCTCCGAAATATAAAGATGCAATCAAGGGGGGGCTTTAGCCCCTGAGGAAAACGAATTCTATTCACGCATCCCCGGAACAACGCCAGAAGCGAGGTTGTCGAGAAGACTCAGAGCGGCTTGCCGCGCACCGTGAGGAACAGCGCGGCGAGGCCGATCAGCAGCACGCCGCCTTCAAGTTTCACGGAAATGCCGTGCAGCCGATTAAACTCCGCGCGCAACGGATTGCTCGACGGCGTTTGCTCCACCGAACCCATCCGCGCGCGCAACGCATCCATCCGCGGGATCACGATTCGCTGCGAAGCGAGCGTCAGCAGGAGCATCAGGATCACGCCGATGGCGGCGGGCTGCGCCAGTCCCCGGAACGACCGCGCGAGCGCCACCGACGCGACCAAATAAATCACCGCCGCAATCACGCCCAGGTAGTGCAGGCCGCCCAGCGTAAATCCCACCAGCCGCCCCGCTTCGTCGGTGCTCGCCAGCACGCGGAACGCCGCCTGCGCCACCACCGCGCTGAAATAGATGATCGATCCCACCCACGTGCCCAACGCAAACACCTGGAGGAATCGCAGTACGTTGGTCATTGATGATTTCCGCTACGATAATTTTCGAGCCGTCGCAGGGATTTCGCTCGCATCTTCAGCCACGAGCGCTCTTCCGGCCGCACCGAAATGATTGCCCGCCGAGCATCTTTCTCGAACACGCAAAAAGTATAACAGTCTTCATGCAACGCTTCGGACAACCGTGAATTGAAACCTCTCTACTTTGTGTGGACAAGTACGTAACTGTAAAAGACCACTGCTATTGTCAGCAGGACGAGGGCACCCGTCAGCCCGATTAACCACCACGTTAGTGTACTGCTGCTTTTTTCAAACTTCTGAACTGCCTCAAGGTTTTGGAGCGATAGTTCTACGTTCAAACGTCTCATGCCCGTTTCGGAGATTTGATTCATAAACGGTATAAGGTCACGAACTTCTCGTGAAGACAATTTTGCGGGATTTTTGAGTCTGGCTTCCATTTCAGAATTGCTATTGAACGGCATTCTAATCAAGGCCTTTAAACATATCTAAACGCTCTTCCCCAATTTGAGTGCGTTTCCTCCACGCTTCCAAAAGAAAGCTTGAAAAAGTAAAAGCGGCGTGCGCTGCAAGTCTTGCATGACGTGGCTCTAGTTTGTAAACGGTCTTACCGCGACCGTGAGCAGACCCCTTGTGTGTTCGCAACGACCCAGTACCTTCAACGATTGCGGCCAATCCACTCAGGATTGTCTTCAAGTCTTCATCTTCGACTAAAGCCGGGTCAAAGTTCAGGTTCTTACGGACCACTTTCCAAAGTGGTTTCAAAGTCTGATCCGAAGGCATCGCAAGATTCTCATCTTCGATGTAGGTCTTGAATAAAGATTCTAGTAATGCACAAGACGCGGTGACGGCTGATGCAGGATCAGATTCTACGTTCTGATAGACGCGGTCAAACTCGGTTTGCAAACCAGACAGGTCACGGGCATGGATGATGTCTTGTAGAGTTTTGCTGATTGCCGTTGCGCCAATTGTGACGATGTACCCGCCCTTCCCGTATTCAAGGCTATACTCGCTGAGTATTCGATTGACCTTTTCCTTATTCGGGTCGTCGGGAGAATTCCAATCTTGAGCCCGCTTGACTTCCATTAGTTCAGTAATTATTTTGCCCAAAGTAGTGAGTGGGTCTGGCATCGTTTCGTTCGCGTGCTTGAGCCATGTTTTTGTTTTGACTTGCCTGTTTCCTCCGGGTGAAATGCCGAGTTCTATACCAGCGGACTCCATGAAATTGTCGATCTCCGCGTGCGTGTATCTGTTCGCTAACGCTTCGGAGACAACTGCAATCACCGCAACTGGAATCTTTCTATCCACGTTGCCGAATTGTACAGCAAAACAAAAAAATGGCGTGTCGTAGTTCCCGCAGGAGGCCGCTTCGTTTCCCTCCACAGCCCAAAAATCACTTCTTGAACACAGCCAATCAAATGAGGAGTTCTGGCAATCGAGTGAATAGTGGCAGAATTGAGGAGGCCATGGTGGGCGATCAAGGACTTGAACCTTGGACCTCTCCCGTGTGAGGGGAGCGCTCTAACCACTGAGCTAATCGCCCATGGAACCTCACTTTTTGTAACAGAAGGCTGTGCGAATTGCAAACCACCGCCACAAGCACCGGAAACAGCCGTGTCGCCGAGCTCGAGCGTTCGATCGCGCGCGTGGTGAAGGGCAAGGACGACGTTATCCAGCTCGCGCTGATGACTCTGCTGGCGCGCGGGCACCTGCTGGTCGAGGACGTGCCCGGCGTGGGCAAGACGACGCTCGCGCAGGCCCTGGCGCGCTCGTTCCGCTGCTCGTTCCACCGGATTCAGTTCACCTCCGACATGCTGCCGAGCGACGTGATCGGCGTCAGCGTCTACAACCCGGTGGCCCAGGAATTCGAATTCAAGCCCGGCCCGGTCTTCGCCAATATCATCGTGGCCGATGAAATCAACCGCACCACGCCCAAAACGCAATCCGCGCTGCTCGAGGCGATGAACGAATCGCAGATCACGGTGGACAACCACACGCACCCGCTCCCCAAGCCCTTTCTCGTGCTGGCCACGCAGAATCCGGTGGAGCACCACGGCACCTATCCCCTGCCCGAATCGCAGCTCGACCGCTTTCTGATGCGCATCCGCATGGGCTATCCCGCGCGCGAGAGCGAGAAGGAAATCATCCGCAACCATTCCGGCCAGGCCAGCGCGGATCAGATCGAGCCGCTGATGGACGCGGCGGACGTGCTGGCCATGCAGGAAACCGTGTCGAGCGTGAAAGTGGACGATAGCCTGCTCGACTACGCGCTCGACATCGTGGAGCGCACGCGCCAGACCGAGCAATTGAGCCTGGGCGTGAGCCCGCGAGGCGTGGTGATGCTGCATCGCGCCGCGCAGGCGAGGGCCTTCCTCGAGGGCCGCGACTACTGCGTGCCGGACGACTTCAAGCAGCTCATCGTGCCGGTGTTCGCGCACCGCGTGGTGGTGAACGCGCGCTACGTGTCGACGCAGAAAAAATCCGATCAGGCCGACGCCATCCTTCGGGAAATCGTCAATACCACGCGCGTCCCGCTTTGAACGGCGCAGGAAGTCCCATGAGCACGAGCACGCACGTGCAGGAATCCTTCGCGGCGCGCTGGTGGCGCGCGCGCGACCTCACCGGCTGGCGCAGCTTTGGCATCGCCATGCTGGCGCTTTCGGCGGCGCTGCTGCTCGCGCTCTTCTCCGCGGCGGTCGCGCAGGTGGGCCGCACCACTCTCGCGGCAATCACCGCCGCCATTTCACTGGGGCTGGCCGGATGGGTGGCCGTGACGCTGGTTCCGGCTCTGGCGCGCCGTTCGAGCCTGCGCTGGATCGCCTATCAGATGGATTACCGCCTGACGCGCGAGGGCATCATCTACCTCGGCGCGATTTTCATCCTCGTTCTCGCCTCGGTAAACACAGGCAACAACCTGTTGTTCATGATCCTGGCCTGCTGCCTGGCCGGGATTCTTATTTCCGGCGTGCTTTCGCGCGCGGTGCTCACGGGCGTCGAACTTAAATTCGACCTGCCCGAGCACATCTTCGCCGGGCAGCCCGTGCTCGCCGAAGTCGAGCTGAGCAATGAGAAGCAGATGTGGCCCTCGTTTTCGCTGCGCGTGGTCGGCGAGAGCAAGAAATCTCCGGCGCAGATCCTCACGAAGCCCGTCTTTTTCCCGTATATTTCCAGCCAGAGCGCGGCGCGGCAGAAAGTGGAGCTGCAATTTCCGCGGCGCGGCGTGTATCGCCAGGATGCGTTCGGCATTCGCACGCGATTTCCCTTCGGCTTCTTCGAAAAGACACGCCAGGTGCCATCCGCCATTGAAATCGTCGTGTATCCGCGCGTGGCCCCGGCCGCGCAGTTTTATGAAGTGCTGCCGCTGCTGAGCGGCGAGATGGCCAGCTACTTTCGCGGCCGGGGCCACGAACTGCACTCGCTGCGCCCGTATCTTGCGAGCGACAGCGCCCGCTTCGTCGACTGGAAGGTGAGCGCGCGTTCGGGCCGCCTGATGGTCCGCGAATTCGCACGCGAAGACGAACGGCGCGTGATGCTGGTGCTCGATCCCTTCCTCGGTCCGCCGCCCGCCGCGGCCGATCCCGCGGCGGCAGCCGCGCACGCGGAGCGCTTCGAGCGCGCCGTCTCCATGGCGGCGTCCATTGCCTGGCATTTTCACGAGATCAACTCCGTGATGCAGTTCCGCACCGATCGCTTTTCCACTGACATGGCGCCTGCCGGCGAGATTATCTACGATACCCTGCACGAGCTCGCGCTGTTGCAGGCGGACGCATCCGTCGCCGGCGGCGCGTTTCTGGACGAGCTGGCCGCCGACCGCGAGATTTTCAAGATCATTCTTACCTGCCGTCCCCAGCGCACCATTCCCGCTTCTCTGTGGTCGTCCTCGTATTTCCTTTTCATCGACACCCTGTAGCGCGCCGGTTCGTGCGAGAATATCGCCCGTTACTCGACCAAAGTGATCAAACTGACTCCTCGGGCGATCGCCCAATTCCAGCAATGCCTGCTCGGGTGGTTCCGCAATCACCGCCGCGAGCTTCCCTGGCGCGCGAGCCGCGATCCCTATCGCGTCTGGGTGGCGGAGGTCATGCTCCAGCAGACGCGCATCGCCGCCGTGATTCCTTACTACGACCGTTTTCTGGAGCGCTTCTCGAGCGTCGAATCGCTGGCGCGAGCGCGGCAGGCGGACGTGCTGCGGCTGTGGTCCGGCCTGGGCTATTACAGCCGGGCGCGCAACTTGCATCGCGCGGCGAAGGAAATCGTCGCGCAACATGCCGGGCAGTTTCCTCGCCAACTGGACGCGGCGCTCGGCCTTCCCGGAATCGGGCGCTATACGGCCGCGGCGGTCCTGAGCATTGCCTATGACGTTCCGCTCGCCGTGCTCGACGGCAACGTCGCGCGCGTGCTGGCCCGGCTGGGCGCGGTGCGAGGCGATTTGCGAGCGCCGCATCGTTGGCAACAATTGGGCGCGTCGGCGCAGGCCCTGCTCGCCCGCCAAGCGTCCGGCGACTGGAACCAGGCCCTGATGGAGCTGGGCGAGACGGTCTGCACTCCGCATATTCCTCGCTGCGGCGCGTGCCCGGTGTCGCGCTCCTGCCGCGCCTATGCCGCGAAGCTCACGGATCGAATTCCCACCTCGCGCAAAAAGCGCGCTGCGGTCAGCATGCAAATTGCCGCCGCGATTTTGTGCGATCCGCTCGGCCGCACGATGCTGGTGCGAGAACCTGGTGCGCACGATGGCGTGCTGTTTTCGCGAATGTGGCAGTTCCCCGCCGTCGAAGTGATCCGCGAGCCGGAGGCGGAGCTGAGGCAGCATCTTCGCGCGACTCTGGGGATCAGTGTTCCATTGCTCGAACCGCTCGCCTCAGCGCGGCACGGCGTGACGTTTCGCAACATCACCCTTTTGCCGTTTCTTGCGTGCGTTCCACGCATTCCCAAGATTGCGCGCGCAAAAATCCTGCCGCTGAGCGGCCTTCACCGGCTTCCCGTATCGAGCGCCACGCGGAAAATCGCCGCCGCTGCCACGCCTCGGCGCAACATAGCCCATTAGCGAGTTCGTGTCTTTGCCGCGTGACGCAGGCGCGCGGATGGTAGCATCGTAAGAGCCCATGTCTTCCGCTTCCGCCGCCGCACAGCCAAGCGCGCCGCCCTTGCCGGCGGTGCAACGTTATTTCGAGTTGTCGCTCTATCTGCTCGTCTCCACCGGCGTGCTGGCCATCGTCACCACGGGCAAGCTCGATCCCTTTAGCACCCTGGTTCCGCCGGCGGCGCTGATTTATAAAGGCATCCGGCTGTGGCGCGGGCGCGGACCTGAAATCTCCTCGCGCATGGCCACCTGGCTGGTCCTCGCGTACTTCCTTTTTTTCCCAGCCGACCTGTGGTTCTTTTCGCGCAACCTCGCGGTGGGCGCCCCGAATGAAGCTCTCTATGCCGGGCTGCTCTCCGCGATCCATTTGGTGCTGTTCGCCACGCTGGTGCGGCTATACTCCGCGACCACCAACCGGGATTACGCGTTCCTGGCCCTCCTCGCGGTCGCCTCCATGCTGGCGTCGGCCATTCTCACGGTCGAGACGGGCTTCCTCATTGCGCTCGGGATTTTCCTGGTCCTGGCCGTTTCCACGTTCGTGTCCCTCGAAATCCGGCGGAGCGCCACGGGAGCGGTTTCGCCTCCGCTCGATCCCGGCTCGCTGGTAGCACACCGGCTGAATCGCGCTCTGGGCATCACCTCGGTGCTGGTCGCTATCAGCGCGCTGGCCATCGGACTGGCGATCTTTTTTCTGATTCCGCGATTCACCACCGGGTATCTGGGCGCGCTGAATCTGCAGCCGAGTCTGATGACCGGCTTCAGCGACAACGTCACTCTCGGAGAAATCGGCCGGATTCAGAAGAACAGCGCGGTCGTGATGCGCATCCACATCGATGGCGATCCCAACCGCGCGCAGGATGTGCACTGGCGCGGCATCGTCCTCACGAACTTCGACGGCCAGCGCTGGTTCACTCCCCAGCAGGACGCCACGGTCGTATCGTCCACCGCCGGGGAGGAATACTGGTTTGGCCGCTCCGGGCTTCCCCGCAACGAATTCTATCCGCTGCGTTACACGGTGCTGATGGAACCGATCGCGACAGACGCCATCTTCGTGGCTCCGCGCTTGGAAAGCCTGCGCGGCCACTTTCAGGAAGAGATCTCGGCGTTCAATGGCTCGCCGCGCCGCGGTTATCTCTTCCTCGATAGAAGCGGCTCGGTGTTCAATCCCGCCCACAATAATGCCAAGATCCGTTATGAGGGACGCTCGGATCTGCCCGCCGTGCCGCATCGAGAGCTGCGCGACGACGGTTCCTTTTATCCGAGCTCGATTCTGGCGGGCAATCTCCAGTTGCCGGCGCTTGACCCGAGAATCAAGCCGCTCGCCCAGAAAATTATCTCCGGCTCGCACAATGAATACGACGCCGCCTCCAATATCGAGGCCTACCTGACCACGCACTACGCCTATACCCTCGACCTGAGCGGCCCCCGCGAAAAAGATCCCCTCGCTTACTTCCTGTTCGACCGCCGCGCCGGCAACTGCGAGTATTTCGCGTCGGCCATGACCGTGATGCTTCGCGCCGTCGGGATTCCGGCGCGCTATGCCACGGGGTTTCTGCCGGGCGAGTACAACGAAATCGGAGGCGACTATATCGTGCGCGAAAGCGACGCGCACGCCTGGGTGGAAGTGTATTTCCCCACCTATGGCTGGATCACGTTCGATCCCACGCCACCGGGCGACCAGCACCACGGGCTGCTCGATCGAATCGGCCTCTATTGGGATTGGTTTCAATACGCATGGGGCGAATGGGTGGTCAACTACGATTTCTCGCACCAGATCACCCTGGCGGAGAATTTGCAGCGGTCTTCCCGGAATTGGAGCGACCAGCTAAGGCAGTATTACCACGAGAAGCAGGACCAGGCCATGCGCGCGATTCTCGCGCTCGACCGCAAGACGGAAGCGTCGCCCTATTTCCTGCCCGGCGTTCTCGCCTTCCTGATAGCTCTGCTTTTCTATCTGCGCGGGCGCTGGATGCTCGCGTACATGGTGGCTCGCTGGCGCCTGCGCGCGCGCCGTGGCGGGAACACCACCGCGTCGCTGGCCGCGCTGGAATACCGCGAGATGCTGCGGCTTCTCGAAAACCGCGGCTGGAAAAAGCCCGCATCGCAGACGCCGTTCGAATTCGCCGCGGCGATTCCTCGGGCCGACCTCGCGGCGCCGGTCGCGCGGCTTACCGAGCTTTACCTCTCCGCTCGATTCGGCGATCATCCCGCCCGCATCGAGCAAATGTCCTCCTTGCTCCGCGCGATCCGCGAATCGCTTCGCGCGCGCAAGCCTTCGCCGCTTGCCCAACGCTTTCATGGCGATCCGCCTAACGGGAAATCCTGAGAGGTTTTGCAGGCTCAGGTGCGGGGGCGTGTTTCCTTCGATTCCGCTTCGATCGTGACATCGACGTGGGCGCCCTCTTTCAGCCGCACCTTCTTGCCGTTTTCATCCTCCAGGGCATTTTCCACGCGAATTTCCCGATAAAGGGGATCCGCCCCTTCGACGGATATCTGCGCCTTTTCGGGATCATCCGTGTGTATGGCGGGTATGATTTTCTCGACTGTTCCGGGCAGGGTAATGGAGGGTTTCTCGGTCACTGGTTTTTCACGCTCTGGTTTTTCGCTCATCGTGCAGACCTCGCGCAGAAAAAGTTTGGATCACTTTCAGTCTGTCGAACCCCTCTAATCGGCAAATTCCCCTGGAAAGCAGTATACAACCTGTTTTTGCCGGGTGTGAACGCTTCGTTTCACATCCTGCCCGGCCGTTTTCAGTCAAATTCGACGAGGTCTGGATGCTCTCGCCTGTCCTTCGGGCGGTGATCCTCGGTCAGGATTGTTTTCAGCTGTGCCGCTTGTTCTGCGGCGATCGCCTGGCTCGCCTTTAGCTTTCGCTTGTGGCTGATAACGTATTCCGCATCGCATTTGTCGCATTCGACTGTTGCGATATCGTGAAATTTCCCAGGTCCCTTTTGACGGTCCTGACCGGCTCGAATGGCGACTGCTTTCATAAAAGACGCGCTCGCATCGTGACAAGAGCCCCGCCGGGTAGTCGGGTAGTGCGGAGACTACGACCAGAAGTCAGCCCTGAAGTAACCAGTTACGCGATGGGGGAAAGTATCCAATTGAACGGCAGGATTCGGAGAAGTCGCACTTTCGAGGCTTTTCCGTGCCAGCCGCAATTGGGCTTCTCGCAGGAAACTTCCTCGTCTCCCAATATCTCCATTGCTTCCGTCTCGGATATGGATTCCTTCCTGCATTTCCGCTGCAAGTTAATGTTGTGGCCGTTGGGACATTCCAGAACGAATCGGTATGCGTTGCTCATGGCCTATAGTAGCACTTTCGGCTGTCCTTGGCTCTTGCAAAAGCTCGCGCCGGAGTTACAAATTATTCGCTTGACTTGATCGTGACCGCGGAACAGACTCTGCCTGTTCTGAACAAGTTACAGGCTCAATCTTCGCCATTCCGTGCTTCTCCGGTGGCATTCGGCTCCTTCCTGGGAAACTTTAAGATTTAGGAGGGGATCCAATGGCTGAACCTAAAGTAAGCGCTCCCAAGCGAGGCGACCGCGTCAGTACGCTCCAGCAAGCCGGTGTGTTTGAAGTAGTTGGTGTGAACGCACTAATGCAGACGGCCAATCTCAGATTGGCTGATGGAAGCGGGCCGGTCGTGCCAAACATAGCTTGGACTGCTTTGAAATCTCTCGACAAAAAGCAAGCATGAACGGCATCGCTCCCGGCCAAACAACATAGCTCCAGACCTGAGAGGCCAGCGAAGGAGGGCCACTGCCTCCCGTGGAAGAGACTGTCGTCTCGTTTCAGTTGTAGAAAGAAGCGCCCTGTTTCTCTTGGGAGTTGCCGACTTATTTTCAGCTATAAATGGCCAGGATAGCGACAACCGGCTCCTAAATTTCAGTTGAACTGGAGATAAGCACCCAGATGCAACTGAAACGAGACGCGAGCCTGGGGAGGAGAAACATACGTGAAGACCGCCATCGTCGCGGGAATCGTTCTCATCGTTCTTGGAATCGCATCGTTCGCATACCAGGGAATCAGCTATACGACTCAGAAGAAGGTGGTCGACCTCGGCCCCATCCACGCGACGAAGAGCGAAAAGCACGAAATCCCGCTGCCGCCCGTTCTGGGTGGAATTTTGCTGGTTGGCGGGATTGTCCTGCTCGTGTTCGGATCGCGAAAAAGCGCTTAGTGTCGTGTTACGTAAGAACGTGAAACACGCGGAAGCTCCCTGCGGGAAGGAAATCGGTTGAATTTCGTGGGACTTACACATTTGCGAAGACATGTGTCACTTATTTCAGTAACCCGATACTAGTGCGTAAGAAGATTCAAGATATCGAAGGAAACCGTTTCCGGGGCTGCGAATGCCCTTGCAGGAGGGGACATGTTGTATTACGCGCTGGTGTTCTTACTGATTGCCTTAATTGCCGGAGCCTTGGGCTTCGGATTCATCGCATTCGCAGCGGCGGGGATCGCCAAAGTCTGCTTCTTTCTCTTCCTGGTGCTGTTTCTCGTGAGCTTGATCGTGCATCGCAAGAGAGGACGTTCCGGAATTTAATGCAGCGGGAACCGTTCCCCGGCATTCCTGCCAGGACCCGCCGCCCGAAAGCATCGTACTGGAAGCTCACGGCACTCATGTTCATTGAAGCCAGAGGGCTCCTGGCGTTCCATGCATAGTTGTTTTCGCGGACGGAGAATGAATTCGTTTAAGTCATCGTGGTTTCTGGCGTAGCACAGCCGCTCCGATAAATGTTGAAATGGCCATTGCGATGGAAAACCATAGAATATCTTTATCTCCTAGTCCTTTAAGCAAACTCCATTTCGATCCGTAATGAATCATCATAGAGCCTGAACTAACCAAATATGTGCCCGCGATGAAAGCCGCCATTCGCGGGCTGTTCGTTTTCGTAGCCCAGAACATTCCCACACAAAATCCCTCTTGGAGTGCTGCAAAACCCAACACGGGCAGTGCCAATACGCTCCACGGCAATCCACGTGCGGAGTGCAGAAGGAGAGATCCAAGAGCGGCAACACCGAAAAAGGAAAGTGTGCCGATTGCAAGCCACTGTGGATCATCGTTTTTCACTGACAGCCTTCATTTCGCTCTAATCAAGACCCAAAGGAGCACAGTTTCAAGTGAAACCAGGGCCACATAAGCCGAAATAAGAACCGCAACAATGATGCTGTAGCAAAAACCAGTTGCGTCTCTCTCAGATGGACCCGATTTTGCCCTTTTCCTGACCTTGGTCCAAAACACGCATCCGGCCAGCCACGGAATCAGGCAGCATAGTGCAGCGTAATATGCGTAATATGTGGTCGCCGGTGCGCCACGTGTTAAGGGCGCTCGCTTGAGAACGATAAACAAGGATGCCGTGGTTGTCCAAGCCAACAAAGTGACAAGGATGAAAAAGACAGTCCTCAGGCGGGCACTGCTCCCAAAATTGCTACCTAAATGCATGGACTTTGCTCTCATTGCTGGAAGCACACGTATCCCGTGTAACCTGCCATAATACCGGTGCCTATTGTCTCTACGGCTGCAATGCCCCCGAATATCGCACCGAGCGAGGGGAGCTCACTTGTCATAACTCCCGCACCCCATTTCATGGTTGCAGTGACTCCCAACCACTCTGTAGTTTCCATCGCTTTTTTGCACTTTTGTAGTTGCTGCTGTTCCTGATTTCTGGTTCTGATTTTGGTTTGGCTGTGGTGCCTACGTTTGCGGCGGCACCAGCGTGTCCTGCGCATACCAGGTGAGGCCGACAGAATAGTTCGAGTCGCTCGAACTACTTGAATTATCAGGGCCTCCGTTCACTGTAATAGTTTGGTCGAGCGTTGGTATCCATGTGCCGCCAGCAGCTGCGCAAGAATCTTTGTCCTGAGGGCTTTCATCTGTCGAACCATTGACGTCCGACCAACCTTGGCAGGTATCCAAACCGCTTGGATCGACGAGGCCGAGCGAATTGTTCAGCACGTAGCTGTGCATGTTCCAGCTCTGCGGGTTCCTCGGGTCAGCGACAGCATTTCCCAGCGGGTCCGGATTGATAAACCGTCCCCACTGATTCGAGTAGAACCTTGCCTGAGAATTGTCGAGGTTGGATTCTGGATCGCGTTCCTTGCCGGCAAACTTGAAGTCTGCCCGGCAGTTATCTACTACAGGAAGCTCCCCACCATACGGATAAAAGTCGGCATCGTAGCAAACATTACCAGCGGAGTCAGTAATCACACGCGTAGATCCGATTTGATCCTGTAAATAATAATATACGCCTGCTCTGCTCCCGGCTGCGGTAATCGTGGTCGAATCGGTGGCATTGGCTTGCGATGAGCCGCCGCCTGTCACGCTGACCTGATTCACTTGGGGCGTGCTTGCATTAGAGGCCATATTCACGTTGCTGTGATGGCTGGATAGCTCGATCCACCATGTAGCGCATCGCTTCGCGACGCAGGCCACTGGATGTCCTCATCCCTTGAAACGAAATGGGCGGCCTACCGACATCAGCCATCGCCGCCATTCCATCATGCGAAAATTTGCGTAGGAGCCGATCTCCCGCTTGAAAGTGTCACAGCCGCCATCGAAACAGTTTAGAATGCCAATGTAGGGTGACAGTGTAGGATAAAAGATACGATGCCGAAGGTAGGATTCATAAGCCTGGGATGCCCGAAGAACCTCGTGGATAGCGAGGTGATGATGGGAATCCTCGCGCGCGCGGGATACGAGATTACGCCGCGGGCGGGCGAAGCCGACGTGCTGGTGGTGAACACGTGCAGCTTCATCGAACCGGCGCAGCAGGAATCGGTGCAATCGATCCTGGAAATGGCCGAGTACAAGAAATTTGGCCGGGCCCAAAAGCTGATCGTCGCCGGATGCCTGGTGGAGCGCTATCGCAAGGAAATTCGCGAGCAGATCCCGGAAGTGGACGCGGTGATCGGCACGGGTGAAGTGGAAAAAATCCTCGCGGCTTGCGAAGGAGAGCTTCGGCTGGACGCGAACGGCGCGTCCGAACCGCCCGCCTACCTTTACCACGATCTTTCGCCGCGGATTCTTTCGACGCCGCGCCACACTGCGTACATCAAAATCAACGAGGGCTGCGATCATCCCTGCTCGTTCTGCGTGATTCCGCAGCTTCGCGGAAAATTCCGAAGCCGCCGATTCGAGTCCGTGGTGCGCGAAGCGGAAAATCTGGCGGCGGCCGGCGTGCGCGAAATTTCGCTGATCGGCCAGGACACAACCTACTACGGCGAAGACCTTGGCCTGCGCGACGGATTGCCGGTGCTGCTCGAGCGGCTGGCGCAAATCGAAGAGCTTCACTGGATTCGTTTTCTCTACTGCTATCCGAACCGCATCACGCCGCGCCTGCTTGAAACCATCGCCGCGCACCCGCGCCTGGTGAAATACCTGGACGTGCCGTTGCAGCACGCCAGCCGCGGCGTGCTCGCGCGGATGAAGCGCGGCTCGAACGGCGACGCGTTCCTGAAAATGCTGGGAAAAATCCGCAAGACCATTCCCGGCGTGTCGATCCGCACTTCGTTCATTGCCGGATTCCCCGGCGAGACGGAAGAGGATTTTCGAGAGCTGTGCGATTTCGTGCGCGCCGCGGAATTCGACTGGATGGGCGTGTTTGCATACTCCGATGAGGACACGGCAACGAGTTTCGCGCTCGGCAAAAAGGTGCATTCCGAGGACATTTTGCGCCGTAAAAACGCCCTTATGAGCCTGCAAAAGGCCATTTCTGGCCGCAAATTGCACCGTAAGATCGGCCAGCGCCTTCAAGTAATGCTTGAAGGGCCCTCCCGGGATACGGACCTCGTCTGGGAGGCGCGCCTCGAAGGCATGGCCCCCGACATCGACGGCAAAGTGTACGTCACGGAGTTCGCCGGCGTGAACGATGCGGCAGATCTTCCCGCGCCGGGCACGCTCGCGACGATCGAGATCACCGACGCGAAGGATTACGATCTCATCGGGCGGGTCGTGGAATTCACCGCTCCCGCGCGGGCGGCCACGCGCCCGGCAACGCTTCCGGCGAACACTCTATTTCCGATCCTCGCTTCGACTTGATCGCGGCGATGTTCCCTTTCTATTTTTCAGTGACGGCAGAACGAACGCCTGTATCGGCCCACCGGCGCGCCGATGCAATTTTTCGCCGAGAAACCAATACTCGCACTGCCGCAATTCCGCGGTATGCTTTGGCTGTGAAATGGCACTGCCCGATTTGCCGAAAACCGACGGATTCGGACGCGTCTCGGGAATTCCCTTTTTGCAGCGAACGCTGCCGGCTTCTGGACTTGGGAAACTGGGCGAGCGAGAAATACAAAATCAGCGAGCCGGTGATCGATGAATCGACGCCGGAGGAATCCGAGCGTGGCGGGCCGGGACGGGATGCGGATGAGCACAAGAACTGAGGCGTCTCCGCCGGACGATGCGGCGCCCGCAGTCCCGGCAACCGCACAGGCAGCGCGCAAACCGCGCTTCGCTTTACTTCTCGCAACCGCCGGCGGCCTGGGATACATTCCCGTCGCGCCGGGCACGTGGGGTTCATTCGCCGGGATTTTGCTGGCCATGCTTCCGTGGTGGGCGCTCTTTGCGGTGGGAGCTGTTTCGGGGAACAAGACTATTTTCGACGTTTCCTTCCTGGGCGGCGGTAAGTTCGATCCGTTCCTCGGCGCTCAGATTTTCCTGGCGGCCGCAACCGCAATAGCGGGCGTCTGGGTCGCGGGCCGCGCTTCCCGGCATTGGCGGCAGAAGGATCCCCAACGAGTCGTTGTGGACGAAGTGTCAGGGCAGCATCTGGCGCTGCTGCTCGGCTGCGCCGCGCCCATTTGGTGGAGAGCGGCGAGTCCGGCGTGGATCGGCCTTACTCCGGGACTCATCACGGACAATACGCCGCTTCGCTGGCAATATTTGCTGCTGGGTCTTATACTTTTTCGAGTGTTCGACATATGGAAGCCATTTCCGGCGCGACAGGCAGAATCCCTGCCGGGCGGATGGGGCATCATGGCCGATGACTGGATCGCGGGGATTTACGCCGCGATCGGCTTGTGGGTCGCCAGAGCCGCCGGGCTCTAATGGAACAGCGGCTTTCGAGCGTTTCAGCAGCGGCAAGGGAAAATTCGTTTGAACTTAAAAATGAATGGCGTGCCCAGAATTGAAAGCGTGAAGCCGGGAGCAGCTTTGCCGGGCGGCGAAATATCGATCAGGGGTGTGGGCTTCGCGGCGCGCAACCCCACGCGGCCCCAGGTGCAATTCGGCGCGGCGGAGGCAAACCTGGTGATGGCCGCGGACAACCTGCTGATCGCGCGCGTGCCCGATGAAGCGGCGGGTGGCGCGGTGAGAGTGCGGATGGGCAGCGTCGAAAGCGCGCCATTTCCCATGGCTCTCGGCGTGCAGATCGCCGACAACCTGCACCCGGTGGGCAATCCGGCGGTGGACTCCGAAGGAAACGTCTACGTCACATTCAGCGGGCAGCGCGGACAGAAAGTGCCGGCTTCCCTGTACAAAATCACATCGAATCACACAATCAAACCGTTTGTCACCGACATGATGAACCCGACCGGCCTGGCAATCGACCGCAACGGGTACCTGTTCGTGTCGTGCCGCCACGACGGGACCGTGCAACGGGTCTCGCCCGACGGCCGCTCGATGCAATGGATCGAGGGAATGGGAATCGCAACGGGAATCGCATTCGACAAGGCGGGAAGCCTCTACGTGGGCGACCGCAGCGGCACGATCTTCAAGATCGGCCCGGATCGTGAAATTTTCGTTTTCGCGACGCTCGAACCATCGATTGCGGCGTACCATCTGGCGTTCAGCCCGGCGGACGAACTGTTCGTTACCGGGCCAACCACCTCGAGCTACGACCGCGTCTATCGAATTTCTCCCGCGGGTGAAGTGTCCGTATTTTTCCGCGGGCTGGGACGGCCGCAGGGGCTTGCCTTCGACCGCTTCGGCAATCTGTACGTCGCGGGATCGCTGGAAGGCAGGCGCGGAATTATCCGGCTGACTCCGCAGGCTGAACCCGAACTGGCGCTGGCCGGAAGCAACATCGCCGGGCTGGCGATTCTACCCACGCATCGCGCCTTGATTACCACAAACAACGCACTCTACTCCCTCGACTGGGATGTCGAGGGGCTTCCTCTAAACGGTTAGCGGACAGGAATGCTGGCGGAAATCATTGCCGTCGGTTCAGAATTGCTGACCCCGCACCGCCTGGACACCAATTCGTTATTCCTCACGAGCGAGTTGAACCAGCTCGGCATTCGCGTGGTTCACAAGACCGTCGTGGGCGACGAGCCGGAGGAAATGCGCTTGTCGT
>Ga0307372_10003238_pt1 | contig 26224 bp, 26 predicted proteins | sample OX1MG_FD_202533 | JGI IMG/M metagenome (GOLD analysis project Ga0307372, IMG submission 202533) | Soil microbial communities from Risofladan, Vaasa, Finland - OX-1 | ecosystem: Environmental > Terrestrial > Soil > Coastal area > Acid sulfate soil | place: Finland: Risofladan, Vaasa | collected... | reverse complement strand
CATGGAGCACATGCAGCGGTCCGCCCTCGACATGGGAGCCCAGGGCATCGTGGCCGTTCGGGTCGCCGAGGGGCCCATGTGGTTCGCCAACCACGCCATCGGGTTCACGGCATGGGGGACCGCGGTCCGCCTCGAAGCGGAGTCCCATCAGTACCTGCGACCCGAGGTGATCCTCCCCCTCGACGACGCCGTGGTCGAGTTCGAGGCCCAGTCGCTCAGATAGGTGACCGACGTGGGCCGATGTGGTGAGTGCGGTTTCGAGTACGACCTCGCCGCCGCGGTGTCGGCCGGCCCGGCCATCGTCGTCGGTGTCTTGCCGATCTCGGAACTCCTGGGCGCGTCCGACCCCGACCTTCGACGCCGCCCCGCGCCCGACACCTGGTCGCCGCTCGAATACGGTTGTCATCTCCGAGACGTCCTGCTCGTCCAACGCGAACGCGTCCTGGCCGCCCGGCGCGTCGACACGCCCTCGTTCGAGCCGATGGGACGCGATGAGCGGGTCGACCACGACGGCTACAACGACCAGGACCCCGGTGCCGTGGCCCGGCAACTGACCGACGCGGCGGCGATGCTCGCCAACGTCATGACCCGCCTCGGGGACGCCGAGTGGGACCGTCGCGTCGTCTACCACTATCCGTCTACCCACGAGCGGTCCCTGCGTTGGGTGGCGGCCCACACCCTCCACGAAGTACGCCACCACCTTGTCGATGTCCGTCGCCAACTCGCCCCGGGCGCAGACGATGGGTGACGCCGAGGGGGCCCGGTCCCGCCGGCCCCGCACCCTGTCGGCCGCGGCCCGCCTTCTGGCTGAGCGCGACGACGTCGTGGCCGGCCTCGTCGACGCCTACGGGCTTCCCCGGCTGTCCAAGCCCGACGGGACCCACTTCGCCGCCCTCGTCCAGTCCATCGTCTTCCAGCAACTGGCCGGGGCGGCCGCCTCGACCATCCACCGGCGTCTGGTGGCCGCCTTGGGCGGGGAGGTGACCCCCGAGGCCTTGCTCGCCGTCACCCCCGAGGACCTGCGCGCCGCGGGTATGTCGGGCAACAAGGCGGCGTCGGTCTGCGACCTGGCCGCCAAGGTCCTCGACGGCACGGTGGTCCTCGACCCTCGAGGCCTCGCCCGCGAAGGCGACGAGGAGGTCATCGCGCGTCTGACGACGGTGCGCGGCATCGGGCGCTGGACGGCGGAGATGTTCCTCATGTTCCAGCTCCGGCGTCTCGACGTCTGGCCCGTGGGTGACCTCGGCGTGCGCAAGGGCTTCGGCGTGGCCTGGGCCATCCCCATGCCGAGCGCCCGGGAGCTCGGGCCCCTCGGCGACGCCTACACGCCCTATCGCTCCGCCGTCGCCTGGTACTGCTGGCGCGCCGCCGAGCCCCCCGGCCAGGCCGCCAGCCCGGTGACCGGTTGAGCCGACCGACACCCCGTCCGTCTTCACCCGGAGGTATCACCGTGCCCACGACAACACCCGGTACATCGCCCGACGACCCGGGCTGGTGGCGTCGCGCCGTCTTGTACCAGGTCTACGTCCGTTCCTTCGCCGACAGCAACGATGACGGCGTCGGCGATCTCCGGGGCCTGTTGGCACACCTCGACCATCTCGCCTGGCTCGGCGTGGACGGCATCTGGCTGAGCCCGGTCATGCCCTCGCCCAACGCCGATTGGGGATATGACGTCGCCGATTACTGCGCGGTGCTCCCCGAGTACGGGAGCCTCGACGATCTCGACGAGGTGATCGCCGCCGCCGGCAGCCTCGGCATCAAGGTGCTCCTCGACCTCGTCCCCAACCACACGAGCGATCGCCACCAGTGGTTCGTCGAGTCGCGTTCGGGCGTCGACTCGACGCGTCGCGACTGGTACGTCTGGGCCGACCCCCTGCCCGATGGATCGCCCCCCAACAACTGGGTGGGCAGCTTCGGTGGCTCGGCCTGGAGCCTCGATGAGGCGTCGGGGCAGTACTACCTCCACAATTTCCTTCCCGAGCAGCCCGACCTCAACTGGTGGCACGATGACGTCAGGGACTCCTTCGACGACGTCATCCGATTCTGGTGGGACCGCGGCGTGGTCGGCTTCCGGATCGACGTCTGCAACATGATGATCAAAGATGCCGCGTTGCGCGACAACCCGCCCGCCACCGAGGACGACCCCTTCATCATGCAGATGTTCGGGCAACGTCCCGTCTACAACGGCAACCGGCCTGAGGCCCATGACATCCTGCGCCGGTGGCGGACCATCGCCGAGAGCTACTCGCCGCCGCGGGTGCTGTTGGGAGAGACCAACGTCGACACCCTCGAGAATCTGGCTTCCTACTACGGATCGGGTGACGACGAGCTCCACATGGGATTCAACTTCCCCTTCATCGAGGCGGCCTTTGAGGCCCCGGTGCTGTCTCACATCGTGGCCCGCATCGATGAGCTTTTGCCGCCAGCGGCGTGGCCGGTGTGGACAGGCTCGAACCACGACGTGTCGCGACTCGCCACCCGGTGGTGCGAGGGTGACCCCGCCAAGGTCCGCCTGGCGCTGCTCATGCTCCTGACCCTGCGGGGCACCCCGGTGCTCTACCAGGGTGACGAGATCGGTCTTACCGACCGCGAATTCGAGAAGGACGAGCTCCTCGACCCGGTGGGAGTGCGCTTCTGGCCGTATTACCCGGGCCGTGACCCCGAGCGCACCCCCATGCAATGGGACGACGGACCCAACGCCGGTTTCACCTCTGCCGGGGTCACGCCGTGGATCCCCATGGCCGACGCGCCGATGCACGTGGCGGGCCAGCGCGTCGATCCCGACTCGATACTGCGATTCGTCCACGACGCCATCGCCCTGCGGCGCCGCACTCCGGAGTTGCTGGCCGGCGACTACCAGTCGGCACCGATCGACGACAGCCTGTGGGTGTTCAGACGCGGCGGCGTCCTGGTGGCGCTCAACTTCTCTTCGACCCCCCGGCAGGTCGCGGTGGGAGGAACCCTGACCAAGGTCGTGGCGTTGTCCACCCACCGCGCCGCAGAGGGACCGGTCACAGAGGGAGTGGTGGACCTCGATGCCTGGCAGGGCACCGTCGTCGTCACCGGTCGAGCTTGAGCACCTCGCGCATGGCCTTCTCGAAGGCGGCGTCGTCGAGGCTGGCCCGGGCCCCGAGAACCATTTCGGCGTCGGTCCCCACCGGGACCCGCCGCCGCGTTCCGGCCAGGTCGGCTTCGAGCTTCGCCATGGTCTCGCTGAGCTCGTCGTAGGGGGGCTCGGCGACACCGAAGTCGTGATGGGACTCCGAGATGTTGGTCTTGAAGAACCCGGGCTCGATCACGATGGTCCGGATCCCGAAATGCCCACCCTCGAGGTGCAGCGCTTCGGACATGGCCTCGAAGGCGTACTTCGACGCCGCCTAGATGCCCGCCAGGGGTGCGGAGACCCGGCCCGACACCGACGACAGGTTCACGATCGTGCCCGCGCGGCGCGCCCGCATCTGGGGGAGGACGGCCTGTGTCATCCGAAACGGCCCGAAGGTGTTGGTCTCGAAGACCCGACGCACCTCGGCCATGGGCACGAGCTCGATGGGCCCGCCCGTCCCCACGCCGACGTTGTTGACGAGCACGTCGATCGTCCCCGCCGCCGGCCCTGAGGATAGGGCCGTGAGCGAAACTGGTCAGATGCCCGACCCCGCCGACCCCGCCGACCCCGCCGACCCCGCCGACCCGGGATCCGACCCCCATCACCTCGACGAGGCCCTCGACGCCGTGTTGGTCGGGGGCCGTGAGCAACGGCGCGTCGTCATGGCCGAGCCCGACCCACGCTGGCCCGCGGTCTTCGACCGTCATCGGGCCGCCATCGCCGCCGCGCTCGGAGCGCGCGCCCGACGGATCGACCACGTGGGGTCGACGGCGATCCCGAGCCTGGCGGCCAAGCCGATCGTCGACATCCAGGTCACGGTGGACGATCCCGAGGACGACCCCAGCTTCAGGCCCGCCCTCGAGGGGCTCGGCTACGTCCTGCGGGTACGCGAGGCCAGGCACCGCATGTTCCGGACCCCGTCCCGTGACGTCCAGGTGCATGTGTGGGCAGCGGGGTCCGACGACGAACGCCGCCACGTCTTGTTCCGGGACTGGCTGCGCGTCGACGAACCGGACCGCAGGCTCTACGAAGACACCAAGCGTCGACTCGCCGGCCGTCGCTGGCCCGACGTCAACTACTACGCCGAGGCGAAGTCACCGGTGATCGTCGAGATCATGGACCGAGCAGAGACCTGGGCCGCCCACGTCCACTGGCGCCTCGTTTGACGAGTGCCCGACGCGTGACTACCCGGCGCGTGACTACCCGGCGCGTGACTACAGGGCGGCGGTGAGCGCGCCCAGGGGCATCCGGAGGTCCTCGAGCATGCGCAGGTCCTCCTGGGGCGACCGGCCCAACGTGGTGAGGTAATTGCCGACGATCAGCGCGTTGATCCCGGCGGTCATCCCCATGGCCTGGAGGTCGCGCAATGTCACCTCCCGGCCCCCCGCATAGCGGAGGATGACGCTGGGAAGAGCCAACCGAAACAGCGCGATCCAGCGGATCGCCTCCCACGCGCCTACCACGGGCCGCTCGCCCAACGGCGTGCCGGGCCGGGGGTTCAAGAAGTTGACCGGCACCTCGGTCGGATCGAGATCGCGCAGTTGCAGGAGCAACTCGATCCGCTGCGCATCGCTCTCACCCATGCCCACCAACGCCCCGCAGCACAACTCCATGCCGTGTTCCCGCACCAACCGGCATGTCTCGGCCCGCTCGTCCCATCCGTGGGTGGTGACGACGCTGGGGAAGTAGGACCGGGCCGTCTCGACGTTGTGGTTGTACCGGTGCACGCCCCCCTCGGCCAGCCGTCGGGCCTGGTCCTCGGTGAGGATCCCGGCCGACACCGCCACGTTGAGCCCGGTCTGGTCCCGGACCAGGGGCACGAGCTCGAGTAGGCGCGCCATGATCCGCTCGTCGGGGCCCCGCACGGCCAGGACGATGCAGAACTCCGACGCCCCCATAGCCGCGGTCTCGGCCGCGGCCCGCAGGACTTCGTCGGTGTCGAGGAAGGGTGTGGCCTTCACCGGCGTGTCGAACCGCGACGACTGTGAGCAGAAGTGGCAGTCCTCGGGACATCCCCCCGTCTTCGCCGACAGGATCCCCTCCACTTCGACGGTGGGACCGCACCAGGCCAACCGGACCTCGTGCGCCAACGCCGCCAACCCCATCACCGACTCGTCGGGCACCATGGCGAGGCCCTCCAACTCCTCGGGACCGAGAAGACGACGCTCGTCGAGCAGGGCCACGCCCGCACCGGCGATCAGAGTCCTCGCCTCGGCCACGCTCAGCGGTGCCGGGAGCTCCACCGGACAGGGCTCGACGGGCGCTCGGAGAGAGACGGTGCTACGCGTGGGGGCAGCGATGGCGTCGGCTGGCACGGGCACACGGTAGCGGCCTGCCCTCGCGACTCGACAAACAGGGCCCGAAACACAGGAGGCGACTGCGGTGGCGTGGGACTTCGAGACCGAACCCGACTACGAGGCCAAATTGGCCTGGGCGCGCGCCTTCGTCGACGAGGAGGTCCTTCCCCTCGAGACCTTGGAGCTCGACTACGACGATCTCCTCCTGGCCATCCGCCCCCTCCAAGAGGAGGTGAAGCGCGAGGGCCTCTGGGCCGCCCACATGCCCCCGGAGCTCGGCGGCATGGGATTTGGCCAAGTCCGACTCGGTCTCCTCCACGAGATCCTGGGACGCTGTGCCATGGCGCCGGTGGTCTTCGGCAACAACGCCCCGGACTCGGGCAATGCCGAGCTCCTGGCGGTGGGGATCGAGGCCAACGGCCGTGAGGACCAGCGCGCCCAATGGCTCGAGCCCTTGTTGGAGGGCAAGCTCCGCAGCGCCTTCTCCATGACCGAGCCCGGTGCGGGTGCGGACCCCACCCTCATCGCCACCACGGCGGTCCGCGACGGCGAGCAGTGGGTGATCAACGGCCATAAATGGTTCACCTCCAACGGCTCGGTCGCCGACTTCCTCATCGTGATGTGCGTGACCAACCCCGACGTCCATCCCTACGCGGGCTGCTCGATGCTCCTTGTCCCCCCAGACACACCCGGCGTCGACATCGTTCGCGACGTGCCCACCATGGAGCACCCCTTCCCCCACTTCGGGAAGTTCGGAGGTCACTCCGAGATCATCTACCGCGACGTCCGTGTGCCGGTCGAGAACCTCGTCGGCAACGAGGGCGACGGCTTCCGTCTGGCCCAGATGCGCCTGGGCCCGGGCCGGATCCATCACTGCATGCGCTGGCTGGGCCAGTCCCAGCGCGCTTTCGACATGCTCTGCGAGCGTGCCGTCTCGCGCTATCTCCACGGGTCGCTCCTCGCCGACAAGCAGATGGTCCAGACCTGGGTGGCCGACTCCATGGCCGAGATGACCGCGGCCCGGCTCATGACGCTCCAAGCGGCATGGAAGATGGACCGCGACGGTGCGCCCGCGGCGCGCGTCGAGATCGCCATGATCAAGTACTACGGCGCCGGTGTCCTCTACAACGTGATCGACCGTGCCATCCAGGCCCACGGGTCCTTGGGGTTCTCCACCGACCTCCCCCTCGAGCACATGTACCGGGCGGCCCGCGCCGCCCGCATCTATGACGGCCCCGACGAGGTCCACAAGGTCACCGTGGCCCGCCACGTCCTGAAGCGCTACACCCCGGCCGAGGTCCCCTCCGAGCACGTCCCCACCCGACGCCAGGCCGCCCAGAAGAAGTTCGCCGACCTCCTCGCCGAAGTCTCGGCCAACGATTGAGCCCGGGGTGGCACCAGCATCCCCGTCCACACACCGGGGGCCACCCTTGACCCCGCCGGCCTGGCGTGGCCAAATCACCCCATGACGGCCCCGCCGAGGTATCACCGCGCCCGGGGCGCCATCGGCGTGTGGCGCGTCCGGGGGTCGGCGTGAGGGTCACCATCTGCGGGGCGCGAGGTTCCACCGCAGCTCCGGGCCCCGCCCACATCCGCTACGGAGGCCACACCTCGTGTGTGGCCCTGAGCCACGACGGGCAGCGCCCCAGCCTCGTCCTCGACGCCGGCACGGGGATCCGGCGGGTGACCGGATTGCTCGGCGACCATCCCTTCGCCGGCTCGATCGTCCTCGGCCACCTCCACTGGGACCACACCCAAGGCCTTCCCTTCTTCGCGGCGGCAGACAGGCCCGAGGGTCGGACCGACCTCTACATGCCGGCCCAAGGCGACGCCGAAGAAGTGCTGGGCCGGGTCATGTCACCCCCGCACTTCCCGATCACCCCGGCCGAGCTGCGCGGCACCTGGCGCTTTCTCGGACTCGAGCCCGACATCCCGGTCGAGATCGAGGGCTTCACGGTCCTCGCCCGGGAGATCCCCCACAAAGGAGGCCGCACCTTCGGCTTCCGCGTCTCCGACGCCACGGCGACCGTCGCCTATCTCTCCGACCACTGCCCGACCGCTCTCGGGCCCGGCCCCGACGGGCTCGGGGAGTACCACGAGGCGGCCATGGCGTTGGCCGACCACGCCGAGCTCCTCATCCACGACGCCCAGTACCTCGACGAGGAGTTGCCCATCCGGGCCAGCTTCGGCCACTCCTCGGCGGGCTATGCCGTGGGCCTCGCCCAGAAGGCGGGTGCCCGACGCGTCCTCCTCTACCACCACGACCCGCCCCGCACCGACGACGACATCGACGCGCTGGTGGCCTCCCACGACCATGACCCGATCCCCGTCGACGGGGCCGTCGAGGGCATGGTCATCGACCTGGCGACCCCGCCCGGTCCCTGATCCCCGGCGTATCGGACCAGCCCCCTGGCCTACAGTGCGGGGCCATGGCGGTGCGGATCGTGTTGGCGGAGGACAACTACCTCGTCCGTGAGGGAGTCCGGACCCTCGTCGAGACCGAGCCCGACCTCGAGGTGGTGGGGGTCTGCGAGGACTACGACACCCTCATCGCCGCGGTCGAGTCGCAGAGCCCCGACGTGGTCGTCACCGACATCCGCATGCCCCCCACGGGGACCGACGAGGGCATCCGGGCCGCCGAGGTGCTGCGCGAGACCCACCCCGACATGGGGGTGGTGGTCCTCAGCCAGTATTCCGAGCCCGCCTATGCCCTGGCCTTCCTCGAGGGCGGGTCCAAGGGCCGTGCCTATCTCTTGAAGGAGCGGGTCTCGGACATAGGCCAGCTGGCCGGGGCGATCCGCGAGGTGGCCGGCGGGGGATCGGTGATCGACCCCGAGGTCGTCGACGCGCTGGTGGCGGCGAGGGCCAAGCCGGCGGACTCACCGCTGCACCGCCTCACCGCCCGTGAAGGCGAGATCCTCTCGGAGATGGCCCAAGGGAAGAACAACGCCGCCGTGGCCGCCTCCCTCGTCCTGTCGGAGCGGGCTGTGGAGAAGCACATCAACTCGATCTTCTCGAAACTCGCACTCTCCCAAGAGCCCGATGTCCATCGCCGGGTGAAGGCGGTGCTCCTCTTCCTCTCGGTCCAAGACACGTGACCGTCTCGCCGGTGTCGCCGCGTCGGCGGGGACCTTCTCGGGGGGTGCTGCCACCACCGGCCCGTTCGTGCTGTCAGCCTGTGCCCCACTCCGCCGTGCTGCGAGGATAGGGACGTGGCTGACGAGGCAACCACCGTGATGATCGTCGACGACCAGCTGCCCTTCCGCATGGCGGCGCGCTCGGTGGTCGGGGTGACGCCGGGCTTCGAGGTGGTGGGGGAGGCCAAGTCCGGCGAGGAGGCCGTCGAACAAGTCGAAATCCTTCACCCCGAGCTCGTCCTCATGGACATCAACATGGACGGCATCTCGGGCATCGAGGCCACCCGTCGCATCACCGCCGCGCATCCCGAGACCAAGGTCATCCTCCTCTCGACCTACGACGCCGAGGACCTTCCCGCCGACGCCCGCACCTGCGGCGCGCTCGGATACGTCCACAAGGAGCAGTTCGGGCCCGACGTCCTCATCGACATGTCGTCGGGGGAGCAGAAGGACTGCTTCAGCGGCTGAGCTCCGGCGGCTGAGCTCCAGCGGCTGAGCTCCAGGAGCTGAGCGAGACGACTCAGTGGTCGAGGGGGATGTGGCCTTCGATGGTCGTTCCCTCGCCGGGGGCGCTGGTCACGTTCACGGTGCCGCCGATGGCACCCACCCGGTCGCTCATGTTCACGAAGCCCGCACCACTGGCGAGGTTGCCCTTGGCGTCGAACCCCGCGCCGGTGTCGCGTACCTGGAAGTTGAGGTGGGTCTCGTCCTGCCACACCCGGACGAAGGCGGTGGCGCCCTCCCCGGCGTGCTTGCCGGCGTTCTGCAACGCCTCGAGGCAGCAGAAGTAGACGGCTGATTCGCGCTCGGGCGAGTAACGGTCGAGTCCCTCGGCGTCGACCACGGTTGGCAACGCGGCGCGCCCCGCCGCGGACCGCAACGCCTCGGCGATGCCCCGGTCGATGAGCAAAGGCGGGTAGATCCCGTGCGCCAGCGCCCGGAGCTCCTGGACGGCTTCTTGGATGCCCACGCCCAATTGGTCGAGGATCTGGCCCGAGGCCTCGGGGTCACGCTCAGCGAGCTGGCGCGCCAACCGGACGTTCACGGCCAGGGCCACCAGGTGTTGTTGGGCCCCGTCATGGAGGTTCCGCTCGATCTGCCGTCGCGCCGCGTCCGAGGCGGCCACGATGCGCGACCGCGAGGCGCGCAGCTCGTCGGCCTGGCGCCGGACCTCGTCGAGCGACTCCTGGAGCGCGGAGTCGAGCTCGACGTTGTGCAGGGCCAGCCCCACCTGGCGGGCCAGCTCGGTGAGCATGGTGTCGTCGTCGGTGGTGAACTGATCGCTCTTGGGCGGCCGCACGGCCACGATGAGGCCGAGGACCTGGCCCGAGTGCGTGGTGGGCGCCACCCGCACCACCGAGTCCTCCCGGCCCTCGAGCAACCTGGGCAGCCAGATCTCCACCCAGGCAGTGCCCGTCACACCGGCCCGGGCCACGACGGTCTGCTCCTCGTCATTCAGTGTCAACCGCTCCACCGGAACGTCGGGCACCGACACCGTCCGCTCGAGCCGGCCCCCCGAGCCTGTCCACACCTCGGCCGACGCCAACCCGAGGGTCTTGCGTAGTGACTCGGCCACCTGCAAGAGCAACTCGTCCATGGGGATGGCGCGCGACAACCGGCTCCCGAAGGTACGCAGCACGGTGTCGGGCGCCTCGCGCTCGCCGTAGACGATCCGGTTGGCGTACTGGGTGAGGCGTTGGCGCGCCGGCCCGTACAGCAGTGCCGCCACCGCGGCGGCGGCCATCGACAACGCCAGCAGCGACCGTTGGTCGTGTGTCGGTGTGTGGCCCAGTCCCACCACGATCACGAGGTACACGATGACGACGATGCCGGTGAGCCCGGCCAACGACACGGTGTGGGCCAGGATCCGGTCGATCCGTCCGGCGAGGCGACGCGAGCTGCCCATGGCCAGGGCGACGGCCAGGGGGAGGCTCGAGACCATGACCACGAGCCACGTCCGGGTCGGCCAACCCCACAGCACCCGTAGGGCCAGGGCCACCACGAGCATCTCGGCCCCCACGGCCAAGGCCCACCCGAACCACTGCATCCGCTGCCGTTCCACCCCGCGCGACCGCATGTAACGACGCTGGGATCCCACCAGTCCGATCGACCCGAACACGACCGCTTCGATGGCGATGGGCCACAACGGCAGGTACGGTCGTCTGCTCCACATGCCGATGCCCACCGCGGCCGCGACGACATACCCACCGATGATCGCCGCCCGGCTCAACCGACAGCTCCCGTCGGGCAGCCCGAGCAACAAATGCATGACCGCAACGGGCAGCAGGGCGACGGTCAACGGCTCGAGAAAGCGCGCGATCGACACCGCGCTCGAGCTGACACCGGTGCCGTGCGCGTCCGCCTGGAGGACCGCAGCGCTGAGCGCCGCGAAGGCACCCAACGCCGTCCCGCACAATGCCAGTAGGCCCTGGCGCTCGAAGGGCCGACGCACCACCGAGAACGCGGCCGCCAGCGCGAAGGTGGCGGCCACCCCGGCCCGGACCGCCTCGGTGGCCAGGTTGCCCTGTCGCCCCAGGATGGGGGCGTAGGCGGCGGCCGCCAGTGCGCACACCGCCACCACCGCGGCAGTGACCGTGGTGGCGGGGCGGTGCTGGACGACGGGCTCGGGCGCGCCCCGGCCCGCGCCGGTGTTGGTGGCGACGTTCGTTCCCGTCTCCGTCCCCGGAGCGACCTGAACGCTCACGCCGTGGTCGTCGGCGACGACGCGCCGGCCGCGGCCGTGCTCCGGCCGCCTGTCCCGTCATCCTCGATCCGGCCGTCACGCATCCGGACGATCCGAGTGGCCGCGGCGGCGACGTCGTCGTCGTGGGTGACGAGAAGGATGGCCTGGCCCCCAGTGTGCAACCGCCGGAACAGTTCGAGCACCTCGAGGCCGCCGTCGGAGTCCAGCGCCCCGGTGGGCTCGTCCGCCAGCAGCAGCGTCGGCTTGTTGGCCAGGGCCCGGGCGATGGCCAGGCGCTGGCGCTGGCCACCCGACAGCACCCCCGGTGCGGCGGTCTGCTTGTCGGCGAGCCCCAACATGTCGAGGAGGTCCCGGGCCCGGCTCTCGGCCTGGCGCCGGCGCGCCCCGGCGATGACGGCGGGGAGGGTGACGTTCTCGAGCACGCTCATGCCCTCGAGGAGGTTGAAGAACTGGAAGACGATGCCGATGTGGGCCCGGCGCATCCGGGCCAGCGCGTTCTCGTCCTTGTCGGCGAGGGACTCCCCGGCGACGATGATCTCGCCCTCGGTGGGGGTGTCGAGCCCGGCCACCAGGTTCAGCAAGGTGGACTTCCCACAACCCGACGGGCCCATGACGGCCACGAACTCGGTGTCGTCCATGGTCACGTCGATGCCCCGCAGGGCCCGCACGGGCGCTCCGTCGGCCTCGTAGGTCTTGCGAACGCCTCGCGCCTCCATGACGTGCATCGATTACTCCCCGTCTCTGTTGTCGCTATTGGACTTGGACGTCTTGGCCGTGGTGCCCGCCCCGATCTTCCATGCCGAGACCGGTGCCTCACGGCCCTTCACGAGGGCGGGAGGGATGGCCGTGGCGGCCGGGGGATCCGAGAGCTCCTGGTAGGTGGTCTCGCTCAGGACGGTCTCTCCCGGATCGGCCCACTGCTGCAACCGCTGGGAGAGGTTGACGGTGTCACCGACCAATGTGTACTCGAGGCGCTCCTCGGAACCGAGGAGGGCGGCGGCGGCGGGACCGGTGGTGACCCCGATGCCGAGCTCGAACGGCGCCAGGCCGGTGTCCACCCACTGTTTGTTGACCCGGGCCTGCGCGGCGTGCATCTCGAGGGCGGCCTCGACAGCCCGCTCGGCGTGGTCGGGCACAGGGACCGGCGCGCCGAAAACGGCCATGACGGCGTCGCCGACGAACTGCATGACGGTGCCGCTGGCATCGATGATGGCCCGGTTCATCTCGGCCCGATGCACGTTGAGCTGTCCCGCCAGCGCGCTCGGGTCGGCCCGCTCGGCGATGCTCGAATAGCCCCGGATGTCGGACATGAGCACGCTCACGACCACGGCCTCGGTCTCGCCCAGGCCCCGGCCCTGGCGGACGAGGAGATCGGCCACGCCGCCCGGAAGCAGCCGGCTCAGGGTCTCGCCCTGCTCTTCGCGGTTGACGATGGCCTCATGCAGCATCCGAAGTCGCCGCAACGAGTTCTGCCCACCCGCACTCGCCTGTTGGGCGATGCGCAGGAAGAGCTTCTCCACGGCGTCGCCCGCCGCCGCGGCGGTCGTGCCCTGTGCCACGGCGATGGCTTTGATGGGCCGCCCCTCGGCGACGAGGTGCAACAGCTCCTCCTCGGCCACGCTCAGGTCGCCGGTGTCGGTGACCGGGTGGACCATCGACTCCACGATGGTGGGGTCGAGCACCGACCCGCCGGTGGCGACGGCACGCACCGCCCGGGCCAGCTGGTCGCCCTCGGCGATGTGGTCCTTCAGGAGATAGGCACACCCCGCGGCGCCTTCGTCGAGCAACGAGATGGCGTACTCGGGGTCGTCGAATTGCGACAGGATCACGATGCCGGTCCCGGGGTGGCGCTTGCGGATCTCGTGGGCGGCCTCGATGCCCTCGTTCTGGAAGCTGGGGGGCATTCGGATGTCGGTGACCACCACCTGGGGGGCGAGCTTGCTGGCTCCGTTCACGAGCTCGTCGTAGTCCGCGGCCGTGCCCACGATCTCCACGTCGGGCTCGAGCGCGAGCAGGGCCCGCACGCCCTCTCGCACGATGAGGTTGTCGTCGGCGAGAAACACACTGATGGTGCCCCCTGGCATGCCCCTATTTGGCCTGTTCCAGGGGCGAGGGTCAAGGGTGCGCCCCCCCGGTGACGTGGGGGTGCCAGCCGGTGTCTCGCCCGGTGACGGCTCGGTCAGATCCGGCGCCTCCGCCGATCCGACAGCACCCGCCGGGCGCAATTGTGCCCGGCCATGCCGTGGACCCCACCCCCGGGGTGCGTCGAGGCCGAGCACATGTAGAGGCCCTTGACCGGCGTGCCGTAGCGGAACCACCCCGGAACGGGCCGGAAGACGAGCTGCTGGTCGAGCGAGCTCGAGCCCGCCCCGAGGTCGCCCCCCACCAGGTTCGGGTTCTCGCGCTCGAGGTCCTCGGGGGTGCGCACCGCACTGCCCAGGACCTTGGACCCGACGCCCGGGGCGTGGTCCTCGAGCCGGTCCATGACCACATCGAGGAAGGCGTCTTTCGACGACGCCCACGACCCGCTCGGTCGCGGCACGGGGGGGACGTGGGTCTCGATCCACAAGGTGTGGCCCCCGGACGGGGCCCGGCTGGGATCGGCGACGCTCTGCTGGCCCACGATGAGCATCGGCTTCATGGGCACCACGCCCCGCCGGGCCTCGTGCGCCGCCTGCGCCATGGCGTCGAGATCGCCGGTGAGGTGGACGACACCGGTCTCGGCCAGCTCGGGCTCGGTCCACGGAGCGGGGCCGTCGAGGGCGAGGTCCACCTTGAACACGCCCGTGCCGTACCGGAAGCGCCGGAGGCCGTCGAGAAAGCGCGCCGGGAGATGGTCGGTGCCGACCAGCCCGTGGAACAGGGCGCGCGGGCCGGTGTCGGCGAGCACGGCCCGCCGGGCCCGGACAGGGTCCCCCCCGGCGGTCTCGACCCCGGTGATGCGGTTGCGCTCCACCACCACCCGCGTGACCTCGGTGCCCGTGACGATCACCGCGCCCGCGTCGGTGGCCGCTCCGGCCAGCGCGGCGGCGAGCCGACCGGCCCCACCGACGGGCACCGGCATCCCGAGCTCCTGGGCGGCCAAGGCCAGGATGAGGGCGGCCGGCGCGCTGCCGGGATGGTCCACGGGCACATCGGCGTGGGAGGCACCCGCCGCCACCAGGGCCCGGGCGGCGGGGTCCGAGAACCGCTCGATACACAGCGCTTCGAGTGGGCCCAGGAGAAGCGCGGTGGTGTCGAAGAGGCCATCGCGCCGGGCCCGCCTCGCGAAGGCGAGCCCGGGTCCCGGTGCGCCCACGGGCCCGAGCATCTGGGCGAGGAACGAGGTGCCGACCTCGCGCCACCACCGGTACAGCGTTGTCCACGCCGGACCGTCCGCCGCGGCCCGTCGTGCGAGCCCGGCCGCGGTGCGCTCTGGGTCACGGTGACACACCGCCACCTCGTGCGGCGACACCGCGGCGGCCACCGGCGACGCGAACTGCGCCCATTCCACGTCCTTGTCGAGGCCGAGCTCGCGCAGCACGGGCGAGCAGTGCAAGAGCCCGTAGAAGGCCGAGTACGTGTCGTGGACATAGCCCGGGACGGTGAGCTCGCCGCTGTGCACGGCCCCGCCGGCCACCGCGGATCGTTCCAGGACCGTCACCCGCCATCCGGCGCGCGCCAACAGGGTGGCAGCGACGAGGCCGTTGGGCCCCGACCCGATCACCACCGCGTCGACGTCGTCCACCGCCGGCCTGCCTAGGCGCGCCGGCTATGCGACGGCAATTCGAAGCTCAGCGTTGCTCCTCGCGCCGGTGCCCGCTGCTCAGCTGGGCCAGTGCGTCGCGGTCGATGTTGTCGGCTCCGGCCACGGCCAGCTTGCATTCGGTGACGGCCCGGATCGTGGAGGTCCGACGCCCTCCCTCGAGAATGGCCCGCTCACCGTGCATCGACCCCGGCCCGTACTCCGCCAGCCGTTCCCCGTCGACCTCGATCCGGACCACCCCGTCGAGCACGAGGTAGATGTCGTCCTCGGCCGCTCCCTGCTCGGTGATGACCGCACCCGGCTTCACGGTCCGGATCTTGGGTTTGGCCCCCCCCTGCATGAGCGTGAGCGAGAGCTGGCGCTCGAGGGCGGTCTCCACCTCGGTGGTGAGCGCCTGGGAGTCCCGGTCGCCCCAGGGGCTGTGCTTGCCGAAGGCGCGCCGGTACCAATTCGAGAAGTCGATCATCCCCGACTTGAGGGCGAGCTTGTTGTCCCCGCCGTAGACCCAGTGCCGGGGGAAGCTGCTGCCGCCGGTCATGGCGAATGACGACGACCCATCGGCGCGCAGTGTCAACGCCAGCGTCGTCCAGGCCAGCGGGGCCGAGAACTGAACGTACGGCGCCCGCCGTACCCGGCGTGGGGCGGGAACCCCGGTGCGCCCCCCTGCGGTCTGGAAGAAGGTCACCTCGCCGGCGCCCACCTCGGGCTCGGGGTGCAGGTCCGGGAGGGCGACGGCCTCGAAGGCGACCTGCTTCTTCCCCACCGAGATCAACGTGGAGCACAGCCGCCCCCCGCCGGCCTGGCCGTGGCTCGTGATCCGGCCATCGTCCACCTCGATCCATGCCGTGAGCCGATTGGCGAAGCGGAACCGACCCTCGCGCTGGAGCTCGTCGAGGTCTTCGATGACGTCGGGTGGGGGCGCGTCGTAATGGGCCATGCCCGTTTCGAACGGCATCTTGGTCAGGCCCCCGATGGCCTCAGAGGGGATCCAGGACAGGGATGTGACTGAGGACTCGATGCGCATGGCGCCTCCTCGATTCGACTCGCTCGGTCGAACCGTACCGAGTGTGGGGTCCGACCCCAAGGGTGAGGGCTGGTGTCACCGGGTGGGGGTGGCATCCCCCTGGAGGCGTTCAGGCCTCGGTGAAGCGCAGCTCGGCTCGCCTGATGCCGGTGACCACCGACGACGGGCTGCGCTCGATGGCACCGACCCGCCCGACGTCGGCGAACCGGTCGAGCAGCTCCTCGAGGACCACCCGGCCCTCGAGCCGGGCCAGGGCCGCGCCCAGACAGAAGTGGTTCCCCTGGCCGAAGGCCAGGTGAGGGTTGGGGTCGCGCCCCACCTCGAACGACGAGGCGCTCGGGCCGAAGACCCTCTCGTCCCGGTTGGCCGATGCGAACAACATGAGCACCGGCTCGCCCTCGGCCACGGCCACGCCGCCGACACTGGTGTCGCGCGTGGCGGTCCGCATGAACGACACCACCGGTGAGGACCACCGGAGCATCTCCTCCACCGCCTTCGGGACGAGGGACCGGTCGCCTCGCAGGCGCTGCCACTGCCCGGGATGGTCGGCGAAGCCGAGCAGGCCCGAGCTGATCAGGTCGCGGGTGGTCTCGTTGCCGGCCACGAGCAGTTGGACGAGGAACATGGCCAGCTCGTCGTCGCTCAGACGTTCCCCGTCGAGGTCCACCTGCGCGAGCTGGGTGAGCACGTCGTCGCGGGGACGGGCCCGGCGGTCTTTGGCCGCGCCCACGAGGTAGTCGATCATGTCGGTCATCAACTGGTTCCGCCGTTCCTCGGGCCAGTCCGTGGCGCCGGGGATCACGGCTTCTGACCACTCGTAGCAGCGCTCCCACTCGTCGTCGGGCACGCCCAGGATCTTGCTGATGACCTGGAGGGGAAGAGGGACACTGAGCGTCGCCACCACATCGGTGGGAGCACTGCTCTGGATCCGTTCCACGAGCGCGGTGGTGCGGGCCCGGACCACCGATTCGAGGGCGCGTACCGCCGAAGGCTTGAAGGCGGGTTGGACGAGCCGCCGGTACCGGGTGTGCACGGGGGGATCGGCGTGCATCATCGTCGGTGGGGACGCGTATGTCGTGCCGATCTCCTCGACGAGGATGCCGCGCCCGGCGCAGAACGTGGCGTGGTCGCTCTCGATGGCACTCACCTCAAGATGCGTGGCGACAGCCCAGAATCCCCGCTCCTCGTTCCACGCCACCGGGGCCTGGGCACGCAACTGGGCGTAGAGGGGATACGGATCGGTGCTGTAGAGGTCGGGGTCGGTGAGTCGGGCCGCCAAAGCCGTCCCCGGTCGCTGCCAACCTGTCACATTCGTCACCCTAGCGAGCGGCATCAGGACGGTCCGGGGGCAGTGGGAGACTTTCGGGATCCTCGAACCGAGGGGCTACGGGATCCTCGAACCGAGGCGGCCGTCGGGCGCTGAGGGCGGCGACGCCCTCAGCGAAGTCGGGGCCCTGCATCATGGTCCGGAGTCGCTCGTCCGCGTCGCGCGCCGAGGTGGCCACGTCGCGGTGGAAGTCGGTGTAGAGCTGGAGCTTGGTGGCGGCCAGCGACGCCGGAGAGATCTCGGTCGCCAAGCTGCGGGCGTACTCGCTGACCACACGTGTGAGCTCGTGAGCGGGCGTCACCTTGTTGACGAGACCGATCTCAGCTGCCTCTTCGGCGAGGACCACCCTGCTCGACAGCAGCAGGTCGGCGGCCCTGGTGAGGCCCACGAGCCTGGGCACCAACCACGACAGGCCGAACTCGGCGGGAAGGCCGAGCCGTCCGTGCGCGGTGGTCAGCTTGGCGCCCGCGGCGGCAAAGCGAAGATCGCAGTAGCAGGCCAAAGCGAAGCCCACGCCCGCGGCGGGCCCGTTCACCGCGGCGAGGATGGGCTTGGGGATGCCGAAGTGGTAGGCGAACTCGGCGTCGAATTCGCGGCGCACGCCGTAGCCGGGTCGGTCGAGGCCCGGTCCGGTCCCCGGGTCGTAACCGCCTCGCTCGACGTGGCCCTCGAGGGCCCGGGTATCGGCGCCTGCACAGAAGCCCCGCCCCGCGCCGGTGACCACGATGACCCGAACGGCTCCATCACCGGCGGCCCGGGCGAGCAGCGCCCGGTACTCGGTGTTCATCCGGCCCGTCCAGGCGTTGAGCCGCTCGGGCCGGTCGAGGGTGATGGTGGCGACCGCGTGGGCAGTCTCGTACCGGGTGACCTTCAACTCGTCGAGCTCCACGGGATTCTCCTATCCGGCCCAGGGCTTCTCCTGGAGCCGGACAACCCGTCACTGTTGTCCGGCCGTTGGTCGCGATCGCGCTCAAGTTCGGCCCGCCCCTGCCGATCATTCTTCACGGACACCTTCAGTTCCAACCCCACACTCCAGCATCCCCAATGCCGAGAACCCCCACCACCTTGGTGGGGGTTTCTCGCGTCCCGGGGGCTTCGCCGTCGCGTCATCGCCGATCGAAGGTCAGATGGCGTCGCGTACGATCGCGCCATGACCGCGCCCCTTGCGCTGGGTGCGCTCGATCCCGGCGCCCCGCTTCCCTTCGGGCCTGACAGCCTGGTCCGAGCGGCGGTGGCCGAGCCCGTCACGGCCCTCCTCGTCCAGCGTGTCCTGGTCATGGACGTCGCCCATCCGAAGGTCGCCGCCGCGGTGGCCCACCACAGCCATTTCCAGCAGCGCCCGTTGCGTCGCGCCTGGGTCACCGTCGATGCCGCCCTGCGACTCGTCTTCGGTGACGAGCCCACGGCTCGAGGCGCCGCCCGACAGATCTACGGGGTCCACGATCACATCTCGGGGCGCGACGCTCGGGACGAGGGGTACAGCGCGCATGACGCCTCGCTGCTGAGGTGGGTGTGGGCCACCTTGGTCGACACCACCGAGACGGCCTTCACGCGCTGGGTCCGTCCCTTCGACGAGGGGGAAGGAGCCGCCTTCTACGGCGAGATGCGGCTCTTCGCGCGCTTTCTCGGCATCCCCGATGATCTGCTTCCCGCCGATCGCGAGGCGTTCTCGCGCTATCTCGAGGACACGCTCTCGGGCCACGAGCTCGCCACGACCGAGGACTGCCGTGCCATGGCGCGCCAAGTCCTGTGGTTCGACCACCGCGTCGTCCCCACACCGCTCGTCCGGGTGGAGAGGGTGCTGGCCCTCGCGACCTTGGACCCCCGTCTCGTGGACCTCCTCGACGTCCATCCCGATGTGGCGGACGAAGAGCTCGGTCGCACCCTCGACGCCTGGCTGTGTCGGTACTACCGACGATTTCCCCGCCCTCCGCGGATCGGGCCCGCGCTCTACGTCCTCATGCGCCGGCCGACCATTGGCCTCGCCGGACGGGCCCGTGACGTCCTGGGCCGAGTGGGGCCCTGACGGCCTCGCCTGCGAGCCCCCAGGGGTCGATTGGGTCTCCACAACCGGGCCTCTCACCAGGATGTTCGCCGTGACCCGTGGAGATCCGACCCGGGTCTGGTCCAAATAACCACTATCCACGGTTATCTCATCGCTACAAGCGGTGAAATCGCCTCAAACTCTTGTATTGTTATCTGGATGTGGTCAGTATTCTCACTAATGCCACATACGTCGGCACAAAGAGTGAAGTTCGGCGAGGCAGCTTTCGGAGGGGACGCAATGGAGGACCGGCCCGGCGAGACCGGTGCTCACCGATGGCCGGCATGGGCCTGGTTCCTCATCGGGGAGCTTGCGCTCGTCGCCTTGGCCGTCTCGGGACTTCTGGGTGCGGCGGAGCCCACCGCGGTGTTCGTCATCGGCATCACCACGCTGGTGGCTCTGGTGCTGGCGGTTCGTCACCATCGTCCGGCGCTCATGTGGCCGTGGTGGGCCATCTCGGCGTCGATGGCGTTGTTCCTCATCGGTGGCGCGTTGCGATTCGACTTCCACACGCTGGGCAACATCACCGGCAGTCGCTCTCTCGTGCCGGACCTGCTGTCACTCCCCGGCTACGGGCTCGGCGCGGCGGGCCTGTTGGGGTTCTCACGCGCACGCGACCGAGGCCGCCAACGGCACTTCGGCGTGATCCTCGACGGCGTCATCGCCGCGCTGGCCATCCTGGCGGTGGCATGGGTGTATGTCATCGACCCCGTCCTGTTCCGCGCCCACACCCCCTTGGCGATACGGCTCGTGCTGACGTGTTACCCGGCGATGTCGATCTTCCTCGTGGTCGTGACGGTGCGGATCGCCTTCAGCTCGGAGCAGAATCGCGTCCCGTCGTACTGGTTCTTGTTGGCCGCCATGACATGCATGTTCGTCGGGGACTCGTTGTACATGTTCGCCGACATCGACCTGATCAGTGTGGCGGGGCGTCTCCTCGACCTTCCCTACGCGCTCGCCTTCGTGGCGACGGGCACGATGGCCCTGCACCCGTCGATGCGCGCCCTCACCGAACCGGCCGGCAACCGCCCCCAGGCGTCGTCGCCCGGTCGCATCGTGCTCGTGGCCATCGCACTCCTCGTTCCCGCCATCATCACCTTGCAACACCCCTCGAGCTCGCTCCAAGACCGGGTGGCCTTGTTCACGATCATCATCTGCTTGACCATCGCCGCGGTCCTCCGGATCATCCAGGCCCTCCATATCGCAGAACGGTCCGAGGCCAACCTCGCCTACCAGGCCATGCACGACAGCCTCACCGGGTTGCCCAACCGCCGGATGATGCACCAGCACCTCACGACCGCCCTCCAGCAGGCGTCGGTCGACGACACCCACGTCGCGCTGTTGTTCCTCGACCTCGACCGCTTCAAGCTCGTGAACGACACCCTCGGGCACACCCATGGTGACGAGCTGCTCATCGCCGTGGCTCGGCGGCTGAACGCGCACGTGCGGCCGTCCGACCTCGTGACCCGGATCGGCGGAGACGAATTCATGATCGTCCTGGGCCAGGTCGTGAGCGTGTCCCAGGCGCTCGACCTCGCCAACCGGCTGCGATTCAGCCTCCGCGCACCGTTCGTCGTCAACGAGATGGAGTTCTACGTCTCGGCCAGCATCGGTTTGGCCTTCGCATCGGGCGACGACCCCGATACCAACGCCGAAGTGCTCGTCCGAGACGCGGACACCGCCATGTACCAGGCCAAAGACGCCGGCCGCGACGCGGTGGCGGTGTTCGACGAGTCGATGCGGACCAAGGTCTCCGAGCGTGTGGAGCTCGAGCACGACCTGCGGCGCGCCGTCGAGCTGCGTCAGCTCCATCTCGTCTACCAACCCATCGTCCGGATCCCCCACGGGCCCATCGAAGGTGTGGAAGCCCTGGTCCGATGGGCGCATCCCACCTTGGGGGTCATCCCCCCCGTCAAGTTCATCCCCCTGGCCGAGGAGAGCGGGTTGATCATGGGGATCGGGGAGTGGGTGCTCGAAGAGGCCCTACGCCAACTGGCGGCGTGGCGTCACCAGACGACGGGGTTCGAGGACCTGTATGTGTCGGTCAACCTCTCGGGAGCCCAGCTCCACGACAGCGGGCTGGTCGAACGCGTGGGCGAGGCGTTGGCACGGCACGGGATCGAGGGGACGGCGCTCTGCCTGGAGCTCACCGAGTCGGTCGTCATGGACAAGCCGCTGGCCGCGGCGGCGGTGCTGAGCGCCCTGCGCCGCCTCGACGTGCGCCTGGCCATCGACGACTTCGGGACCGAGTACTCGTCCCTCGCCTATCTGAAGCGCTTCCCGGTGACGAGCCTCAAGATCGACAAGTCCTTCGTAGACACCCTCGAGGACGACGACAGCTCCGATGCCACGCTGATCGCGGCGGTCGTCGCCATGGCCCACGCGCTCGGGATCACTACCATCGCCGAGGGCGTGGAGACGACGAGCCAGGCCCATCGACTGATGGATCTCGGTTGCGACGCCCTCCAGGGGTATCTCTACTCGCGACCGGTCCGGGCCGAAGGGCTCCCCTACGTGGTCAACTCGCTCTGGAAGCAGACCGAGAACGTCCTCCAAGGCTCGGCCTCGTAACACGACGTGGCTTCGCCTCGAGCCCGATGGTGCTGCGAAGGTCAAGAGGCTTGAGCGCCGCCTCCAGCCCGACGCCCCGGAAGTACAGCGCGTGCAGATCGGGGTCCGAAGCCGCCAGTCGGCGTTCGGTGTCGCCCACGTTGCACCACACCGGCATGCTGGCCGGTGAGCCCAGGTACGGCTGGGCCGTGACGCCCTTGAAACCCGCCATGGGCATGCGCAGCTTCCACCGGATCATGCGGAACACCGGGACGTCGAGAATGGCGAGCAGCCACTCGATGCCGCACCGGGGCGTAGCCAGGGCGAGGGCCTGGTAGAGGCCCATGCTCACGAGCCCGACCGTGGCCTTGCCCCGGTACTCGGGCGCGACCGCCAGCGTGGCGATGTCCCAAGTCCGGCCGAGGTCGAGCTCGATGCCCGTGCGGTCTGCCATGGCCGAGACGGGCTCGCCCCACACCGGGGCGGCGTCGTCGAGTGTCTTGAACCCGGCCTCTGACGGGAGCACGATCCGCATGGTGCCGGCCGGGACGAGGCGAAGGTGGTCGACGACGCACAGAAAGATGCTCGCCTCGTCGTAGGGCGCGTACTCCTTGGTCAAGAGCTCGGGCGTGTTGCCGAAGGTCTCCATGAAGACGACCCGCTCGACGTGGCGCGCCAGTTCCGATGCCGGGTCGCTCCCACGCAGCAGGTACACGCCCAGGGGTGCGGTGGTGCCCGGTGCGATGACCTCGCCCGCCAGTCGGCGCAACTCGGCGTCGCCCATGACCGTGGCGGTGCTCATGGTCAGAACGCCTTGGCGACGATCTGCCCGGCGCGCAAGAACCGGTGCGTGAAATCCACGGCCCGCTCCATGTCGAACACCTTGCAGGTGTACACGTCGACACTGAAGAACAGCACCGGTCGGTCCCACGCGTACACGTGAGCGCCGGACCCTTCCCAGTGGACCCATCCCGCCCACCCGAAACGATCGGACCGGTGCGTCACCGGATCGAGCAGGATCGTCATCTCGCAGACCTCGGACAGCCCGACCAGATACCCGCGAATGTCGGCGTCGGAGAGCGGCGTGTCACAGGTCCCTTCGATCACCAACCGCTGCCGGCAGATCGTCGGGGCCAGATCGGGCATCGCTCGTGCGAAGACCATGGCCGGATGTTCCACGCCCAAAGCGTAGGAACCGCATCACCAACAGAACAAGAGGCGTTCGCCCTCTCACCCATAGTGAGCATTCAGCGCCCAGTGTGGTTGGTGTGGCCGCTGTTCTCGGACACCGAAAGACCTGGTGGCGCTCCCCGGCGATCCGGCGTCCGGGAGTCCGGGCGATCTGGGGACGGCGCGATCAGAGATGGAGCAGAAAATGCTCGACTTCTTCGCCGACAGTGACCCGGGTGGCGACCGGGTCGTCCGCGTTGGCGACGAGCATGGCGGCCTCGTTGAGCGCGGCCAACAGGATGTGCGCGAGGGGTTGGACCGGGCGCGGTGCCAACAGCCCGGCCCCCATGCAGTGCTCGAGGACTTCGGACACGAGGCCGAGCCCGTAGGTGGCGTCGATCTCGCGCCATTCCTGCCATCCGAGAACAGCAGGTGCATCGAGGAGCACGATGCGTCGCACCGCCGGGTCCAACGCGGAGTCGAGGAAAGCCAGACAGCCGCGACGGAGATGACCCATGGGGTCGTCGCCGGCCATCGCCGCGGTGGCGATGTGCGCGGTGAGGTCGGTTTCGACCGCTTCGACCACAGCCCGGAACAGTCCCTTCTTGGTTCCGAAATGGTGCGCGAGCGCGCCGCGTGTCACCCCGGCGCGCTCGACGATGTCCTCCTGTCCGGCATCGGCGAACCCGCGCTCGGCGAATAGGGCGCGGCCCGCGTCGAGCAGAGCTCGACGCGTTGCCGAACTCCGCTCGGCCTGAGTCCGACGTGCCGGCTCGTTCGAAGAATTCTCGTTGACACTCATCCGGTCCCCAAGTATAAATGCATGTAACCCGCATGTAAGTTATTTCTGAGGAGGACGTCATGACTTTGCCCCGTACCGTCATCATCCCGGGCCTGGTGACTGAGCTCGAGGCCTTCGGGGAGCTCATCGCCCCCCTCGATGCGTCGGCGTGGGGGAGTCCCACGCGCTGTCAGGGGTGGACCGTGAGTGACGTCGCCGGACATGTCGTCGGATCCATCGCCGATGTGGTGTCGGGCCGGCTCGACGGGTTGGGCTCACCCGAGGCGACCGCACGCGAGGTGGCCGAACGCCAGGGTCGGAGCCCGGCCGAATTGGTACAGGAGTTGGCAGCGGTGACGAAGCTCGCTGCTGAGCTCGCCGCGGTCTTCGACGACGAGACCTGGCAGGGCCCCGGTCCCGGCGGTTACAACGGCACGCTGGGCCAAGGGGTCGAAGCGCTGTGGTACGACACCTACCTCCACGCCGAGGACGTCCGCGCTGCGCTCGGTCAGCCTTCATGGCGCGGCCCCGGCCTGCGCGCCAGCGTGCACCACGTCGCCCATGAGCTCGACACGAGGGGTTGGGGCCCGGCCACACTCGCCTTCGACGGATTCGAAGAAGTACCGGTGGGAGCCGGCGGCTCGAAGCACACCGGCGACGCTCTCGAGTTCGTCTTGGTGGCCACGGGTCGCGGCGATCCCGGCGCGTTGGGGCCCGACGCCCCGATCAACATCTACGCGTAATCGCCCTCGACCCGGGCTGGGGTCGCTCGCCGGTCGCTCTTACCTCGGGGGGCTCAACGCCGTCGTCGCGCCCGCCGCTGCCCCCGAGCGAAGGCGAAGCCTGCCATCCAGAAGACGAAGAAGATGATCGCCAGGATCCACAGCAGGTGGACGGCGAACCCGACACCGGCGAACACCACCGCCAGCAACAAGAAGATGGCGATGAGACACCCCATGGCGCGATCGCGGGGGCGTCTCGGTCAAGCCCCGACGGGGCGGGGAGCAACCTGATTGAAATTCTCGCGGACGTCGCGCAGATGCGACCGGATGCGAGTGATCGACGGCACCGTCTCACCGTCGAGCGAGCGGGCCAGTTCCTCGACCGCTTCGGTGAGGTGCGCGACCGCCAACTCGAGGGCGGCGAGACGCTTCGAGAGCTCTCCTTCTTCCATGGCGCGCAGTTTACGGCGAACCGGGTCGGCGTCCCGTGACGGCGTGCAATATCCGTCCCGGATCAGGTCCATGCCTGGGACGACATCTCCCTCAAGTCGCCGTCCCGAGGTGCCGATAGCAATTTGGGCTGGTGACGGGCAGCTGCCTCGGCCGCCCCCGGTCCTGCCGCCCTGACCAGCACGGAGCGTGACCTGGCCTTTGGGGCTAATGAGGGCAACGACGGGTGCCGATGGTGTTGGGCATGAGGAGACGTCGCAAGAACCATGGACCCGAGATGGACGATCAAATATTCGTCTCCTCGGCGGACAAAGAGATCTTCACCGCCTCGGTGGACGAACCGGTCCAAGCCGCCGAGGCCGATGAAGTGGTCCCTGCCCCCGCGGCTGCAGAGCAGATCATCGTCGACGAGGCGCAAGGGCCCGAGCCCGACGGGCAGCCCGTAGCGCGGGGCCGTTCTCGTCGAGGTGTGGCCCGAATCCTGCTCTCGCTGTTCCTGATCGTCGGTCTGGCCACCGCTGTCTTCGCCAGCTGGCAATGGAAGAACGTCGAATCCCGCCAAGCCCGTCAGTCGTTTCACGAGCAGGCATCGGGAGTGGCTGCCAAGGTCACCAAGGCGCTCCAGCGTGACATCGACCTCACGACGACGAGCCGGGCGTTGATCGAGCAGAACCCGTACATCACCAACGCGCAGCTCGGGTCCCTGTTCTCCACGCTGGCGCCGTCGGGACCCGCCAACGCGTCGGGGATCACCTACATCGAGAAGGTGTCGGCGGCTCAGCTCTTCTACTACCGGGTGGCGATCGCGACGGACCCCACCAGCGCGGTGAGCGCCGGGACGCCCTTTGCCATCACCCCGAGCACCGCCCAGGCCCCCTACTGCTTCACCAGGCTCCTGGCCCTTCGCAGCTCACTCAAAAGTGCCGGTGACGTCGCGCTTCCCCCCGGTCTCGACTGGTGCTCCACATCCGCGAACGCGGCGTTGGTCTCATCGCGTGGTTCAGGCCAACTGACGGTGACAAAGCTGCTCGGGGCCGACGAAAGTCAGATGCTGGGGATCCAGTCTCAGGCCGGCACCGCACCGGGGAACGCCGCGATCGAGAGCCTCAAGACTCTCGACCAAGCGTTCAACTCGACAATCGTCGTCGTCGCACCTGTCTATACAGGGCC
>Ga0307372_10003236_pt1 | contig 26228 bp, 34 predicted proteins | sample OX1MG_FD_202533 | JGI IMG/M metagenome (GOLD analysis project Ga0307372, IMG submission 202533) | Soil microbial communities from Risofladan, Vaasa, Finland - OX-1 | ecosystem: Environmental > Terrestrial > Soil > Coastal area > Acid sulfate soil | place: Finland: Risofladan, Vaasa | collected... | reverse complement strand
CCGCGGCGACGACGTGGCCCGCGACCTCTTGCACGGGCCAGCCAACGCACCATGACGGCGAGGCCCACTGTTTAGGCGTCAGACCCTTCCACGTCTCAGCCAACTGAGCTTGTTCAGCGTGAATGTGTGACCATACGTCGATCGATTCCATGACCAAGTTCCTTTCCAACGCCCAATTTCAGCAACTATAACGACGCGTCTCGTGACGTAACAGATTGCCGTTAGCGCCCACGTCATTGAGTGAACGCCTCGTAGGCGAGCGACGTTCTCGCCCATTGCCACAACGACAAAGGACTCCGCCCGGCCCCTACATGGGCCGGGCGGAGGTGCCACTACTGCGCGGGAGGAGGGATTAGGCGTTAACCAGTTCCCTCTCGAGCTCCTTGTGCAGGACCAACTCTCTGTCCTCGGACGTGCGTCGAGCGTGTCGGAAACCAAGCCCCACTAAGAGCGCCATGATGGCCGCCAACACGAAGGCTGAGACAGCGGCCCAGAGTGCGATTAGTCCGAACTCCGAAAAGGCGTAGGCCTCAAGAAGAAGTCCACGGAGCGTCGTGCCTTGAAACGTCGTCTGCACTTCGGCGCTGAGTGCCGCGTTCGTTGGGTTGGCCATTGACGCCGCGCTGACTTTTGCGTACACACCACCGTACGGCATCTCTGAGAGGTGGACCGCGATGAAGTGATCGGCGTACGCCTGCGCCTGCGCACCCGTCGTCAATGGTTGTCCGGCGTACTTCTCGAGGTAGGGAATCATTGCGGGGGTCACTTCCGTGCCGGCCTTAGCTTGGGCGAACTGCGCCCTCGACGGGAACACAATGTCCTGTCGGGCCAACTGACTGTGAACGCTCGACGTGGTGAATCCGTAGCCCCAGAGTAAGAGGGCACTCGACACCAACAACATCACCACGATGACGAGTCCAACCGCGCTAGCGAGCGTGTCGAATATTTTGCGCTGCATACATTTCTCCTTTGATTAGATCTGCCCTTCCAGTGTCGACGACGTGCAAACACTGGTGATAGGGGCGAATGTCACGACTAATGGGGACCTTCGTCCCTACCAAACGTCAACGAGAGGAGCGCATACTGGAGTCATGTTCACCAAGGCCCACGAATGCGCAGTCGTCAAGTTCGATGATTCGCTTGCTACTACTCCCGAATTCGGCTGTCACTACATTGCTCGCGACCAGCACCTGGAAGACCATCTTCACCTGGTGACCGGTGAACGCAACAGCGACGAGGTTGACGAGGGCGACGAGTACGAGTCAGTACCGGCACCACACGTCGAACACGATTCGATCCACTTCGCGTTTTCCAATAAAGAAAGAGTTACGTCATGAAAGCACTCGTCTACCAAGGACCCGGGTCCAAGTCGTGGGAGGAAGTTCCTAACCCCACGTTGCTCGCCGATACCGACGCCATCGATCGCGTAACGGTCACCACCATCTGTGGCACCGACCTGCATATTTTGAAGGGCGACACGCCAGAGGTGACGGCGGGACGCGTACTCGGTCACGAGGCCGTGGGCACCGTAGATCAAGTGGGCAGCGGGGTAAAGAATCTCTCCGTGGGCGACCGCGTGTTGGTGTCGTGTATCTCGTCGTGTGGGACCTGTCGATACTGTCGCGAAGGCCGTTACGGCCAATGCGTGGGCGGCGGAGGTTGGATTCTCGGCCACAACATCGACGGGACCCAGGCCGAGCTCGTACGCGTCCCCTTCGCGGACACCTCGACCTGCCTCGTACCGAAAGGTGTCAGTGATGAAGAGATCCTCATGCTGGCCGACATCTTGCCCACGGCTTACGAAGTCGGTGTGCTGAACGGTCACGTGCAGCCCGGCGACACCGTCGCCGTAGTGGGCGCTGGCCCGATTGGCCTCTCGGCCATAACTGGAGCGAAGTTGTTCTCGCCGAGCCACATCATCGCGATCGACCTTGCGGACATCCGTCTCGAAGCGGCCAAGCGATTTGGTGCCGACCTGACGTTCAACAACACCTCAGCGGACGCCGTTGCGTACGTGCAGAGCATCACCAACGGGCTCGGTGTCGACGTCGCTATCGAAGCGGTGGGCGTACCAGCGACCTTTGAGCTGTGCACGGAACTTGTTCGCCCTGGTGGACGAGTGGCCAACATTGGCGTGCACGGCAAGCCCGCCACGTTGCACCTCGAATCTCTGTGGACGCGTGACGTGACAATCACGACCGGATTGGTCGACACCTATTCGACACCAACGTTGTTGAAGCTCGTCGCCTCACGCCAGATTGACGCGGCCGCCTTTGCCACGCACCACTTCGCACTCGACGACATCATCGCGGCTTACGACGTGTTCTCACGCGCGGCCGACACCGGTGCGCTGAAGGTGATTCTCACCAAGTGACGTGAACGACGACCGGCCAACACCGCGTGAAGGGGGAAATAAGTTGATGTACTTAAGGCTTTTGTCGGACTCTCTAGAAAACTGGACCGACGAACTGAGCGGCGGGGCACTCATCGAGCACGTTCTCAAGTGTCGCCACGAGATGCTCGACACCTTCTCGGGTCGCGGCGACACCATCTATCGCCTACTCGGCGCTGAGGTCGCCTACGACCGCGCGTTGATAAAACTCTGTGAGGCTCTCAGCATTGAGTGCGATGTAGGGAACTTCGCATTCCCGAACCAGGAGCGGCTCCGCGTCGAAGGAGCGCTCGCCAGGAACGGCGTCGATCTAGCCGGCCTCTCGCGAGTGCGCCAATACTAGGTCTGCTCGGCTTCGTTAGCGCCGGTATTGAGTTTGGTCGCAAAGATGGCCGCCTCGGTGCGGTTCGTCACGTTGAGTTTGCTCAACAGTCCCGTCACGTAGTTCTTGATCGTCTTTTCGGCGAGGAACATTGTTTCGGCGATCTGACGGTTCGTCATTCCTTCGGCGATGAGTTCCAGGAGCCGGTGCTCTTGCGGTGACAGTGCACTGAGTGCCGACGACGACTCTGGAGGGCGCGTAATTCTCTCAACCACGCGAGCAACGGCTCGTGGATCCATGAGTGATCCGCCGCCCGCTACTTTCTTCACGTCTTCAATGAGGTCGCGGGCTCGAATCTGTTTGAGCACGTAACCGGCGGCCCCGGCCATCACGCTGGCGTAGAGCGCTTCGTCGTCCGCGAAGCTCGTCAACATCAAACAGACGATGCTGGGGTTAGTCGAGCGCACCTCGCGACAGACTTCAATGCCACTGCCGTCTTCGAGACGAACGTCCAGTATCGCCACGTCGGGCTGGTCTTGGGGAATGCGCCAGAGCGCCTCGGCTACGGTCGCCGCCTGACCGACGACCTCAATGTCATCGTCGCTTTCGAGAAGACTCCGAATTCCCTCACGCACCATCTCGTGGTCGTCGAGAAGGAACACGCGAATGGCCATGACTCCCATTGTGGCAGTCTTCACCTCTCGCCATAACCAGGGGTCCAAAAGTGCCTGGGGGCTGGAATTAGGTGATGAGTACCATCGGAACGATGCCTTACGCGAATATTGACGACTCAGTGAAACTGCGCCGACTGCTCGACGCCGTTCTCATGATCGAAGCCGACGTGGACATAGAGGTCTTACTTCGCCACTTCGTTGAAGAGGCGTGTCACTTAGTAGGCGCGCGTTACGGCGCACTGGGTGTGCTCAATGAGTCTCGCACCGGCCTCGAGCAGTTCGTAACCTTTGGTCTCAGCGAAGAGGAAGAGAAGCAGATCGGAGCACGTCCGACGGGACGAGGCGTGCTCGGGCTTTTGATTACTGAACCATCGCCCCTGCGACTTGATGACCTGAGCGCCCATAGCGAGAGTTACGGCTTTCCTCCTCATCATCCACCGATGAAATCATTCCTCGGCGTGCCGGTGAGGGCGCCGGGCGCGGTCTATGGCAACTTGTACCTCACGGACAAAATTGGGGCCACCTGCTTTAGTGATGACGATGAGTCCCTCGCCGAAGCTCTGGCCCTCGCGGCGGGCATCGCCATCGAGAACACGCGACTCCACAACAAGGTTCGACTCCTGAGCGTCTCGGACGACCGCGAGCGGATTGCCAATGACCTTCACGACCGGGTGATCCAGCGCGTCTTCGCCGTGGGGCTGAACCTCCAGCGAGCGACTCGTCTGAGTGACTTAGAAGAAATGGTTGAGACGGTCAACGAGGCGGTGGACCACCTCGACGCGACCATCACCGAAATTCGAACGGCCATCTTCGAACTCGGCAGCGACGCGGTTCCCGGTGGTCTCCGACAGGGCGTGCTCAAACTCGTTGGCGAACTCTCCCCCATGCTCGGCGCTCGCCCCGAGGTCAACTTCGTCGGCCCGCTCGACGACGCCGTGAGTCAGCAAATCGCGGACAATCTCTTGGCCGTGCTACGCGAAGCGCTCACCAACGCCGGCAAACACGCGCGGGCCTCGCTCTACCGCGTGACACTCAGCGCGAGCGACTTCGTGATCCTCGACGTTTTCGATAACGGGGTCGGCATTGATCCCTCACTCGTGAACACGCAGGGCATGGGACTCGCCAATCTCCGTCATCGAGCCGAGAAGTTGGGCGGGGCGTTCGCCGTAGAACCGGTTAGCGGCGGCGGCACACGGTTGCTCTGGCAGGTGCCCGTTTGATGTCGCTCTAGCGACTAAAACGATAGATTCAGCCCATGGCCATAACGCCCGACACCAAAGATTGGACTTGGGTTCTCGAGCGACCCTGCGACGAGTGTGGATTCAACGCCGAGGACTACCCCACCTCGGTGTTCGCGTCGACCATTCGAGAGAACGCGGTTTCGTGGATTCCCTTCTTGAATCGTGACGACGCGCGCACGCGACGCAACGCTGACAAGTGGTCCACCCTCGAGTACGCCTGTCACGTTCGTGACGTTTATCGAATCTTCAACGATCGACTGAACTTGATGCTGAGCGACGACAATCCAATTTTTTTAAATTGGGACCAAGACGAAACGGCGCTCAACGATCGCTACGACCTGCAAGACCCGGCGTTGGTATCTAACGAGCTGCTCAGCGCCGCGAACGCCCTGGCTGAGAGTTTCGAGAAAGTAGAGGAATCGCAGTGGTCGCGGGCGGGTACTCGTTCAAACGGCAGCCGCTTCAGCGTGGCGTCGCTAGGCTCCTACGGGCTCCATGACCCTATTCATCACCTTTGGGACGTTTCTTCTTCTTAAGTGAGCGTCCGAGTCGTCGCGTCACTGTCCTCAATGGTGCGTCGAGCGCTAGAAACTCCACTATTGGGCACTGGATTCAAACGCCGCTGCGCGACGCGTAGCTTCTCGAGGGCTTCGACGTCGTGATCTGGGCCGTGCCAAGTGATCCGGAGTTCAGCCCGGGGAGCTTCCTAGTTGATAGCGGCTTCTTCCGCGGACCAGAGTTCGTGCGACTCTTTAGAGACCTTCGAGCGAGTGTCGTCGCCCGGGCGAAAGGCGGCGTCAACGCCGGCGGCAAACAACGCGCCAGCTTCTCCTCCCGACAGTCTCTAACGGTTGAAGGAAAGATCAACCGCGCGGCGGGAGCACTAAAGGGCGCCCTTTCAACCGAGCCGGTCGCGTTCGAATGCCGCGACTCACTCTCTTCGTAAGTCGTGTGCGAGGATGGTTCCATGGGATCTTCTTCGGACAAGCCAAGAAAACCGCGTCGCCATCTGGCGAAGGTGCCTCGAGGCGCCGAAGCGAGCAATATTCATCTCGCGGGACTCTCCAACGACAGCGGCGCCGAGCCGGGCCACCGGGTCGACCACGATAAAGCGCACGGTCGAAGCGAAGACATCGGCAAGTTTGGCCGAACGTTTCTTTGGTTGCTCGGGCGACGATCCAAGCATCCTGAGCTAGAACACGACGAGGAGCAGTCCTGATTCTCGTATGAGACCGCTGCTCATCGTTATTTTCATCGCCGGTGCGTTCTGTCTCTTTGCGTGGATCGCCTCACTCGTCTCGGGTGACACGTCGTGGGTGGACCGCGGTTGGTCAATCGTGCCCGTTGTCTACCTGTGGGTCTTCGCCACGACCGCGCATCTGTCCAACGCGCGTCTCGACTTCATGGCCATCGTCGTGACAATCTGGGGGGCGCGTCTCACGTTCAATTTCGCGCGCAAGGGTGGCTACACCGGAGTCGAGGACTATCGATGGCCCGTACTGCGCGCTCGCATGAGCCCCTGGCAGTTTCAACTCTTCAACGTCTTTTTTATCGTGCTGTACCAGAACGTCATCCTCGTGCTCATCACGCTGCCCGCCTACACCGCCTACGAGGACCGCGCGAGAACAACCTTTGGGGTGCTCGACGTTCTCCTCGTCGTCGCGTTCCTCGCCTGCACGATCGGCGAGACCATCGCCGACGAGCAACAGTGGACGTTTCAGTCAAGTAAGTACGGGGCCATCGCTAGCGGCAAAACGCCCGAGGGCGAATTCCTCCAGTCCGGACTTTTTCGCTACTCGCGCCACCCCAACTACTTCTTCGAACTCGCCCAGTGGTGGATTCTGTTCTTCCTGGGCGTTGTCGCGGCGGGCTCTCTTTGGCAGTGGACAGTGGTGGGCGTCGTCCTCTTGACGCTGCTCTTCATAGGTTCTACTCGCTTTACCGAGAGCATCACCCTCGGAAAATATCCGAACTACGCGACCTACCAACGAACAACGTCACCCGTCGTGCCCTGGTTCGCTCGCACGACGTAGGCCTACGCGCCCGTCCACTTCGCAAGTTCTGCTTCGAAGGGATCGAGTCCCATCGGCCCCAACGCCAGTGCGTACGCGTGGAACTTCTTCAATGAAAAGTCGGCCCCCAGCCGGGACTTCGCCTCTTCCCTCGACCTCATCCACACTCGCTCTCCCGCTTTGTACGAGATGGCTTGGGCCGGTACGCCGAGATAGCGATCGACCTCCGAGGCCGACATGTCGTGACTCTGGAGCGCGAACTCCTCGAGTACCGCGACCGCCATCGCCGCGTTCCACACCTGGCCCGAACAGTCACCGAGATCCGCGAGTTGGCCCAGGTCGTCGGGCGCCTTCAATTCGAGGTGAAGTCCAATATCGACCACCACGCGCGCCGCGCGAAGCGCCTGGTTCGCCAGGTACCCCATTTCGTCGCCGAGATCGCTAAAGAAACCCAACTCGTCCATCAGTCGTTCGGCGTAGAGCGCCCACCCCTCGCAGTGCCCACTGACCATGCCCTCGAGTCGTTGGAAGCGACATTGGCGGTCGGCTTCGATGATGGACGTCGCGACTTGGAGATGGTGACCCGGGACGCCCTCGTGATACCAGGTCGACGCGTTGCGCCACCACGAGAACGTCGTCAAGCCCAAAGTGGGAAACCACGTCGTGCCGGGACGCGACAGGTCCTCGCTCGGCTGTTGGTAGTAGGGCGCGCCGGCCGATCCTTCGGGCGCCAAACGCGCGTCACAAAAGCGAATGCGCTCGTCAATGTCGAAGTGCACGCCATCGAGTGCCTCAATTGCCTCGTTGGTGAACGAGATAAGGCGTCTCAGCAACTCGTCGGTGCCGACGATGGCGCGTGCGGGGTCGGCGTCGAGGTAGTTGGCCACTTCAACTAGGGACCCAGCGTCGGGCACGAGTTCACGAGCGATCTCCCACATACGGTGATTGATACGGCGAAGATCGGCGTAACCCCAAGCGTAGAGCTCCTCGAGATCGAGCGTCGCGCCGTTCCAGTACTGGGACCAAGCCCGGTAGCGCTCGACGCCGACCGCGTCCTTCTCAATCGACTGAGGTACAAGTGTTTCGGTTATCCACGCCGATAGTTCCCCGCAGGCTGCGTCAGCGTCGTTGGCGGCGCCTACGAGTTCACTCTGTCTCTCGGCGTCCGGCTCGACGCGTTGTGCGAAGGCGAGGTAGCCGCCCGACGCGTAGGTGGCTAACTGCTCAGCGATACCCACGAGGTGACGGCGCGAAGGGAGCTGCGCGTTCGTCGCTAGCTCTTCCAGCGTGTGACGCCAACTCTCATAAGCGGGACGAATCTGTCGCAATCGTTGGGCGATGACACTTCGCTGGTCATCGGTACCGCAGTCCATGAGCTCAAAAACTTGACGAATCAATGAGGCGGGCGAGTCAATCACCGAAAAGACACGAGCGAACTCCCCCGCTTCCATCAAACGCAAACGATTGTTCAGTCGCTCGTCCAAGACGGCAACGGCAATTCGGTCGTTGTCGTCGACGGGCCTCAGTGCGCTGAGTCCAGCGAGGAACTCCTTGGTGTTGGCAATCTCCTCGACATTTCTTGCTGGGGAGAAGTCGGGAAGGAGGTGGTCGTAGCTGGTAATTCCCGCTTCCGTCGCGAAAAGTGGATTACTCTTCGCGTCGCGCTCGATGACTTGGCTAGCCAAGGCGAAGATGTCGGATCTATGAGGTGCAGTGGTCACGAATTCCTCCGTTTGTTCGCCGCGATGCGGCCAACCGACACAGTACCAATGACCCCGGGAACACTGATTCGAAGCGGTTTACTGGCCGTCGATCCAGTCACGGCCCATAAAGCGTTCCCGAGCTCCCGAAAGAACGCGAAGGACCTGGACGAGATTTCGTTTCTTCGAGTCGTCGGTCTTTAGTCCCGCAAAGTAGCGAAGGACCTCCTTCTGTCGACTGGGCGCGAGACCCTCCCAGTTAGCCATAATCTTCGCGTCGCTACCGAGCGCTGACTCAAACCAGTCGGGTGTCTCGTGTAAGGGACCATTTCGATAGGAGTCATCAAAACTCAGGGAGATCGCCACGACGTCCTTCACCTTCGCGTCAGCAGATTTACGCATTCCGCCGTGAAGATACAGGTAGAACTCACCGTTACCCACGGGCATCATGTTGGTGCGCCACGGACTATCCGGTCGTCCGTTTATTCTTACGAGCACCGGCATCGGTCGACGCCAGCCCGGTCGTAACTTCCTCGCTCGTTCGTCGTCGACCAACACGTAGGGGTTAGCGCCGACGATCTCTATCGCGGCGCTGAACTCGAGCGTGGGACGTTTAACCACGACCTACTACCAAAGGATCGACGTCACCGAAGCACCTAGGATCGCGCGCCGTCCCACGACCATTGCGGGAACGCCAAGCTGTCGGCGACCGTCGATCCCAGTGGGGATATCGATCTGACGTCACTGGTCGCCCACATCATGTAGTCGTGCAACACCCGGCGAAACTCTTCGTCATCGGGCAGCGCGGCGTCACCCACGGCGAGGTCGAAGCAGGCAAGGAACCGCGAGGCGTACTCCTCGTCAGCGCCCGTCCCCGCGTGAATGGCCAACATCGAGGAGTGTCCACCCACCGTGTCCGTGTAAGAAGCAGGACCGCCGAAAACCTCGGCCAAGTAACACGCGAGGTGATCGAGGTGGTTGGGATCTTGCGCGTGAGAAAACGGGTGACTCAAGACCGGATCATCGACGCAACGTTCGTGCAGAGCCGCGGCGAGGGCCACGAAAGCCTCGTGACCTCCGGCAAACTCGTAGATCGTAGGGCGTTCATCCATGTCGTTGGTCTCCTCGCTCCGTGTCACGAGTCCTCAATCGTTAGAAAGTCGCTCGAAGAACGTTTCATGCTCGATCTGACTTCTCCAGCGTCGCGTCGTCGCAGGTCGGACCGCTTAGCGATTGGCGCAGCAGCGTCAATTGAAAGGTTCCCAGTGGCACGCAAGTCCCCTTACTCGAATACCTGCATCTTTTCACAACTAAGCAGTAGCGACAGAGGAAACTCAGCGCAGACGCGTGTTGAGCATCTTGGTCAGGGATCGCGCGACGCCTGGCGTAACGAGGCGGCGGGTGCGAAGGACGTAGAAGGGGCTCAAGCGGTCGGGTTCGAACTTCGATCGGAACTGGTTAATGCCGTGAAAGCGGTACTGACGGTCGAAGAACTTGAGCACGCGGTTGCCAATCGCGCCGAGTTGATCCGGGTCGCTCCAGAACTCGTGCGGGCGCCAGAACGGTAGTTGACCGTTCGAGACGAACGTGAAGCCTTCGTCGCGAAAGGTATCGAGCGCCAGCGCCATCGCGCCCTCGAGCGCACCGCGTGGCGCGTCGGGCTCTCGGACGATGTCCTGGAGGTACCAGCCCTCGCTACTAACCGGCGTGCACGAAACAAAGGCGATGACGCCACTCGGCCCTTCGCAGGCGAAGTAGCGACGAAGCGACGCCAGTTCCAAAAAGTCGGTGCGCAAGAACGAGTCAGTTGTGCGCTCGGTCCTCTCGTCGCGCCACAGATTTTCGACGTGTCGAAGTGAGTCGTGATCGTCAGCACGACCCAGGGGGAACGCTTCGCGCCACGACAGGCCCATCTTGAGCGCGTGATTACGAGCCCAGCGCACTTTCTGACGCCGACCTCCCGCGATAGACCACGAGGCCAAGTCAAGAAAACTCTCCGTGCCGATCCAAATTGACGTCATCCCGAGCGCGACACCCGCTTCGCGCGCGGCGTCATTCACCTCAATGGCGAAGAGTGGCTTGTCGACACTTTCGGCGTACTCGTTGACACGAGTTAAGAGTTCCGACTGATCGTGCGCGCGGGCCACGGGAGAGCGCCACATGAGTAGGGCTCGACGACCTTCGAGAAACGAGACGAACCCGCTTCGCTCCGCGTTCCACACCACTCGCCAGGGATCGGGTCCCAACACCGAATACTGACCAGCTTCGTGGCCGCAAACAGCGAGAACGCCCGATAGTTCGTCGATGACGTCGCTCGCGTACTGCGGAACCGTGAGCATTGTTCGAGACACTATTTTACTCACGGGACTCTTGGTTATCACAAGTTCGGTCATCGAACGCGGAGGTCAAGTGCCGGGCGACGCTACGCCCTAAATCGGGCGATTTTTAAATGCACGAACGCTGCGTGCGCGTGTGGCCGCTGTCGAAAGGGCGGGCGTCGAAGGTTCGAGCTTGTGAAACTAACTCGACGCGCCGAGGACGGCACGCGCGTTCGCACCGACGCCGATGCTGATGACGGGGTGCAGTGACGGCGTCAGCCATCGCATGAGCCAATTGAGATCGCCCGCCGGCACCGCGACGCACCCCTCGGTGGGTTGAGAAAAGCTGACGTGAAGGAAGAAGCCCGAGCCCGCACCCTTGATGACGGGATTGGTGTTGTAGTTGATGACCACGGCGTGCGCGTAGGCGTCACCCGAGTAGTACAGATTTTCAGAGGCGCCACCGGGCGAGACGGGGCTGTGTACGTGATGGTTGTACAGCCTCGACGCGGGACTCTCATCCCACCAATCGTCGGGCCCTGCTCGAAAGTACGGCAACTTCGTGCCGTTGTTGGCCTCGTTGCCAAAGGCTTGGGTCAGGGTGAAGACGCCCGCGGGCGTGCGACCGAGCCCTTCCCTCGTAGGGCCAACGCCATGGACGCCGACGTAGGCGAGGACGGGACCAAAGACCTCGCCGTACTTTCCATTACTCTCTAGTTTCCATGCTCGAACCACCGCCACAACCGATCGTGTCGTTGCCGTCTGGACCGTAATGACTTGGCCCGGCGCTTGACCGGCCATTACTGGCGTAGGGAAGAGTCCCGCCAAGGTACCCATCGACGCGACCGTCACGAAAAAGAAGATGAACTTTCTTGGGATTTTGATCCTTTCGGAGAACGGCGGATAGTCCCGAGTGCTGTGAATCGATTCTTATCTTTTAAGTATCAAGGCAATGGAGTTGCGATGGCGCCAATAGCTTAAAACTGTCGGGCGACGACCCGAGTTCGTAGCCGCCGAGACTAAAGCCAACGTAGAACGGTTCACGGAGTAAGAATCGATTCCGAGAAACGGCGCCCACCAACGATTGGTGCCGTCAAGATCTGGCGACGGAGAGATAACCGCTCTACGACCGAGTAGTGAAGTGCTCATACACGCTTTACGGCTTCTCGTTGCTCGCTTCGCCTGAAGCGACGTGGTGACGTTCTTTTCCCTCGAGACACGCGTCGTTTGGCGTCGCGAGCATTGACGGTTCTATCGAGCCAAGCAGTCCACTTATTCGTAGTTACTCAACACCATCACACCGGCGCCGTTAACGACCTCGACGTTGGTGATCCTCTGCAAAGCCACGGCACAGGCCATCGTGGCGTTGACGGTCTTTCCCGACACTGATCGGTAGGTTCCCGCCGTCCACCACGTGCCATTAGCGGACTCCATCGACACGGTGTAGAGCGTGCCGCTCGGCAGTCCACGTTCTCTTAGTTTCACCGTCGTGCCCCAAGGTTGGGCAATCAACACGGCACTGGCCCTCACCGACGGGGCCCCACTAAGAGCAACCGTACGCTGAAGGGGCGCCGGCGTCGACGAACCGGTGAAGAGTCCGACAAGAAGAAGCGACGCCGCGATTGCGCCTACGCCGGCAACGGCGACGATACGAGTTCGACGCTGGCGAGCACCCGCGCGGTGCAAATCTCGCAACACCTTTTCCGAAAGTCCCGGAGACACCAGGGCCGATGCCGCAATCGCACCAGCGTCAACGTGCTCCAGCAGTGTGAACGTCTCGGTCATCTCACTCGCGAGCGCTCGACAGTCGTCACAGCCCTCGAGGTGCGCGACCAACGCGACTTCCTCGTTAGTGGGGAGGCCGCCAAAGACGTGCATGGCGATCGCTTCGTTCCACTGTTCGCATGGACGTTCACTCACTGGTCCCAACCCCCCTCTTCTAAGAGAAGTCGGAGCATCCGAAGAGCGTAGAAGGCCCGGCTGCGCACGGTGCCTTCAGGTATCGCGTAGAGCTCGGCGACCTCACGACCGCTGCGACCATTGAAGTACATCTCGACGACCACCAGTCGGTGTTCCGGACTCAGACGGGAGAGCGCGGACTCCATCTGCCATCCCAACATTGCCTTCTCGACGTGGTCGTCCGTGACGGGTTCGCTCCCCGGCTCGAGAGGCAGTGTCTGATGTTTGATCTGTTGAGAATTGAGGTCGAGAATTACACGACGTTCAATGGCGAACAACCACGTTCGAAGCGACCCCAGTGAGGAGTCGAAGCGCGCCCGCGAACGCCACGCCCGAGCAAACGTCTCTTGGACCGCGTCTTCCGCTCGTTCAGTTGAGTTGAGCGACCTGCGCGCAAAACCAAAGAGCTCGCCACCGTGGGACAGAAACGCCTCACGCAACCCCGTTTCGTCGGCGGCCTCCGAACTCTTTCGTTCTTCCAGAGTCTCCTTCACGGGTCGATTAGCGTTCGTTGGCTTCATGGACGTAGCGACACTTCGCGTCGAAGAACGGGGAATCCGCGTGGCTCCATCAGTTAGCACCGAAAGTTCGTATCTCGCTGCCATGGTTAGTACGCAACTCCGCCCCCGACGGTTGTCGTCGTGGTCGGCGAGGGCTTGGACGCATTGGAAGTTGAACTCTTGAGGTCGCTCTCACCAGACGTCGCCGCGTCAGCCACTACGAGATACCCGGTGCCCGCGTTACCGGCTAGGCCTTCGCCGTAGTGTTGAAGAGATCGAGTTTCACCCGAGTACGTGTAAAGGGGAAACGAGTTAGACGTGACCTGCTTCATTAACGTACCTCTCGCGACGAAGCCAACGTTTCCCTTGACGTCTGTTCAAGCGTAATCCTCGTTACTGAATCCCTCACCAACACGGGTAGCCATGTTCTACGGCACGCACCGGCGCCCTTGATCTTTGCGCCTTGCAGGCAAGTCAACGGGTAGAGCGACCTCGAGGAAACTGTCGCCGGTGCGCTGGCGTAACCCTTGACCTTCACGGACTTAGGGGCTGGTGAGTTCGTGCCCGACGCCTGCATCAGGCATCGCGGCCGACGCCGACGCCGCGCTCGCGACCACGCTGAGACCAGCGTTCCTCGATGAGAGACCGGTGCATGAACGCTCACCATCCGGTCTCTCCTCGAGTCTTCAACGACGGCAGCGAAAGTGAAGCCGTACTAATGAATACCCGTGGCGAGGGCGAAATGTTCACCTAGGACCTGTGGTCCCTCCAAGCATGGAAAGCGTGCAGCTGACTCGATGGCCCTTGCGTGGCGGCGATTAAAATTGGCCCGTGGAACCCCAAAAGGTCATTCTCTTCTACTGCTTTACGCCGCTCGATGATACCGAGGCGGTACGTCTCTGGCAACGCTCGCTGTGCGAGAGCCTTCAGCTGAGGGGCCGCATTCTCCTCTCTCCACACGGCATCAACGGCACGCTCGGCGGTGCGATGTCCCAGATAAAGACGTACGTCAATCAGACCAAGGAGTACCCGGGATTCAGGAGGATTGACTTCAAGTGGTCCGAGGGAACCGGCGAGGACTTTCCTCGTCTGCGAATTCGGGTGCGCGACGAGATCGTGACGTTCGGTGCTCCCGGTGAACTCAAGGTCGACGCGCGCGGCGTCATTGGCGCCGGACATCGTCTTAAGCCCGCCGAAGTGAACCAGTTAGTCGCGGAGCGCGGCGACGAGGTGGTCTTCTTCGACGCTCGCAGCGCCTTCGAAGCCAAGATTGGCAGATTCAAGAACGCCATCGTCCCCGACGTCAAGGCGACGCGCGATTTTGTTCACGAGTTCGACAGCGGCAAGTACGACTATCTAAAGGATCGGCCCATCGTCACGTACTGCACCGGGGGCGTTCGCTGCGAAGTTCTCTCGTCGGTGATGAAGAATCGCGGCTTCAACGAGGTCTACCAGATCGAAGGCGGGATTGTTCGTTACGGCGAAGAGTTCGGCGACCGAGGACTCTGGGAGGGTTCGCTCTACATATTCGACAACCGCATGAACCACGAGTTCAGCGACGAAACCGTCACGTTGGGTCGATGCGAACGCTGCGATGGACCCACGAGCAAGTTTTACAACTGCGCAAATCTGGCCTGTCGAAAACTCATACTCCTTTGCGCCGATTGCCAGTCGGACAACCTCAGCACGAACTGTTCACCACGACACGCTGAACTGTGATCTTCGAACCTTTCGACGACGTTGGCGAGGGCGTCGTCAACCCTTAGCGCGTCTAGCAGCGAACAAATTGCGCCCCCGGCACTCGTGATGACGCCGTTCGCTGCTGATGTCGAGCGACGAGCGGTGCCTACATCACTTTCTTGTTGGCACAGTCGAAAACTGCGACGTCCCAAGTATTCGGCGTCGTGACGTCCGCGAGCGAGTGGCGTCACCTATTCACCGGTTCCACCATCCGCGATCTCCACCACAATGTCGAGATGACCGAGGTGACGCGCGTACTCCTGAAGTAGGTGAAACAAGACTCGCTCGAGCGTGGGCGGACTCGCCCCGTCCCACCGTTCGCTGGGTTGGCCGACGTCCTCAAGTGCGCTGCTTTCAATGATCTCTCTACTTCGAACGCCCTGGCCGAGCAAAGTGGCGAGCACCTCCTCACTGGACTCGCTCGCATCGACGTACCAGCGTTCGTCGCGACGGTCACCCCACGGATCGGCGACGTCGAGCCCTTCAAAGCCCCACTCCAGCCAGCGTCGTTCGACGAAGTTCAGATGCTTGACGAGCTCGAGAGGCGTCCAACCGGTCGCGAGGCGACTTTGGCGCTGCTCACGCTCAGAGAGACTCTTAACACGTTCGACGACGGAGGTGCGAAAAAAATCGAGGTACGTCGTAAATACCTCAGTTCTCGATGCCAGTGGATTGGTCGGGCTCGGAAAGTCATTGGCCATTGAGAAAGGTTCTCCCGGGTTCTAGAGGTTTTCTACCCAAATGAGTTGCGCCGCTTCCATCGAAAGGATGAGTGGTTCGCCCGCCACCGTTATGGCAATCTCGTGGGGTTTGGGCGCTGAGTCGGTCATCTTCACTTCACTGCCCTCTTTGATCGAGTGTTCAGTCAGCATCGACAACAAGGCGGGCGCCTCGTGTTCGGCAACTTCGGAGATGCGCCGCACCGTGGCGGGAGTACCGGGTTCGAGATCGGCGAGTGCGACGAGCACGCCGTAGGGAGCGGTCCGCCCAGGCACGACGTTGCCGTGAGGACAGGTGGAAGGTGAACCCATCGATACGTCGAGTTGGTCGACCACGGCGTCGGACATCGCCGAGGAGATCCGATCGGCCTCGACGTCGGCCGCGGCCCAGTCGAAACCCAGGACGTCAGTGAGCCAGCGCTCCAAGATGCGGTGACGTCGCACCAAGGCCGTCGCGGTGCGCTCACCACTCTCGGTGAGCGTGACACTTCGATCTTTTCCGAGCTCGACCCAGCCATCACGCTTCAGCCGCTGCAAGGCGTCAGAGACGGTGGGGGCGCTGACCGCGAGCCAGTAGGCCAACCGACTGGGACGCACTACTTCGCCCTCAGCCGCAATGCAGTAGATCGCCTCGAGATACTTATCGACGGTCGCCGTGTGGGTGCTGGCCATTTAGACCTCGACCCAATCGGCCGTCAGCCAATCTCTGCTCGGGGCTTCCATTTAGGTGAGGCTAACCGTCGATAATCCACTCGTCAAAGCCGGCAACGCTCGACGCAGCCTCAGTGCTCGGCGCAGAAGGACACGTAGCGGGACGATCCCCGAGCATATACTTGCATGTAGTCAAGCAATTAAATCCCCCGGAAGGCGCGGTTGCCGATGTCGATGTTGAAAGAGACGCACCCCGATCGCTACAAATGGATCGCCCTGACGAACACGACCTTAGGTGTCTTTATGGCGGTGATCAACTCGTCAATCATCTTGATCTCGCTCCCGGCCATCTTCCGGGGTATCGGCATCAATCCGTTGTCCCCGGGCAACGTTGGCTACCTCTTGTGGCTCCTCATGGGCTACCTCCTCGTCACCGCCGTTCTGGTCATTAGTCTCGGGCGTCTCGGGGACATCGTTGGGCGCGTACGAATTTTCAACCTTGGCTTCGCCGTCTTCACGGTCGCGTCGGTACTGCTCGCCATCGATCCCTACCGCGGCTCCTCGGGCGCACTGTGGCTCGTGCTCTGGCGCCTCGTCCAGGGCGTCGGGGGCGCGATGCTCTTTGCGAACTCAGCCGCAATTCTCGTCGACGCCTTTCCCTCCGACCAGCGCGGCCTCGCCATGGGTGTCAACCAAGTCGCGGCGATTGGTGGCTCCTTCGTCGGTCTTATCGCGGGCGGACTTCTCTCCATCATCGACTGGCGCCTCGTCTTTTGGGTCTCGGTCCCCTTTGGCATCATTGGCACCGTCTGGAGCTACATGAGTCTTCGCGACAACGGTATTCGCACCAAAGCGAAGATCGACTGGTCGGGAAACTTCACCTTCGCCGTAGGACTCACCGCTCTGTTGGTGGGCATCGTCTATGGCATCGAACCCTACGGACGTAGCTCCATGGGGTGGACTTCGCCACTGGTGTTGAGTTCATTTGCCATAGCGGTCGTCTTTCTCGTCGCCTTCTTCGTCATTGAGGCCAAAGCCAAGGCGCCGATGTTCAATCTTCGACTCTTCAAGATTCGTGCCTTCTTCATGGGAAGCGCCGCTGGTCTCCTCGCGGCGATCGCGCGCGGCGGTCTCCAGTTCATGCTCATTATCTGGCTCCAGGGCATCTGGCTGCCGCTACACGGCTACAACTACGCCGACACTCCACTGTGGGCCGGAATTTTCTTGTTGCCCCTCACGGTGGGCTTCTTGATCGCCGGCCCGATCTCGGGCTACCTCTCGGACCGACACGGTGCGCGCACACTTTCCACGACCGGACTCAGCGTCTTCGCGCTCAGCTTCGTGGGCCTCCTCTTCATTCCCACGAACTTCGCGTACGAGATCTTCGCGCTCCTGGTGTTCTTAAACGGCGTCGGGGGAGGAATGTTCTCCGCGCCCAACGCAGCCGCCGTGATGAACTCGGTGCCCGCCGATCAACGTGGCGGCGCCGCCGGTATTCAAGCGGCCTTGATGAACACCGGCGTGGTGCTCTCCATCGGCATCTTCTTCTCGCTGATGATTGTTGGCCTGACCAAAACGTTACCCAAGGCAATGTTCAAAGGTCTGAGCACCCACGGTGTGGCCGCCAGTCAGGCGCACGCCGTGGCGAACCTGCCCGCGGTCGGCAGCCTCTTCTCCTCATTTCTCGGCTTCAATCCCTTAAAGAGTCTCCTCAAGAGCCAAACGCTCGCCCACGTCACGCACATTCAGTGGACCACGCTGAAGGGCAAGCACTTCTTCCCGAGTCTCATTGAAAGTCCCTTTCACCACGGTTTGATCATCGTCTTCTCCGCCGCGATCGCAATGTCGGTCGTGGGCGCTCTCTTCTCGGCCCTGCGCGGTGACAAATTCGTCCACGAGCAAACGTCGCTTCGAGCCCACGCCGGCGAACTGGCCGAGAGTTCGGGCGCGGTCCCCGGTGAGATTGCCATTGAATCGGAGGTCGTTCGATGACGGCACGCCAGGCAACGGTTGACGACAGCCAGGTCGCGGCGCGGTTGCGCTACGTGCTCGTACGCATGACCCGAACCTTGCGCCGTGAGGGCCACTCCAAGCTTTCACCGTCTCAAATCTCCGCCCTCGCGACGCTGGAAGAGTTCGGTCCCGTGCGTATCAGCGCACTCGCCACGCACGAATCCATCGACCCTTCAGTGGCGACGCGCGTCGTCGCGAGCCTGGAAACTCAAGGACTCACCGAACGCCACGACGACCCCGAGGACAAGCGAGCGTGCCTGATTGATCTCAGTGACGTTGGCCGCAGGGCGCTGGACGAACTCTGGAGCGAACGAACCATCGGGCTCAGTTCACGACTCGAACGACTGACGCCTAACGAACGCCTCGTGATCGAATCGGCGCTACCGGCATTAGAAAAAATGGCCCGCGACAACTAGCGAGCTGGAAACTCGCCGCGTGTCACGACGCGAGCGCGGCGTCCAAAGTGATGGTCGTTCCAGTAAGGGCCTTACTGACGGGGCAACCCAACTTCGCGGCGGTCGCCGCCGCGACGAAACCCGCCTCGTCGAGACCACTGACTTTGCCGCGCACGGTAATGGCGATCTCGGGGATTCGAAAGCCTCCCGCGGGGTCTGGTCCGAGGCGGACCTCAACGTCGACGACGAGCGACTCCGGCGTTCCACCGGCCGCGGCGACGCCCGCGCTAAGGGCCATGGAGTAACAAGCGGCGTGCGCCGCGGCGATCAACTCTTCGGGACTGGTCGTGCCGTGGGCTTCTTCAGCGGTTCGCTTGGGAAAGGAGACGTCGAAGGTGGCGAGACCACTACTCAGTAGCTCTACCTTGCCGGCTCCATCTTGCAGTCCGCCCGTCCACGTCGTGCGGGCTTTGCGCGTTGGCATCGTTGACTCCTTCTAGAAGATTCTCCAGGCATCCTACGGTCTCACCCAGGGAAGTCAACGGGCGTCGGCGACGATCGAGTTTCTCGTTCGCGCCTTAACGCGGATCAGCGTAGCGAGCCGTCGTGAAGGCGATGATCGTCGGGACGCTCAGCGCGAAGATCACCAGCATGAAGGTCACGATCACGAGCGACGATCCTCGGGTGTGGTCGTGTACGAAAGCGAATTCGATCATGCCCGAAGTAATGACGTAGGCCAGGAGTGCCCACTTAAAGACCGTGGAGAATGTCCCCCACGCGAAATCCTTCAGACGGGCCAAGAGAACCCCCGCCGTCACGAGCAAAATCGCCGCCACGATCAAGAGACCCGTCGCGAAGCCCAGTGGCGCGACGCGTGGCGCGTAGGAGGCGAGGAGTATGCCACCGACGACGACGAGGCCCAGTGCGGCGGTGGCGAGGTAACCAATTGGCGGAAAGGGTCGATCAACTTCGTGCGCGGGCGCCGACACGCCACGTGTACTCATCGCGACCCCAGTCTCGTCATGATAATGAGCGTAGCCACCTGCATAATGCCGAGGATCCCGGAGGTGTAGACGAATCGTTGCATCAACTGATGGATCAGTTGGCCGTTCGGTATGGGTTTATTCATCTCGTACAACACCGCGATATTGGCCGGCTCTAATATCCCCAGCGCTACGGTCGCCATGACGCCCACGACGCAGAACGACACTATGAGCCATACGTGATTCGGACTCGAGGCGAGGAGATTGCCTTGCGCGCGCGCCACTTGAAAACCCGTGGCGAGCGTCATCATCACCACCGTGGGCATGATGATGACCATTTTGGGCATGAAGCGGGCCGAGAACTCCGCGCGAGCGGGTATGGAGAGGCGGCCGAGAATTGGCCCAATCACCAGGCCGACAAAGAGGTCGATCCCCGTCCAGAGTCCCCCACCGACCACGTGGTTGAACACGAGTCCCCACTGCCAGTTAAAGCCAATCGAGAGCGCAACGAAGATTACGGCGAGCCCCACGATTGGCAGACCGCGCAGGGGTACGACTTGAATCTTCGGACGGTCGAACGGCGTGAAATGCGGCGCGGCCACGTCCACTACGGTCTCTTCGCTCACGGATGCTCCCTCGCCGTACTCTTTCGGTAAAACTTACACACCAAATCCGCCCGCTGGCAAGATTTACGCCACTTTGACCTCCATTTCCAAGAAAGCTCCTTCGAACAGGCACATTACTTTTCACTAAAATTTCGAAGTCGTCTCTGTCTTGCTGATGCGATGGCCGCCATCACCACACACTTTGAAGCAATGTCGAACATCGAAGTTCCTTCCGGTATACGCTGGTCGACCTTGGACCACGCAGCGCGAAGTGCCGCGGCTGACTCCAACTAAACGTAAAAGAGTTCGACTTCTGGAAGATATACCGGTGTCGACCTGACCCCGATTAGAAGTAGGCAATCATTGAGCGTCCTTTAGTCCACGATATTGATCAAGAAGCGCCACAAGCACACGCCCGAGCAGTTGATACGAAAGTTGCCACAATCGGAGCGACTCCCCGCCGATGGCGCCGACACCGCGACCATCAGCCCTCTCCTCAAACTTCACGCTTTATGCCCAGTCGTCGATCAATATCTACAGCATCAACTTTGACAACAACACCGGCTCGGATTCGACGAGCAACGAGAGCGAGAGCTGCCACGCGACGATCGCTGCATTTACCTCATCTCCAAGCGCGAAGAATGACGCGTTGGCGCGAGCTACTTTTCGACGCGGCACCATGGGGAATTTGGCGAGTCTCTCCAGGATCATTCGTTGCCCCATGCCCGAATTTAGTGAAGGAATCAGTGAAGATATAGTCCATGACACAACCACCACCTATTCACGAGACACCGCACTAAACGCGAAGTTAGCGGTCCTTGTCGCGCGTTTCCTTCACGTCGGGAGTCCACTGGGCGAACAGCGCGCGCTCGTCCAACGATCCTTGCGCGGCTTGTAGCATGGCGCGAATTCTCCGCACGTCCGAGAGAATCAGGGCGCGTTCGCTCGATGCCTCAGTGAGAAGTTTACGCGCCTCTGTGCGCGCCTCTTCTAAGAGGGCGGTCGCTTCCCGCTCGGTGAGGGCGCGGAGATCATTGCCGATGCGCTCGGCTGCCACGACCATGTGCTTTAACGAACTTTCGAGTTCCCGATGACTTGCGATCTCTCGCTCAAGTTGATCGGTGTAGGCGGTCCGTTCCTCACGCTCGGCCTTGATCTGCTCGATTACCCCGACGAACTCCTCGCGCTCGCGGGTGGCTCGGGCCACGACGCCTTCGAGCTCCTCGCGTTCCTCAATTGACCGACTCAGCCGTGCCTCGAGCTCGCGATGCGCGGACTCGAAATTCCCGCGCTCACTGGTGGATTCCGCCACCACACGCGCAAGCTGTTCGCGTGCTGCTACGTAATCGCTTTCCCGCTGATGCGCTTCATCTTCGAGTCCGTCGAGCATCGCGACAACATTCGCGAAGAACTGATCGACGACATCACGATCGTAGCCACGCAGCGCTCGCGGCAACACAAGACTTCGCAGCGCGTCGGAGGCTCGCGACAGCGGTAGTTCTGCGCTCGACAAATCAGACGACATTCGCCGAGCCTAGCCTCGTCGAAAGTTCGTGCAAGAGCCCGTCAATTCGGGCCGTCGTTACCGCAAGAGAGTCCCGCTGTACCAGCAGTTCGGGCGGGAGGGACGACGGATCGACGACAGACACGTCGGGCGCGGCGAAAGACAACGGCAGCACTCCTCGTGGACGCGTGGCGGAGGGATCCTTCTGCTCGTCCTTGCCACGAGGAGATTCCTCGTTCGCCACCTGGAGGCTTACGGTGGCGCGTTGGAGTTCGCCGGTCACCACCGCGAGATTCTGCATCACGGCCGTGTGTGAGCGAAGGTGTATCCCGTACTCGCCGATCGCGCTGACGAGCTCGCGCATCGTTTCTTTCGTCTCCTCCGATTGATCGCGGGTCAGGCGGACCTCGTCGGTCAGCTCATCCGTGTCGTGACGGCCAGTCGTCCCGGACCAGGGGACTGCGGAGGCGCCCTTCGCCGCGAACTGCTTGGCCACTTCGACCGCCTCGCGGAGTTCATGGGTCTCGGCGAGCACGCTCTGCATCGTCGCGGCGGTGCCCTCGACAATGACACGTCGGTCCTCCACCAAGCCGAGACCGAAGTAGAGGAGGAGGAGGAGCCCCGCGGCGCCGAGGAATATCACACCTTGGCGACTGTGGAGAAAAAGAAAGGGGTACCCTGCACCGGGAATCACGAAGCGCAACTTGCCGATTACATCATTGGGCTGGGTCGTAAACACGTCGGGACCGGCGTTGGCATCGCCCTTGGTGACAAAGGATAATCCCGTCACGGGATTGTGATTGACCTTGTAGATACGGTGCACGATGTGCGCGGGCAGGCCATACTGCTTCTGGTCACTCGCGGGGACATTCACCGCGATGATGTCGCCCTTATGCAACGTCTGAGGGTTCACGCTTTCGAGGAAGACGAGATCCCCGCCCTGGATCGCCGGACGCATCGAGAGGCCCTGAACCGGGACTACTGGCGGATTGACGTGACCGACCACCGCCCCCAGGACGTACGCCAACACCGCAACAATGACGAGTCCAGGCAGAACCCACCAGAGCAATCTTCTTAAGAAATTTGCTACACGCCGCCGTACTCTCATGAATCTCTCCCTGCTCGGGAGAGCGGTACTCCTGGCATTCGACTGACCCTTCCTCCCTGCGTGACCCATGGACCGCAGCGGACAGATACTCACATATACGCCCGGCTTATTCTTCTCTCAGTCATCCCACACGCGAGACATGTGCGGTCGGCTCTTGCTTAACTGATGGCCTTCACGCTCGTGAAGAAGTTGAATGTGCCGGGGACCACCTGCTGGCCGGGCGGAACCTGGCCGCCGTTGTTGACGACCTGTGCGAGCACGTACAAAGTTGCGTTCGTGATGGGGATGGTGGCGGTGCCCTGGTCACCGACGCCGGGTGGCTGACACCAAGCCCAAGTGCTCTGGCCCGCATCGGGGAGGCAAACACCGATCGTTGAGGGCGGGGCCTTTCCCGGCATGAGGTATCCTCCAATGCTGGCCTTCGAGAGGATCAACATGCCCCGTTGGAGGTCACTGGTAACTGTAGAAGTGTCGACGTTGAGGCCGCCGGTCGCCGCGGTGTCTGGCAACGCGCACACCCCGCCACCTGCTCCAACTGTGGTTGTGGCCTGGGTGTCAGTGTCAGCCACGAACAACGCTCCAGTGGCGCCGCACGAACCCGAACTGGTAGTCGTCGACACGGGATACCAAAGCCCGAGCGCCACGATGTCATTTCCGTGCAAGACGGACGTGCTGGCATTCGTCCACGCGAGGTCGATTCTGATGTTCTGGCCGGTCGTCGTATTGTTGAGGTAACTCTTCGCCACGACGATCCGAGACACGGGAACGCCGACAGTCAGGACGCCGCCGCTTGTGACTTGACCGGTCAGCGAGCTCCAACTGACGGTCGCCACGCTTCCTGTTGGAGAGGCACCGGCAAGCGGGGTGATCGTCGTGCCGAGCACACCGCTGTTGTCCAGCCAGTATCCCGAAGAAGCCAAGAATGTCACGCCGACGGCGACCGCGATGATCGCTCGTCGCCGTCTGCGGCGTCGTGCGATCCCCGTGAAGTCGATCGCGAGCGTTCGCACGTCCGACATCGCTATGACGATGACGCGGTGAAGAAGAAGGTCGGGCTGAGCGATCCGTTCGTACCGCTCGTCTGAGTGACCGAGAACGCGCCCCCGAGTCCCGTGGTCGACGTACCAAGCGTTGTCGCTGGCGCCCCGGTCGGATTACCCGTACCGTAATGGTTCGTCCCTTCCATCACGATGTCGTAATAAGCTCCTTTGGGCAGTGAAAAGGTGAGTTGGGGCTGGGTGTCGGTGAGGTACGAGCCGAAGTTCGACTGCGACACCGCCGGCGCAGCAATCCAAGTGCACGTCCCGCTACACGTGTTCGCAGTCCCGGTCTCGTTCATGGTCGTGTAGACGTTGATCGGAAACGCGAACGATGAGTAGTCGACGAGCATCGCCGCTAGGTTCGTGATGTAGACGCTAACCGTGACGTAGTTCGTCGCCGAGGTCGCGTCGACGACCGCGAGGTCGCCGGCGGTGGTGACCGTGCCTGCCGAACCCGCGACCGGGCTCCACGAAGGCGAAATGACTGAATTAGCTACGCAGTTCGTGTAAAGACCTGTGCATCCGGTAGTCGTCGCCGCGCCGCTGAACGCCGTCGTCGTAAGCGGATCCACGACGTTCCCAGGCAAGCCCTTGGAGGTGCCACCGAGCGAGTAGACGATCTGGCTCGGCGCAGCCGTGATGGCGAGCGACGACGTACCGCTATTGTCCAAGAACGACACACCCATCGTGATCCCGAGCACGCCGAGCCCCGCAACGCCCACAGTGAGGAAGCGCCTCTTGCGCCTTAGGCTCTGCGCCAACGCAGGAACCAACTCCCCTGTTGTTCTATTTTTCACTCGCCGAGCCTCCTCGCCACCACTTAAACTTGGTTAACTGCTCACGTAATAAAAGATTTTCCATCCATTACCCATCAGTAAAGAAGTTTTGTTTAGATAAATTATCTCTACGCCCCTAGTGCATAATAATCATTCTTGCAACTCGATATGACTTTTCCAGCAACAAAAGTTTTAATGAACTCCCTGATGAGAACACCTGTGCCACGAACGTGCACTAAAAAGATCTTCGCCAGAGATTCGATCAAGCGCAAAAACTGGGGTGTTCTCGCGCGAGATTTCCTGAAGAAGCGAAGACCGAGTGCTTTATTCAAGGCGAGACGCCGTTCCATTGTGACGTTGGGAAATCATCCACTGCCTTCGACGTACATTTGCATTAGTACGAACGTACTTGGTCCGCGTAGCGGATATGGTCCCCAGCCAAGCCCCTGGAGCACCCCGCACTAGAGCACAATGACACGTCTCGACGTCGAAAAGTCGACTCACCTGCATCATGACGCAACCCTGCCAAAAATTCAAACTGGCTCACCATCAAGAACTGCCTTCATGACAGGTGAGGTCTGAACTTATGGGAGTTGAGCAACTGCGTTTTTCGCGTCAAACTCGAGTTAAGTGGAATCATTGGTTCAGTCACCATCAACGGGTCCCGCACGAAGTCGCCGATCATTAATTATCCACGGTCAAGTTCGACGGGTTCTGTAGCTCGGCCAGCGACAACACGGCTCTTCACGTTGTGGTTCCGTACAGTGTCCGCCTGTTGCCTCATGTCAAATCCTCCGCGAAGCCTGATTCGTTGCCTCATCTATTTTCTCCGGATGGAGGGGTCGGTTGAAGGACTTGTTGACGCGCCGCGTTGGCGCGAGGGACTTGGTTAACGCCAGGTGTTCTAAGCGCGTGGTGAGGGTCTCGATCTGGTCGGAGAGGGAGCAGAGGTGTATGGCCGCGAAGGTTGCCGCCATCGAGGCCCTCGAGATCTCCGAGACCCCGTCGTGGGCGTTCGCTCGAGCAAAGGGGGCCTGGGCGCGGTCGTGACGCTTGGTGACCTTCGCCCCGTGACGGTGCTTCTCGATCAATTTCTGTTGAGCGAGGAGATAGTTCGTGAAGAGTTCATCCAGCGCCCAGAGCTCGTTGAGCACGGACAACTCCGCGTCGGTGTCGAAGCGCAAATAGCCCACGAGTTGACGCACGTGCGTCCAGTTCTTCTGTTCGACGTGGGCACCGTCGTTCTTGTTGCCAGAGCGTGAACGCGTGAACGTGATCTTTCGCTCTTTGCAGTAGTCGAAGAGGTGCGCGTTGATGAATTCTGCTCCATTGTCGGAATCGATCCCGAGGATGGGAAAGGGGAAGCGAGCGGCCGCCTCGTCGATGGCCTCGACGACCCATCGGGCCGCCTTGTTCTTCACCGAGCGATTCACCGTCCAGCCGGTTGCGATATCGGTCATGGTCAGGGTGAAGCAGAACTCGCCGCTCGAGTTCCCGCCCTCGTGGCCCACCAGGTCGATCTCGACGAAGCCCGGCTGGTCCTCGGACCACTGCGCCCAGGTGCGAATGGGTATCT
>Ga0307372_10003234_pt1 | contig 26237 bp, 19 predicted proteins | sample OX1MG_FD_202533 | JGI IMG/M metagenome (GOLD analysis project Ga0307372, IMG submission 202533) | Soil microbial communities from Risofladan, Vaasa, Finland - OX-1 | ecosystem: Environmental > Terrestrial > Soil > Coastal area > Acid sulfate soil | place: Finland: Risofladan, Vaasa | collected... | reverse complement strand
GGTCCGTAAAATGGAGACCACTCGTTAATCGCATCGAGTGAATACCAGGTGATACTGAGCGAGAAACGCTTTCGCCCTCATTCTTTAGACGGCCGATCATGGTCTCGTCCAAAAAAACAGCAATAGGAATTGCGCGAAACTTCTTGGGCAACGACACATGCACAAAACTTGGATGGAGAAGCCCGTAATTTCCTAGTTCAACTGGCATACATACCTAACTATAAAACTCGACAGACCCAATGGATTTTGCCGCGGGAATAATTGTAGACCCCGCTATCGATTGAGTCCCATCGATTGCCCCTTGAAATTCTGCTCTAAAGAGCTAATTAGAATGACAATAAGCAATGCCAGCACGCGTTTTGCCCGACTCCAATGCCGCGCTCGTGTTCATCGGAACCGCGATCGCGGCGCTCGTCGTCGGACAGCTCTCCTACTGCCCAACCACGCAAAGGCGAAGAAACAGGCGCAGCCCAACGCTAAAGCATCAAGTGCTTGATGGCTATCTGCGGGAGATGACGGAGTCTGTGGGGTGGATTTGAGCAGGCTGTTTTCATTCAAGGAGTCTGTTGCGTGCGGCTAGATCCGTGCAATGAAATAGCTCGTGTGTCCAATCCGTGTCCGCGCTGTCGTGCAATTTACTCCTTCTTCGAACGACGTCACTTCGGCAAATTCATTTTCGAGCATTGACTCCAGAGCCTCCATCTGCACTCATAGTGTTTCAGCGCGAGCCAAGCCTGGGTGCTCACATTCTGATTCCAGACTTAGTCCGTTACGGCACATTTGTGATTAGCCGTCGACGCGATACGCAACCAGGAAGGACTCAGTAGCACAAATGCATCGGGGCGGAACGCCACAGCTTTTGTATACGCCCGCTCGGATCGATCTTCAAGATGACGTCAACGCAACCGCGACGGCCGGGCAGAAGATCCTCATTGACGTAGACGTTCCCATGGCGGTCAATCGCGATTCCATTGTCTCCCATTTCATGCGCTGCATGTGAAACAAGGCCGGCAATCTGGCGCGGAGTCGCGATCGTTTCAAGCCCATTGGTTCCGACCCGCACGACCGCGCCATTATGGATCGCTACCACTATCCCGTTGGAGGCTGACATAAGGTCGGGTTGCGATCCGAAGTTTGGATAGTCCGCGGTAGCGCCGTTGGATTGCACAACCATCAGCCTTGGGCCTCGCCCGCCACCAGACCCGCACCCGAAGACGACCAATCCGGGCCCGGCGACGCTGGGTCCGCAGTATCCCGAGGTATACGGAATCGCATCGACGGGGGTCTGGACGAGCTCCCCAGATGAGGTCAGCTGAAGAAAGCTGCCGAGGTTCTGAACATTCGGGCACACCGTGGTTGAGACGTCGAGCAAGCCGTTACTCCCAACCGTGAGCGATGCGCCGGTGAACTCTGCAGATTTGGCAGGCACCGAGTTCGAGTTCGACGGCACAACAGCGCAGTTCGGGTCCTGGCCGATGACCGTTGTGATCTTGCCGTTCGGTGTGACCTCGCGGACAACGGTGTTCGTCATTCCCCCGGCGACTTTCAACCGGCCCGACTGAGTGAAGTAAAGGGCTCCGTTAGGAGCAACGGCCAAGCTTCCAGAATTGTTGATCTCGGCTTGTATCGCGCGTCCTCCATCGCCCGAATATCCCGCGACTCCAGTACCGACGACAACATCAAAGTGTCCATTCGACAAGCGCCGGAGAATCTGATGTCGCCCACCATCAGCGATATAAAGCTCCCCGTTCGGTCCGACGGCAAGAGACCCCGGCTGTTCCAAAGCAACGTTCAAGGTCCGCGCGAACGTCGATGCGGGAGATGACGGCGACGTCGGGCTGCCTATCCGGTTCGTGGAAGGAGATCCCGATCCGACGATTGCAACCACGCCCACCACGAGTGCTACTACCGCGAGAACGACAGCGAAATTTCTGAGTCGGCGGAGGCGAGTCCGCTGTCGCACCTCGGGAATGAGAATCTCGATTGGTTCAGGAGACAAATCTGCTGGAGTTTTCGTCCCCAAGCTGTCTTCAAGTCTCGTCATCGCTTCCCCCAAGCCATGGTGCTACGCAATCTCTTGAGACTCTTAGAAAAGTCTCTGCGAGTAGTACCCGTATGTACGAACTCCTTAAAGTTCTGTTCTAATGAAATATGTTGGTCGGTCTTTATGATCTTCAGTAAGTCACACCTTTGCAAAAGGTCATTGACAGCTTTGACTCGAGAAGCCCGGTAGTAGCTATTCGTTCTACGAGGCTTTCGGTACGGCGACTGGGGGGGCATCGTTGAAGCGCGAGAAGGTGAATCGTGCAGGATTCACCTTTCCCGAAGGAAACCTCATGTACAGAATGAATGCCGTGACCCGGTCGTTCTGGATCACCGCGCGCCCTGGTACGTTGCGATACACATTAAAGCCCGGGACTCCGGGGAAGGCGTTCTTGCCGACCACCCATGAATAGCCCTCCGCGCTCTGGCGGAATTGCTGGGACCCTTGAAGTTCGGTGATCCAGCTTCCGAACATTTGATATTGAGCGAACGTGAGGCCGTATGAGCTTTTCGGAACTCGGGACTTGAATACGGAGAGAGTCGCACCAGGGCACGTCTCAGAGACGCGGTACTCGTAAGACCCGATGATGGTGACCGGTGGGCGCGCCATTCCACCGGTCCCTTGGCAAGGCAGTTTGTAGTTGTGGCCCGACGGGGGGCCTGATCGGTCCGGCGCTTGGTACACGACCTCGCCCGCGATGAAGCTATTCGACTCCATGGTGGCGAGTAAGGCCTGGCGAAGTTGCACGGGAACGTGCGAGAGGGCCGCGCTCACTTGGGGAAACGACGCTGGTGGCGGGTTCTTCGCCGATGTCACCGGCGGAGGAGGTGCGGAGCCTCTCGAAGCGCCGACGATGCCCCCGATCAGCATAAGAAGCAATAGAGCGATGCCGCCGTTGCGGAGGCGGCGGCGCCGGGTCTCACCGCGCGCTTCCTTGATGAGTACCTCGGCCGGATCAGCAGCCGGAGAGGTGACAACCGCTGTAGGTTCGTCGATCTGTAGCAACTCTTTGTCCCCCTTAGACGTGACTTATGCGAGCTGTTCCACGAGCTGAACAAGCTCGTCCTTCCTGAACCCCTGGGCATAGGCAAAACGGACAAACTCTGCAGCATGCGCCCGCACTAGTCCCTTCATAGGCGCGCCAGCAACAGTGACGCCACGTCCGCGTTGGAACTCGAGAATTCCTTCATCGCGGAGCTGATGAAAGGCGCGCAGCACCGTATGAGTGTTGACTCCGATCACTGTCGCGAAGTCTTTGGCCGGGGGCAGGCGGTCACCGGGCGCCGCTTCCCCGTCGGCGATGGCCCGGCGAATCTCCGCCGCGACCTGTACATGGAGTGCTGTCTGATCTGCGCGGTCAACGCCAACCTTCAACATGATTCTAATAATACTAGAATCATATTTATGTTGCAAGGATGATCGTCCACCCGCAGAGAAGAGACTCCGACATGGATTTGCCAGATAGCTCAGATTCATTTGAGTGCACATGGCAATGCGCTGTCATCACACCGATGGTGCACCAAGAGTGCATTCGAAAAGTGATGGATTTAGCCTTTATGGACAACCCATGGGAACTCATGGCTTACTGCTTCAGAGGTCCGTACCCTGACTAAAAGATGGGCGGCCGCGTTTCGCTGGTTTGAGTTCATTTGTTGTCTACTTGAGGAAATAACCCCTTTGACCTTCCGTATCAGCAAGATTGACGCACCAATACCTTGTGGACGATCGATACAAAATTATGAGACCTATATCGAGCATCCACGAGTGTGTCCGCAGTCTTTCAGGTGCTTTCGAATCTGGGTACTACCTGCAACTTTTCCGCGTAGGACACTTTGAGCTGCGCTAGGTCATCCACAGTGACCAGACACGTTTGTGGGATGAAGTGGATCCCCGATCCTGGACAGCTTCCTAAGATGTGAGCACTTACGCATCATGGAGGTGCAAGTGCAGGGAAGAAGAAACAAATTCAAGCCCGACTTCAAGGCAAAGGTGGCTCTTGAAGCACTCAAGGGCGACAAATCCACCGCCGAGCTCGCGCAGATCTTCGGTGTGCATCCGACCCAGATCGCCAAGTGGAAAAAACAGCTGCTCGACTCTGCCGCGAGCGTCTTTGAGAGTTCACATGTCAAGGCCGACGCGCCAGTCGACGTCGATGCGCTGTACAAGAAGATCGGCAAACTGGAGATGGAGCGAGATTTTTTAGTCTCGCGGCCAGGGGTGATTGGTCATCTGGGGAGAGACGACAGATGATCGACCCTGAGCTCGAACTTTCTGTCTCCAGCCAGTGCCGACTGCTGAGCGTCCCACGCTCGACCTATTACTACGAACGCAGTGACACCGAATCAGACGAGAACCTTTCCCTCATGGCTGAGATTGACCGGCTCTACCTCGCTCATCCAGAGAACGGCTCACGGATGATGACCAAGGTGCTGAGGCGACAGGGCCACAAACTGAACCGCAAACGCGTCCAACGGCTGATGCGCTTAATGGGCATCCGCTCGCTTGCCCCACAGCCATCAACGACGAAAGCACACCCGGCTCATCCCAAATATCCCTATCTGCTGCGCAACGTCAGCATTGATCGACCCAATCAGGCATGGGCGACAGATATCACCTACATCCCCTTCAAGAAAGGCTTCTTGTATCTTGTTGCGATCATGGACTGGCATTCGAGAAAGGTGTTGTCGTGGCGGGTGTCGAACACGATGACCGCGGATTTCTGTGTGGCTGCACTCACAGAGGCACTCAGCCTCTATGGCACCCCGGAGATCTTCAACTCCGACCAGGGAGCTCAGTTCACCTCGGAGGCCTTCACCAACATCCTGATCGATGCAAAGGTGCAGATCTCGATGGACGGCGCGGGCCGAGCGATCGACAACGTGTTCATCGAACGACTCTGGCGGACACTCAAATACGATCACATCTATTTGAACCCAGCCGACAACGGCATTCAATGTCGCGAGGGCATCGGAGCATTTCTCAATTACTACAACCAAGAACGGCCGCACAGCTCACTTGATGACAACACGCCCGACGAGGTCTACTATGCATCACGCATCAACCAACGGGCTGCCTGAGTCCGGCAACACCAGACTGCTTACCTCTTAGAAAGACCATCAGGTTGTCCAAAGGTTCGGGTCCACTTCAGGATTTTTGTGGGATGGGTGGATGCCTTTCAGCGAACTGCAATACACACCCACGGCGTAGTAACCAGTTGCTAAGCAACATCGACCAAGCTGAGCGATGGCTACGGATTCGACAAAGATCGACCCCATAGCCGTCCGCAAACGTTCCGCCCTACCTCTCTTGGCACTCATCACAATCGCGGCACGGTGCTGTTGGCACCTCGTCGGGTGATCCCAACCATCCGTGAAGTCGATGACCGCAAAGTGAACATGTCACGGGTCCCTGGTTTTTGCTTTTCTGAGTCGCCATGGCAAGGTTGGAGCTCAAATTGCGATACCCGGAGCAGGTGGAACTTTCCACTTGGAAGTCGCTGGGTCAATTACCGAGTGGGTGACGCTTCGGGCATAAGGAAGGCCGTTGATCCAGGTCACTCGAAAAATTCGGCCAGTGCTCCAAAGGTCCGGACATAGGAACCTCAGCTCTTGGAGGCGCGACTCGGGCATCCGCGAACCACAGAAGACGCCCGTGAGCGCAGCCGAGACGTCAATGTACTCATACTCAGCAACCTGACCATGGACGAGGAAGCGATATTCCGACTCAGTACTCCAGTCCCACGACTTTGAGAAATAGAGCGCAGCGACGAAGCTCGGGAAAGCTTCAGCTGCAAATTGGTCGGGCCTATCGCGCACCTGCTCAATGGGAAACGAGAGTGGCAATTCTCGTTCTTCTTCGGTTCGGTAGCGGACCGGAGCCTTGTAGAGCTTGACATCCATTCGTTCGCAGGCCTTTGCAGCTTCGATAAGCCGTGCCTGATCGAAGGCCAGACACAGTCCCGAGTGGTTCCCGGCATATTGCGTCCACATCCGTGCTCGCATGAATCCATTGCCAAAACCTTCTAACGAAGACCACGAATTCGGGCCACTCCGGGTCATGCAGGCGAGGCGGCAGCAGTCGCGAACAAGCCTGCTGGCCTGGTGAAAGAGGGGCAGCACTTCCTCGGGGACCCCTGCGTCTCCGGAGAGCGACACCGAATAGGGCTCCGATTCAAATGGGTCGTTTGTATTTATCGGCGGGCTCAGCCGAAGTTGAGCATCGACGAGGATGTGTTCCAGCGCAGTGGTTGCAGTGGTGTAGTGAAAGAGTGGGAAACGGCGAGATGCGATCTCAAACCGCTCTGACGTCAACGCCTGGATTTCTGGAGGAATGCTTGCGCGTTAGGGGCCGAATACCGAGTCATAAGCGTCCGGTTCGACGAGCGGCTCTACAAAGGTCGTGAGGTCGACCCGTCGAATGCGCCGACCGTTTGGGGTCTGGAATGAGGGCAAGGTGCGAAGTTCTAGCCAGAGATCAATCGTCTCTTGAGGGAAATTGAGAAAAGAAGCCACCTCCGTGGGAGTAAACAACTCGCCTGATAGCTCAGACATGCGGTGCTTCCTTGTCACCCACGCGAACAATCAGCACCCGGCTGACGCTAACCGAGTCTCGCTCGGGTGCAGCGCAAACTCAATGCTGCCGTCCTCACAGCACGCCGAGGGTAAGTGCGATGCACAGAACATGACACAGATGAAGATGGGGTGGCTTCAGAAAACGGACCGCAGTGGTCATCTCTCACGGATTCAACCAGAGATGGGCGATTCAAGCGCCGGCGGTCACCGATCGATGGTCGGACGGCGCTTTCAGGCTTAGGCTCAGCGTCATGGATCAGGAGGCTCGCCTTGGTAGCGTTAGTTTGCCATGGCTCCACAGCTGGCAAGAGATGAAGGGCCGCGCAATCGTAAATGTTCTCCGACTTGTCGGCCGTACGGCGAGAGATGCATCACTCGTGCTCGGGGGTGATAGCGAGTGACGCCGCTACATGGCTCGGCACGCAGGTTGGGCGGCGCGACGAGCCAAACAGCGACGAGGTTTCTAATTGCTCTTGATTGCTTGGGGGTTGAAGTCGACTCCGGATGTTCGGTGCCTGACGCGACGAAATGTATTCAGTCACTCACTGCTTTGGTCAAGATCGACTTTTGGCTACGTAACCCCGATTACTTAGCAGATGAGCTCTTGAATGAGATTGAAGCCGGCCGCCAATCACCCGATGAGGTGCTGCCCTTGGCAGCGTCAATGATTGGAGGGTCGATGCCTTCCCTGCATCGATATCCCATGGTTCGATACCGCTATGGTGCCTACGAGCGGCCTGACAATGCACTGGCTCTTCTCAAAGCCATGGGATGTGTTGATCATCGCCGAGTACGCGAGACCGGACAATATTCGCGGCGTGACTACTACCTGTTGCAGACGGGCGCGGAAATTTTGAGTCGCATGAGAGCTGCAGCACCGCCAATTGCTTGGTATGAGAAACAGGCAGCGGCTATCGCTCTTATCCCCGACGTAGGCGTCGGTGGACGAGCCCGACTCCGTCAGTACGAGCAACAGGAGTATCGGAATACGGCAATCGGCGATCTCATTCCGGCGATCACGACTCGAGTGCAGAATCGGACTCTCGACCTGGCTGGCAAACACGGCCTTGACATTCGGGAGTTTGGTTTGAAGCAGGAAATTTCAAAATGAGCGGGTCCGAGCAGCTCACTAAGGAATCTTGGGTACGAGACGTGGCGGCTCGGGCAGGGCTCGACGACGTCAATCTGGTCGAGCGAGCTTTGGTCGAAAACGGCGTTTTGCCGACGCCTACATTAAATGCTCGTAGAACCATCTCAGTTGAGGTGGTGCACTTTGCCGGAATGAAAGATCTCGAAGGCGCAACCCGATTATCGCCTCGGATTGAGGAGCCATTTTCGTTTACACACCGCCTCGCTCCCGGACTTACGGCGTTCGGAACTCGCGGAATCAACGACGGCGGGAAGTCCAGTGTTTTGCATGTCATCTCTTGGGCGTTACGGGGCAGAACCGACCTGCAGCCTGACGTACGAAGATGGCTGAGGCATGCTGCAGTCGAAATGAAAGTTGCTGGCGAACGTCTCCTTGTTCTATGGCTCGTACGTGGCTCGCAGCCGGAAGGTGCCATTTATTCGCTTCCGGCGAACATCGAGATCGATTGGGATGGCGTAGACGCCGCTTCGTTACAGACGCTCACGGCCGGCGACGTCGAGGAGCCTATCGAGATCTCCACATCAGAGGCCTCAACTTTCATTCCGGTGCCCGCAGGAGCACAGGCAATTGGCTCATTCGACAACGCAGCTCAGTTCGAGATCGCAATCGGCGATGTCATGATGCAGCGTCTTGGGCTGGACCCCATAGCCCAGTGGTCTCAGGTTGCTGAGCATGCAAGGATCGACGACACCGATGGAAGAGTGAGCGAGCATGGCTGGCCCACGTACAGCCAAGCCATGATCATCACGGACCCGTCCAAGAATGTCGTGTTGGGCGAGGAAGCAGTCGTGGCGACCCGATTGCTGCAGATGTATCTCGGCACACACTGGGCCAGTGCTGCTGCGACTGCCACGGCTCGAGAAGCCCAGCTCGATGCCAAACTCGGAACGTTCCGACGCCGCGCCACCCAGGACCAGGAGGCGCGGTCGGCTGGGATTGGTGAACTAAGTGAGGCCGTCACGCGCCAGCGCGAAAGCTTGCAAATGCTTCCCCCAGAGACGGACGATTTCGAAGATGTCGCGGCAGAATTAGTGAGAGCAGCGCACGACTTTAGCGTGGCCGACGACGCGCGGACGAGGGCGATGCGCGCTCTTTCGTTCGCCGTCAGGCAATTGGAAGACGGCCGCGCTGAAGAGTACGCGCTCGGTGAAGCCGCAGTGACTCGACGGTTCTGGCATTCACTTAAGCCGACGTGTTGCCCTCGATGTGATGCGCAAGTAGATCAAGAACGTTGGGATCGCGAGCAGGACGGAAAGTGCTCTCTTTGCGACTCGGACCTACATCTCGATGTTGTAGGCGTTGACGACACGGCCGGTGTGAGCAGCTTGACCGACGATTATGTTCAACACGAGTTGAGACCTCGAACAGATGCCGAGCTGCAGGCTCTATTGGATAGTGCCGATTCATTGGATAGTGCCGGTTCCGAACTCGACCCTGACACTCTCGACGATGTCAGCCTTGCTCGCTTAGATGTTCTCCAGCTAACAAGTCGAGTACAGGAGTTGACGGCCAGGCTTTCTTTAGCCGAAGAGTCATTTGCTAAAGCCGAGACCGGCCTAGCAGCCGCGCAAACTCGAGCTTCTGCTGTAGATGCTGCTGCAGCGCGTCAGCGACGGAATGCCGAACTCGCGTTGGCGCGTCTCGAAGGCGAACTGGCTGAGAGACAGCGAACTGCAACTATTGCCCAAGATCCCGCGTTCGCAGAAGCTACGAGTGAGAAGCAAATCATTCATGCAGCGCGCGATCTCGCGGTAGAGCGTCGAACCGCGGATCAGCGAGAGCTTTTGGCTCTTGCTTCTCAGCAAATTACCGAGCTTGGTCGGCGACTTGGCGTAGCGCAGCTTGAGTCGGCTGAATTACGGGGAAATACTCACCTTCCAGTGGTCAAGGGTGGGGCGCAACAAACTTTCGGTTCGCTCACCGAAGGTGAGAAAGTCCGTCTGAAGGTGGCGGTCGTCGTCGCATTGCTTCGGGTTGGAACAAATGCCGGAGTCGGCCGACATCCGGGATTAATCATCGTCGACTCGCTCGGGCGAGAAGAAATGAACCTCGATCAGTTCAGCGACGCACTACGTGAGTTATCGACGGTTGCAACAGAAATACCGGAGCTGCAAGTAATCGTCGCATCTGCGCATGGCGACATTCTCGAACGTACCCTCGAAGACGGCGCCGTACGAATTGCGGGCGCGGGCGCGACCCTATGGTGACCGACGGTGGTGGAATGTCCACGGTCATCGAGATTCTTGATGGTTGGAGCGCCGACGGCGACCCAACGTTGGAGTCACTTGGAGGCAAATCTGCAATCGTCTCGGACCTGACACTGGCCAGAAGTGCACATGGACCATTTTTGGCAAAGCTCGTCTTGAATGACTGGAGTCGCGCAGACGCCGATCTAGCCTCAAAGTTCGTTGGAGTCACGCTCCAGACTTGCGATGAGTCCGATGTTGATGATCTTGCCGATTGGATTGTCACTTCGCCTGATGCGCTGCCAGATCTCGTACCGACTCTCGTACCCCTACTGCGCATCATTGTGGCCAATCATGACTACCGCGGCGAGGTCTTGTTGGAAGCATGGACGCGTTTGGCCCTGGGTGGTTGGTGCAAAACACTCGAGGTGAAATCCGCACTCACGGCGCTTGCTGGAGCTGCTCAGGAGCAAACTCATGTCAGCATTCACTTGACCAGAGCGTTGGGCGCAGCTATCGAGCAGTGGGAAGAGCCCGAACTGATTGAAGCGCTTAGGTTGCTCACCCAAATCGAAGATGTTGAGGACGACGCGGCCTTCGAGTTAGGAATGGCTCGGCTCCGTGACGCCTTGACGAGCACCAATGCATCCGTCGCCACGGATGCATTGCATGACGCCGCCAGATGGCTAGAAGAGTCCTTCTCTGTCGAACAACGCCCTGATGCCGGAGCCTTTCGTCGCGCCGTCCGATTGTTACTTTCATTCTCGCAAGGGTCGCCAATAAGTGAAGCTGAGATCGAGGACTTACGGACAGCAGCAGCTGACTATTTATTGGGCTATCGCGGCGAAGAACGTCATTGGCGACAACCTCGTGCCGACACTCTTGCGGAATGGATGAGACTTGCCGCGACGTTGAACGCCGCGACGATGATCGACGATGTCTGGTGGCATCCCGACGAGGTAATCGCCGCGGCTGGGCGCGTCCTGGCTGCGCATTGCACTCTTCACCTCGTTACTACGGTCGACTCCCAGGGCGCATCGAGCGGGCAACCTGGCGTCTTCTCTCTGCTCCAGCCCAGGATCATCCAAGCTGCTACGCGGCGAGGTGACGCTGCTGCGCTACTCGATCGTTGGTTGTCTGAAGCTTCGAATCAGCTGCCGGCGGAAATTGACGCGATTGCGGATCTCCGTAATGCCCTTCTAGACAGTGGCCGGGCAGGTGATGTTTTCCCAAAAGCTGAAATGGCCTCCGGGGTCACGGTGGCTTCGCTACTCATCGAGCTTGAGCCGCGTCTGGCGGCGCACCCGATGCTCGAGCAATTTCTTAAGGACCGTGCCGGGATCGCTCCCGTTGCAGGCCTGACCATTCAACAAAACGCGGTCATGGATCAAATCTTGACGCAACTGGAACCCATGGACGGCTATCGAACTGCCGCCCGCTTTGTTGAGCCCGTGCTTGCTTCGCTGGTTCGGTTCTCCACGTGGGCGATCGATCACTCTGGTGGTGGCGAGCGGGCACGAGCCTGGCATGTCAGTTGTGAATCATCTCGCCCGAAAGAGCATGATTTAGCCGATGAGCTTCAGGTATGGCTCAGTGCCAGTGGTCTTGTTGCTGAAGTTGAGATACCCAACACGGCTGGTGGTCGAGCCGACGTTGTGATTTACCAGAACAACGAACGTCTTGTTATCGAGGCGAAGAAAGTGGATGCCTCCAGAAGCAACGATGAGTTGACCTCGAGCCATGGGCCGCAAGCGTCTGAATACACAAAGTCCGGAATCCGTTTTGTATTCCTTGCTGTACTTGATCTGGTCTTTCGTCAGTCCAGGTTGGATTTGGCTTCCACTCTTTGGGTCTCATCGGTCCGCGACGCTCCGGGAGACCTGGGCCAGGTTGGCGACGTGGGTGTCATCGGACTACGCGTTCTTGGCAACGCAGGCAACCCGTCAGCGATAAGACCGGAATCCACTCGCCGACGTCGGGATCGTAACACTGCCACACCGCAGTCGTAGACAGTCGCCTACTCAGCTTTGATTCCCAGACCATGGGCCTGGGCCAAGATCATCGGCGGCCTCGTTGGAGGCGATCCCGCCACTCGAATCGGTCCCCAAGCGAGGCGTCCATGTCGTGTCATCCCGGATCTGCCCACGCGCTCGAGTCATCGAGTGCCTTCGCATGGCGGTCGTCGACTTCGTCAACTCAACGGATCAATCGGCGTCGCGGACTCTGGCGCGGTTGGCCCAAACAGTATCGACACGAGCGGGATCACGTAATCGTGCGACGTTCGATTCAGCCGATCAGTACCGTCGCCACTCCAGAGCTGAGCGACTCCTTCGTTTGGATCCGGTCGATGTGAGCTCGCAACGGCGACGCCTCGGGATTTGTTCGAGCACCCCCTGCCGCACGAGGACCGTCAGCTCAGTGCCCTAGCGGCTGCACAATCCAGGCCTCTGCCACGGAATACTCCGTGGCAGAGGCCTGGATGTCCATGGTCTGGCGATGTCATCCACAAACCCAATACGACTAGATAGTCTCGTGCAGCGACAAACCTACCGAGTGCGTTGCGCCGGTTGGACTCGCTCAAGCAACCATGTCGTATACGGAGTGTCCATCGTCCCAATAACTATCAAAGACATGTTGATACACCAAATCGCATTTCTGCGCATACTGCTGCCGCGTGAACTTCTCCGGGAGCCGGTCTAGGGTCTCCTCCACCGCAACGCGTACCGATGCCCTCGTGTTCTGTTCCTTTCGCCAATCGAGCACGATCTTGTCACGCTTGAGAATTGCCAACAGTTCCTCAGCGACCCGTTTGACCTGTGTCTGCTCCGCATCCGTCAGATCAGGGGCGGGACGCATGAGTAGATCAAAAACGGCAAGCTGCTCTTCGGTCAACCCTTCAGAGAGCGAACGTGCCTCCTCGACAGTCAGCGCGTCACTGAATTTCAAGAGTTCCTGGAAGAACGCCTCTGTGTTAATGCTCCCGGCATTGTAGTCAGCAACCAATTGTTCAAAGCGTTCAACGAGATCAATACGTACGGGATTGAGGCGAACAAGAGCCGCGATGCGCGCCGAAACCAAAGAACGGAGCCGTTGCGCTGCGGTGCGTGGGCGACCCTGCTGGAACGCCTCTTCGAGACCCTTCCAGTCGACCGCCCCAAGGTCAAACAAAGCCTCCGCATCACTCTCGGGTATCAGGTACTCATGTGCGGCAATGGACTCATCGAGTAACTGCTCGATACGACCAAGAACTCCAGAGACATCGGAGCGCTCTGTATATGAGGCAATGCAGTCGGCAAGATACTTAGCGATCGACCGTATGCGACTGAACTCGTTCGCACGAGTGTCAGGAAGGATGGCCTTATAGAGACGATCCACCAACGAAACCCGAGCTTGGAAGGCGACCTTTTCGTCGTCGTCTGCCATCAACAACTCGACGGTGACCTTCCCCTCTTTGACAAGATCAAAGCCAGCTAGTCGACCGAGTGCATCGAGGTCCACCTCGCGACCAATGCAAAATGCACGTAGATCATCAGTCGCCTCGCGCAAGGCTGTAACGAGCGCGCCCTTCTCCTCTATTGGCTGCTCACCGGAAGCACTTCCAACCGCATAGATGGCGAGCGCCTGCTGGAGGTTACGGAAGACATCGACATAGGCGACGATGAGCCCGTTGTTCTTGTCTGGAAAGACACGATTTGCTCGGGTTATCGTCTGCATCAACGTGTGATTGCGAAGCGGCTTATCGAGATACACCGTGGACAGAGAGGGCACATCAAATCCTGTCGTCCACATCGAACAGACAAATGCAATGCGAAGCGGATCTTGTGGATCCTTGAATCGACCTTCTAGGTCTTCTTCGACCATGCGCCTGCGATGAGGTTTGATGTCAAGACCGCGTTCTGCCATCTCGGCAATCTCGTTCTGAGACTGGGAGATAACGACCGCCATGTCAGTCTTTCTCATGAAGCTGATCTCGCGTTCGAGTAGATCTAACCGTTCAGGCGTGAGACCTTCTTGCAAGAGCTCTTGGCGGTCGCTTCCCAGTCGCTCTTCCCAGAAACGCTGCACCTTCTCATAGGTCCGTACAGCCGTGACCTTGTCGATCGAGACCACCATCGCTTTGCCCGGAAAGCCACGGCCGAGGAAGTGGTCAACAATGTCTCTTGCGACCGCATCCAAACGATCATCGCGGGTGATCAACTCATACTGTCGACCGAGCACTCGACCGAGTTGACGTTGTTGTTCCTCATCGAGATCTGCCTCTTCCACTATTGCCATCAGATCGTCCCCGAAGTTGGGGTTGTCGATCTGTAGCTGTGGAATACGGTTCTCGTAGTAAAGCGGTACCGTCGCGTGGTCTGCGGCTGATGCCGCGTAGTTATACACCGAGACATAATCGCCGAACACCTCTCGCGTGCGTTCTTCTCCCGCGATCAACGGTGTGCCAGTGAATCCAAGGAATGCAGCGTTTGGCAGCGCATTTCGCATGTTGAGCGCCAGTGTGTCGTACTGCGTGCGATGTGCCTCATCGGTGATGATGATGACGTCATCACGGACAGAGATGACCGGGTGTGTTTGACCCTTTTCGGTCCGAAACTTTTGAATGAGCGTGAAGACATAGCGATGGTCTTCGCTGAGGAGTTCTCTCAGGTTCATTACGCTTGAAGCGCGCATATGTTTTTCGGTGATTACGCCTGCGTAGAGGAACTCTTTGTATGCCTGTTCGTCAAGGTCATCGCGGTCGGTGACGATGACGAACGACCAGTTACCTGGCATCTTGCGCAGTACCTTTTGTGAGAAGAACAACATCGACATTGTCTTTCCCGAACCCTGCGTGTGCCAGAAGACTCCAAGCTTGCCGCGCTCTTCTGGCGGGGCCTGGCGCAACTCCTTCATCCGAACAAGCGCGTTATTGACGCCAAGATATTGGTGATTACGGGCAAGGAGTTTGACAAATCCACCGGGCAGATCCTGAAAGGCGATGAAGTTCTCAAGAATGTCCAAGAGACGCTCCTTCGTGCACATCCCGCGGATCACTGTCTCCAGCGAAACCGACCCCTCCTCGCCCTCAGAGTTGATCTTCTTCCACTCGGAGAAGAACTCCCATCCCGAGGTAATCGTTCCTACCTTGGTATCCACACCATTGGAGAGCATCAGAAAGCCATTTGGGATGAAGAGATTCGGGATCGTGTCGCGATAATCACGCAGGTTGTCGTCGTAGGCGTGCTTCAGGTTGCGATGAGATGCCTTCAGCTCGATGAATACCAGTGGGATACCGTTGATAAATCCGACGAGGTCCGTTCGGCGGTGATAAAGGTCGGAATGCACCCAGAGCTGTGAGACGAGAAGGAAATCATTGTTCTCCAGATTCTCCCAGTCGATCACACTGAGCTTCTCGGGGAACGCCTTTCCATCAGGTTGGCGTACGGATACCTCGACCCGATCTCGCAACAGGTCGTGAATCTCTTGGTTCGCCCGGGCGTAGTGCATCGCCGTACGAGGCTTGGTGATCTCAAGGACTGCCAGTTCTACGGCTTCCGACGGTGTATCTGGATTGAGACGCTCGATCGCAGCTCGCAATCGCCGAACCAGGAAGATCTCTGATTTGTTGTCTCGTCCAAAAGTTCCATCCCACCCAAGTGTCTCCTCATAGGCATTAACGCACTCCCACCCAAGTTCCTCAAAGAGCTTGATCGCCGGTTGCTCAACAAGCTGGTCCTCGCTGTATTGGCCCGGCGGAGGTGTCACGCAGCAACCTCGGGCATCGCGATTTCGAGTTCGCTCATATCCACCTCACCGGATATAAGTCGTGGAAGGAGAAGGTCACGAGTATTGCGAAGGTTATGACTTTGGAGGGTCAGTGCGAGGCCCTGCCGCCCGTTGTCCTCAAGGACCTTTGCGAAAGCCACTCGGGTATCAGTAGACGGCACCAGAATGGGAAACGTCTCTAAGTCCCGCCGAGTGATGCGAAGTCGAGTGGTACCACTTGCACGCTGTGCTGCGTATTCAAGGTTCCTTTGGGTGTTCAAGTAAAATGCGCAGTAGCGAGGATCAATGGCAGCCGAGTCTGGCTCCAGAATCGCCACATCAACTGCCGTGACAGCTGGTTCAGCTAAATGATCCACATACCACGCTCGTCCAACTGGGTCAGGCATCCGTGAGACAAGGATCAATCCCTCGGTTACCTGTGAGCAACGAAGCCTTCTGAAGGTACTTTGTGAGATGTAGCGGTAATTACCGGTCTCTCTAAAACTCCCAATTCCAATGTTCGAAACCTGCAGGAGACGGTAATCATCACCGCCCTGATCCTTCGTCTCGATCCAGTCCCCGTCAAGAACCCGTTTACACACATCTTTCAGTGGTTCTATTGCCCACCCCTTCGGGATCATCCCCAGTTCCGACTCCACAAGTGGTACGTCCTCATGCCCTGGGTACCGGAAATCAACGAACCACTCTCGGTAAAGGCGCTGGGCCATCTCTTCCAAGATCTTTATGCGGCGGTTGTTGTTTTCGATGAGGTCGTCATAGGCGGAAAGAACTGCCGAAATCTTGCGCTGTATTGGTTGAGGAGGGAGAACAAAACGAAAAGAACAAATTTGACGCGGGCTTATGTGAGGAACGGTTACGCCAGTCACGATTGGAGCGATGTAATTCGTGAAGTCACGACCGCCGATCACGTACCTAAGGAACGAAGTTTCTAAGCCCCTACGCCCTCGTAGGCGTGCAACGCGTTGCACCAGCAAGCTCGGGAGGTCGTCTGCGGTTATCCACGCGTATTTCAACCCAGCTTCGATCCACGGTCGATCCATTGCGAGAACTACATCGCCGATCTCAAGTTCGTACTTTCGAAAAGCCTCCGTGCCGGCACGCGATAATCCAACGGCACCGCGCCAATTGAGAGCAGCCGGCGCTACAACAGATCCTTTTAGAAGTCGCACGGCATCATCCGATGTACTGAACTCGACGCTCTTAAATGGATAGCCCGTCAATAGATCGACATGGTCGCCAAGAATGACATCATTCCAGCCCTCACGCGCATCAGAAGCCATCACCCCAACAACTTCGCGACATTCGCAGCAATCTGCTTTTGCAACTCGGCCGCCTCTGCGTTGAGCCGTTCCAGTTCCTCGTTCAGTTCTTCTAATCGAACGCGGAAATCAATACCGTCATCCTCAACCTCCGCCACGCCGACATATCGTCCAGGGTTAAGACTCCATCCCTGCCGATCGATCTGTTCAATGGTGGCGACGGCGCAGAGACCAGGGATGTCGGTATATACGCCATCAGGAAACGATGCCTCTACCATCTCAGTGGACCCTTCAACGCTCTCGACTTCCTCGCCGCGATATAGGCGTGCAATATTTGCCAAGAATTCAATCTGTTCCGGTAGCCAGTCTCGATGAGCACGGTCAATCTGATGAAAGATCTTTCGTGCGTCGATAAACAACACGGTGTCTTGGCGATTCGTCCCCCGCTTGGCACGGTCGAGGAACCATAGTGTCACCGGCAGCGTCACCGTGAAAAAGAAGTTAGAACTGACCGAGACGATGACATCAACGGCCTTGTTGGCCAACAGCTTCTTGCGGATCTCCAACTCAGTGCCGCCCGCGTCAGCGGCGGAGTTCGCCATGACAAATCCAGCGCGCCCTCGGTCGTTGAGCGCGGAATAAAACTCCTGAATCCAGATGTAGTTACCGTTGTCCGGCTTGGGCAATCCGAATGGGAATCGCCTGTCACCCTCAAGTTTTGCCTTGTCGATCTTGTTGACATTGAACGGAGGATTTGCCATGACGTAGTCGAACTGACCGACTGACTTGAAAGGATCCTCGTAATACGTGTTCGACTGACTTACCTGGCCCTCAAGGCCGTGGACGGCGAGATTCATCTTGCAAAGGCGTACTGTCTCATCGACCCGTTCCTGTCCGTAAATGGAGAGGCGTCCAGACTTGCCATTGCGATGCTCATCGACGAACCGTGCGCTCTGGACGAACATGCCACCAGACCCACAGGCTGGGTCAAGAATCTTCCCGTTGAAAGGCTCAATGATCTCTACGATCAGACGGACGATGGACGTCGGCGTGAAATACTCGCCACCCTTTGCACCCTCTGCGACTGCGAACTTACCGAGAAAGAACTCATAGACCTTGCCAAAGGCATCGCCTTCGATGTTGCCAAGAATGGCATTCACGGAGCGCAACAGACTAACGAGCGTGTCGTTCGTGAGCGACTGGTACGTCCTCGGGAGAATTCCCTTGAGAGCCGGATTCTCCTGTTCGATAGCCGCCATTGCGTCGTTGATGGCTTTCCCGAGATTGTCCCCCTCTTTCAACAGTAAGAGATTGGCAAACCTCGACGGCTCTGGGAGATAGAGCACACCCTTGGCTTGGTAATTGGCTTTCCCGATCTCGCGACGGTTCGATCGATTCCCTGACAGCTCAGTTTCTGCCTGCGCGAACCTACTGTCCGCGAACTTCAGGAAGATCAACCCAAGAACTGGGATGGAGTACTCCGCCGCCTTCAGGTGAGAGTTGGCTCGAAGCTCGTCGGCCGTCTCCCAAAGACGGTTCGCAACGTCATAGATATCAACCTTGGATGATTTGATCTCACTAGCCATATTGCGATTATCGCACAGCAAGTCCATCGCGACCTCCAACGGTATAGCAGTTGATCAGGGTAAACGAAGTTGAGAAGCAACGAAAATACACATACCCCAATGGAGCAATGCCTTCGAAAGTGACCCGTCTCCAATGCCTTCGGTTTCAAGAGACAGAGCCGCCGAGAGCCTTTGATGCTTGCGCAAGCTTGAGTGGATGACCAGCCGATACCCCTGTAGGAGCAGTCTGTTGTCCCTCCTGCCTCGGTCAACGTTTGGATATGTTTGTCGATTTCAGGGCTGCATCACCGGTCCCGGTAAATTGCTCATCGCGGTTGCCTCTCCAGCTGTCCAAAGCTCTTCATCAGTGGGTGACGACATCTCGCTCTTCACCATAGACAGCTGTGGTCGCGCGATTCCCCTTCGCTCTATTTCCTCATCGATGATCTGAAGCATCGACTCTGTCTCTCGCATCCGTGTCTTGAGATGGATCAGTCTCTCTTGTGTCCCGGCATTCGCCTCATCGACGACTGACAAAACGGATCCCTGCGCTTGTGACATATTCATCAGCGATTGACGTCTGTCGTGGAGCTGTTCAAGTCGGATCATTTCTCCACCAACCAGCTGCAGCTCCCTTTGCATCGACTGTGCCTTGTCCATCACATCATCGTCTCCCATGGCCTCATACAGTTGCACCTCCGCAGAATCGCGCGAACGACGTTGAAAAGAGGCTTCTCTATCGACTGGGTCGCCGATACGCGACACTCTCGTCAGCTCGCTCGCGAGGAGCTCTCTGTCGCTGTGTTCGAGACGTCTCTCCATTGCTCGCATCGCGCCCGTATCTTCTTGCAAAACGGGAAGGTCATCATCGATGAGCGCAACCGCTAGATCGCGTTGGCGAACCACCACAGCTTGTAGATCAAACTGCCCGCGGGTAATCCCGACATAGACCCCCTCTGTGCTCGACCCGTCTGTGACGAGCGGCGTCGCGATCGCAAAGGTCTCTCCCTGCGCGGCATGGGTCGTCAACGCATAGGCGTGTTGAAGTCCACCGATGACTCCCGACGGCAACTTCTGTGTGAGATAGCTCATCGGTACTTCAATACGACCCCAGCGTTCGAAGTCGACGATAAGACTGTCCTTGCAGACGCTCGCTACCGTGCCGAGCGAGCCGTTGCGGATATAGGCATCACGTTCAGCACCGTCTACTCGTAGCGTTCGATCGACAACACGGGCAATCACCTCATCGCCAGCCTGGAAGACAAGTTCGCCAACACGAAGCTCTGCTCCTCCGAGCGTTCCATCAGTAGTGAGCAGTACTCGCGCTCGAACGTTCAGCTCGCGACGTTCAACGTGATGCTCCGCGGTCATCGCGCTTCGCCGACGATCAGGATCATCGATCCTCTTCTGGCGTTCGACATACCAGGCGCAGGTTAAGAGGTCATAGGCCTCTTCGGCAGAGTTGGCCTCGGTGATCCGACCATCTTGGGCGAGTCGCTCAAGAGCTTTTGAGATCTGACCCTCTCGATACTCTGCGTTCGCGAGGCGGACCTGTTCCATCGCCTCACCCTGTTGCCGGTAGAGATGGGTAAGGGCGGGTGTCTCGTCTGGATGGTGTTCCGTGATGTGGCGGAAGATCCCTCCGGCATTGACCGAAGAGTGCTGGGCGGGATCACCGATGATGCGCAGCAGCGCCCCTTGTTCCTCGGTGATCCGTGCCAGCGCAGCGAAATCCTTCGTCGAAAGCAGGCTCGCCTCATCGACAAGCAACACCGTACGGTCGTCAGCGATCGACAGATCGTCGTGACCGAAATACCGCGCAAGAATCGAAGCCACGGTCTTTGCTTCAATCCCTGTCTCTTCTGACAACACCACGGCCTGTGTACCACCGACCGCAGCGCCAAGAACCTTGTAACCAGCCTCCTGCCAGACGGCAACTGCGGCTTTGAGCGCGGTGGTCTTTCCGCTTCCCGCAGCACCGACACCCGCCTGGATGCGCATCGATGATCCGGTCAACGAGGCGACAAACGCGCGCTGTTCATCGCTCAGATAGGCGAACTCTGTTCTCGAAAGCACTGCATCGATCAGCTCGCGCTCAATGAGAAAAGTTGCTGCCGCCCACCCTCGTTGATAGGAAGACAGCGCACGCTGTTCGAGCGCGAGCATCGCCTCTGTGGAATAGAGAGGATCTGCACTGATCGACACCGATTGTCTGTCATCTCGCGTGATGACGCTCCTTGTGATCTCGCTCCCCTTTTCAGCGCGCTCCAGCTCGACAACCTCAGGCCGTGCGAGAAGTTCATCGGCAAGGTCATCGATCGCGTCAGCTGCCATCCAGTCACCGATGCGCTCGGCAAGGCGTTGGATCACTACCCTGCGATCGAAGATCGCGGTGTGTTCGGTGATGCCATCGCTGCGGAGGAGCTCAGCAAATAGGTGTTCTTTCATCTCGGGAGTGAATGATTCTGGTCCTTCAACCCGGCCAAGCACTCGATCACGATCACCTGGCCCATAGCCAGCCGCCTCGAGCCGCTCATCCCACGAAACGAACAACGCTGCTTGTTCGACGCCATGAGTCTTCGCAGCCCGGGTGTCCCAAGAGGCGATCTGACGGGCCTTTGGCGAGGTCAGTCCAAGCTCAGATGTCGCTTTGGCGATGTCACGTGCACGAGAGCTCATCTCGGTGACCGCTGCTGTCGGTATCCCCTCAATCTCGGAAATCCCGTTGACCGACTCTGTCCACGTGACCCCAAGCCGTGTGCTGAGCTGGAAACGAAGCTCTGCCGCAGCGAGGAAGCTCGCGGTCTTCGCGTGATGAAAGATCATCCGTGAGTCAAGCGCCCGGGCAACGCCATCTGGACCGATGCCGACGTTCGCGATCACAACGTGGTGATGCAGCTGTGGCTCAAGGGCCCGGGAGGTCGTATGCAGATAGTCCGCAGCGATCAGGCCACTCGCCAACTCGGATCGGCCCTTCACGCGCACCGAGAGCGCGTTTCGTTCGAAGTAGCGAAGACCCGCTGCGACCGACTCATCGAGCGCATCGAGGATCTCCGTGCGGGCGACTTCGTCTCCTCCGGCCCAGAGAACGCTGATCGATTTGACGGGACTGAAGGTGAGATCGTAACCGGCGACGACGCGCGGAGGCTTGCGGTTCTCGGCGATCGCGAGCACCAGCTCTTTGCTCAACAGTTTCCGGCCGCGCTGGTCCACACTGATCCCTGAGTCATCAACAGAACCTGCCAGCTCCTCACGAACGAGCACCTTACGGAGATAGGAGGCAGAGATCCCAAGCAGCTCAGCTGCCTCACCGACGGAATACCTCTCACGACCGAGATCTACCGCTGAGAGTGGCTCACCTCGCTGGCGAAGTGCACGACCTGCCGATCCACTCGACGAGATCAAAGGTTCACCGGTCCGGGGATCCGTTCCAGCCAGCAATGTCGCGAGTTCACTTGAGTCAACGTCTCCGGAACGATCCTGTGTCGTATGACCCAGTGCCCAACGACCCGGTCGAAGTCCCGCCGAGTCGGCGTAATACGCCACGGCACCACTCCATACCGGAAGTTCAACCAACTCCCGTGGTTTTTGTCCGCCAACGGCGCGCGTACGACCACTCTCGAGGTAGTCAGCGATACGTCTGCCGATGACCTCTGGTGAGAGTCCACCATTTGATCCAAGAACCGTGACCGAGATGTGCATGGTGAGCAAGGTAAGGATGTTGCATTACAGACCTTTTACAAAAGGATGGCGAGGAGAGGTCGATACCCTCCCTTGAGCCTCCCGGGAGCCTCCCTTTTCGCCCGAAGGGCGAAGCACGCAGGTTGCGCTCGCGCAACCTGCCATTGTGTCTAACCCTCCTCGGTAGAAAAAGAGGGCTCAATGCGACAGAAGAAGGCTTGCGTGGTCTCGGGAGAGGGAGTGGCTTTGAGGAGGGAGGGATCTTGAATGCGGAGGGTTGTTGCGTGGCAGCAAGTGCTCAAAATATATGAATTGCGTGGCAGAACTGCGATAGTCCTGCTTGGAAAATGGTGGGGTGATGTCGTTGCGCGTTCTTCGCTATCCACAAAGACGCTCGACGCTTTCTCACGCTCGTGAATCGAGGAGCAAATAGAGAGCCCAACTGGTGGCGATGACCGCAGATGACGCGCTTTAGTCGCTCAGCAATGGACTCCGCCGAGCGTCAGCTTGCCGCTTCTTTCCCGGCGTCGCCAAGACGGACCGCAACCCGCCGTGCATCGTCCTCATCGAACACGGCGACAAGCTCCAGTCGGGCACCCATGGCTTCTAAGTACTGCCAGAGTGTCGAGACCCGTACGTCATCAGCGTGTTCCATCTTCGAGATGGCACCCTGGGTGATCTCGAGCCGTCCACCCAGTTCGATCTGGCTGATCGCCTCTTGGTGGCGCAACTCGTACAGACTGATCTCTTCGAGTGTCCCTTCTCGTTTTCTCAAAAGGCGATCTTTAGCACCTGGTCGTTGAACCACCTGACTACGAAGTTCAGAAAATTTAGTTCTCGCCATCAATCAACCCTTCCTCTCGAAGCTCATTCAAATAGGTGTCGTATAGATCATCTGCCTCTGGTACTGCCCACTCGTACCACCCATTCCAGTCCCCTGTCTTGTCGCCACCGAGCCCAGAATCACCTGGCGGCGTGGGTCGAAGATGAAAAGAACTCGCTGAACTCCACCCTTTGAGGCGCCAAGTTCTTTCATGTTGTGATGACGAGAGGTTTGGATCAATTCCACGACCGGCCTGCCGAGGTCGGGCCACGTTCTGAAAGCAGATCGACCCGATCTTCGAGAGACCCACGTTTACCGCCGGTCAGCTCATCCCACCATTCTTTGAATTCATCGGTTACCTCAACCTGCCAAACGATAAGGGTACGGCGAATAACTCATTATGAGTCAATACGGCAATGTGTTCGTTGGCGAACCCACAGTGAACTAGCCAGATCGCCCCAGACTTCCCCGAGGGGGAACACCGAACGCCGATTATCCGCGCTCGCCTTCGGCGCACTTCGGGGAAATTTTTGTTGAACGTTCTGTCGCGCAACCGACCCGATCGGGGGGACATCTGCGGTCATTGGGCACCCCGTGCTTCTCTAAGCGTTGGCGGCTTCAGCAAATGCAGCGAGAAGACCCGGCCACCCACCCGGTGAGTCGAATGCGGCACGAACCTCTTCCTGCGCTTCTCCGAAGCGGTCCAAGTTGCGGTGTTCAAGGTCAACCCGAGTGCGATCAGGACCTTCAGCGACGAATCGAACTTCCACTTCGGTAAGGAGGTTTGGGTCGTACTGCCAGTCGCCGGTGATCTGCCAGGACAGAACAAGCCGGTGGGGCGGCTCCCATACCATCACCTGTCCCCACTCGCATTCGCTCCCATCGATGTCGATCTCGTACCAGCGCCCACCCTCTGAGCCTTCCAGCACTGCCCGCTTGAGGTCGGCACCACCGATCTTGTGAGTGCGTGGCCACCATCCGTCGAAGCCAAGGGTAAACACTTTGAACGCCTTCTCGACTGATGCGTTCACGGTCACGGACTTCTGAATACTCGTCGTGGTCATTCATCTTCTCCTTCTTGTTCAATGGCGGCCGCAAACGCGGCCAAGGATCGATCCCAAAATTGGTCTAGGTAATGACGAAGTTCGGCAAGACCACCGAGATTGAGCTGGTACATCCGACGGGTCCCCTTTGAGTGATCCACCACGAGCCCAGCGTCCTTGAGCACCTTGAGGTGCTGAGAAACCGCAGGCCGGCTTACTGGTAAGCCCTCGGCAAGTTCGACCACAGCTCGAGGGCCGTCAATCAGGTGCTCGAAGATCGTCCGACGAGTCGGGTCCGCCAGCGCAGCAAGCGAAGCTCCGTAATCATTCACTTACCGTAAGTTAATACTTACCATCTAGATCTGTCAATAGGTCTCTAACCGCTTGAGTCGGCCCTGAGTCACAGCCGCGTGCAGATCGGCGTACCGATTACCACCGTTCACACGGTGAGGCAGCTGCGCGAAAGCTACGCCGGAGACACCCCTTCAATGACTACTGATAACGACGGCTCTGGAGTGGAGTACGGCAAGCAGAACTGGTTGGGTTCGCCGACGAACACATTGCCGTCAATACTCATATTTGACGTGTCTGGGTCCTGAGCGGTTATCGATCCCAACAGAGATCCTCATGACGGTTTCGCGCCGCGCTCACATGTAAACCGGCACCGCGGTCTCGCGAACAGCGAACGTTACAAAGGGATGGCGAAGAGAAGTCAGAGAGAGGACAAAAGGAGGTTGATTTGAAAAATCGAGCTTAAAAGGAGGTTGATTTGAAAAATCGAGCTCAGTTGGGAGCTTAGTTGGGAGGTTGATTTTGCAAAATGTTCGCGATTGCTCTCACCAAGAGCTCAGACAAGGAGATCCACGGTGGCCCGCCTCATAAGCAAATTGACGTTGAAACCAATCTCGGACAGTCCTCCGGCTACCGGGCGAGCGCCAACTCGATCCGCACGCGTTGACAGCCCACAAAACGTTCTCGCCTCTGAAGTCACGCATGCGGCGCGAACTCGCCAAACTCTCCTCCCCGCTCAATCCAGATTCGCGAGAAGCCCATCCCCTATCTACCCACGAGACGCAGGCACATTCCGGTTGTGCTTGGGCTGTACTCGTTTTGCTTGGGTAACCGCGAGCTTTGCGACTGCGAGACGTGCAATTTTGAAGATCGATACCTTCCGTTTTCAACAAAGCCTCCACCTACGGCTAATCACGAGAGACCGACGGCGCTCCGTGGACTGTTGGTCCTTACGCGTCTTCGAATCAGGAAGATGATCTCCATGGAAATTGCGACCTCGGATGACAATCCAGCAGGTGTGAACGGCGAACTCGGGGCCGTGCATTCGCTGCCTCCAACGCTGTCGACGACAGAGACGGCGACAATCCTCAACCAATCCATATCGACTATTGAACGATATGCAGCTGCTGGAATCTTGCCGACGCTTGCTCGCCGCGGTACGGGGGCACCGTGGCGGATCATTACGACCCGACTCCTCGTAGAGCACCTTGGCTTTTCAGAAGAACAGGTAATGGCAATCGTGCGATTTCCGATACGGCGGGCAGCTTCTCTGGTCGCGCCAATGAATCAGCGTGACCTCGCTTCGCGGATCCCAAGGATGGAGCATTGACACCGTGCGGACACAACGGAGTTTGAGACTGGCAGAGTTCCTGAAATGGCCTCAAGATAACCATAAAAGATATTTTCAGTGTTTTGGTGCCAGTGTACTCAAGATAGACATAAGAGCTATAATAGGTGCGTGAGTGACAGCATGGTCCAGAAGCGAAACACCGCCGTCTCCGCGCGCGAGCTACCCGACTGGCTCATTGCTCACGGACGTCACTGGACATCACTTGCCGAGATCGCCGGGCTCCTCGGAGTACCGCTCGAACAGGTCCCACCCGTCATGGCGAGACTTCGAAACAAGGGGCAGATGTTTTCACCGCTTCGCGGCATCTACGTCCCAATCCCTCCGGAATACCGCACATGGCAAACGGTGCCGGCAAGCCATTTCATTGACCCAATGATGAGGCACCTGGATCACCCCTATTACGTCGGATTGCTGTCCGCGGCCGAGGTCCACGGAGCTGCTCATCAGCGACCGCAGGTCTTCCAGGTCGTAACGACGGCGAGGCTACGCGAACACAGTTTTGGACGG
>Ga0307372_10003232_pt1 | contig 26240 bp, 19 predicted proteins | sample OX1MG_FD_202533 | JGI IMG/M metagenome (GOLD analysis project Ga0307372, IMG submission 202533) | Soil microbial communities from Risofladan, Vaasa, Finland - OX-1 | ecosystem: Environmental > Terrestrial > Soil > Coastal area > Acid sulfate soil | place: Finland: Risofladan, Vaasa | collected... | reverse complement strand
GCCCACGACGTCGAGCGAGTCGTCGTAGCGGTAGCGGAACTTGAGCCTCACCGCGAAGGCACAGGCCAGCCCGGCGGCTCCCCCCACCGCCAGGGCCGGCATCGGACCGATGTACCCGGCGCAGGGGGTGATGGCCACCATGCCGGCCACCGCCCCGGAGGCGGCACCCAAGGTCGTGGCCACCCGTTCTTTGCAAGCTTCGAACACCAGCCACATCAGCAGTCCGGCTGCCGCCGCCAGCTGGGTGTTCACGAACGCGCTGACGGCCACGCCGTTGGCCCCCAGAGCCGAGCCGGCATTGAACCCGAACCATCCGAACCAGAGGATGCCCGAGCCCAGCAGGGTGAGGGGCACCGAGTGGGGTTGCATCGACTCCCGGGGCCATCCGCGCCGTCGGCCGAGCACCATCACCACGGCCAGGGCGGAGAAACCCGAGTTGATCTCGACGACGGTGCCGCCGGCAAAATCGAGGACGCCCCGTCGGGCCAGCCAACCCTCGGGGCTGAAGACCCAGTGGGCGAGAGGGACATAGACCAGCGTGAACCACACCGCGATGAACACCACGAACCCGACGAACCGGATACGGTCCACGGTCCCTCCGCTGATGAGGGCGGCGGTGATGATGGCGAACATCATCTGGAACACCATGATGGCGAGCGGCGAGACGTGCACCCCGTGGAATCCGGACAGTGATTGGGTCATGTTTCGAAGGCCCAGTTGGTGAAGGCCCCCCAGCAGGCCTCCTCCGATGTCGTTCCCGAAGGCGAGACTGAACCCGAACACGGCCCAGAGCACCGTGATGATGCCCATACAGATGAAGCTGAGCATCATGATCGCCAAGACGCCCTTGTGGCGGACCATGCCCCCGTAGAAGAGAGCTAGGCCCGGGGTCATGAACAGCACCAGCGCGGCGCTGATCAAGACCCACGCAGTATCCCCTGAAGACATCGAGCTCCTTGATGAACGAGAACGGTGATTGGAAGTCGCGGACCTGTCTCCAGCCCTGCGACCGGCTGAGGTTAGCCGGGGCCGACGCGGTGACCACCCGCCACCACGGCAACTCGACTCCGACCTCGCCCCCGGCCCCGGCCAGGACGTGGCCCACCGCCCGGGCCGCGCCGGGATACCCGGCCTCCAGGGCGATCTCGCCGTAGGTCATCACCTCGCCCCTGGGGATGGCGCCGATCACCGCGGTGACGGCGTCGATGAAGCCCGGGGGTGGCGCCATGCCCGCCGAACGGGGCTCAGGGCGTCCAGGAGGTCTGGCCGAACCGGTAGCCGACCGACCGGACCGTCTGGATCAGGTGGGCGTGCTCCTCGCCCAACTTGGCCCGGACCCGCCGGACGTGCACGTCGACGGTGCGGGCCCCGCCGTAGTACTCGTAGCCCCAGACCCGGCTGAGCAGCGTCTCGCGGGTGAACACCTTGCCGGGACGAGCCGACAGGAACCGCAGCAGCTCGTACTCCATGTAGGTGAGGTCGAGCACCTTCCCCGACACCGCCGCCTGGTAGGTCTCGAGGTTGAGGACCAACTCCCCGTGCTCGACCAGCTCGGGACGGAGCCCCCGCCCGGTCCGCCAGAACAGATGGGCCAACCGGGTAGTGAGCTCGTCGGGATTCACCGGCTCGAGGCAGATGTCGTCGAACAGGTCCTCCCGGAGCTCGAGCTCGGAGAGCTGGCTGGTGCGCACCACCACGATCACCGGCGCCAGCGGCACCTCCCGTTTGCGGAGCTGGCGACAGACCAGAAAGGCCCCAGCGGGATCTTCGCCACTGGCCACCACCGCGCCGGACCAGCCGTCCTCCGGCTCTTCGCTCTCGGCGGCCTCAGGGGTCGAGATGGCGCGCCAGGGATAGCCGGCCCGGTCGAGCACGGTGGTCACCTCGATGGGCGGGGGATCGGGAAAACACAACAGCGGCTCGATGTCGGTCGCTTCCTCTCTCTCGTCCAGGGGCCGTGGCGGCTGGCCGGCAGCTCTTCTGTTGGCCCTTATTACAGCAGGGGAAAGTAGCGGTCGAGTTCAAACTGGGTGACGTGGGCCTTGTACTGGGACCACTCTTCCCGCTTGTTCCGTAGGAACCATTCGAAGACATGGTCGCCCAAGGTGTCGGCTACCAGTTCGGACGACTCCATCAGCCTGAGTGCCTCGTTGAGGTTACCGGGGAGATGGGCGATGCCCTTGGCCCGCAACTCTTCGCCGGTCAGGTCGAACAGGTTGGCGTGGGCCTCGGCCGGGAGGTCGTAGCCCTTCTCGATCCCCTGGAGGCCGGCGGCCAGGATCACCGCGAAGGCAAGATACGGATTGCAGGCACTGTCCGGCGCCCGGTACTCGATCCGGGTGGACTCCGACTTGCCCGTCTTCACCACCGGGACCCGGACCAGCGCCGAGCGGTTGTTCCGGGCCCACGACATGTAGACAGGCGCTTCGTATCCTGACACCAGCCGCTTGTAGGAGTTGACCCACTGGTTGGTCACCGCGGAGATCTCGCCGGCGTGGCGGAGCAGCCCGGCGATGAACCCCTCGCCCACCACCGAGAGCCCGCTGGCCCGCTCCGGATCCACGAAGGCGTTGGTGTCCTCTTTGAACAGAGACAGGTGGGTGTGCATGCCCGAGCCCTGGACCCCCTCCAGCGGTTTGGGCATGAAGCTGGCATGGACCTGCTGTTGCCGGGCCAGCTCCTTGACCACCAGCCGCACGGTCATCACCGTGTCGGCCATGGTCAGAGCATCGGTGTAGCGGAGGTCGATCTCGTGCTGGCTCGGTGCGTCCTCGTGCTGGGCGTGCTCGACGGGAATCCCCATCTCCTCGAGGGTGAGAACCGTCCGCTGCCGGATGTCGCTGGTCCGGTCGGCCGCGGTCAGCTCGAAGTAGGAGCCGTGGTCGAGCCCTTGCGGGCGGCGGGACGGATCGGCGTCGGCGAAGTAGAAATATTCGATCTCCGGGGCCGCGTAGAAGGTGAAGCCGCTGTGGTGGGCCCGCTCCAGGGTCCGACGGAGGACGTGGCGCGGGCACCCCTGGAACGGGGAGCCGTCGAGGTTGACGATGTCGCAGAAGACCCGGGCCACCGGGGCCTCGAGTCCGCCGGACTGGTACTCGGGTCGGGCCACCGTGGAGCCGTGCCCGCGGCCGTGCCAGGGGAGCAGCTGGAAGGTGTTGACGTCCGGGCGGGCCAGGACGTCGCTCTCCTGGACCCGGCTGAAGCCGTCGATGGCCGAACCATCGAAGGTCATCCCCTCGTCGAGGGCGTTCTCCAGTTCGGCCGGGGTGATGGAGAAGGTCTTGGGCGTGCCGAGAACGTCGGTGAACCACAGCTGCACGAACCGGATGCCGCGCTCCTCCACGGTTTTGAGGACATACTCACGCTGGCTTCTCATCGGTTCGGGTAACCCTGGATCGTCAACTCCCGGCCGCGTCGCCGCAGACGGTATCCACCAGGATGGCGGTGACCTTGTAGGGGTCCATGTTGGCGTTCGGCCGACGGTCCTCGAGCCAACCCTTCTTGGCCTTGGCGACGCCCCAGGGGATGCGGATCGACGCCCCGCGGTCGGAGGTCCCGTAGGTGAACTTGGTGTAGTGGGCGGTCTCGTGGGCACCGGTCAGCCGGGTCTCGATGCCGATCCCGTAGACAGCGATGTGCTCGTCGACCCGCTTCCCGATGGCCTCGCAGCCGGCGATGATGGCGTCCCACCCACCCTCTGCGCGCATGGCCTTGGTGGAGAAGTTGGTGTGGGCGCCGGCCCCGTTCCAGTCGCCCAGGATCGGCTTCGGCTCCAGGGTGGCGTAGACGCCGAAGTCCTCGGCGATGCGGAAGAGTAGCCAGCGGGCGACCCAGAGATGGTCGGAGATGTCCAGGGGGGAGAGGACGCCGATCTGGAACTCCCACTGCCCCATCATCACCTCGGCGTTGGTGCCCTCGATGCTGATCCCGGCCTCGATGCAGGCGGCGGTGTGCTTCTCGACGATCTCCCGTCCGGGCATCTTGTCCCCGCCCACCCCGCAGTAGTAGGGGCCCTGGGGGGCTGGGTAACCGGTCACCGGCCAGCCCAACGGGCGGCTGTCCTTGATGAAGGTGTACTCCTGCTCGACGCCGAACATCGGCTCCTGGTCGGCGTACCTCTCGGCCACCTCCCGGAGGTACGCCCGGGTGTTGGTGGGGTGCGGGGTCATATCGGTGAGGAGCACTTCGCACATGACGAGGATGTCATTCGGGCCGCGCAGGGGATCGGGGCAGGTGAAGACCGGCTGGAGCACGCAGTCGGAATCGTGGCCGAGGGCCTGGTTGGTGCTCGAGCCGTCGAACCCCCAGATGCCGGGCTCCTCGCCGTCGGGGATGACCTTGGTCTTGCTCCGCAGCAGCGGGGACGGCTCGGTCCCATCGATCCAGATGTATTCGGCTTGGTAGGGCAACTCGCACTCCTCTGTCACTCGTGTTCCGGGTCCCGTGGGGAGGTCGGATCCTCGGCCAACAAGGACGTATCCTCACAGAGCGGGATTTCCCTGCCGTTTCCCGATTGTGAACGGAGGATGAACACCCATGCCACTGTGCCCGTCCCGGCCCGGAACTCCGACCCCGGGCGGGATGGTCGGCCCAGTCTATGGCACCGGCATCGGAGTCCGGAAGCGCCCGAGCCGGGCGGCCGGACCAGGCTCGGGCCGGGGAAGCGCCGGTAGTCTGCGTCCATGACCCGACTGCGGCTGGCCGCCTGCCAGATCAATACGGTGGTCGGGGACCTCGAAGGGAATGCCACCCGGATCCTGGCCGCCTTGGCCACGGCCGAGGCGGCCGACGCCGACGTGGCCCTGTTCCCGGAGCTGACGGTCACCGGCTACCCGCCCGAGGACCTGTTGAGTCGTCCCGCCTTCGTGGCCGAGAACCTGGCGGTGTTCGACCGGATTGCCGCATCGACCGGGTCGTGCGTGGCGGTGATCGGTTTTGTCGACACCGATCCGGGAGGGCACCTGGTCAACGCGGCCGGGGTGTGCGCCAACGGGGCGGTGCTGGGCCGTTATGGGAAGCGCCTGCTGCCCAATTACGGGGTGTTCGACGAGCAGCGCTGGTTCACGCCGGGGAAGGAGCCGCTGACCCTCCAAATGGTGGCCGGGGTCCCGGTGGGCGTGACCGTGTGCGAGGACATCTGGTTCCCCGGCGGTCCGGCGGTGGCCCAGGCTGAGGTCGGGGCACGCTTGATCGTCAACCTCAACGCCTCGCCCTATTCCCAGGGACGCTGGGCCGAACGGCTCTCGATGCTGGAGGAGCGGGTGGCCGAGACCGGGTGCGCCATCGCCTATGTCAACCAGATCGGCGGGCAGGATGAGCTGGTCTTCGACGGCGCCTCGGTGGTGATGTCGGCGGACGGCGAGCTGCTGGGGGCCGCGGCCCAGTTCCGTGAGGAGCTGCTGGTGGTCGACGTGGAGGTGGACGGCGACGGATCCCGCCCGCAGACGGTGAGATGCCTCACCCCGCCCCTCGAACCCGACGCCGAGGTCTACGAGGCCCTGGTCCTCGGGACCCGTGACTATGTGGCCAAGAACGGGTTCAGCGACGCGGTGATCGGCCTGTCCGGCGGCATCGACTCGTCATTGGTGGCGACCATCGCGGTGGACGCGTTAGGGGCGGACAATGTCCACGGGGTGACCATGCCGTCGCGCTATTCGAGCGGCGGCTCGGTGGATGATGCCGTCACCCTGGCCGCCCATCTCGGCATCGACATCGCCACCGCCCCCATCGAGGAAGCGCATCACACCCTGGCCGCGGTGCTGTCGCCGCTGCTCGGATCCGCGCCGGAAGGTGTGACCGACGAGAACCTGCAGTCCCGCATCCGGGGGGTGTTGTTGATGGCGCTGTCCAACGCCAACGACTGGATCGTGCTGACCACCGGCAACAAGAGCGAGATGGCCACCGGGTACTCAACCCTGTACGGCGACTCGGCCGGCGGCTTCGCCGTCATCAAAGATGTGGAGAAGACGCTCGTCTACCGGCTCTGCCGGTACCGCAACCAGCGGGCCGGCTTCGACCTCATCCCCGAGCCGGTCCTGACCAAGGCCCCGTCGGCCGAACTCCGACCCGGCCAGCGCGATGACGAGTCACTGCCGCCCTACGAGGTCCTGGACCCGATCCTGGCCGGCTACGTGGAGGGCGATCGCTCGCCCGAAGAGTTGGTCGCCGCCGGCTTCGACCGCCAGGCGGTGGAACAGGTGGTGCGCCTGGTGGACCGGGCCGAGTACAAACGCCGCCAGATGCCCCCCGGGGTCCGGATCTCGCGCAAGGCGTTCGGCAAGGATCGACGGATGCCGATCACCAATCAGTACCGGTCGGGGGCCACCCGTGTCTGAGGTGGACGGCGTCGACGGCCATCGGCCGCCGCTGCCCCTCGGCGCCGCCGCCGACCTGATCGGGGGGTACCGGTGGATCGAGCACGCGCTCTATGAAGTGCTCGGGTCCTGGGTCACCGACATCCCGTTGCCCGGGGTGGCCATCCACCTCGACGCCCAGAGCACCCGGCACGCCTGGCACGCCTCGCTGTGGGCCGACCGGCTGCCGGTGCTGCACGGGGTCGATCCCGACAGCCTGACCAAGCCTCCCCATCCGGCCGGCGCGGTGCTCACCACCCTGGCCGGCAGCGCACCGATCCCCGGAACGCCGGTCACCGCCGGATGGGCCTGGGACAGCGCGGATGACGACGGCGTGCCCCCGGATCCCCCCGGGGCCCTCCCCCGCCTGGCTGGTCTCTACCGGGTGGTGCTCCCCCGGCTGGTGGTCAGCTACGAACACCACCTCCACGCGGCCTCGGCGGTGACCGATGCCCCGTTGATGAGGGCATTGCGCCTGATCCTGGCCGACGAGATCGAGGACTGGCACGCCGGGGAGCGACTGGTCCAGCGCCTGGTGACCCGTCCCCACGACGTGGAGGCGGTCTACGGGTTCCAGCAGCGCCTCGAGTTGGCGGCGGTGGGATCGTCGCTCGCCTCCGGGTTGGTGAGGTTTCCGGCCGGCATCGGGTCGGGCTGATATCGGGGGGTTCCCGACCCGGGTGGCCAGCGCCGGGAGGGTCCGGGACCAGGTATGACCTGGTGTCCCGATGGGTCTCCACGGCGCCATATGCAGGGCCTGCCGTTCGGGGGGGTTGACGCGTCCGGTAAACTTCGAGAGCAGCGATAGTTGCGCCCACGAGCGTCAGACCTAATCGAGCGAAGCACCGAGGGGTGTGGATGGGGCGGATGCGCTCCGATTGGATCGGCGGCCCCCACCATGTGGGGAGAACGAAGGACCCGGTGAAGTTGGCAAAGGAGCGCCTCGAGAGAGACGACGAAGACCTGGTACGACTGTATCTGACCGATATCGGTCAGTACCCGTTGTTGACCAAGGACGACGAGGTCCGTTTGGCCCAGGCGATCGAGGCGGGCCGGGAATCGGACGCCACGCTGGCATCGGCCCCCAAGGGCCTCACCCCGGCCAAGCGTCGCGAGCTTCGGCGCACCACCCTGCAGGGCGAGCAGGCCCAGCAGACCTTCGTTCAGTCCAACCTCCGGCTGGTGGTCTCCATCGCCAAGAAGTATCAGGCCTCGGGTCTTCCCCTGCTCGATCTCATCCAGGAGGGCAACCTCGGCCTGATGCACGCGGTCGAAAAGTTCGACTGGCGCAAGGGCTTCAAGTTCTCGACCTACGCCACCTGGTGGATCCGCCAGGCCATCACCCGGGGCATCGCCAACACCGGTCGGACGATACGTCTTCCCGTCCACGCCGGCGACACCCTGGCCCGGGTGCAGAAGGCCCAAGCCCGCCTCGAGCTCAAGTACGGTCGCCCGGCCACCCTGGCCGAACTGGGCGCCGAAGTCGAAATGCCCGAGGACAAGCTGGTCGAGGCCCTCCGGTTCCGAGCCGAGCCGCTGTCCCTCTCCGAGCCGCTCCGCGAGGATGGTGACGCCGAGCTGGGCGATGTGGTCGAGGACCGGTCAGCCGAGTCGCCCTTCGAGGTGGCCGCGGTCTCGTTGCTTCCCGATGAGATCGGCCGGTTGTTGTCCCCCCTCGATGAGCGCGAGCGGGAGATCCTCCGGCTCCGATTCGGTCTCGACCGGGGTGAGCCCCGCACCCTCGAGGAAGTCGGGGAGCACTTCAACCTGACCCGTGAGCGGATCCGGCAGATCGAGGCCCGGGCCATGTCGAAGCTGCGGCATCCCTCCTCGGATACCGGTGCCCGCGATCTCCTGACCGTCTGACCCCTGACGGCACCGCCGGGCGGGTTCGAGCATCGTCAACCCGGTTGTTCCCGCATCGACAAGACAGCGGCGCACCTGACCGGGTACGCTCCTCGCTTATGAAGAAGCTGCTCATTCTCGCCGTCATCGTCGCCCTGGGTGTTGTCGCCGCCAAGCGGCTCCGTCCTTCCTGAGCCACCTGGACGAGCCTCGGCTCGCCCATCAGGTTCGGACATCGACCGCCGCCGGGTGCGCCCGGAGCGGGAGGGCTAGGAAATGCGTGGCCGGCGGGCGATCCGCCAGGCCACCAACGCCCCGGCGGTCGCGGCGGCGGTGGCCCCGGCCACCATGGCCGTGGCCGGAAGACTGGGGACGCTGACTCGGTCGCGCAGGCGCACCGGCTTGGTGAACTGCATGATCTCCCAGTCCCGTTCGTGGGCGGCTTTGGCCAGCACCCGGTCGGGATTCACCGCCACCGGATGGCCGACCGCCTCCAGCATGGGAAGGTCGGTGTAGGAGTCCGAGTAGGCCCACGACCCGGCCAGGTCGATGCCTTCGGTGGCCGCCAGTTCGACCATCGCCTCCGCCTTGAACGGGCCGTAGGCGTAGAACTCCACCTCCCCGGCGTACCGGCCCTCCTCGTCGACCACCGCCCGGGTGGCGATGCAACCGTCGACCCCCAGGTGCTCGGCAAGCGGCTGGACGATCTCCTCGGGTGACGCCGACACCAGGTAGACCTTGTGGCCGGCGGCCCGGTGGGCCTCGATGAGATCCAGCGCCTCGGCGTAGATGATCGGCTCCACCGTCTCCTCGAGCGCTTCCCGGACGATGTCGCGGATCAACTGCTGGTCCCACCCCCGGGTGAGGGTCAGCATCGACTCGCGGACCCGGGCCAGCTTCTGCTCGCTGGCCCCGAGGTGCAGGTAGACGATCTGGGAGACCACCGCCCGGGCGATCAGGCGCCGGTTGATCAAACCCCCCCGGTAGAAGGGCCGGCCGAACGCGGCGATGGACGCCTTGGCGATGACCGTCTTGTCGAGGTCGAAGAAGGCGGCCAGCAATCTGTCAGTGCCCCACGAGCAGTTTGCGGACGTCGTCCTCGGCGTCGGCCGTCACCAACACCAGCACCTCGTCGCCCGCGGCCAGGCGGGTGTCCCCCCGGGGCACGATCAGCCGGTCGTCGCGCACCACTGCCACCACGGTGGCCTCCCGGGGGACCCCGAGGTCGACCAGGGTGGATCCGCCGGCCGGGGAGTCGTCGGCCAGGGTCACTTCCACCAGATGGGCGTTCCCCCCCTCGAAGCGGAGCAGGCGGACCAGGGAGCCGACCGAGACGGCTTCCTCCACCAGGGCGGTGAGGAGCTGCGGTGTCGATACCGACACATCGACGCCCCACCCTTCGTTGAACAGCCATTGATTCTTGGGGTGGTTGACCCGGGCCACCACCCGGGGCACCGCGAACTCCTGCTTGGCCAACAGCGAGACCACCAGGTTGTCCTCATCATCCCCGGTGGCCGCCACCACCACGTCGACGGTGGCCAAGCCGGCGGCGTCGAGGGATGACACCTCGCAGGCGTCGGCCACCACCCAGGTGACGTCGAGGCTGTCCCGGGTCCGGGCGACCAGGTCGTGGTCCTTGTCGATGAGGAGCACCTCGTGTCCCCCGTCGTGGAGGTCGGAGGCAATGGCGGTCCCTACGCTTCCGGCTCCGGCGATGGCCACCTTCATCGCGCCCCATCCTCGTCCGCCGGATCGGTCCTCGGCGCCGGCTCCGGGGTGGCGAACCGTTCCTCGAACGAGGCCTTGCCGACGTCGGAGACGACGAAGTGGAGCACGTCCCCATCTTGACCGACCAGACCGTCGATATCGAGGCGGGCCACCCCGGCGCGGGTGACCGAAATCAGGGCGACCTCCCCGGGAACATTGAGGTCGGCCAGGTGCTTGCCGGCGAACTTCTCATGGAGCTCGCGCTCGACGAGGGTCAGAGTCCCGGTCGGATCGGTCCACTCGACCTCACCCTCGCCGGGGACCAGTCGCCGGCGCACCTGGTCGATGGTCCACGACACGGTGGCCACGGTGGGGATGCCGAGGCGGAGGTAGATCTGGGCCCGGCGGGGGTCGTAGATGCGGGCGACCACGTTGGGGATCTCGTAGGTCTCGCGGGCGATGCGGGCGGTGAGGATGTTGGAGTTGTCACCGCTGGTCACCGCGGCCAGCGACTCCGCTTTCGCGGCTCCGGCCTTGTCGAGGGTGTCCCGATCGAACCCGGAGCCGACCAGCAGGGTGCCCGGCCAATCCGGCGGCAGCCGGCGGAACGCCTTGGCATTCCGATCGATGACCGCCACCGTGTGGCCCTGATCGATCAGGCCGACAGCCAACCCCGAACCGACCCGCCCACATCCCACGACGATTATGTGCACGCGGACCATGCAACACGCCCGAGGGGGAGATGACAACTCCATTGAGCGGCCCCGGCAGGCGACCGGGGGGAACCGGCGTCCCGTGGACCCGCCAAGTCCGTGTTTTACTGAGTGGGTGGACGCTCCTGGGACCGGTGGAGGGGGAGCCGACGCGCCGCCCGAGGCGACGGTGCCTCCCGCCAGCCCGCGGGGCAGGGTCCGGGGCCGGGACACCCGGCCGGCCGCCACCCCCGTGATCAGCGTCGACATCCCCGAGACACTTCGTTATCGGCTCAAGAACAAGCTGCTCGGGCCTCCGATCGCCTCAGAGCGCCAGACGAGCGAGCGACTGGGCAAGCCGACCGCGTTGGCGGTGCTGTCATCCGACGTCATCTCCTCATCGGCGTATGCCACCGAGCAGATGCTGCTGCCGCTGGTCCTGGCCGTGGGAGTCGCGGCGTACTCACTGGTCATCCCGGTGAGCCTGGCGGTCATCTTCGTGCTGCTGTTCGTGACCCTCTCCTACCTCGAGGTGGTGAAGGTCTATACCAAGGCGGGCGGCGCCTACGTGGTGGCCCGGGAGAACTTCGGACTCACCGTGGCCCAGGTGGCGGCCATGGCGCTTCTCATCGACTACACCCTGACGGTGGCCGTGTCGGTGGCTGCCGGGGTGGCCGCCGTCACCTCGGTCTTCCCGGGGCTGACCCCGGAGACCACCTGGATTGCGGTGGTGCTGGTCGTCCTCATCGCCTTTGCCAACCTGCGGGGTGTACGCGAGGCGGGCCGGGTCTTCGCCATCCCCACGTATTTCTTCATCGCCAACATGGTGATCCTGATCGTGGTCGGGGCCTACCGGGAGATTTCCGGCTCGCTCCACGCCGCATCCGTCTACGGCCACCCCGGGGCGGAAACCATCGGGAAATCCGGGAGCGGCCTGCTGCTCGGGGCGAGCGTGTTCGTCATCCTCAAAGCGTTCGCCTCCGGCGGTTCCGCCCTCACCGGGACCGAGGCGATCTCCAACGGGGTGAGCATCTTCCGCCGACCTGAGTCCCGCAACGCCCGGATCACCATGGTGTTGATGGCGGTCACCTTGGGCTCGCTGGTGCTCGGGGTGACGGTGCTGGCCGCCCTCACCCACCCGGTGCCGTATGTATCGGGCACCCCGACGGTCGTTTCCCAGATAGCCAAATTCGTCTACGGGACCACCTGGCTGGGCCACCTCTTCTATGCACTGCTCCAGATCGGGACCACCTTGATCCTGGTCCTGGCGGCCAATACCAGCTTCACCGGGTTCCCGTTCCTGGCCAGTTTCGCGGCCGAGGACTCCTACCTCCCGCGTCAGCTGACCAAGCGCGGCCACCGGCTGGTCTTCTCCACCGGGATCATCGTGCTGACCGTTGTTTCGGTGATCCTGTTGGTCGTCACCCAGGCCCGGGTGGACAAGCTCATCCCGCTGTATGCCATCGGCGTCTTCACCGGTTTCACCATGGCCGGCGCCGGCATGGCCAAGTACCACCACACCCACCGCGAGGACCATTGGCAACGGCGACTGGCCATCAACGGGACCGCCTCCGTGCTGTCGTTCGTGGTCCTGGTCATCATCGCGGTGGCCAAGTTCAACGAGGGAGCCTGGGTCATCCTGGTCATCCTCCCGCTCGGGGTGTTCGGGCTCCTCCGGCTCCATCACCAGTACGTCGACGAAGAGACCCAGCTCGAGGAGGGCGCCACGGAGGCGGCCGAGGCCCCGGTGCTCAACCGGCACGCAGTGATCGTGCTGGTCGACCGGTTGGACATGGCCACCGCCCGGGCGCTCCAGTACGCCCGTACGTTGCACCCCGACGAGCTCCGGGCCGTGCACTTCGACCTGGACAGCCGGGTCTCACAGGCACTGGAGTCGGAATGGGGCCGGCTGGGGCTGACCCGGCTCCCGCTCGACGTCATGGAGTGCGAAGATCGGCGCCTCACTCGCGCCGTCCTCGAGCTGGCGGCGGAGACGGTCGCGGACAACGGCACCGAGTTGACCATGCTCCTACCTCGGCGGGGTTTCGAACTCGGATGGCAGCGTATCCTTCACGATCAAACCGCGGACCGGATCGCCGCCTCGGTCACCCAGCTCGATCACGTCTACGTCAGCGTGGTGCCGTACCAGTTGAAGGGTGGGTGGTTGTCCCGGCGACGGGAATGGGGACGGGTGTCGGTCGAAAGCGCGGGGCCGGAGACCCGACGGTCGACCCGGGCAACCGCCCGAGCTGCAGAACGGGTGGCCGAGCGGGAGGCGGCCAGGCCCGCCTTCGACCGGGCCGCCTTTGGCGAGCGCGGCCGGGGGACCATCCCGATCGGGGAGGCGCAATGGCGGACCCGGGTCCGGGTGGTCGGAAAGATCAGATCAGTGCGGGTGCAGCCCCGGGCCGGCACCGCCAACCTCGAATGCGTGCTGGCCGACGACACCGGCAAGCTGCTGGTGGTCTTCCAAGGCCGGCGGCGGATTCCCGGGGTGCAACCGGGGGCCAGGGTGGTGGTGGAGGGAATGGTGGGGGATTGGGGTCACCACCAGGCAATTCTCAATCCCGACTACGAACTCATCGCCGGCCCCGACGCCGGTGATGACTCGACCTGATCCGACGAGTCTTGCCTTGGAGCCCCTTTTGTCGGTAGCTTCTGCCCGCATTGCCGGTGCGGCACGCCCTTTGGGTGTCCTCCGGTGCCGGGCCCTGACCGCGGCCTCGTCAAGGGGAGGAAACCCAACCTTGAGCGAACTGTCGCGGCGCTAGGCCTCTGATCGAACTCATTGACACCTCGTGTTGCAATCGAAGGGAGCACTACCGATGACCCACCTCCTGGCTGAAGGGGGTTACCAGAGTTTTCTTCTCTCCAATCCCGAGAAGAACTGGTTGTATATCGCCATGGCCGCTGCCGTGGTGGCCATCATCGTGGCGGTGTCGTTGGTGAGGGGCGTGCTGGCCGCTGATCAGGGGACCGCGTCGATGAAAGACATCGCCCTCGCCGTCCAGGAGGGCGCCGAGGCCTTCCTCTCCCGTCAGTTCAAGACCATTCTGGTCATCGTGGTGCCACTGGCCGTGCTGATCTTCTTCACCGCCACCAAGGTGACCCACCTGAATGCCGCCACTGGCCAGACGGTGGTCGACCTGTCGTTCTTCCAGGCCGGGATCTACCGGGTCGTCTGCTTTCTGGCCGGGGCGCTGTGCTCGGGGCTCACCGGCTTCATCGGCATGAGCCTGGCCGTGCGCGGCAACGTCCGGACCGCCGCCGCCGCCCGCGAGGGGAAGATGGCGCCCGCCCTCCGGGTGGCCTTCCGTACCGGGGCCATCACCGGGTTGTTCTGCGTGGGACTCGGCCTGCTCGGCGCCACCGTGATCGTGCTCGTCTTCCAGAACACCGCCACGTCGGTCCTCATCGGGTTCGGCTTCGGGGCATCGCTCCTGGCCCTGTTCATGCGGGTGGGTGGCGGTATCTTCACCAAGGCCGCCGACGTGGGCGCCGACCTGGTGGGCAAGGTCGAGGCCGGCATCCCCGAGGACGACCCTCGCAACGCCGCCACCATCGCCGACAACGTCGGTGACAACGTGGGCGACTGCGCGGGGATGGCCGCCGACCTCTTCGAGTCCTACGTCATCACCATCATCGCCGCCATCATCCTCGGGGTCGCCGCCTTCGTGTCCATCGGCAAAGGCAATGTCTCGGCCCGCACCGTTGTCTTCCCCTTGGTCATCCCGGCCATCGGGATCATCGCCACCGTCATCGGCATCTTCTCGGTACGGGCCCGGCCCAAGGACAAGAGCGCCATGGTCCCCATCAATCGTGGGGTCTGGATCGCCGCCATCTTGACCATCGGCGGCACTGCGGCGGTGGCCGGTGGCTACCTGCACTACTGGAAGGCGTTCTTCGCGGTGCTGACCGGGGTCGTCTTGATGCTGGTGGCCAGCGCCATCACCGAGCAGTTCACCTCCACCGAACGGAGTCCGGTCCGGGAGATCGCCGAAGCCGCGCGGACCGGGCCGGCCACCACCACCCTGGCCGGTATCGCCATCGGCCTCGAGTCGTCGGTGTGGGCGATCATCGCCATCGCGGTGGCCATCGCGGTGTCAGTGGGCCTGGGCGGCGGGAACATCGAGTTGACCCTGTACCTGGTCTCGCTGACCGGGATCGGCCTGCTGTCGACGGCCGGGATGATCGTCTCCGAGGACAGCTTCGGTCCGGTGTCCGACAACGCCGCCGGGATCGCCGAGATGTCGGGCGAATTCACCGGGGAGGCCGAGCGGGTGATGGTCAGCCTCGACGCGGTGGGCAACACCACCAAGGCGGTGACCAAGGGCGTCGCCATCGGCTCGGCCGTCATCGCCTCGGTCTCGCTGTTCGCCTCCTTCATCGAAACCGTCGGATCCCAGCTGGGGCTGCACCCCCCGGCCATCGGGAGCCCCGGCTACGACGTCAACTGGCTGTTCAATCAGGCCCAGACCCAGATCAACGTGTCCCATCCCACCGTCTTCATCGGGCTGCTCATCGGCGGGTCGATCGCCTTCCTGTTCTCGTCGCTGGCCATCCGGGCCGTCGGCCGGACGGCCGGCACGGTGGTCCAGGAGGTGCGTCGCCAGTTCCGCGAGCACCCGGGCATCATGGACTACACCGAAAAGCCGCAGTACGGGCGGGTGATCTCTATCTGCACCTCGGCCTCCCAGCGGGAGTTGGCCACCCCGGCGCTGCTGGCCGTGCTGACCCCGGTGATCATCGGGTTCGGTATCAACTACTTCGCCCTGGGGGCGTTCCTGGCCGGGACCATCCTCTCGGGCCAGCTGATGGCCAACTTCCTCTCCAACTCCGGTGGAGCGTGGGACAACGCCAAGAAGTACATCGAGGACGGCCATGAGGGCGGAAAGGGCTCCGAGGCCCACAAGGCGGCGGTGATCGGCGACACCATTGGCGACCCGTTCAAGGACACCGCCGGGCCGGCCCTCAATCCGATGATCAAGGTGATGAACCTGGTGTCCCTGCTCATCCTGCCCGGGGTGATCACTCTCCATTCCCATACCGGTGCCCGATTGGCCATCGCCGGCGCCGCCCTGGTGGTGTTGCTGGCCTCGATCGCCTTCTCCAAGCGCAAGACGGAGGCCATGGACACCGAATTGCCGGTCAGCGAGGCGGTGGCCCTGGACAAGACGGCCGCGGCCACGGCGGGGTCCACCCACGACTGAGCCGGGCCGCCGCGACGGGCACCCAACGGTTGACCGCGGGGGGTGGGGTTGACAGCGGGCGACGCCAACGTTCACCCTGTGGCCACAGCTATGACACCCACCGATCTGACCGAGACGAGCCGAGACACCGCGGGGGCCACAGGCTCCTCCCCGGGGTCGAATGCTGCCCGGAGGGGGGCAAAACCCCTGGTCATCGTGGAGTCACCGGCCAAGGCCAAGACGATCGCCGGGCTGCTCGGCCCTGACTACGTGGTGGAGTCGTCCATCGGGCACATCCGGGACCTGCCCCGGGGGGCCGACGAGATCCCGGCCTCGGTCAAGGGCGAATCCTGGGCCCGGTTGGGCGTGGATGTCGACAACGGTTTCAAGCCCCTCTACGTGGTGTCCTCGGACAAGAAGGCCCAAGTGGCCAAGCTGAGGCAGCTGGTCAAGCAGGCCAGCGAGGTCTACCTGGCCTCCGATGAGGACCGGGAAGGGGAGTCGATCGCCTGGCACCTCCTCGAGGTGCTGGCCCCCCAAGTGCCGGTGAAACGGATGGTCTTTCACGAGATCACCCGCCCGGCCATCGAACGGGCGGTCAACGAATGGCGGGAGCTCGATCGCCGGCTGGTCGATGCCCAAGAAGCCCGGCGCATTCTCGATCGGCTCTACGGCTACGAGGTGTCGCCGGTCCTGTGGAAGAAGATCATGCCCCGGTTGTCGGCCGGCCGGGTCCAGAGCGTGGCCACCCGCATGGTGGTGGAGCGTGAGCGGGCTCGGATGAAGTTCAGCTCCGCCGACTGGTGGGGCCTCGACGGGACCTTCACCACCGCGGCCGCGCCGGCCGACGGGACGCCCAACTCGTTCACCGCCTCGCTGGTTGCCGTGGACGGGGTGACGCTGGCCTCCGGTCGTGACTTCGATGACACCGGAGCCCTGTCCTCGCCGGGATCCGTGGTGGTGTTGAGGGAAGTCGAGGCCCGAGGCTTGGCCGCCGGCCTGGAGGGTGCGCCCTTCACGGTGAAGTCGATGACCCACAAGCCGTTCCGGCGTTCACCGGCGGCGCCGTTCATGACCTCGACCCTGCAACAAGAGGCGGGTCGCAAGCTCCGGTTCAGCTCAAAACGCGCCATGCAGATCGCCCAGCGGCTCTACGAGCAGGGGTGGATCACCTACATGCGGACCGACTCGACCACCCTGTCGGGCGAGGCGTTGGCTGCTGCCCGGGCCCAGGCCGTATCCCTCTACGGAGCCGAGTACGTGCCGGCCAAGCCGCGGGTCTATGAGCGGAAGGTGAAGAACGCCCAGGAGGCCCACGAAGCCATTCGTCCTGCCGGGGAGTCGTTCCGAACCCCCGACGAGGCCTCGCGGTCGTTGTCCGGTGACGAATTCCGGCTCTACGACATGATCTGGAAGCGGACGGTCGCTTCCCAGATGGCCGACGCCAACGGGACCAGTGCCCAGGTACGGCTGGTGGGCACCGCGACCGATCCGGGAGGCGACGGTCGGGAGGCCGAGTTCTCCGCCAGCGGCAAGGTCATCCAGTTCCCGGGGTTCCTCCGGGCCTACGTCGAGGGCGAAGACGATCCAGACGCCGAGCTGGCCGATCGTGAGGTCCACCTCCCCCCGATGGTCGAGGGTGACCCCCTGTCGGTGGCCGGCCTGGAAGCCGGCTCCCACGCCACCCAACCCCCGGCCCGATTCACCGAGGCCTCCTTGGTGAAGGCCATGGAGGAGTTGGGGGTCGGTCGACCGTCCACCTACGCCAGCGTGATCTCCACCATCCTCGACCGCGGCTACGTATGGAAGAAGGGGACCGCGCTGGTCCCGTCGTTCACCGCCTTCGCGGTGGTGGGACTGCTGGAGCGCTATTTCGGTGATCTGGTCGACTACGGCTTCACCGCCTCGATGGAGGACGACCTCGACGCCATTGCCTCTGGCGACGAAGAGTCACTGCCCTGGTTGACCCGCTTCTACTTCGGCTCCGGCGACGGTGCCGGCAGCTCCGGCAACGGGAGGCCGGCGGCGTCACCCAATGGCTCGGAGGTCCGTCGGCTCGGCCTCAAACAAGAGGTGGACACCTACCTGGGCGAGATCGACGCCCGGGAGATCAATTCGATCCCCATCGGGACGGGAACCGACGGGGTGGAGATCGTGGCCCGGGTGGGACGCTACGGGCCGTACCTCCAGCACGGCGAGGACCGGGTCTCGATCCCGGATGACATGGCCCCCGACGAGCTGACCCCGGCCCGGGCCGAGGAGCTTCTCGAAGCCCCGTCATCCGATCGGGTGCTCGGCGAGGATCCGGAGACGGGCCTGCCGGTGCAGGTCAAGGCCGGCCGGTTCGGCCCCTATGTGCAGCTGGGCGAGGTGGTGGATGGGGGGCCGAAGCCCCGCACCGCATCCCTGTTCGCTTCGATGGTGCCGGCCACCATCACGTTCGAAGAGGCACTGGAACTGTTGCGCATCCCCCGGGTGGTGGGGACGGATCCGGCAAGCGGTGAGGAGATCGTCGCCCACAACGGCAAGTTCGGTCCCTATCTGAAGAAGGGCACCGAGACCCGGAGCTTGTTGACCGAGGATCAGATCCTGTCGGTGACGGTTGACGAGGCGGTGGCCCTGTTCGCCCAGCCCAAGACCCGGCGGGGCCGGAACGCCACCGGGCCCCTCCGCGAGATGGGAGCCGACACCGACACCGGACTGCCGATGGTGGTCAAGGATGGCCGCTTCGGTCCCTATGTGACCGACGGGACGACCAATGCGTCGCTCCGTCAGGGGGACGACGTCGACACCTTGACGGTCGAGCGGGCCTCCGAGCTGTTGTCCGAACGCCGGGCCGCCGGCCCGTCGACCCGCAAGAAGGCCACCGCCAAGAAGAAGGCGCCGGCGAAGAAGGCCACCGCCAAGAAGGCTCCGGCCAAGAAGAAGGCTCCGGCGAAGAGGGCTCCGGCCAAGAAGGCTCCGGCCACCAAGGCGGCGGCCGAACCGAAGCCGGTCGCCGGGTCCGAGTGACCGATGGGTCGCGTGGTCGACTGATCGCCTTCGAGGGGATCGACGGCTGTGGCAAATCCACCCAGGCTCGGGTGTTGGCCTCCCGGCTGGGGGCGTTGCTCACCTTCGAGCCGGGGGCCACACCGCTCGGTAATCAGCTCCGGGGCCTGCTCCTCGACGCCGGACTGCCGCCGTTGACCGACCGGGCCGAAGCCCTCCTGATGGCAGCCGACCGGGCCCAGCATGTCGCCGAGGTGGTGGTGCCGGCTCTCGACGGTGGGAACTGGGTGGTCACCGATCGATTCTCGGGATCGACCCTCGCCTACCAGGGTTACGGGCGCGGACTGGATCTCGGTGAGCTGGCCCGGCTGGTCGACTGGGCGACGGCAGGGCTGCATCCCGACCTCACGGTGTTGATCGAGGTTCCCACCGATATGGCCGGGACCCGGCTCCCCGGCGGACGCCACGACCGCTTCGAGGCGTTGGGGGCCGACTTCCACCAGCGGGTGGCCGACGGCTTCCACCGTCTGGCCGCCGACGACCCCGAGTCCTGGACGGTGGTGGACGGCACCGGCTCGGTCGATGATGTGTCCGAATCGGTGTGGTCGGTTGTGCGAGAGCGGTTGGGAGTGCCGACCGGTGACTGACCTGGAGGCCACCGAGGTACCGGTGGCGGCCCTGTTCGGCGGCGTGGTGGGCCAACCCGCCGCCGTGGCCCAGTTGCGGGCTTCGGCGCGGCAGCCGGTGCATGCCTATCTCCTGTACGGTCCACCCGGGTCGGGGAAGCGGGAGGCGGTCCGCGGTTTTGCCGCTGCGCTGTTGTGCCCGGAAGGTGGGTGCGGGACGTGCTCCACCTGCCGGAGGGCGCTGGCCGGGACCCATCCCGATCTGGTGGTGGTGGAGCGGTCCGGAGCATCGCTCAGCGTGGATGATGCCCGGAGCGTCGGGTCGCGGGCCCAGCGCCGACCGATGGAGGCGTCACGACAGGTGCTGGTGGTGACCGATATCCACCTGGCTGTCCTGTCGGCCCCCGCCCTGCTCAAGGCGGTCGAGGAGCCTCCCGACTCCACCGTGTTCGTGCTGGTGGCCGACGACGTCCCCCCGACCCTGGCGACCATCGCCAGCCGGTGCGTGAAGGTGGCGTTTGATCCGGTTCCCGTCGAGGCGGTGAGCGCCTGGTTGGTCGGACACGGCGTGAGCCAGGAGGTCGCCCGATCGGTGGCCGTGGTGTCAGGCGGCCGGCTGGATCGGGCCAAACTGCTGGCCACCGATCCGGGGTTCGCCGCCCGGGTGGAGCGATGGCGGTCGGTCCCCGCCCGGCTGGACGGCACCGGGGCCGCCGCCTGTGTGGTGGCCGCTGAACTGCTGAAGTCAGCCGATGAGGTGCTGGGCCCGTTGCGGGAGCAACACGCCGCCGACATGGCGGCGCGGTTGGAACGGGCGGAGGCGGCCGGGGCCAGGGGAATTCCCGGCCGCAAAGAAGTTGAGGATCAACACAAACGCGAGGAACGCCGGTGGCGAACCGACGAACTGAGGACTGGGCTGGCCACCCTGGCGGCTGTCTATCGCGACAGGTTGGTGACCGCCACCGAGGTCCTCCAGGATGCGAGCTCGGCCGGGGCCAAGGCCGACAGCCGCACCTTGGTGGGAGCCGTGGACGCGATCGAGCGGGCCGGTGAGGCGCTCATCCGCAACCCGAACGAGGCGTTGTTGATGGAAGCGCTGATGTCACGGCTGTCGGGATTGGCCAACTGAGAGCCCGCCCCGCTTGCGCCGGTCAGGGCGGCGGCTGGAGCACGAATCCTGCGGCTTCGGCTTCGGATAGCGTGGCACGTCGCGCCTGGGTAGCTCAGTCGGTAGAGCAACGCACTCGTAATGCGTAGGTCAGGAGTTCGATTCTCCTCCCAGGCTCCTCCCAGGCTCCACTTCGTTGTATTGAATCGGGGCCACCCGATCCTCAGTCGACGACGATGTCGCCGGGCAGTCGGCGCTCCACCAGGCGCGAATACCGGTTCTCGAGTTGGGCCGCGTAGCTCGGCTTGGTCGGTATGAGGAACTCACCGGATCGCACCGCGTCGAGCACGGGGCCGGCCACGGCGTCGGGCGGCATCCCCGCCTCGGTCGTCTGGGCCAAGAAGCCGAGCACCATGGGACCGGTCTCGGTGTGGTCGATGCCGAACCGACCCGGCCTGACCCGGGCGCTCCGGGCGATACCGGTGTCGATCGCGCTGGGGACCAGGACCGAGGCGCCGATCCTCGATCCGACCGAGGCCAAGTCGTGGGCCAGACATTCGGTGAGCGAGAAGACAGCGGCCTTCGACACGATGTACGGGGCGGTCAACGGCCCGGAGACGAGGGCGGCGACCGACGCGGTATTGACCACGTGTCCGTCGGTCCCCTGCGCGATCATCCGGGGGAGGAAGCTGGAGAGCCCATGGACAACCCCCATGAGGTTGACGCCCAGCGACCAGCTCCAATCGTCCGAGGACGCCTCCCAGGCCCGGCCGCTCTGGAATACCCCGGCGTTGTTGCACAGCAGGTCGACCTGGCCGAACATGTCGAAGGCCTGGTCGGCCAGCGCCTGCACCGAGACTGCGTCGGAAACGTCGACGTGAGCCGGGTGGCCGCCGATGGACTCCGCAGTGGTCCGGGCCGAGTCGGCGTCGATGTCTGCGGCCATGACGGTCATCCCTTCGGCCCCCATCCGGCGGCACAGCGCGGCACCGATCCCGCTCCCGGCCCCGGTGACCACGGCCACCCTCCCCGTCAGCTCTTGCAGCATGCTCTACCTCCTGGTGGTGTGCCCGTCGTACTCGGTGGCTCCAGTCCAGCCTGATCGGACGGCTGCTCGCCGCCACCCTGGCCGTGCCCACCCTGGCTGGTGGCCGCCGACGGAGGCATCTTCAGCTTCGGCGATGGCATCTTTTACGGATCGACCGGGGCCGTCACCCTGGCCCAGCCCATCGTGGGCATGGCCACCGGGTAACCAGCATCGCTCGGGGCGCTGCCCTCGACATGCTCGGCATAGGCCGCCAACTTCTCCCGGGCCGTCTCCCACTGGGCGGGGAGATGGGCGGTGGGCCACCCCCCGCTCGGGCGGGAGGCCGGCACTCAGCCGCGGTCATCCGGAGTTCGACTCGAGCCCGGTATGCCGGATCGGGCCCCGGATGGAGAATCGAGCGGCTGCCCTACGCTCTGCCAGGTGACCAGAGCCGAGGCGGTGAGCCCACCCACGGGCCGGCCAGAAGCGCCAACCCGCGCGCACTTGTGGATCCTGGTCATCATTGCCGGCGCCCAGCTGATGGTGGTGCTCGACTCGACCATCATGATCATCGCCCTCCCCTCGGCCCAGCGCTCGTTGGGGTTCTCCAATGTTGACCGGCAGTGGGTGGTGACGGCCTACACGTTGGGGTTCGGTGGGCTGCTCCTGTTGGGAGGTCGGATCAGTGACATGATCGGGCCCAAGCGGACGCTGATGATCGGTGTGGTGGGCTTCGCGGCGGCATCGGCCCTGGGTGGAGCGGCGCAATCCACTGCGATGCTTCTCGGGGCCCGGGCGTTGCAAGGTGCGTTCGGAGCCCTCCTGGCCCCGTCGGTACTCTCGCTCCTCACCACCACCTTCACCGACCCTCGCGAGCGCGGTCGGGCTTTCGGGATCTATGCGTCGATCGCCATCGCCGGGGCGGCGTTCGGACTCATCCTGGGTGGTCTCCTCACCCAGTACCTCGATTGGCGCTGGTGCCTGTACGTGAACCTGCCCATCGCCACCATCGTCGCCATCGGCACCTTCACCATGATCCCCAAGCGTTCCGGCAACGTGGGAGTCCGGCTGGACATCCCCGGGACGATCCTCGGCTGCGGTGGGTTGGTGGCCATCGTCTACGGGCTCGGCGAAGCCGCCGCCGATGGCTGGAGTTCCTCGAGGGTGGTCATCCCGCTCATCGTCGCGGTGATCGCGCTCTCCCTGTTCGTGCTGGTGCAGTCGAAGGCCTCGAGCCCGCTCCTGCCCCTGCGGATCCTGGTGAACCGGAACCGGGCCGGCTCTTTCCTTTCCATCATCTTGGCCGTGCTCGGCATGTTCGGGACCTTTCTGTTTCTCACCTACCTGCTCCAGAATGTCGATCACTTCTCTCCACTCAAGACCGGGGTGCTCTTCCTTCCGCTCATGGCCGCCAACGGGCTGGCCGCCACCCAGCTGGCCAGCCGGCTCATGCCCCATATGCGTACCCGGCTCCTGGTGGTTCCCGGACTCCTCCTGGCCGCGGTCGGACTCGCGCTCTTGACACGAGTGACCCCCGATGCCGCCTACGTCAGCCATGTCCTCCCGACCGAGCTGCTACTCGGGCTCGGGCTCGGTATCGCCATGGTCCCCCTGATCAGTACCGCCACCAACAACGCCGAACCCCGGGATGTGGGAATCACCTCGGCCACCACCAACACCTCTCAGCAGATCGGCGCGTCGATTGGGACGGCGTTGCTCAACACCCTCGCCGCCACCGGAACGGCGGCCTACCTGGCCACCCATGTTCGCCACCCGGGCGTCGTGGCCCAAGCGACAGTGCACGGCTTCGCCGTCGCCAGCTGGTGGGCGGCCGGGTCGCTGGTGCTGGCCGCGGTGGTTGCCGGCATCCTGATCGACGCCCATCCTGGTCAGGAGAGGCAACCGCGGGACCTGGTCATCGGCGACCCGACGCCGGCGCTGGAAGCGACGGGCTGACGGCTGATGCAGATACCCGAAACTCACTACGCTCGGCGGCGAGGACTCCACATCGGCTACCAGGTGTGGGGGGACGGACCGGTGGACATCTTGGACTTCGGCTCCGGTACCTTCATCTCCATCGACGAGACCGGCGACCAGCCCCGGTGGCTCCGCTATACCGAGCGCTTGGCCGCCTGTGGCCGGCTCATCCGCTTCGACCCCAGCGGAATCGGGTTGTCGGACACCCCGGCCGACCTCGGCGAGCTGAGTTTCGATGCTTGGGTGGACGACGCCATCACCGTCATGGACGAGGTGGGCTCGACCCGGGCGGTGGTGCTGGCGGTGTCAGGATCACTGGCCCTCATGTTTGCCACCAGATATCCGGAACGCACCGAGTCGCTGGTCCTGGTCAATGCCTCGGTCCGGTTCACGGAGGCAGACGACTATCCGATCGGGGTCCCCTACGAGTTGATGGAGGAGTTTCGTGCCGGGCTCGACCCCGACCACCCCGGCGAGGGCAGCGACGACCTGAGGGATCTGAGGTTGTTCGCCCCCAGCGCCGCCGACGATCCCGACTTCCAACGTTGGTGGGAGCGGGCGTCGAGACGCGGTGCGGCTCCGGCGACATCCGCCTTTCTCGGCGCTCTCGTGTCCCAGGTCGATTCCCGCCACCTCCTGCCCCGGGTCACGGCCCCCACCTTGGTCCTGCACCGGCAGGACGCGCTGGCCCCGAGCGTGGAGCACGGCCAGTACATCGCCGACCGGATCCCCGGGGCGCGCTTCGTGGCGCTGCCCGGCGACGATGTGGTCCCCTACACCGGGGATCTCGATGCACTGGTCGACGAGATTCAGGAGTTTGTCACCGGGGAGCGCTACCAGCCCGGGCCCGACCGGGTCCTCGCCACCATCCTCTTCACCGATATCGTCGACTCCACCGCCAACGCCGCCCGGATGGGCGACCGCCGCTGGACCCAGGTCCTGCTCGATCACGATGGGCTGGTGCGTCACCAGCTCGATCGGTTCGGCGGCCGGTTCGTAAAGGACACCGGCGACGGCCTGTTGGCCACCTTCGACAGCCCGGCTCGGGCCATACGCTGCGCCCTGGCCCTTCGCGACGGTGCCGGCCATCTCGGCATCCAGATGCGAGCCGGGTTGCACGCCGGTGAGATCGAATGGAGGGGTGAAGACGTCGGGGGTATCGCCGTGCATGTGGCGGCGCGGGTGGTAGCCACCGCGGTGGCCGGTGAGGTGCTGGCGTCCAACACCGTCGTCGATCTGGTGGAGGGCGCCGGGATCACATTCACCGATCGGGGCGAGCACACCCTCAAGGGGGTTCCGGGTCTCCGCCGACTCTGGACGGTCACCGGGGCGTAAACCGCCTCAGGTCTCCGCCTCGGCTTCGAGGTGCATCTCGATTTCGACCTCCGGAAAGATCTTCAGCATGAACGTGGAGGGGACCCCGAATTCGAATGCGCGGACGTCGATGACCTGGTTCCCGTTCACGATCACGGTGCCGCGATCGGAAAGCTCGGCGGTCACCGTGCCCTCGATCTGTCTGGTCACCCCGTGGAGGGTGACCGTCCCGCTCAGCTCGTACCGGTTGGTCCCGGCGACAGGGGAGGATGCCGTCAATTCCACCGCGGCAATGGGAAACCTGCGGGCATCGATCCGTCGCATGATCTCCCCGTCGTAGAGGATATTGCCCGAGGTCAAGGTGCCCAGGGGGATCTCGAGCCGAGAGGTCGCGTCCTTGTCCAAGACGAGAGCACCGTTGGACGCGAGCAGCCCAAGGGCCCCGTCCAGGCTCCCGGTCACGAAGGTGATCGGGCCGACATTCGAGCGGGCTTTGATCGTGATGGCCGAACGACTCGACACCACGCGAAAGTGCCCCATCGGGCCGACGTCTCCTGCCAATGGTCCCACTCCCGTAGTTTTGCCCTTGTGACCTGCGATTGAGCCTGGTTCCCGTATGACGACCTGCTCGACCACACCCTAGTGGTACCCCCAGAGCGAACGGTCGATGTGGTCACGACCGATCGGTGGAGACGGATCCCCGAAAACCCCGGTGAACTGCTGCGCCACTGCGCGTCCCTCGTGTCGGCGCCGGCCCCGGGCCGGCGACGTTCCACCCGCCGCCCGCCAACCGTGTCACTATCGGAGTGGCTTTTGACATGCCGGGAACCCACTCAGATCGCACCGATCACGGCCGACGCAGCACAGCAAAGAACTGGCATATAGACTGACATTTGTCTGCCTCCGCCAGATGTTCGCTGAACAGTTGGCAATCGGCCCAGACCGTCAATGGGCAACCGCGTGATTGAGGGAACGACCACATGGCCCGCAACATCTTGTTCATCACCAGTGATCAGCAACGGTACGACTCGTTGGGGTGCAACGGCGGAACCGTCGCCCGTACCCCGGTCATCGACGCGCTGGCCGCCAGCGGCGTGAACTACCAACGGGCGTACAACCAGAACACCGTGTGCATGCCCGCTCGGTCAACCATGCTCACCGGGCAGTACCCACGTACCCATGGCGTGATCGCCAATGGTGTGCCGCTTCCGGTCGACGCGCCCAGTGTCGCCTCCTACCTCGGCGAAAACGGCGGCTATCGCACCGCCCTGCTGGGCAAGGCGCATTTCGAGCCCGGATTCGATCTGGGTGGCAAGTGGGAGGAGAACAACCGGGCCCGGCGCGGCGACATCGGGTCGTGGCGGGGCTTTGACCGTTCGATTCAAGCCATGCACAGCGCTGCGGCCTATAT
>Ga0307372_10003231_pt1 | contig 26245 bp, 27 predicted proteins | sample OX1MG_FD_202533 | JGI IMG/M metagenome (GOLD analysis project Ga0307372, IMG submission 202533) | Soil microbial communities from Risofladan, Vaasa, Finland - OX-1 | ecosystem: Environmental > Terrestrial > Soil > Coastal area > Acid sulfate soil | place: Finland: Risofladan, Vaasa | collected... | reverse complement strand
GAAGTCCATCACCGCATACCTGGATTACCGCAACACCCATCCCAAGCCCTACCGCTGGACCGCCAAGACCTCTGACATCCGGACCCAGGTCAACAGAGCTAAAGGCTTGTTAAAGGCGGAACACTAGTTCGAGCCTCTTTAGATGGCCAGCCGGAAACTGTAAAGTATTTAGAGCAGGGGTTTGCCGTTGATTTTGCATAACAGATATCGAATAAATGGGCTGTGTTGGAATATTTCCATGGTACAAGGGTTCGCTTGAAAATATTCCAACACGGCCCTTTTACCATCTCGATCACGGTGTTCGGGGCGAGGCTGCCGTCACCCGCCAGACGGCATCGCCGACATCGTCCGCGATCAACAACGCGCCGTCCTTGTCCTGGGCTAACCCGACCGGTGCGCCGTACAGCTCCGACTCGTCGTCCGAGTAGAAGCCGGTGACGACCGGCTCGGGAAGGCCGACCGGCTTGCCCTGCACGAACGCGATGTAGACGACGCGGTAACCGCTCAGTGGCGAGCGGTCCCAGCTGCCATGCTCGCTGACGAAGGCGCCGTTGTGATACTTCTCCGGCAGTGCGTTGGTGTCCGAGAACAGCAGCCCGAGCGCAGCGACATGCGACCCCAGCGCGTAGTCCGGCTTGATCGCCTTGGCCACCAGGTCCGGTCGCTGCGGCATGACGCGGCGGTCCACGTGCTGGCCGTAGTAGCTGTACGGCCAGCCGTAGAAACCGCCCGGCTGGACCGAGGTCAGGTAGTCGGGCACCAAATCCGCGCCGATCTCGTCGCGTTCATTGACGATCGCCCACAGCTTGCCCGTATGCGGCTCGATCTGCAGCCCGGTCGGATTGCGCAGGCCCGAGGCATAGATCCTGCTGCTGGCGCTGGCCACGTCCACCTCGAGCACGTCCGCACGCCGGTATTCCTGGTCGATGCCGTTCTCGGTGATGTTGCTGTTGGAACCGACCCCGACATACAGCTTGCTGCCATCCGGACTGGCTACCAGCGCCTTGGTCCAGTGGTGGTCGATCGTGGCCGGCAAGTCGGTGAACTCCACCCCGGGCGCGGTGATCTGCGTTTCGCCCGTGACGTACGGGAACGCCATGATCGCGTCGGTGTTGGCCACGTACAGGGTATTGCCGATCAGTTGCACCCCGAACGGCGAATGCAGGTGCTCGATGAAAACGTGCTTCTCCCATTCACCGCCGGCATGGCCGCTCCTGCGCAGCAGGGTGATCCGGTTGCCGCCTTTCGCGCCCTTGCCCGAGAGGTTCTTGACCTTGCCGGCGATCAACTGCTTCGGCGTGGTCACCGGCTCGGAGCCGGGGCCGTTGGATTCCACCACCAGGATGTCGCCGTTGGGGAGGGTGTAAAGCTGGCGCGGGTGCAACAGGCCGCTGGCGATCTTTTCAATCTTGAGCCCGGCTGCCACCTTGGGCGTCTGACCCGGCTTCCAGCCTGCGTACTTGGGAACCTGCATCGGCGGGATCAGGAAATTGCGGGCGGCAGGCAGCGGCGGAGCGTCGCCCGACTGCTGCGCGGGCTGATACGACGCTTTCCCGCTGCAAGCCCCCAGCAACACTCCGAAGGCCAGCACCAGCACGCTGCGAAGGAGGATCTTATTCATGGGTGGACTCCCTCGCTGCGGAGTGCTGCACGGCCATCACGATATGGCCGATGGACAGCAGGATGACCGTGCACACCGAGAGCCAGACGCCGGCAGGAACCACCCCGTAAGCATCGCGACTGTGCACGAACGCATTGAAGATCGCCGCGACAATGGCGAACAGGTTGAGCCAGAAGTCCAGCTTGTCGGCGCGTCGGGCAATGTGTCGGGAGGTGATCCAGACCTGTGCTAGGTTGACGAAACGCGGGATCACCGCGAGCAGCAGGCCGAACACGATCAGCCAGGCGGCACCCTTGTTCCACAGCACGCCTGCGGTCCGGGCATAGATGATGTCGAAAATCAGCGCTGCGACAAAGAAGCCGAATGGAAGGGGATTGAGCAGGCCATAGACGGCGTTGGCCAGGGTGGAACGATGCGGTACGACGCGAGAATTCACGGGCAGCTACCTCTACGGGAAGGACGCTATGGACGGCCAGAAGCACTCTACATACAAGCCCACCCAAGTGGGTAGTCAAGTGCACCACCGGACGTGAAGTCGTCGACAACTGAACTCAGTACACCTTGGTGATGCAGCCATTTCAGGGGCCACCACTGGGACGGTAGACCCGATGCCATGGGCCTTCCCGTCATCCAGCGCATGCTCATTTCTTGTCGACGGAATACTTTCCGGGCCCGGTCACGCACAGCAGCACCAAGCCGCCCATGATACTGACGTTCTTGTAGAAGTTGATCATGTTCTCCGCATGCGCATCACCGGTCAGGGTCCAGTAGTGATGGCCGATGATGGCGGTGCCGAGGGTGTAAAGCGCGAGCAGCAAGGCGAGCGGTCTCGTGTACCAGCCAATTACCAGCGCGAGCCCCACGAAGAACTCCATGACCACCACGATGGCGGCGACCACCGTCGGCATGGGTAACCCGAGTGATGCCATGTAGCCGACGGTGCCGCCGAACCCGATCAATTTTTCCCAGCCAAAGATCACGTACAAGAGCACCAGCAGGATGCGGGCAAGCAGGATCAACAAATCTTTCTGCTGTCCGGACATGGTGTAGCGCATGGCTTTTCCACCGTTTGACGTTGATAAGGCCTTGCTTCAAGAACCGCACTCACGGCCTTACACAGGCCCCGGTGATGCCTTTACAGTGGCTTCGGATCGACCACGCAGCACGACTGCGTATTTGTCGATGACGAATAGCTGCCGCCCCGTCGAGGCTTGTGCGAGTCATAGTACCCCATCCATGGGAAAAGCGTACAGTGGCCCTTTCATGCAAAAAAGTGTACGCGGCCGAAGTTGCCATGCAAGCGCGCGCTGGTCTCCCGGGACGAACATCCTTTGAAATTCTGTCCACGGTGAACAGCAAGAAATCTCACCTTTCGTCAACGCGGGTTGACCGTATTGCCGCGCGAGGACGGAGTCGGCGCCCGCAACGCCATTGCTTGCGGCGGACGTGAAAATTTGCGACATGGGCGCGGGCGGATTCTCACATTGTCTTGTTCCTTCCACGCCATGGGATGCTTGACCGCTGTACGGCACCAAAGGAAAATATCGTGGCGACGAACCCTCCCAACGACCTCACGACCCGCCTCTACGACCCCGCTGATCCAACGCGCCGCCGCCTGCTGGCGGGACTGCTGACCGCCTATACCGCCTCGCTGATTCCGGCACTGGCCGAGCCCGCACCACACGCTGACCGCGGTGCGTTTACGGCGCTCTCGGCGATCCTCGTCGGCCGTCAGGCCCTCGATTCGGTGCAGGCGACACATCTCTACGATGCGCTGGCTGTTAACAACCCGTATTTCGCCGCAGACGTACAGGCCCTACTCGGCCTGATCGACCGGCGCCACATCGACCCGATGCAATTGCAGAGCGTGCTGGATGCCGAGCATTCTCCGCTGGCGCCGCTGCCACGGAATATCGTCGGCGCCTGGTGCCTCGGTATCGTCGGCAGTGGCGAAGCGGCGCGCTGCATTGCGTTCGAAACCGCGCTGAATGCCGTGATGGTTGCCGACGTATTGAAGCCGCCGACTTACGCCTATGGCGTGTACGGAAGCTGGGCAAGCAAACCCGTCTGAGGAGTGATCCCGATGTCCCTACAGTCTTCGGCTGATGTCGTCGTTATCGGTTCGGGCATCTGTGGTTCGCTGGCAGCATGGCGATTCGCCACGCAGGGGGCGTCGGTGCTGATCCTCGAAGCCGGGCCGCGCCTCGACCGCGGCCGGATCGTGGCCGCGTTCCGCAACTCGACGCGACGCGGTGACTGGATGTCGCCCTATCCGCCTTCGCCATGGGCACCGCATCCAATCTACAAGCCGAAGGACAACGGCTACCTGGTGCAGGCCGGGCCGTATCCGTATCCCGCCGAATACATCCGCGCGGTCGGCGGCACCACCTGGCATTGGGCGGCGCAGGCGTGGCGGTTACTGCCGAACGACCTGCGCATCAAGAGCCTTTATGGCGTCGGCGTCGACTGGCCGATGACTTACGAGGAACTCGATCCCTGGTATCAAGAGGCCGAGGAAATCATCGGCGTGGCCGGTGCGCCGAATACCGGCTCACCGCGCAGCAAGCCGTTTCCGATGGAGCCGGTGGCCGAGCCGTGGTCGATGCGCCGTTTTCGCGAACGGCTGGCGCCGAGCTATGCCGTGGTCGCCAATACCGTCGCGCGCAACAGTCGCAGTTATGGCGGGCGTCCCGCCTGTGTCGGCAACAACAGTTGCCAGCCGATCTGCCCGGTCAACGCGCAATACACCGGCGACAACGCCGCGGACGCCGCCGAAGCGGCCGGCGCCAAGCTGGTTCCGAACGCCGTCGTGTACCGCATCGAGCACGATGCGCAGGGCCGCATTGCCGCGGTGCATTACTACGATCCGGACAAGACCTCGCACCGGGTCACTGGCAAAACTTTCATCCTGGCGGCGAACGGCATCGAGAGCCCGAAGCTGTTGTTGCTGTCGGCCAGCAGCAAGTATCCGAACGGGCTGGCCAACAGCTCCGGCATGGTCGGGCGCCACCTGATGGATCACCCGAGCTCCTCGCTCACGTTCTACGCGGACGAAGAGCTGTGGCTCGGTCGCGGCCCGCAAAGCCCAAGCTCGATCAACACCCTGCGCGATGGCGCGTTCCGTTCCGAGCATGCGCCATACCGGCTGGACTTCACCAACATCTCGCAGGTGTACAGCGTCACCCAGTACCTGATCAAGGAGGGCGTGTACGGCCCTGAGTTCGAGAAGCAGCTGCGCTGGCGTGCGGCCCGTCAGGTCAACGTCAAGAACGTGCTGGAAGTGCTGCCTGATCCTGACAACCGGATCACGCTCAGTTCGGAAAAAGATGCCATGGGCATCCCCAAACCGGAGGCACATTATTCGATCGGCGATTACACGCGCCGCGCTGCAGACGTCTCGAAGGCCGACTTCGCGCGCATTGCCGAGCTGATGGGCGGCACCGGCCTGCGCTACAGCGCGGACGGCCAGTTCGCCAACAACCAGCACATCACCGGCACCATGGGCATGGGCAGCGATCCGGCGACCTCGGTCACCGATGGCTACGGACGCACCCACGATCACGAGAATCTGTTCATCTGCAGCACCGGTGTGATGCCAACGGCCGCGACCATGAACTCGACCCTCACCGCGATCGCCCTGGCCTTGCGCACCGTCAACCACATCCAGCCCGCGCCGGCGCCGACCTCCAGCACGACCAGCGCCGCACGCGAAGAGAGTCACGCATGAACACGCAGCGGATCTGCCAGCTTGGCGCGCTGGTCACGGCGCTCGCCTGTGGTCATGCAGCCGCCGCCACAACCACGGACAACAGCAACGCCACTCTGATCCAGCACGGCCATTATGCGGCCATCGCCGGCGATTGCGTGGCCTGCCATACCGCACCCGGCGGCAAGCCGTTCGCGGGCGGCCTGCCGTTGCCGACACCGATCGGCAACATCATCGCCACCAACATCACGCCATCGAAAACCGCCGGTATCGGCAACTACACCGAGCAGCAATTCAGCGACGCGCTGCGCCGGGGCATCCGCGCGGACGGGGCGCACCTGTATCCAGCGATGCCCTACCCCTCCTATGCGCAGATCAGCGATGCGGACGTGCAGGCGATGTACGCCTACTTCATGCACGCGGTGACGCCGGTCGATGTGGCCACCGCGCCCACGCGACTGCCGTTTCCGTTCAACATCCGGCAGTCGATGGCGGTATGGAACCTGCTGTTCGTCGACAACAAACCGTTTACGCCCGACCCGGGCAAGAGCCCCGAGTGGAACCGCGGCGCCTACCTGGTGCGCGGACTGACCCACTGCAGCGACTGTCATTCGCCGCGTAACCTGCTGATGGCCAAGCAGTCATCGCGCGACCTGGCCGGCGGTGAACTCGACGCGTGGCTGGCACCGAACATCACCTCGGATGTGAACAGCGGCATCGGCGGTTGGAGTAGCCAGGACATCGTCGACGATCTGCGAAGCGGCCATGCCACCGGCAAGGCACAGGCGGCGGGCGGCATGGCCGAGGCGATCGACAATAGTCTGCAGCATCTAACGTCGGCGGACCTGCTGGCGATTGCCACCTATCTGAAGGCGGTGCCCGCACAGCACGACCCGGCAGATACGCAGCCGGTCTACAGCTGGGGCGCGGCGTTCGACGAGCTGGACAGCCTGCGTGGCGTGCCCCTGCCCAAGGACGCGAACCAGATGAGCGGCGCGCAGATCTACGACGCCTATTGCTCGACCTGCCACCAGGCACGCGGCCAGGGCAGCTTCGATGGCGGCCTGCCATCCCTGTTCCACAACACCGCCACCGGCCGCAGCCAGCCCGGCAATCTGGTGATGGTGATACTCCACGGCATCCAGTGGCAGTCGCATGGCACCGACGTGCGCATGCCGGGCTTCGCACACGAGCTGTCCGATCAGCAGATCGCCACGCTCGGTTCCTGGCTGACCCGGCACTATGGCAACCCTTCTGCCAGCGTCAGCGCCGATCAGGTCAAGACACTGCGCGCTGGTGGTGCGCCGTCCCATCTGCTGCTTATCACCCGGCTGGCGATGGTGGTGGTCGTGCTGGTGATCATCGCGATCATCGGCATGTTGATACGGCGCAAGCGGCGCAAAGCGCGCTCGACCGGGCATTCATAAGGCAGGAATCATCGCCATGCACAATCATCCGGCTCCACGGCGGCATCAGGCGGCGAGGTGCTTGCTGTTCGGTGCAGCCCTGCTGTGTGCGAAATCGGCAACAGCTCAGCAAACGGCGCCCGCGACTGGCAGCTGGCTGGATCAGCCGACGATGACCGGTGACTGGGGCGGCACGCGTACCGACTGGGAGAACGATGGCGTCAGCCTGCGTGCGCACTGGACGACGGAAAGCGCGGGCAACCTCTCCGGTGGCAAGGAGCAAACGGCGCGCTACACACAGCAGCTTGACCTCGGTGCCGATTTCGACCTCGACAAGCTGTGGGGTGTGCCCGATGCGAAGATCCAGTTCACGGTGACCGACCGCTCGGGGCGCAGCCTTTCGGCCGACGCGATTGGCAACCAGTTCTCGGTGCAGGAACTCTACGGCGCCGGACAAAACTTCCGCCTGGCCGAGCTGAACTGGCAGCAGGATTTCCTCGACCACCGGCTGTTCATGCAACTGGGCTGGTCGCCGCTGGGCGACGACTTCGCGCGGCTGCCGGCGTTCTGCAATTTCCAGAACGGCATCATCTGCGGCCACGCCAACGCGATGACCACCAACAGCGGCGCGCACAACTTCCCCACCGCGCAATGGGGCGGCCGCGTGAAGTGGTACGCCACGCCGAATTTCTACGCCGCCGTCGGCGCGTACCTGGACAACCCGAACGCCGGCAACAAGGACCAGGGCTTCAACCTCAGCTTCAAGCACCGCGGCGTGTTCGTGCCGATCGAACTGGGCTGGGCGAGCGGCCGCGGCGCCGGCCAGCTGCCCGGCGACCTCAAGCTCGGCGCGTACTACAACACGGCCGGGACGCCGGACGTGTACACAGACGTCAACGGCCAGCCCGCCGGCCTCACTGGCGCCGACTTCCTGCAGCACAACGGCCGCTCCGGCGGCTACGTGATTGCCGACCACATGGTCTATCGCGAAGGCCCTGACTCCAACCGCGGCCTGACCCTCGGCATGATGGCCGGCGTGGGCGACGAGGCCACCTCGCGCTTTCGCTACTTCTGGGTCCTTGGCGGCCACTACCAGGGCACCTTCGCCAACCGCGACAACGACGTGATCTCGTTCATGTTCGCCAGCGGCCACACCAACCCGCGCTACACCCGCTACCAGCGCGACCGCGACCGCGTGTTGCCCGGTTCTGTCGGCATCCAGACCTACGAGAGCATTGCCGAAATCGACTACGGTGCGCAGATTGCCCCCTGGCTGCTGATCCGACCCAATTTGCAGTACGTGATGAATCCGGGGGGCACGGGCAAGATTCCCGACGCCTTCGTCATCGGTCTCACCACGAAGGTGACGTTCTGATTGGCGGTTCAACCATGGCGCATTGGTAGCCTGATCAAAATTTCTACAGCATCCAATAACCAGGGATGACTCGCTCAGCCGCGTACCGATACCCGGCAAGGGCCTCTTGGTGGAGTCGCGGAAAGTATGCAAAATTGTGCAAGCGGGAGATCTGGACGCCACCGCTGAACCTTCACCCCCCCAAAAAAAACTGCAAATGGGCGCATCACGGCGTGTTGCTTTTCATCTGAAAAATCGCACCGGAATTCGCTGCGGGTGGCCGGAGCCACATGCAGATCCATCAGCAAAAAATTTACTGCTCGCCTTTGCAACGAGAGCGGCGCAGTAGGCGACCCCGGGCGGATGATGTTGAATTTCAGCATTTGCACAGCTGACCATCCCAACACGAGCCCGCCATGACTATTCTTGCTGCCGGCACCACCGCACCGGAATTCACGTTGCACTCCACCCACGACCAGAGCGTGGCGTTGAAAGAGTTCCGCAGCCGCAACGTAATCCTCGCGTTCTATCCCGCCGACTGGAGTCCGGTATGCAGCGACCAGCTGACCCTGTACAACGAACTGCTGGACGAGTTCGCCCGCCTCAACGCGCAGCTGCTGGCGATCTCGGTCGACGGTGCGTGGAGCCACGCCGCATTGGCGCGCGAGCGCAAGTTCCACTTCCCGCTGCTGTCCGACTTCGAACCAAAGGGCGAGGTCGCGCGTGCGTATGGCATCTATGACGAGAAGGCCGGCATCGCCGGGCGCGCGCTGTTCGTGATCGACGGCGACGGCGTGATCCGCTGGAGCTATTTGTCGCCGATGGGCGTGAACCCCGGTGCCGCCGGTATCGTGGTGAGCGCCCACTTGCTGCACATACCGCCGACGGTGGCCGCGGTAGCCGGTGGCGGCGTGTGCTTCGCACTGCGTTTCATGGCGATCCGGCATGGCTGGCACCTGCCGGCCGCCCGGCTCACATGGCGGCGGCCTGCGGCATGGCATCGGATACCAATATCCCGGACAGCCGGCACGACGACGAAAGGCACTGAGATGGGAACCTGCGTATTGCGGTGCGGCCGCATGTTCGATGGTGTATCCGACCACTTGACCGGCCCGGTCGAAATACTCGCGGAAGACCATCGCATTGTCGAGATCGGCCCCCACGGTGCGCCGACCGCCCGATGCGCAGACGATCGACCTGTCGGAGCGCACCGTGTGCCCCGGCTTCATCGACAGCCACGTCCACCTGACCATGGATGCCGCCGACCTGGCCCGACAGACGCTGGCGTCGTCCGCGGCCAAGGCGCTCAAGGGGCTGAGCATCGCCCGCGAATATATGCGCTACGGCTTCACCACCTTGCGCGACATGGGCTGCGCCGACCCGGACTTTCCGACCGTGGACCTGCGCAACGCGCTCGCTGCCGGCCTCGTCGAGGGGCCGCGGCTGATCGTCGCCGCGCACATCATCAGCTCGTCCGCCGGGCATGGCGACCTGTGCGGGTTCTACGGGCCGCGTTGGGACATTCCCGTCTCCGCCATCGCCGACGATGCGAGCGCGATCAAGGCACACGTGCGCCGCGAACACACCTCCGGCAGCGACTGGATCAAGACCACCAACACGGACGGCTATTTCAGCCCCGGGTCCGACCCTGACCGAGGGCATGCGCGCGATGCTGCAGGACGCCGCCACAAAGGGTGGTCAATCGATCGAGCAGGCCGGCGTCGCCTTCGTAAAAGCCCAGCGACCCAGCTCGATCATCCAGCGGCCAGCCACCCCGAACGAGGTGGCCAATCTGGTGGTCTATGTCTGCACGACCCAAGCCTCTGCCACCACCGGTGCCGCGCTTCGAGTGGACGGCGCGTGGTCGACAGCATCGTCTGAATCGCGCGGCGACCGCACGCCATCCGCGCCTGCACGGCTGACGTCCCGCGCCCTGCTATTGACGCCTGATGTAACATGTTCAGGCGCAACCTTTTTCCGAATGTCGATCCTGATTGGGAGCACCAAGATGTCCAAGCCCGAACACTACGATTTCCTGATCCTCGGCAGCGGCGAATCGGGAAAGTACCTGGCATGGACCATGGCCAGGGCCGGCCACCACGTCGCCGTGATCGAACGCCGCTGGATCGGCGGCTCCTGCCCGAACATCGCCTGCCTGCCGAGCAAGAACGTCATCTACAGCGCGCATGTAGCCTCGCTGTTTCGCCGCGGCAAGGAGTTCGGCATCGCCTCGGGCCCGGTTAGCATCGACATGGCGGGTGTCCGCGAACGCAAGCGCAAGATGGTCAACGAGCTGATCACGATCCATCGCAACAACTACAAGAACAGCGGCGCGGAGCTGATCATGGGCGAAGGCCGTTTCATCGCCCCCAAGACGATCGAAGTGCAACTGCAGGATGGCGGCACTCGCGTGCTGAGCGGCGAGCGCGTCTATCTGAACCTGGGTACCCGTGTGGCGATTCCCGACGTGTCGGGCCTGCGCGATTCGGCGCCGCTCACGCATGTCGAAGCGCTCGAACTGGATCACGTGCCGGAACACCTGATCGTGCTCGGCGGTGGTTACATCGGACTCGAGTTCGCGCAACCAATGTGCCGCTTCGGCAGCCACGTCACGGTGGTGGAACAGGGTCCGCAGCTGGCCGGCCACGAGGACCCCGATGTGGCGCAGTGGCTGATGCAGCGTTTCGCGGATGAAGGCATCGAGGTCGAGCTGAATGCCCGGCCGATCAAGGTCGAGGGTCGCTCGGGCGGCAAGGTCCGCTTCCATGTGCACACCACGACGGGCGGCAAGGTCATCGAAGGCAGCGACATCCTGGTGGCGGCTGGACGCACGCCGAACACGCAGGACATCGGCTTGGACATCGCCGGGGTGAACCTCGATGCGCGCGGCTATGTGCAGGTCAACGAGCGTCTGGAGACCAGCGCGTCCGGGGTGTGGGCGATGGGCGACTGCGCGGGTAGTCCGCAGTTCACCCATGTGGCGTTCGACGACTTCCGGGTGGTCAGGGACAACCTCGCCGGCGGGCAGCGCACGACACGGGACCGGCTGGTGCCGTATTGCATGTTCACCGATCCGGAACTCGGCCGGGTCGGTCTGAACGAGACGGCGGCCCAGCGCGCCGGCATCGCCTATCGCGTTGCCCGCACGCCGATGGCGGCGGTGCTGCGCACCCGCACGATGTCCGAGACGGGCGGATTTCTCAAGGCGCTGGTGGCTGCCGACAGCGATCGCATCCTAGGCTTTACCGCACTGGGTGCATCCGGCGGTGAAGTGATCGCGGTGGTACAGACCGCAATGCTGGCCGGCCTCCCCTACACCGCCCTGCGCGACACCATCTTCACCCATCCCACGATCGCCGAAGGGCTCACCGGGCTGTTTGCCAACGCGCCGGTCGCGCCGGCGGCAACCGCGCGCTGACGACGTGATCATGCCGTCGGCACTGACATGCATCGCGCTTGGACGCGCCGATCTTCACCGATTCAAAACGGTGTCATGGCACATTAATTCCAACGGGTGTTCCGGCACGGGCGATCGTATGTGGATCTTCCGCAGGAAAGCGGAATCATGTTCGGGCCATTCGCAAAAAATCGCGATTTTCGCGCAGCGTGAGCGGCCCTCATGACAACGACCGACGACCATGAAAGCATTCCCACGGACACACCGATTTCGTACCACGGATCAACCAGACACGAGCCCGCCATGACCATTCTTGCTGCCTGCGCCACCGCGCCAGAATTTGCGTTGCACTCCACCCCCGACCAGAGCGTGGCGCTGAAAGAGTTCCATGGCCGCAACGTGATCTTGGCGTTCTATCCGGCCGACTGGAGCCCCGTGTGCAGCGACCAGCTGGCGCTGTACAATGAACTGCTGGACGAGTTCGCCCTCCTCAACGCGCAGCTGCTGGCGATCTCGGTCGACGGCGTGTGGAGCCATGCCGCACTGGCGCGCAAGCGCAAGTATCACTTCCCGCTGCTGTCCGACTTCGAGCCCAAGGGCGAGGTGGCGCGCGCGTATGGCGTCTATGACGACAAGGCCGGCGTGGCCGGGCGCGCGCTGTTCGTGATCGACGGCGACGGCATGATCCGCTGGAGCTATTTGTCGCCGATGGGCGTGAATCCCGGTGCCGCCGGCATCATCAACGCACTCGAAGCACTGCCCTCGAACAATAGCCAGAAAAGCATCGACGCGCCGGCCCCCGACGCACGGGAGGCCTCATGATGGTCGAAGAAGCGGCGCTGGCCGTGCCGGTATCCGCGCACGACCACATCCAGGGCAATGCGCATGCCGTGGTGACCCTGGTGGAATACGGTGATTTCCAGTGCCCGGCCTGCGGCATGGCCTACCCGCTGGTGAAACAAATACAGCAACGCTATACCGGCAACCTGCGCTTCGTGTTTCGTCACTTTCCGCTGAGCCAGGCGCACCCGTATGCCCAAATGGCCGCCGAACTGGCCGAGGCCGCGGCCGCCGAAGGCCAGTTCTGGGCCATGCACGACTGGCTGTACGAGAACCAGGACGGCTGGACTCCCCACGGCGGCGCGGGACTGGAAGCCGGCGTGCGCGCGCTGGGCCTGGACCAGCAGGCACTCGCCGCCACCATGCGCAGTCCCGACATCGCCACCCATGTCCGCCGCGATTTCATGGGCGGCGTGCGCAGCGGCGTCAACGGCACGCCGAGCTTCTACGTCAACGGCTACTTGTACCAAGGCGATTTCGATGCACTGGCACACGCCATCGGCCGCCTGATCGCCCGGCAGTCGTGAACTCACGCCGATACCGGCAACCACACATCGCCGCAACGATTGGCGTCATGCGTGGAACGTCCGCTGCCATGGAATGGCTTCTGCCACAGGCTCGAAACCTGGGATACCCATGACCACGAACGACAAATCGACACCTTCCGCCCAGTCTCTGCCAGGAAATCTCCGGGATTTGCTCCCGCAACTGGAGAAGTTGTACACCGACGTCCACGCGCATCCGGAACTGTCCATGCAGGAGACCCGCACCGCCGGCCTGGCCGCCGAACATCTGCGCGCCGCCGGCTATGAAGTGACCACCGGCGTCGGCAAGACCGGCGTCGTCGGCCTGCTGCGCAACGGCGACGGGCCCGTCGTGATGCTGCGCGCGGACATGGACGCGCTGCCGGTCGAGGAAGCCACCGACGCGCCTTACGCCAGCACGGTCACGGCGGTCGATCTCGAGGGCAAGACGGTGCCGGTCATGCACGCCTGCGGCCATGACATGCATGTCACCTGGCTGGTCGGCGCCACCACGCTGATGGCGCCGACCCGCGACAGCTGGCGGGGCACGCTGATGGCGGTATTCCAGCCGGCGGAAGAGACCGCCGAAGGCGCCCAGGCGATGATCGACGACGGGCTGTTCAAGCGTTTCCCCAAGCCCGATGTCGTGCTGGGCCAGCACGTCATGGTCGGCCCGGCCGGTGCCGTCGGCGGACGCAAGGGCGTGATCACCTCGGCCGCCGACAGCCTGCAAATCCGCCTGTTCGGGCGTGGCGCGCATGGCTCGATGCCGCAGGCCAGCATCGATCCGGTGGTGATGGCGGCGGCAACGGTGATGCGGCTGCAGACCATCGTCGCCCGCGAGCTGGCGCCGACCGAGGCGGCGGTGCTGACGATCGGTTCACTGCAGGCCGGCACCAAGGAAAACGTGATTCCCGACGAGGCCATCATCAAGCTCAATGTGCGCACCTTCGACGAGGGCGTGCGCACGCGCGTGCTGGCCGCGATCACCCGCATCGTCAACGCCGAGGCAGCGGCCTCGGGCGCGCCGAAGCCGCCGAAGATCACACCGCTGGACAACTATTCGCTGGTGACCAACGATGACGCGGCGACCACGCAGGTGGTCGAGGCTTTCCGCCAGTACTTCCCGGTCGAGCGCATCCGCGAAACCGGACCGACTTCGGCCAGCGAGGACTTCGGCTCGTTCGGCGCCGAGTGGGGCGTTCCCTCGGTGTTCTGGTTCGTCGGTGGCAGCGACCCGGACACCTACGCAAAAGCCAAGGCCGAAAACCGGCTCAACGAGATTCCGACCAACCACAACCCGCGCTTTCTGCCGGTGCTGCATCCGACCCTGGAGGTCGGCGTGCAGACGCTGATGGTGGCCGCGCGGGCGTGGCTGGCGGCCTAGCGACGGCGGCCTGAACCCGGCTTCGGCGCAACACCCGCACACCTGCTGGAGCAACGCAGATCATGCTGCACCTATTGCTGCCTGTACTGGACCTCGGCGGTACCTTCGTATTCGCCATCAGCGGCGCCATGGTCGCCGTCAAGCATCGGCTTGATGTCTTCGGCGTGCTGGTATTGGCGTTCGCGGCGGGCAACGCCGGCGGCATCACCCGCGACCTGCTGATCGGCGCGTCGCCGCCGGCCGCGATTGCCGACTGGAAGTACCTCGGCATCTCCGTGCTGGCCGGCTTGATCACGTTCCTCTGGTATCCGACCACCGACCGATTCCGCAACGACGTGTTGTGGTTCGATGCCGTGGGCCTGGCCTTTTTCGCGGTAGTCGGCGCCGAAAAGGCGCTGGTTTTTGGCCTCAGCCCGGTGATGGCGGCATTGCTCGGCATGCTCACCGGCATCGGCGGCGGCATGCTGCGCGACGTATTGGTGTCCGAGATCCCGGTCGTCCTGCGCGCTGACCTGTACGCATTGGCGGCGCTGGCCGGCGCCGGCGTGGTGGTGAGCGCCCACTTGCTGCACATACCACCGACGCTGGCCACGGTGACGGGCGGCGTCCTGTGCTTCGCGCTGCGCTTCATGGCGATCCGGTATGGCTGGCACCTGCCCCTCGCACGACCTCCGGCAGCGGATACACCGGAGAGCCGGCACGACGACGAAAGGCATTGAGACGGGAACCTGCGTATTGCTCTGCGGCAGGACGTTCGATGGCGTATCCGACCGAATCCGTTCGTCCGACGGGCATGCCGATTTGCGCGGGTTCTACGGACCGCGCTGGGACATCCCCGAGCAGGTAACAAAACCAAAACTGCAAGCGGTTAACTTGCCTTCAGATGCGCAGTCGCCTACTCGTGAGGCATTTGCAGCTTGGCCGTCTGCGCCCGAGGGTCTTTCGCTCGTGACGCCCACACGGCCAATTCCCGGTACAGGAGAGGTCATGAATTCGATCAAATCCGTCTCGCTCGAAGACGCGCAACGCGTTATCCAGGCTGGCATCGCCAAGGCCAAGCAAATCGGCTCCCCGTCCAACATCGCAGTCGCCGACGCCGGCGGCACTCTGCTCGCGTTCGCGCGCATGGAAGAGGCGTAGCTCGGCAGCATCGACATTGCGATCAACAAGGCCTTCACGTCGCGGGCATTCGATATCGCGACCCAATAGCTGGCCGGTTTCGCCCAGCCAGGCCAGCAGTTCTACGGCATCCATGTGTCCAACCACGGCCGCGTGATGATCTTCGCGGGCGGCCTGCCGCTGAAGAGCGGCGACAAGGTGGCCGGTGCGGTCGGCGTCAGCGGCGGCACCGGCGAGCAGGACCAGCAGATCGTCGCAGCGGCAGCCGCCGCCCTCTGAATCCAACGCGTTTTGTGAGAAAACTACCATGAGCAAGAATCGAGGCGTCGTCTACATCAAGCCAGGCGTGGTCGAGGTGCGGGACATCGCCGATCCGAAATTCGAGGACCCCAAAGGCCACAAGATCAACCATGCGGTGATCCTCAAGATCATCTCGACCAACATCTGCGACTCCGACCAGCACATGGTGCGTGGGCGCACCAGTGCGCCGCCCGGACTCGTGCTCGGCCACGAGATCACCGGCGAGGTAATCGAGAAAGGCAGCGACGTGGAATTCCTTGATGTCGGCGACATCGTCTCGGTGCCGTTCAACGTCGCCTGCGGGCGCTGTCGCACCTGCCGCGCGGGCGACACCGGCGTGTGCATGACGGTGAATCCGGGCCTGCCCGGCGGCGCCTACGGCTACGTCGACATGGGTGGCTGGATCGGCGGTCAGGCGCGCTACGTCATGGTCCCCTATGCCGATTTCAATCTGCTGAAATTCCCGGACCGCGACCAGGCGCTGGCTAGGATCCGCGACCTGACCATGCTGACCGACATCCTGCCGACCGGCTTTCACGCCGCGATCCGGGCCGGCGTCCAGGTCGGCTCGACCGTCTACGTCGCCGGCTGCGGACCCGTCGGACTGGCCGCGGCGGCGTCCGCACACATTCTCGGCGCGGCGGTAGTGATGATCGGCGACATGAACAAGGAGCGCCTCGCGCATGCGAAGAAGGTCGGCTTCGAGCCGATCAATCTCAATGTCGGCGGCAGTCTCGGCGAGCTGGTGGCGGCGGTCATTGGCGAGCCGGTCGTCGACAGCTTCATCGACGCGGTCGGTTTCGAGGCGAAGGGCCACGGCGGCGCCGAACAACCGGCGATCGTGCTCAACCAGGCGATGGAGGTGACGCGCTACGCGGGTTCGATCGGCATTCCCGGCCTGTATGTGACCCGCGATCCGGGATCGAAGGATGCACAGTCCGCGCGCGGCGCGCTGTCTCTCAATTTCGGTCTGGGCTGGTCGAAATCGCATTTGTTCAATACCGGGCAAACGCTGGTGCTGCGCTACAACCGCCAGCTCATGCAGGCGATCCTGCATGATCGCATTCCGATCGCGAAGATCGTCAACGCACAGGTGATCTCTCTCGACGACGCGCCCAAGGGTTACGCCGATTTCGACAAGGGGGCGCCGATGAAATTCATCCTCGATCCACATGGCATGGTGGCCAAGGCGGCCTGATGTCTACCCGCTTTGATCGCGCGTGGCCGCGGGCACGACGGAGAAAGGAACCTGGATCGGAGCCTGCGTATTGCTGTGCGGCAGGATGTTGATGTCATCGCGGTGCCAGTCCGGACGCAAATTCACGATGGCGTCGTACAGATGTCGGCCTTGAAGCCGTACTGCGTGCGATGCGCCTCGTCGGCAATCACGATCACGTTGGAACGCTCGCACAGCACCGGCACCGTGGTCTGGCCCTTGTCCGGGGCGAACTTGTTGATGGTGGTGGTGAAGATGATGCCGTCGGCCTGCACCTGCGAAAGCTTGTCGCGCAGGTCGTCGCGGCTTTGCGCCTGCTGCGGCGTACTGCGCAGCGACCACGCACAATCGGCGAAGGTCTCGTACAACTGGCCGTCGAGATCGTTGCGGTCGGTCACCAGCACCACGGTCGGGTTGCGGAACTCCGGATGGTCGCGCAGCGCCATCACGTAGAACAGCGCCAGCAGCGACTTGCCCGAGCCCTGGGTGAACCAGATCACGCCACCCTTGCCGTCCTTCTTGTGCAACAAGGCATCGACGGCGCACGCCACCGCCTTCTGCATGCCGTGATACTGATGCCACTGCGCGATGATCTTGAAACTGGCACCGCCGAAGGCGACGAAACTGCGAAAGAACGTCAGCAGCGTGCGCGGCTCGAACAGGCCGAGCATCAGCACGTCCAGCTCCAGCCGGCCCTTGGCCACCTTCTCGCCGCCGAGCAGGCGCCAGCGCGAATAGCGCCCGAACTCCGCGGTCAGCCAGCCGTAGCGCGCCACCGTGCCGTCGGAAATCACGTTCAGCAAATTACAGTAGAAAAGTTGCGGGATGTCCGCCTTGTAAGTCTGGATCTGGTTCCACGCCGCCTCGATATCAGCGTTGAGATCGGCCGGATTCTTCAGCTCGATCACCACCAGCGGCAGGCCATTGACGAACAGCACGAGGTCCGGCCGACGCACCTTCAGCCCATGCACGGTGAACTGCTGCACCGCCAGCAAGTCGTTGGCGCCGTCGAAGTCGATCACCCGCACGCGCAACACCGCGCGCGTGCCGTCCGCCTCGATACGCTGCACCGGCACACCGTTGCGCAGCCAGTCGTAGACCTCCTTGTTGCCACCGACCAGCGACTGCGCGCCGTAACCGGAAAGCTTGTCCACCGCCTCGTCGGTTTTCGCCGCCGTCAGCTCCGGGTTCAGGTGCAACACCGCCTCACGCAAACGCGGCGCCAGCACCACGTCCGAATACCGCGCGCGGGCGCACTGCGCGCCGCCCGGCGACACCTCGTCGCCGTGTACACAGGTCCAACCCAGTTCGCGCAGCCAGTCCAGGCAGGTAGATTCGAGATGGTCTTCCTTCATGCTTGCCCCCGGGGCGCCCCAAGCCAGTTGTCCGGTCAGCGCCCGAGTTTATCGGCATGACGGAATGCTCACCCAAAGTGACCGTTTCCGATATTCGATAAACTCGCTGGTGCCTTGCGTCGGACGACTCCGAGCGGCACCTGGTCCAACATGGCACCCATGCCGAGTACGACCGGTCGATGCCGCCACCGTGGAGAAGCCATGAACATCCGTCCCATCCGTAATGCGACCGACCACAAGCGCGCGCTGCGCGAACTGTCGGCGTATTTCGAGCACGAACCGAAGCGCGGCAGCGCGGACGGCGATCGCTTCGAGATTCTTGCCACACTCACTGGTCGAGGCCTACGAGGCCATTCACGACCCCATCGAAGCACCCGATCCCATCGAGGCGATCCGTTTCCGCATGGAGCAGGGTGGACTGACGGTGGAGGATCTGGTGCCGTCCATCGGCCAGCCCAACCGTGTCTACGAAGTCCTCAACCGCAAACGCGGCCTCACCCTCGAGATGATCCGCAACCTGCACCGGAACCTCGGCATCCCGGCGGAAAGCCTGATCGGGGTAACCCCCTTCGCTTGCGAAGGGGGACGCGCGCAGCGCGGGGGGATGCAGGCACGCGCGGAATAGAATCCACCCATTCCATTGTCCCCTTGTTTCATTGATTAATTACCCCCGTCCCCTTTTCGGACCTTGGCTGCGGGCGTCAGCCAAGCCGTTGAGCCGCTGCTGGCCGCGGGGGCGCAGGCGGCGACGAACAACAGCGTCAGGATGGCGAGTATCGGACTGGCGGCCCGCAGGAAGCGTTGTCTGGACATGGACTGAATCTTTCGTGCCCCGCTTGGGGTCTACAGGGGTATTCGCACCTGGTATCCGGATGGTTACACCTGAAGGCCGCCGCCGTGGGGGCAATAAACATGAGACTGGTGTCCAAAACACCAAAGTTTTGAACGTACGCCGCAAACCTGCTGCACAGGCTCCACCACTTCGCGTGGCATCGAAGTCAGTCAAGCTGGCCAACAAAGGCAATGGGCTGGCCGTAGAGAGAGCGAGCGGGGAATAACCGTGGAATGACTGCCATGGAGGACACGAACGTAGTGTCGCAATTGATCCGTTGCTGCCGGTGGCGACTATCCGCTTTCCAGTAGGCTGGTAACCCCGCGTTCAGTCGTGCCGAGTGCCGAAGGCCCGAGGGCATCGGCTGGAATGCAGGGTTGGGCGACATACAGACATCACATGTGAACCTTGGCGCCGTGTTCCCGGAGCACCTGGATCACTTTCGGGACGTCCGGCGGGCCAGGAGGTATTTGGCGATCCAGCGCGGCGAACATCTGAACTGCCCTGCTGCTTCGGCCTGCCGTGAACTCCACCATCTCCCCACCACCTGGGCCATAGTTGAACGCGTGCACGGTACCCGCCGGAACGTGGACGAGCGTGCCGGGTGTGCACGTGGTGGTCCGATCACCGCACGTGAACACGATCTGGCCTCCGGTCACATAGAACGACTCGTCCCAATCGTGGCTGTGTGGGGGTGGCCCCGTTCCCTTGTCACCGGATTGCACAGTGATTTGCTGGTCGCGTGTGTCTGCCGCTGAAGCCAGGACCGTTCCTTGGTGCCGATCACATTCAAAGCGGCACTGCGGTCACTCGGCTTGACGACAAATGATTTTTGATTCATGACTCAGTCCTCCTGCGCCGCCTGACTCGTTGCGTGACCTGGGGAGGGCGGCGACAGCGGCGACACTTTGTAGATTTGGTCAAGCACCTTCACGAAGAGGGTATTCGCGGTCTGCTGGTCGTCGACTGATATGGTCAGATTTGTCCATATGATGAGCGTCATGTCGTTGGTCGGGTCGTAGCTGATTTTCGAGTTGTGGCCGGGGGTCTCGCCGCCGTGAAAATAAATAGTGTTTGGCCCCCAGCTAAGTTTGGCGATGCCGTACCCGTACTTTTGGCCGTCGGGCTTGCTCGGGTCCTCAGGCTTGAGGCTGTCGAGCCAGCGGCGTTGATAGGCGGCGTCGAGCACGCGGCCCCCAACCAGTGCCTTGATCCAGGTCGCGAGATCCTGGGCGGTCGAAACAACCCCCCCGGCGGCCGCGGCAAAGGAATGGTTCACTCTCGTATAGTCCTTCGGCAGCAGGGTGCCGGCTCGTGCTGCAGCCTGAACTTCGGGCGAATACGGCGGTTCACCCACCAACGCGGTCGAGGAGCTGCCGTACAAATAGCCGTGCGAGTACGGCTCGGGGAGGGTGTACACCGTGCTGGCGGGGAGGATGGTGTGGTTCATTCCCAGCGGGTCGAACAACCGGTCCTGCATCGCCTGCGCCAGCGGTTTGCCGCCGACTTTTTCGACGACGACACCGAGAAGCGCATAGTTGGTGTTGTTGTATTCGTATTTTGCACCCGGCGGGAAATCGGGTGGGTGCGCGAATGCAATTGCCAGCACCTCGGCGGGAGTCCAAACCTTGGCCGGATCCCTGTCCATGGTCGCGGACATTATGGGGTCGTTGGTGTAATTGTAGAGACCGCTGCGCATTTCCAGCAGCCGGGCGATGGTGATGTCGTCGCCGTTGGGTACGCCTGGGACGTACTTGGACACCGGATTATCGAGCCCAAGCTTGCCCTCCTGGGCCAGTTGCATGATCACTGCCGCTGTCATGGTCTTGGTGTTCGAGGCGATCCTGAAGTAGGTGTCGGCACGGGGCGGATTCCTGGTGTTCAGTTGGGTGGTGCCGGAGGCGGCGATGAAGTCACCTTGAGGCGTGCGCAAGAGAACCAAAGCGCCGGGGATGAGTAGTTCCTTGGCGGTCGTGTCAACGAGGGTCTGTAATGCCGCCTGGTCGATTGGCTTAAGCGCCGACGATCCGGCCGTGAACCCGGGCCTTGAGCACACTGCGATCAGGAGAGCAACACCGACGATCAAGCTCACCTTCGTGCGTATGGGAGGTTTAGATGTCATTTGTCAATGATCCCTAGTGCTGACGTACCTCAAAATGGCGAAGACATATTCCCAGAACCTGACGCTATTATGTCTTGACCATTCCCCAATCCAGGCACCGAGAGCCCAGCGCGCAAGGTGGTGGTGCGGAGCGAATCCTTCCACACAGCCACATCTGCACACTGAACCGGAAAACTTCTGACCACACCTGATAGACCCCGGGATCGGGGTCCATGCAGGCATCATCCAACGCTGCGCCGGCCGCGTCAAGCTGGAAAATCCTGTTCCCTGCCAGGCACTTGCAAAACAGACAAACGGCGCGGAGGGATGCTGGTTTGCATATCGCAAGCAACGCGGTGGTTATGGTTTGTAAACGCGGAAACGATGATATGCAATCCGTTGCCGGCAACGCGGCCTGTCGTCACTGCGGCCAGCACCCACCGGTTCGTGATTGAATTTTGCGCAGGTTGCAAGTTCGTGGGCCCAAGCGAGCCTCCAATGACCGCTATCGGGCTACTCGGTAGATGCTGCGACGGTCCGCGTTGGCCGTTATGTAGAGCTTTACATAACGGCCAAACGCGGATACGCACCTATCAGATCGGCCAGCGCTCGGCACCATGACCGGACACCGGCCTTCGCCCAGGCGATCTGTTGCTGCACAAGCGGGCAACGGCGCCGACTATGCGGCCGGCCGCCTCCATGCAACCTCCGACCCTTGGCAGACGGATCAGGCTCGACTTATTGGTAGACCCGGAGTGTGTTCCGCTTTAGCCTGTATGTACTCCTTCAACGTCTGACCAATTCGCAGTTGCAAACGATGGGCGAACCAGCTACCTTCCACGGAGGCAGCTCTCTGCCTCAGCGCCATTTCAGTGCTTTTCGTCTTGCAGAGAATGCCCAATCATGGCCGGTGCCCATTCGATAGACCACGAACTCCATGTGCGAGCATCGGCTGGAACCATCCGCGATGCGATTGCGACCCGTTCCGGACTCCAGGGATGGAACGCCAGCAGTGTCACTGGCGACGGCGCCGTGGGAGGCGAATGGGTGCTGTCCTACGAGGGTGGGCCGGAGTTTGCCTGGCGCGTCGACCGGGATGACTCGACTGGCGTCGCGTGGACCTGCGCGCGCGGGCCGGGTGACTCGGTCGGGACGACAGTCAACTACGCCTTCGAGCCAACGTCGGACGGGCGCACGCGAATCTCCGTGACGCATGCGGGTTGGCCGCATCGCCAGGGCAATTTCAAGAAATGCAACACGCTATGGGGCGCCATGCTCTTCGAGCTGAAGCGCTTCGTCGAAGGCAGCAAGCCCAGTCCCGCCGCAGCCGACGTTGAATCCGGTTCCGGCGGATCCGGCCCGTGACCGGGATGACGATGGTTGGCAGGCCACGGACGCCGCGGCGCATGCTCGTCGGCATCACCGGCGCGACCGGCATCGTCTATGGCGTGCGCCTGCTCGAGGCTCTGAAGTCGCTCGGGATCGAGACTCACCTGGTCGTCACCAAGGCGGGCGAGCTGACCCGAGCGCATGAGACCGACCTCACGAGCAACGAACTGCGCGGCCTCGCAGACGTCGCCTACAGCCCCGGCGATGTCGGTGCGGCGCCGGCGAGCGGGTCGTTCCGAACGCTAGGCATGATTGTCGCGCCCTGCACGGTGCACACCCTCTCCGAGATCGCCACCGGCGCGACCAGCAACCTCCTCACCCGCGCCGCCGACGTGACGCTCAAGGAGCGTCGCCGGTTGGTGCTCCTGATGCGCGAGTTTCCGCTTCATGCCGGGCATCTCAGGAGCATGCTGGCGGTGACCGAGATGGGCGGCATCGTCGCCCCGCCGGTACCGGCGTTCTACACGCGCCCGCAGACGATCGCCGACATCGTCGACCAGACCATCGGCCGCGTGCTCGATCTCTACGATCTCGACGCCGGTATCGTCTCGCGCTGGGGCGAGACCATCGCGCTGACGACGCCGTCGAAGCGACATGCCGCACTCGTGCGCAGTGACGAGGGCTGAGAGGGCCATGACCGGCTATGCCGATTTCCGCGATTTTCTGACGACCCTCGAGAAAGAAGGGCAGCTCCTGCGCATCACCGACCAGGTCCAGCTGGAGCCGGACGTCGCCGCTGCGGCCTGCGCCCTGACGCAGCTTGGCGAGACAAGCCCCGCGATCGAGTTCGACACGATCGCGGGCTTCACCGGACAGCGCATTGTCATGAATGCGCATGGCTCGTGGCCGAACCACGCTCTCGCCTTGGGGCTACCGAAGGATTCGACGCCGCGCGAGCAATTCGCGGCCTTCGTCGAGCGCTATCAAAACTATCCTGGCGAAATCGAGCGCGTTGCCTCGGCCCCGTTTCAGGAGGTCGTCGTCGACAAGGACGTCAACCTGTTCGAGATTCTGCCGCTGTTCCGGCTCAACCGTGGCGACGGCGCCTTCTTCATCGACAAGGCCTGTGTCGTCAGCCGCGACTTCGACGACTGGACCAACGACAATGTCGAGAATGTCGGCTGCTACCGCCTCCAAGTGAAGGGGCCGCGCCGGCTCGGGATCCAGGCCGTGCCGCAGCATGACATCGCCATCCATATTGCTCATGCCGAGGCACGCGGCGAGGACCTGCCGATCGCGATCTGCCTCGGCAACGACCCCTTGATGCTGCTGATGGCGGCGACGCCGATGCTGTACGACCAGCTCGAGTACAAGATGGCGGCGGCGCTGCAGGGGGCGCCCTACAAGGTCGTGCAGACGGAAAAGGGCCTCGACGTGCCCTATGGCTCCGAATACATCCTCGAGGGCCGCCTCCTCGCCGGCAAGCGCGAGATCGAGGGTCCATTCGGCGAGTTCCCCGGCTATTACTCTGGCTGCCACCTCTACCCGGTCATCGAGATCGACAAGGTCTCGCACCGCAAGGACCCGATCTTCGAGCAGACCTATGTCGGCCGGCCCTGGACCGAGCTCGATTATCTGCAGGCGATGACGACCAGCGCGCCGATCTTTGTCCTGCTCCACGAAACCTTTCCGGAGGTCGTCGCGGTCAACGCCTTCTATACCCACGGCTTGGTGTTGATCGTCTCGACCCATACGCGCTATGGTGGCTTTGCCAAGGCGGTGGGGCTGCGCGTCCTGTCGACGCCGCACGGCCTGGGTTATGCCAAGGTCATCATCGTCGTCGACGCCGATGTCGATCCGTTCGACCTCAAGCAGGTGATGTGGGCGATCTCGGTCAAGGTGAATCCGTCCGGTGACATTGTCATCATTCCCAACCTGCCGGAGAACCTGCTCGACCCCGCCGGCGTGCCGAACGGCATCTCGTCTAAGATGATCATCGATGCGACGACGCCGGTGGCGCCCGACCGCCGTGGCGACTATGGCGAGGAGCTCGACACGCCCGAGGGCACCGGCGCCTGGCGGCAGAAGCTCGCCGCCTTGATAAAGGGTCTCAGCCGATGACCGCACCGCCCGCCCTGCCCACTGCCTGCCCCCGCTGCCGCTCTGCGACGGTCACGACGCTTGCGACCTCGCCCGTCGCCGGCGTCTGGACCATATTCCAGTGCACGACCTGCCTCTATACTTGGCGCTCAAGCGAGCCGGTCGACAACACCGATCCGGAAAAGTATCCGGCCGCCTTCCGGCTCGGTCCAAAGAGCTTCTGCGATCTCGCGACGATCCCTGCCGTTACGCCGAAGCGTTCGCCGGGGGCGTCGGGCACCTGACACCGCCGGGCGCGATGGCGAAGCTGCTGTCTCGCACAAGTCAGGGTATCGCGTCCCAACCGTCCGCCTCGTTTCTTGCCTCGTCGAAAGCTGCCATTCCGCTTCCGGCTAACAGCGGAAGTCCGCGCGTGTTGTCGAGCAGTCCGATAGCGGCCATTGCACCGTTACCGCCCCGGATCGTCCGTGATAACTCGTAGCACCTCCGATGCGCCGCATAACAGATGTCAGCCACGTGTGCTCGATAGTCACGGCCATCGGCCACGTGACTGATCGGGCATGGACTTTCCCGGATTGACAACGGGAACGACTCGCGCGACGATCCAGGTTACACGCCCGGACTGGGGCAGAATTGGCGTTAGCCAGCAGCTGAGGATACGTTCTATCCCCCCGATTTCGAAACGCCGCCGACTGTCGTACGTCACAATGCAAGACCCTCCATCGTAGGTGATTGAGCACAACCCATGTCTAAGAAGAGCTGTTTCGTTATTGGTGCGATCGGAAAAGCTGATTCTGTAGAGCGCAAGGATGCCGACGATTTCATAAGAGTCGTTAGAGAGCCCTTGCGCTCGGCAGGGTTCGACGATCCGGTACGCGCCGATCTTATCTACGAGACAAGCCTGATCTTTGACGACATAGTAAACCACCTAGCGAATGCTGACCTCGTCTTGGCGGACTTGCGTCGCGATAACCCTAGCGCGTATTACGAGCTGGCAGCGCGCAACATGCTACGCAAGCCGGTTATCGTCTTCATCCGCCCCCAATCAGCTTTTGCCATTTGATACTCACGATTATAGAGGCATTCATTTGGACACCAGCGAAGTGGCAAGTGTCGACGACGCAAAAGACAAGCTAAGGAAAAGCCTAAGCTGTCTTCCAAAGAATGGTTCGGCGTCTTCGCCACTCTCCCGAACGTTTGATCTTATGACGTTGGAAGACAAGGGTGCTACGGAACGCACCATCGTTCATATGGCGAAGCAGATTGACCTTCTTTCTTCAATGTACGACCAACTTTCAGTAAACAAAACCGCCGTTATGTGGCAGATGGGGAACGCGTTGCGACAAGTTGCCGATCATGTTTTAGAACCAATTGTCAACGAGCTACAGCAGTCGACGGGCGAGTGCTCGGAGCGCTGTCTCGCGATGGTAAGAACAATCGAGACGCGGATCGGTGATTTCGCGCGCAACCCTTTTACACTTGAGCAGTTCTAAATTCCTCGCAACGCGTCTCGCGGTAGGGGTAAGCAGATTGACCTTGCCACGGTTTGACGTACACCAGAAGTTTGATCATTTTCTGATGAACGGAGAACGAGATGGACAAGAGAGCGTCAGTACCGAATCGGCAGTACACGGATGAGTTCAAGCAAGAAGCAGTAC
>Ga0307372_10003230_pt1 | contig 26251 bp, 23 predicted proteins | sample OX1MG_FD_202533 | JGI IMG/M metagenome (GOLD analysis project Ga0307372, IMG submission 202533) | Soil microbial communities from Risofladan, Vaasa, Finland - OX-1 | ecosystem: Environmental > Terrestrial > Soil > Coastal area > Acid sulfate soil | place: Finland: Risofladan, Vaasa | collected... | reverse complement strand
AGCCGGAAAACGCCACGGCCGCCGCCACCAGCAGCGGGCCGGCCACCGCGCCCAGCTGATCCAGAAATTCATGCAAACCGAAAGCATAGCCATGACCCAGCTCGCGGCCGGCGCGGGACAACAAGGCGTCCTTGGCGGGATTGCGGATGCCCTTGCCGATACGTTCCAAAAAAACCAGCAGGCCCGCCAACCACGCTACCGGCGCCAAGGCCAATGCCGGCACCGCCAGCAGATTGAGGACGTAACCCGCGCCCATCACTTTCCAGTAACCTCGATGGCGGTCTACAAACCGCCCCGACGCCAACCGCACCGCGTAACCCAGGAATTCACCGAGTCCGGCCACCGCGCCGACAAAAATCGGTCCGGCACCCAGAACCGCCAAATACGGCCCGACGATGCTGCGGCCGCCCTCGTAGGTGAAATCCGCGAACAGGCTGACGATGCCGATACTGATGACAAAACGTAGAGCGCCGTTGCGCTTCGCATTATTATTCATAACTGAAGCTGCTGATATGTTGCGGCCGATATGAGTATCGCAGATGCGCACATGGGTTCCACCTTCATCCATTCTGCCAAGTAATCGGTCTAAGGATTTCGGGAAAGGATATGTGACGATCAATTAGACTGCGCACTGGTTTGGCGTCCGCGAATATCCATCAAATATCTCTTTGTACAAATCTTCTCCGTAAGACGTCTGCAACGGTTCTCCTTCCACCAGTTTGAACGTTCGCCCTCCATCAGTGCGTCTCGCGGCCCGCAAGAAAATCGCATTTTGCATTTTCTTCTCACATAGATTATGCGCAAATTCGTATAAATGTGTCACGAAGATAATCTTGACATGTTTTTCCAATAGGCTGCCCACAATTTGCCGCGCAATTTCGGAGCCCTCTCTCTCATTGGTGGCCGCAAATGATTCATTTAACAGGAGCATCGAATTTGCCGTCACACTATCTACGATAGTGCTCATTCTACTGAGCTCTTCATCCAGTTTACCGCTCTGCATTGTCAGGTCTTCTTCCCGCTTATAGTGCGTGAAAATGTTGGTGCACAACTCGGAGCAAAAGCATTCGGCAGGCACGAACATACCGGCTTGCATCATCAATCGAGACAAGCCGATACTGCGCAAAAACGTCGACTTGCCGCCTTGATTGGCGCCTGTGATGATCACAAGGTCCTTGTTATCGGCATTCACATCGTTGCCGACGACCCTTGGTTTCAGATTCAAACTGAGGCAGACATCGTAGAGCCCACTGAACGAAAGCCTGCGTTCGCCCGGCTCTGCCGGCACGGGAAAGCACGTGGGTTCCCCTTTCCGGGTGAGTTGCTCGTGCAGATTCAGGCAACCAAGGTAAAAAGCCAGCTCAGTTTGCAGCATACTGAAAAAGCTGAGAATATGATCAGCTGACTGGGCCAGGGCGTTGCCCGCGGGGTCGATACCTCGATCCTTCAATTCCGACAGCGCCTTAGCTCCACTCTCGTCGCGAGGATGGACGCGCCACGTATATTCGTCCGGCTTCGATCCGAATATCCGCTGCACCCAGCCGCGCTGTCTATCTGCATTTCTCCGCAGTGTGTAATTGACGCCCTTATAGCCTTTACCCAGCTCAGCGCTGATCAAGACACCGGCGCTGAATGTCAGTTCTTCGAGCTGGTCTTCAACCCGGGCGAAGTATTCGTCATTGAGCTCTCGCTGCAACATGGCAAAGAAGGTTTTGAAGCCGTCGGATTCAAACCCGCCTGCATGTTTGTCGGCAATATTCTTCAACCTTTGAAGCAGAATCACGAATAATTGCAGTACTTCAACCGATTCATTCAGTACCGCACCGGGATATGTGAAGATGTGCCGATAGCTCTTCTTCTCGCCTTTGATTGCGTCAACGGCGATAGCGTACATATCTCTGACAATCGTGGGCTGTTTCAAGCAATCACGAAGTATGTCCTGACGGTAAAGGATCGTGCTCAAGTCGTTGTCCGCGCCTGGCAGCACCGCACTCCTCGCCACGTCAAATAGAACTTCATCGCCAAGCGCCATGGCGTTAAACAAGGTGGTCAGCTCAAGGTCCTGAGTAAGCGCGGGTTCATGCTTTGGTATTGTCCGACGCGGGTCAAAATCCCGATCCCTGAACATAAGGAACGCCTTCATGCTTTGATACGCTCCCTTATGCAATCGTAGGTAAGTCGGTACTTTTCGGCGATTGCCATCGCATAGGCAAGACCGTCCGCCGGGCTTCTTGAAATCTTGTAGGTCCGCAATGCCGGGTTTCCAGGAACAACGCTGCTGACCATACTGACGGTGCGTTCATTAAATGATGCCATTTCGTCAATGAACGTCACCCAGACGCATACGGCATCCAATGTGACGATCTTTTCCATGATATTTTTGCTCAGGAAAACGGCGTCCTGCAGCGTCGTCGAAGTGAGAATCTCGTTCATTATGATGATGCTGCTGGACGTAGCCTGATTCAGGACATCGTGAACCCGGATCAGATCGTCCTGCAGCTTGCCGCGCAAATTGGTGCTGTTTTCCTCACGCTCGAAATGCGTCAAGAGCTTGTCGCAGAACAGCAATTGTGCCTCCCGGCCGGGGACTGGACAGCCGAGGCTTGCCAGGTAATGCAGTTGTCCGAACATCCGGGCAAAGGTCGTCTTGCCGCCCTGATTCGGCCCGGATACCACGATTACGCGTTCCGGTTCTTTTAGATAGAAGTCGTTGCAAACAACGGACTCGTTCTCACTTATCAGCTTATCGGCTAATGCCAAATCAAACCCTTCGTAGTCGTAAACCTCCTTACAAGTGTCGGAAATCTGTGGATAACAGAATTCCAATCCGGCATTTTTAAAACGTGCGGTATATTCGAGCCAGGCAATGTAAAACTGACTTTCCCGGTCAAAGGCCGCAATGGTATCGTCCGGGTAGTCGCGGTTCGTCCCACAAAAATCGTCCAAATTCTGAAATATTTCCGCATACAATCGAACAACAAATTCCAGTATTTTTGCCTCGACGTGATTCATATCCGGCGCGCTGGGAAGTTTCGTCTTGTAGTCGTTTATCGCGTCTTGTTTGAACTTCGTGAATGTTTCCACCACATCGGCTCCATAATCGGCCTCGGAGACATATTTGCGTACCTTGATACTGCTAGCCCTGATGAGCACGCAATACTTGACCCGGGATAAATCCACTTTCAGCTTTTTGGTATCTGCATACAAAGACTGGAAACGTCGCGAAGCGATATATTCCTTGAGATATGCCCGCAGGGCGATCAGTCCACGGGATTTCAGATCAACCGTGGATATATCCATCTTTAAGCAATTGACGGCGTCGCAATAAATCTCCACCGCATCCAGAAACCAGGCTTGCTTCTGATATTTGTAGTAGAGCTTCTGAGCCTGACTCAGATGCTGGTTCATGGCGCGTATTTTTTGTGCAAACGACTTTACATGTTCGTATAACGATGAATTTTCAAGGTCCCGCATGATTGCATGACGATACTCAACGGTTTGAACAGTGCGCAAGGGTTGATAAAAGAATGGCTTTAAATCGTACTCCTCCCGGCCTTTCGTGATAGCGTTTACGACCTGATCAAGATTCAAATCGCAAAAGAATGCAGGCGGATTGTCGACGTCGCCCCTGTCTTCGGCCCTCTCAAACAGAATGCTCTGGAACGTCATGGGAGTAGACCCTGATCGAGGTGCATTCCCTTCTTCCCGAGTCGTGCAATCGGACGTGCGAAGGAGTTGATCGCTGATGGATTGAACGCGATCCGATTTGAACACCACCGGGCCATCACAGCCACATGCAGGTACTTAGAATTCATGGTGTTTGAACCCGCGCATTCGCTGCTTTGGGAGCGATAATCTGTACACTCTCAATTCGTTTTTGGAGTTCCGCGCTTTGATTGTCTAGTGCGACGAGCGCCTCTTTCCGCGCATTGATTGCCGATTTACTTTTTTGATTTAGCTCGACCCCCTTCCTAATGGCAGACTCAATCTCATCGGCAGCGGATTCAACGCGATTATTCATCAATAATCGGAAACTTTGCAGATTGCCGTTCAGCCTTTCGCCTAAATCGTGCCGCACACGACCTGCTTGAGTTTCTATGAGTTCCAGTGCGCGCTGTCTTAATTGCCTCAATATTATGGGCCCCCCAATGAACCTCGGCATCGCGCGCACAAGCAGGGATTTCAGCAATAGAAGGCTTGGTGGTTCATCCCAAAATTTGTAGTAGAAATTTGATTCAGCCCGCCAAAGCAATTGAGCATTCACCGCTTGATACGGTATAAACAACAGCTTGGCTGCATGGTTTATCGAATCGTCTATTATGGTTTGCAGCCGCGACCAATATTTCAGAGCGATTGCCTCAAATTTCGAGTTACTCAAACGATCCTGTGATCCACGCCATACGTCATAGGCACTACGAATATGAGCTATGATTCGGCTATCGAGCTCCTGTTCAAGTGCATTCAGCCGATGCCCCTGCACGCTGGCATACCACTCTCCTATGTTGATCAGCAGAGTTTCCTTCAGGTTATCTTTGAATTGCTTAAGCCCGGGTTCTATATCGTTTATGAATAGGTTTTCAACGTCGTTGGATAATAAAATTTCATATTCGGCCCATTGAGCCAAGATTTCAGTTTTCCTCTGCTCTATAAATCCAAGTGCCGCTTCAGATTGCTCCAACGGAGCTGAAAGTGCTCGCAATTCTAGTTGGATTTTCAATCGTACCCTCGACAGGATGGACAGCAGGTTCCGCTGGATTGAGTGACGCCATACATCAACTTTTTCGGTCTTGAGAAACGTCCGGAGCGCCTCTTCGAGATCGGTGAAGCCATTCCGTATGCCGGCGTCCACATGACTCGATAGTTTGCCTTCGAGTGCCAGTTTTGCAGACACGGGAAATACGGAAACCGTCTGACCCAGAGTTTCGCAAAGCACACGCGAACTGAATTCAATAGACTCCTCAAGCTCGTGTGTATTTAAATAGTCTGACTTGTTCAAGATGCAAAATATCTTGTTGGCGTGCTCGCGAATCTCAGTGAGGAAATCCAGTTCACGCCGACTTAACGGTTGATCGACGGAGGCGACAAACAGCACGCCATCAGCCTGGGGCATGTAAGCATAGGTAAGGTCGGTATTGTGTTTAAATACGGAATCAATGCCGGGCGTATCAACAATCTGTATTCCATCGCGCAGCCAAGCGGAAGGATAGTCAACAAACACCATTCGAACTGATTTGATATTATTGGGGTTCCCTTTTTCCGTCACATAATCTGCAATAATGTTTAAATCAACGGAATGTATCTCGCCTGATTCAAACTGCACGGATGCCGTCGGAGGATTTCCGTAGCGAAGTACAGTAACAATTGAAGTCAGCGGCACCACACCGACAGGCAGGACATTTTGTCCAAGCATGGCGTTTATGAGGCTGCTCTTGCCGCGCTTGAACTGTCCCGCAACCACCAAAGTAAAAACACCCGCGGCGAGTTTTTCATGAAGTCTTGCGCATTCCGGGGGATCGGCAATTCCGAGCGACGCCACCTCCTCCAGACACTGGGTGAGTTCGCTTTGCCAAACCGGCGACCCGTACATTGGCGATCACTTCCTCAGTGTGGCCATAAGGCGCCGTGGATGCAGCAATAAATCCAGGGCATCACGGACGTCACGCACGACGATATCAGCCTGTTGCAATAATTCCGAAGCTGTACCTTCGGGTCCGAGTACGACAATCCCCAGCCTCGCTGCCCGCAGCATGGCGATATCATTACAGCCGTTGCCGATGGCGATCGTTGATTTCCATGTCTTTGTGCTGAGCGCTTTCAGTTTGTCTTCTCCCGTGGCAACTGTTGCTGATTCAAGAGATATTGAGTGTAATGCGCGATGTGCTGTGCCAAAGGTATCCGCTGTGAGCACAACGATAGTAAAACGTTGAGACAGATCACGAAGTCTTCCCTTGACGCCCGGTATCAGCTTCCCATCAACGGCGAGTGTGCCATTGAGGTCCAGAACGATATGGGTCAGCAGGAAGGTGCGCCTTCCCGGGATAGCCAGCCGCGGGTTCGTGCGTACTTGGCGCCGCTCAGGCATGACGGAACCCTCCGCGTTGTACAAAATCGAGACCGGCGTAGTGCGCCTCAGCACCCAGCTCCTCCTCGATGCGAAGCAGCTGGTTGTATTTGGCGACGCGTTCACCACGTGCCGGAGCACCGGCCTTGATCTGGCCGCAAGCCCTGGCTACCGCCAGATCGGCGATGAAATCATCCCAGGTCTCACCGGAGCGGTGACTGACCACGGTCCCATAACCGCTCGCCTGGGCAATCGCGATAGCATCCAGGGTCTCCGTCAAAGTTCCTATCTGGTTCGGTTTTATCAATACAGAGTTGGCGACATGTTCTGCAATCGCGCCGTGGATGATGCCAGGATTCGTCACAAATACATCATCGCCCACGATTTGAATGCGATTACCAAGATTGGCTGTCAATGTTTTCCAACCCCGCCAATCATCTTCAGCGAGACCATCTTCAATGGACCATATCGGGAACTTGTGCACCCAATTTTTGTAAAGCTGTACCAATTCATCAGTATCACAACTCGGCTTTATTTGCAGGCAGTCGTAGGCATATTTGCCGTTGTTGTAGAATTGGCTTGCGGCCGGATCCAAAGCCAATACGATATCCTCACCCGGGACAAAGCCGGCTAACTTGATGGCTTCAACGATAAACTCAATGGCGATAAGATCATCTGCGAGATCTGGGGCAAAACCGCCTTCATCACCCACCGCCGTGCTATAGCCTCCCCGTTGTAGAAGTATCTTGAGCGCCTTGTAGCATTCCACGCCCATCCGCAATGCTTCACGGAAATTGAGTGCGCCGACAGGCGCGATCATGAATTCCTGAAAAGTCAGGGAGTTGTTGACATGCTCGCCGCCATTCAACACGTTGAACATGGGAACTGGGAGAGTCGGCTTGGTATTGCGGCTGAGAAACCGGTACAGTGGTTGTCCAGCGCTGACGGCGGCTGCGCGAGCAACTGCCAATGAGGCCCCGAGGAGCGAGTTTCCGCCAAGCCTGGATTTGTTCGGTGTACCGTCTATTGCACACAGGCGACGATCTATATCGGGCTGGTCGGAGGCATCACAGCCGATAAGAGATTGGGCGATCGGACCGTTTACGTGTGCAGCAGCTGTCAATACTCCCTTGCCATTGTAGCGATGCTGATCTCCATCGCGTAATTCCATCGCTTCACGTGTGCCTGTCGACGCGCCGGAAGGTACAGCGGCCCGTCCCTGGGAGCCATTGCCCAGTTGCACGTCCACCTCGATTGTTGGATTACCACGTGAATCGAGAATCTCTCGAGCATGTATTGAAAGTATGGTTGCCATGGCATTTGTCCTTTTTAATGGTTTGGAACAGGCAACCGCAGGCAAAAAAAACTCCTGCGGCCTAAGGCTTCCGCAGGAGTCATTGGCTTCCCCTCAGGGCAAGCAGAAAAGGCGAACTCCACCGCCCATACTTTATGGGATATAGATTACCATACGTCAAGTGTCATGGCGGCAGCTTGAAATCATCGGGTGCCATAAAATCGGTATTCGAAAACAGGAGCAGCCGGACAGAACGCTGCGGATCACTATCGCCGCAGCATCCGTAGCACAAGCCATGGGATCGGCGCCAACAGACCCATTTGATGCGGCACACAATGAATCAACCTGCGCAGCGCGGTATAGGGATGAGGCCAGCGCTTTATCGCCCGGCGGGCACTCGCCCGCACACGGCGGTCTGGATCGGTACAGGCGCTGATTGCAAGCTCCAGAGCCTGAGCATCTCCACAATAAGACAGTGAACTGATTGCTGCAGCACCCAGCCGAGGGTCGCCAAAGCGATACAGGCAGCGCGCAGTATCAAAATAGCGGATGTGCCCTCGCTCCAACGTATGCTGGAGCAAGCTCTCCGACTGTTCGGCCAGCAATTTGACGGTGATGCTGACATCCTGCGCGGATGCCAGGGTGCGTTCAATCACCCAGGCACACGCATCCGGGCTGATTGGAATGCGGTCGCCATAGACATCTTTTTCCCACCCGCGACGCAGACAGACGAGCGCCGCGCAGCCGGGCCAAGCCGTGATATCAAGCGCCTCTCGGCAAACGCGCGACAATTCCGGCATAGCCGTCAGCGCACCGTGTAACAAGGCGCGGCGCAATCCAAGACGAGGCTGCGTACGCCATAGGACCCATGCGGCTGCGGCACGGACAGCCGGATGGTCTTGACGCAAAGCAAGCACCAACCACGTAAATGGCGGCGCTCTCTCCATCCGGCCCAGCGCCAGCAGCACCCGAATCAACGCAAAGCGATTTCGTACATCAGCCTGTGGCGTCTCCAAGCGCACCTGCAGCGCGGCAAGCAGGGCATCTGCGCCTGCCCGTCCAAGCATCGGCAAGGCACCCGCTGCGGCAGCCGCCAGGACATCGTCGTCCAGCATGGTGGCAAGCGTGGAACTCAGCGATGTTAGGTGCAGCTTTCCCGCGGCAACGGCGGCAGCAGGCAGTCTTTCATGCGCCAATGCAAAGCCGATATCCGCGGCCAAGTCCGCATAATCGCGTCGGGTAAGTGCCGTGATCACCTCATTTTTGACCACGTACTCCGCTTGCGCTTCAAGCGGCCCCAACCCGGCCAGCGGGTGGTTATACAGCACCCCGCGCAAAGCCACAGTGGCATTCACGCCCTCAAGACGCGCCAGCATAGCCACGGCAAAGCAGCGTGCTTGGGGAATGGCAACAGGCGGTTGCTCTAAATAAGTCTTCAAGGGTGCAATGACCGATTGGCCCAGGACAGCCAGCCATTCCGCCGCGGCGGCGTGCGCAGCCAGATTGTCAACTGCCGCGAAAACACGCATGCGTAAAAGATCGTATTTCTCGGACATCAGGCGGGCAACACTATATGGAAAGTGAACGCAAATCAGGCGTGATCGTACCGGTCATCATTTTTTACTGTGGTTGCTGAGATTAGCGCTTCGAGACGCCGAATGTCTTCGCCGACTTGCTCGCTACCCACGACTGTCCAGACGCCGGCCGCGCTGCGTCGCAGTTCATCCCGCATCCAGTCCATAGAAACATGCAGCCATGCCCGCAAACGATCCGCGTAGTCGCGTACCAATGTGTCGGCCGCCTGGAACACAGGGCGTAACCGGTATTGTGCATAGATACGGCTCCTAGGCCAATGCCTGAAACCCAGATGGCTGACGATGTAGCGTTTCTGGTCAGGATTCAGCACAGATAATCCAGCCTATTTAGTACAACATAGCAGCGCGGAATCATTATACTAACCCCCGTGTCTGAATTCTGTCCGCACTGCTTTCATCTGGCTGCCGATAACGAGCGGACCTGCTCCCTATGTGGCACTGACATCAGTCAATGGGATTCTTCCACGCAGGATTTCAACACGCGGCTCATCCAGGCACTGCACCACCCCGTTGACGATGTGCGCCTGCGCGCCATTTATGCCATTGGAAAACGCGGTGTGATCGCAGCTGCTAACGCACTCGTCGAGTGTGCGCTGTCTACACCGGCCGATGTCGTCCAGGGACTTGAAATTATATCTGCGCTGAGCAGTTGGCCGCCCTCGCCGGAACAGCAGCGAACCTTGGAGCGGCTGGCCGGGCAACACCCCGCAAAAATTGTGCAGATAGCGGCCCGGAACGCCCTCCGCCAAGCAACTTGACCACATACACAGGCTACCCACCCTCTTGACTTGAAGTCCAAGTGGTTTGTGGTAAAGTTCTGTCAAGCGTTCAAGTCCACATGTGACAAACGCTCAGGCAGTGGGCATGATTTATAAACCGGCACCGCCGCCGGGAAGCACACTGCCGGTGATGGAGTTCACCTCACCGCTCCTCGGAGCTAATGACTCCTACCGAAAGAGAGCGGGCCATGGGCCCACGATCTCGACGTAGCGTCTAATGTCTCGGGAGGCATATGCGGTGAACTGCATAGCGGAATACCGGGTCTTCTTGCCCAACGCCAAGATTCCATTTCAGTTTCCAGGCTGCGCAGCATCTGCGTCTGTGACTACAGGCGTCTATCGCTTCCTTATGTCCATACATGACCATACAGAAGAATCACGGCATGTGGGATAGCATACTTTTCAATCTCATCCAGGTGGCCGTTATCGTCGGTCTTGCGCCGCTCGTCGAGGGCGTGTTGCACCGTCTCGAAGAAAACGTTCAATCCAAGCGTGGACCGAATATCTTCCAGGTATATCGCGACATCTGGAAATTTTTGCAGAAAGACGAAACGGTTTCGGCTGAGAGTTCCTGGATTTTCCGTTTTGCACCCTATGTGGCATTCGTCATGCCAGTCTTCGTCGTGCTGCTGATTCCGGTGCTGACCCGCTACCCCCTTTTCCTGGCTTTCATGGGTGACATGCTGGCCGCAGGTTTCCTGCTTGCACTTGGCGGATTTTTCGTGTCCCTTGCCGCTGTTGATACCGCCAATCCTTACGGACCGGTGGGAGCTAGCCGCACGCGTATGGTGGGATTCCTCGCCGAACCGGTGTTCATGATCGTGTTCTTCACTCTTTCGTTCATGGCGGGTTCGACAATACCCTACATTGTGCAAGCAGGCTGGACAGCCACTCCCGGAGGGTTCTTCGAGCCGGTGCACATCCTGACTATGCTGGCTTTTCTCATGCTGATCCTGGCCGATGAATCCCGCATTCCGGTTGACAACCCATCGGGGCACTTCGAGCTGGCTATGATCGGTAAATCCAAGTACCTCGAATACTCCGGGCGGGGTGCGGCATTGATCAAATGGGCGGGCGCCATGAAATTAATGGTGCTCATCTGCATATTCATGAATGTGCTGGTCACACCCTGGGGTCTGACCGGTGAGCATACGCTGATAGCGGTGCTGCTCGCGATTCCCTTGATACTGCTTAAAGTGTTCGCGTTCATTATTGTTCTGGTAATCATCGAGTCGTCGCTGGCTAAGCTGCGTCTGTTTCGCATCAGCGAGTTTTTGAGTGCCGCATTCGTGATTTGTATCCTGGCTATGGTGACCAAGTTGATGACCAGTTAGGACAGAGATAATGCTGCATATGCTGACCATACCGCTTGATGCCTGTTGTGGCGGTTTTTTCCTGCTTACCGCCATCGGTATCGTTGGCACACGCCAGATGCTCGCCTGCCTGCGGCTGTATATGGTGCAGGCGTTATTTCTTGTCATGGCTGCCATGCTGATCGGCATTGAGCTAGATTCGGGCGATCTGATAGCGGTCGCAATCATCACGCTGATCACCAAGGTCATCGCCATACCCTGGGTGCTCAAATACACGCTGGGAACCGAGATTTACGACCGTCGCGAGATTGATCAGGTTTTGAGCATACCGCTCGCATTGCTCATTTCCGCCGCGCTTATCCTGTTCAGTTACTTCGTTGCCACCCCCATGGTCAGCGCCGTTGGGCAGCCTTTCACTGATATTAACCTGCCCATCGGGCTCGCCGGCCTGGTGCTGGGCGCCTTCACCGTGACCGTGCGGCGTGAAGCCATTGCGCAGCTCATGGGGTTGCTGGCAATGGAAAACGGCGTGTTCTTCGCCAGCATCTCGATTGTGCCGCATCTTCCAATCATCGCGGAAATCTCCGCTGCCATTGACGTGCCGGTAATGTCGCTCATCATCGGTCTGCTGGTACGCCGTATCCATAAACGCGTCGGCTCAACAGCGGTCGGCGATCTAGCTGCCTTGCGGGAGGATTGATCGAATGCTACTAGCGCTATTGATCATTCCGCTTGTCGCGGCCGCGCTTGTGCTGCTGCCGGTTAATCGCCGCGGCCGCTGGGCAGCAGCCGTCACATTGCTGGCAAATACGATTTTGTTCGTCCTCGCCATCTTGATTGCCGACCGAGTGCTGTTGACAGGGAGTTTTTATGGACTTGCAGGCAGCCTGACCATAGATGCCTTCGGCGCACTGCTTCTACTGCTGGTCACGTTCCTGGGCTTTACCACAGCGATATTTTCCTGGGGATACATCGTTGAGCGGCACACCGGCGCCACGCGCACCGGCCGTATTCGTGTTTATTACAGCCTGTACAACCTGTTCGTGCTGTCCATGATGGCGGTGCCGGTGATCGCGCACGTAGCCTTGGTATGGATCGCGGTGGAAATGACCACGCTCATGTCCGCGTTTCTCGTTGCCTATGAGGATACGGCGGCATCCCTGGAAGCCGCGTGGAAATACGTGATACTCACCAGCATGGGCGCCATACTCGGTCTCCTCGGAATACTTATTCTGTACTGGGGAACACGCGTCGCGGGTGAAGTACCGTTTACCTGGGTGGGACTTGTTGCAGGCGCGCCGCACATGCCCAAAACCATCCTGTGGACCGGGTTCCTGCTGGTACTGGTCGGTTTTGGCACCAAAGTGGGCCTCGTACCGCTACACACCTGGCTGCCCGACGCCCACAGCCAGGCACCTTCGCCCATCTGTGCATTGCTGTCAGGTGTAGAAACCAGCACAGCCCTGTTTGTCATCCTGCGGTTGTTCCCGGTGCTGCAAGCTGCTCCGCTGATACAGGATCCGCGCCCCTGGTTTATTACCATCGGCTTGGTGTCGGTAGGCGCCGCGGCGTTCCTGCTGCTGCGGGTCAGCGATTACAAACGCATGTTCGCGTTCTCCACAGTGGAACATATGGGCATCATCATGGTAGCGGTGGGGTTCGGAGGTTTGCCGGCGCACATCGCTGCTGTATACCAGCTTGCCGCCCATTCATTCTCGAAATCGTTCTGCTTCTTCGCCGCCGGCGCGGCGCTCGTCGCCACCGGCACACAAGAAATCAGTGCTGTTCGCGGGCTTATTCGCCGCTCGCCCCTGGCCGGTTCCGCCTTGCTGCTCGGAGGTCTTGCCATAGCGGGCGTGCCGCCTTTCGCTGTGTTCATCAGTGAATTCTCGATTTTTCGCGCCGGTCTTGCCAATGGCCAATATCTCAGCGTTGCCTTGCTTGCACTCTTCGTGGTGGTGGCATTCTGCGCGCTGATGTTCCATGTCAACAATATTGTGTTTGGTTGTCCAGAGGAAAAGACAGCGTTGCCGATACCAAAACTCTGCCTTGTGGCATTGGCCGTAGCCCTTATTCCTACCCTGGTCTTAGGCATGTACCTGCCGGAACGCCTAGCAGCGCTATTTCAGGCCGCGGCGGCCACGTTGGGTCATTGATAGAGATTTAAATGGCCGCCACATTACAATCCCAGAATACGGACACCTGGCGTTCACTTGATCGAGCGTGCGCTGCCCGCTGGCCAGGTGTTACGGCCAGTACCGATCATGGATTGCAGATCGTCCACATCGCCACGCCTCACGACACGCTCCGACCCCTGTGTCTGTGGCTGTTCAAGGAACTGGACTATCGCTTCAGTACCCTGGTGGTGGAAGAACACCCTGCATACTGGCAGCTCACATATGTGTTCATGGACCCCGTCGATCACGGCTGGGTATACATAGAAATGACGCAGCCCTTGACACAAAAAAGTGTGATCTCCATTGGCGATGTGATTCATGCGGCCGACTGGCATGAGCGTGAAGCGGAGGACCTGTTTGGTTTGCATTTCGAAGGGCATCCGAAACTCGGGGAGTTTGTGCTCCACGAAGACTGGCCGGAAGGCGTAAATCCGATGCGCAAGCAGTTTGACGCGCGTCAACCATTACCCGAGCATAACCCAGTAGCGGTATGGCAACCGCCCACGATCGTGCAGGCACCCGGCGCCTTCGCCATGCCCATAGGACCCGTGTATTCCGACTTCGCTGAAGCCGCCCATTTCGTAATCGAGACGACCGGAGAGAACATGCTCCGCGTGTTACCGCGGTTCTTTTACAAATACCGCGGCGTAGAAAAGTTAGCCGAGAAAAAAACAGTTGATGAAGCACTGTTACTTGCAGAGCGTTTTTCCGGTAGCAGCGCCTTTGCTCATGGCTGGGCATTTTGCCGCGCAGTCGAAACGCTTTGTGCTGCCGAGCCACCACCGCGCATGTCGGCGCTGCGCGCTGCATTCGCCGAACTGGAACGCCTGCGTCATCATGTCGCGACCATCACCAGCTTATGCGCAGCGACCGGCTTGTCCGTGGCCCAGGCCCAGGGAGCAATCCTTGAAGAGGAACTGCTGCGACTGACAGCCGAGATCTGTGGGCACCGCTATCTGTTTGGCCTACTCACACCTGGTGGACTTATGCAAGACCTGGATAACGGGCACATCAAGCGGTTGCAGGAAAGAGTGCAGGATATCCGCGTTCGTCTTGAAATTTTTCAAACAGACTTGCGCTATTCAAGCAGTTTCCTGGATCGCATCGAGGATGTGGGGATTATAACTTCCGATGTGGTAAAGGCATTCGGTCTTGTAGGCCCGGTGGCGCGCGCTTCGGGCGAACAATCGGATATACGCAAGCTATTCCGCTATGGCGCCTATGCCAGCCTGGAATTCGAGGTGCCGGTCGAAATCGAGGGCGATGGCTATGCGCGTTTGCGTGTTCTGTTTCGTGAGGCGGTGCAATCGGTGTCCATAATCGAGCAGGTACTGAACGACCTCCCCCCGACTGGTCCACTCTCTACACCGCTGACGCCGCGTGGCGGCGCTGCCTTGGGTTGTGTGGAAGCGCCGCTTGGCGCCGCATATCACTGGTTACGCCTGGATGACGATGGACATATACAACGTTATCGCATCGGCACACCGTCTTATCGTAATTGGCATGCTTTCCGCGTAGCGGTCGAGGGTTTCTCCTTCCAGGATTTCCCCATCATCCTGTCCACGTTCGGCCTATCACAGGCCGAAAGCGACCGATAGCGAGGCGACATCGATGCATAACTGGGTATACAAGGGGCTCGCGACCGGAATTCGCACTACCACCTATCCAGCACGGCCGGACGAAAGGCCGGGCATTTCCCCCGGCCGACCGCGCGGCACTTCGCTGGTGCAGCCCGCAGCGGAGGCATTGGCGAGAATCTGCCCGACACAGGCCATTACGCAGCAGCCAACAGGTGCAGCTGTGGATCACCGGCGCTGCGTGCATTGTTCACGCTGCCGGCGGGACCTCGGCGCTTTGAGCATGGACTGGGAGAGCGGCTTTGAGTGGGGCGCACTGGCCGAACAAACGCTGACTGCGGGGCGACGTTTCAAGAAAATCTTTGGTCACTCGCTGCACATCCGCTTCGTGGATGCCGGTGCCTGCGGCGCCTGCATGAGCGAAGCGCGGCAGCTCAATAATCCCTATTACAACATCCATCGCTTGGGTTTCTTCATCACGCCCACGCCGCGCGACGCGGATATTCTGCTGGTCGCAGGGCCGGTGACAGATGCGATGCGCGTGCCGCTGCTGAAAACCTATGAGGCCATGCCTAAGCCAAAGCGCGTAGTGGCAATGGGGGTGTGCGCCGTCTCGGGAGGGATTTTCGGCCCGAGCTTCATTTCCGCCGGGGGTGTCTCGGACGTTATTCCGGTTGATGTGGTGATACCCGGCTGCCCGCCCCCGCCCCTGGCCATATTGCATGGGCTGCTGCTGGCCGTTGAACGTGCAAAGCCCGCGCCACTTTTCTCCGCAGCGCCTTCCACATCGGCTTGACGTGTAGTAACCACCATGCGACATCCCGCCGAAGACAAATCCGATATAAACGGTTGCTGGGTCAACGGCATGCCGGTGGATTCCGTATCAGCGCTTGATCGGGGTCTGCACTACGGCGACGGTGTGTTCGAAATTATTGCCGTAAAGGACGGTGGAATACCGCTTTTGAATTTCCACTTGGAGCGACTCATGGACGGTTGTCGCAAACTGCATATCCCCGTGCCTGCGGTCGCCGAACTGAAGGACGAGTTACGCCAGGCGGCAATGGAGCGGCCGCATGCGGTGCTGAAGCTCGTGGTTACACGGGGCGTTGGCGCCCGCACGTATCGTCCTCCGCACCCGGCCCGCCAGGTACGCATCCTCCTGCGGTTTGCGTGGCCGGAATATCCGGCGGTTTGGGTGGAACGTGGGGTTCACGTGCGCATCTGTGACACGCACCTCGGCCACAATTCCCGTCTGGCCGGACTCAAGCACCTTAATCGCCTGGAGCAGGTGCTGGCACAATCTGAGTGGACCGAGACCGATGATATCCAAGAAGGTTTGATGACCGATGGGGAGGGTTCGGTGATTTCAGGCACGGCCACCAATGTATTCGCCTGGCTGTCGCACGGGGTACTCGCCACCCCCAGCCTGCGGCTTTGCGGCGTTGCCGGCATCATGCGTCGCTATCTGCTGGAACGGGCGCAGCAGACCGGCATGCAATTGCGCGTGGCCACGCTGTCGCTCGCCGAACTCATGAAGGCGCAGGAGATTTTCCTGACCAATACCCTTATTGGTGTGTGGCCAGTGGCGACTATCGGCCATTGGAGATACACAGCCGGCCCTGTGACCCGCCAGATGCAGGCATGGGCGGCGGAATGCGCGGCACTGGAGAAGCATCATGGATAGCATTGCGGAGTTGATTGTTGCAAACGAAGCTGCGGCCGGATTGTCTGTCTTCCTGATTTGCGGCCTGCTGGCCCTGGTCAGCGTGTTCTCCCTGGACGGCACGGTTCAGCGTCGAGTTTTCGCCGCGCTCACACTGCTCCAGTCGCTGGCACTGCTGCTAGCCGGTGCCGTAGAACTTGGCAATGCTGCGACCGTCATCCTGCCATTATGGAATTTCCACTTAGTGGGCGATCTGCTGCTCCGGCTCACTCCGTTGGCCGCTGTGTTTCTCATTGTCACCGCCGTGGTATTTGCGGCCAGCCTGCCGTTCGCGGCGTATGACAGCGCCCAGTATGATTCTCTAGCCAGGCGCCGCCTGTTTCTTTGCCTCTACGAACTCTTGTACCTCAGCATGGTCGCCGTGTTTATTGCCGGCGAAACGCTGTCATTCCTGCTTGCCTGGGAGATCGCATCGCTACTGATCTACGGTCTCGTAGTGTTCGAGCATGAACGATCTACTCCTATTCGAGCCGCGTATCTCACGCTTGCCTTGAGCGAATTCGGCAGCGTCGCCGCGATTATAGGTCTGCTGCTTCTGGCCGGTCTGAGCGGCCATCTGGATTTTGCTGGCATGCATGCCTTATCCGGAGCGCTGGGTGAAGGCGCGCGCTGGATGATTTTCCTGCTGACCTTCTACGGCTCGATAGCGTCGCGTCGCTCGTGACGGCCGGTACGGTCCCGGCGTCCCGGCCACTCGCTCTTGCGACGAGTATTCCTTTCGCTGCGGCACGCCCGGCGTTCGTCGGCCTGTCGGAGGACGCATAGCTGCCTCCTCCACCCTGGCTTTACGCCCCGGCGCGGCCTTCGCACCACGCGGACGCTGTGCTACGACCGCTGAGGCTACCGCAGGCTCTTCGCCTTGCGCTTCGCGCTTCCCTGGCTCATCGTTGGAGTCAAGGCCGGATTGGTACCGGTCAATCTGTGGCTGCCTGATGCACACGCGGCAGCGCCGCGCACCGTGTCACCGGTATTATCCGGCGCGTCCCTTAACCTCGGCGTTTACGCCATTATTTTGGTCAATACCGAACTCTTGCCGGTGACCCTAACCGGAACTGGCATCGTGGTGCTCGTCACCGGGAGCATAAGCGCCATCATTGGCATCCTGTACGCCATCTCACAACATGACATGAAGCGCACCCTAGCAAACAGCTCCATCGAAAACCTCGGCATTGTGATCGCCGCCTACGGTGCGGCGCTGGTGTTTGGCGCGCTCGGTCATACGCTACTCGCCGGCATGGCGCTGATCGTGGCGCTTTATCACATGATTAATCACTCCGTGTTTAAAAGCCTGCTTTTCATCGGTGCCGCCGCCGTAGATGCCAGCACCGGTACCCATGACATGAATCGGCTTGGAGGGCTGATTCACCGCATGCCCTGGACCACGCTATTTTTCCTCGGTGGAATCATCGCCATCTGCGCATTGCCGCCTTTCAATGGCTTTGTGAGCGAATGGTTGACACTGCAAACCATGTTGCGGGCGGCGGAACTGGCTTCCGTGCCGATAAAAGTCACGTTTGCCATTGCGGGCGCGCTTTTGGCACTTACCGCCGGCCTGGCTATAACCTGCTTCATCATGGTTTTCGCCATGAGTTTTCTCGGCCTTACGCGCTCCAAGGAAGCCATGAGCGCCCGCGAGGCTCCTTCCGTTGCGCGTGTGCCGATGGCGGCACTCGGCATTCTGTGTCTGGCCCTGGGTATTTTGCCTACGTATGTCATTCCAACCCTCGATACCGTTACCGCACCGCTGGTCCATGCACACGCCGTAGACACGCTGGTGCCGCCCTTCTTCGGCGCCGATGCACGCAACCCACATGGAATGCCGGTGGCTTTCGTGCGGGATTTTCACAATCTCGGTGCGCAGATCGGTCAGAGCATATTACCGGGGAGAGGGCTGGTGGTTTTGCATCCCGGCGAGACGCGAAATCCTGTGGTGTTTGCCATGTCCACCGCCTATACCCTGCCGGTCTTGCTGATTCTGTTGATTGTGGTGTATCTGGCTTTCCGTCTGCTGGCGGCCAGAAGGCGTGTTCGCCGCCGTGAGGTCTGGGCGGGGGGTATCCGGCACTTTTCACCGCTCAGGACTTATACCGCCACCGGATTCGCCGCACCTGTGCGTGAACTGTTTGAATCCATCCTGCGCCCGATCACTGTCGAAGACGCCATTGAGACCCAAGGTGAACATTTTCGCATTGCAATCCGGCGCGAGACCACCGAGTTTCATATCGTGGACCGGTTAACGCTCCGCCCCCTAATCTGGCTCGTCATGTGGGTAGCCACATTACTGAGGTATATGCATCACGGCCGACTCAATGTATATGCTACTTATGTATTGCTGAGCCTGCTGTTGGTCCTTATTGTTGGCCTGTGGAAACCCTAGGTCCGCGGGGTTCATTCGGATCAAGTACTGTTAGAAAAATACAAGTTGTGCTCGTTCATGGCTCACCGAGCAATGCCGAATTCCTCACAGGTTCTATCTTGCGATATGCCTAGTCGGATACACGACAGCTTATGGGCCAGGAAATCACGTGCCCGGAGGGAATCAGGTCTGCCAGCGCCTTCAATGCGGCCTGCACCACGGCTTCTTCGTCAAAGAATTCAACCACCAGCGGTAGTCGCGTGGTTAAACGCAACAAATCCGCTGAATGCACGATACCTTTGGCACCGAAGCCGGCGATACCACGAAATACTGTGACACCATGTACACGATGTTGATCGTGCAAGATCGTCATGATCTCGTTCAATAAATTATGCTTTTTGCCATGGTCCGCCTCACTCAGGTAGATGCGTACCAGCAACATGTCCTTTTCCATAGCGTTCACCTCTCCCCGTTAGAGATTACGTGAAATGTAAGCACCGAGGGCTGCGGCCAGTAATCCTAAAAACACCGAAAGAAACAGATACATTACTGAATAACCAATTTCGCCATCCTCAAATAACAGGAACGTTTCCATGGTAAAAGTAGAGAATGTGGTAAATCCACCCAGGCCGCCCGTCAAGATCGCGGTGCGCAGGGTCGGACTGATGGATAGCCTGTCCAAGGTCTCAAAAAACAAAAATCCCATGAGAAAACAACCCAGGATGTTGATGATGAGAGTAGCTACCGGAAAATTCTTCCCATATACAAGCTGGACCAATTGCGTCACGCCGTAGCGCGCGCAACAGCCAACGATGCCACCCGCCGCCACTCCTAAATACGTCCACATTTAATACCCGCTCCACTTAATCAGATCACGCCCACAATCAGCACCAGTACGAACAGCATGCCAATCAAGGCAAGATAGAAATTGAGATGGCCTGATTGCAAGGTCCGCAAACCTTGCGCGGCGGAATTTACAAGTTTTGTCAGTGGCAAAAACAATAATGCTCCAAAAATCGGCGCGACCCGGTAATTGAACCGCAGATGCGTCAGAAAAAAGCCTTGTCCTGCGTGCTCATGTTCCACATCCAACGTCGGCCTGTAGATGAAACTGTAGAAGGTGCGCATGGCATTGGAGAATGTCAGCGAGGTGGTGGCCACCCGCTCGTTATCCCGCGGCAGCCCGCCGTACCACACCGGTGCGCGACGGGTACCATAGCGTCGCGCAGACAGCAATAACGCGATGGGCAACAGTGCCAGCAGCGGGCAGACAATCGCGAGCAACGTGGGCGAAATGAACGCGAAACTTGAGGTCAGCGGTACCAATATCAAACCATTATGCATGGCAGAGGCCACCTGCATGCCGAACTGCTGAAATACCGCGGTGTCCAACGCCTGTAACCACCAGGGCATGCCCACGGCCAACGCCAATACAGCCAAACCCAGGATGCCGGTGGCATAACTCACCCGCCGATTAATGGGCGCCTCGCCATGGTTTCCGTGACCTTGTAGACCGATGCCTACCACTTTGATAAAGGTTGCGAATGCGATTGCAGCGGTTAGAGCCAAGCCCGCTCCGGCAATCGCCATCACCAGACGTCCCGCCAGGCTGGCGAGGTGGAATCCTTGGAACAAGGTCTGGAAGATATACCATTCGCTCACGAAACCGGCTTGAGGCGGCATGGCAGCAAGACTCATGCCGGCAAATACCGCGCCGACACCGAACAGCCAGGGACTCCGGCGCAGCAAACCGTGTTGCGCGATCAGATAGGAACCAGATGCGCCATAAACACCGTCCGCCGCCAAAAATAGAGAGCCCTTGGCGAGCGCATGGCCTGCGAGATGCAACATGGCCACCATCCAAGCGAGACCTGCCAGTTCTGCGTGCCCTTGGGTGTAAAACAACCCCGCTGCGCCCAAGGCAGTGACGGCGATACCTGCATTCTCGGCTGTGGACAGACTCAGCAAATCGCGCCAGTCATCTTCCTGGAAGGCATAGAGGGCCGCAAGAATGGCGGTCACGACGCCCGCGACAATCAGCAAAACGCTCAGACCAAACACGACCGGCGTGCCAGCCAGCCAATGAATGAATCCCCGGCTCAAACCAAAAAAGGCCGCGTTGAGGATAATTCCCGATAGCAGATTTCCTGTCGCACCACTTCCGGCACCATAGGCGGCGGGAAACCATTCATAGAACGGCAGGATGCCCAGTTTGGCGCCAAAACCGATGAGCAAAAGTACGCCCAACAAAGCTTGCAGCCAGGGCGCAAGAACCGCGACGTTAGCGACCGCGTTTTGGAAATCAAGCCCTCCTGTTCCCGACGTGCCCAGGAGTAACACGGCAAACAGTAAGGCCACACTGCCCACTTCCAGCAAACTCAGCATGAATAGTACTCGCCGTCCACCGCCGGCGCGCCTGCCACCCAGGATCATTACCGCTCCGCCCAGGCTCATGACTTCCCAGGCAATCAGGAACGCGATGCCGTCCTGCAGGCCAAACACCCCGAGTGCGCCCAACAAGCTCAGCGCGGCGCCCGCAATCCAGCCGCGCCTGCCCTCACCGGGCGTACCCAGCCAGCAAGCCGGAAGTGCCGCCGCCAGCCCGAATCCCATCAGCCAAAGCGCCGACGCTGAGAGTTCGAAGGTGATCGGCCCGCCGCCCACGCTCACCGGCAGTTGCACCGGCAGCATGCCGCCCGGCAAGGTGATAATCGCAAGCAAGACGCCCGCGAGTGCACCCGCCGCGAGCAGCCGCCGCGCGAGTCTGGTAGCCCTGGTGGATAAGACCAAGAGGCAGGCAAGCGCCCAACAGATAATGACCAACAACAGCAAAACATTACTCATAGCGACTCGTATCCATCTGACCGTTGTGCACGCGCTGAGGTGCACGCTCCAACAACATCAGCAACGCATGAATGATGGCAGCGGGATTGGGTGGACAGCCCGGCAACCACACATCCACCGGCAGCACACCATCCAGGCCGTGCCCTGAACTGTAACCACCCGCGGCGATGCCGCCGGATACGGCGCAGGTGCCCATGGCCATGACCCACTTGGGTGCCGGCATGGCATCATAGGTGGCAAGCAATGCGTCGCGCATGGCATAAGTGACCGTGCCGGTAACCAGAAGCACATCGGCAAAACGCGGCGACGGCGTGAAAAAAATGCCGAGGCGGTGCAGGTTGTAAAACGGATTGTTGAGCGCCTGCAATTCGGACTCACAGCCGTTGCATGAACCGGCATCCACATGACGGATGTGCAAACTGCGTTTGAATGCACCCTCAACCCGCGACTTCAACTTACCGGCTTCTGGTGACCGCAAGGCCTGCTTCCACCTAAGATCATCTCGCTCATGCACAGCAAACGCCCAATCGTTGGTCGCCTCCATGGCGCCGGTGGGACAAACCTCCACGCACAACTGGCAAGCGACACAACGGCCGTAATCCACATTCAACCGTACTTCGTCGTCTTGTTTGAGCGACAGCGCGCCCGGCAGACAGACTGCCACGCATTCCTTGCAGCCGGTCTCGCATTTTTCCGGATGATAGCGTGGCATACCGAAGACGTTTTGCTGTCCATCATTTTGTAGGTCAGCCGGCCAATCGGTAGTAGCCGTACCGCGGCTTAAACCAAATAATGTCCAAATAGGCATAAGGCGATCCTACCTGTCACATCCAGCGATGGTGAGGCCAAAGCTCGCTTCATTAATGGCATAGTCCATCATGTTGGAGTCGTGCACGGTGTACTGGAATATGCGCCAGTTTGAAAACGACGGCGATCTAACCTTGACACGTGCGAGCCTACCGTTACTGTCGAGATGCACTGCATAGAACAACGCACCCCGCGGTGACTCGCACCAACCGAGACCTTGCCCGTTGGGGACGGTCTGATAGGAAGCGCAGAACGCGCCGTGTTGAACATTGGCCAGGAGCCGCTGAATCATGGCCAGGCTAGTTTCAATTTCTGCAGCCCGTATTTCAGCACGGGCGTTGGCATCGCCTATCTCCCGCACAGGCACTTGGAGCTGAACGCTGCCATAGGCTGCGTATGGATGATCGCGGCGCAGATCATAATCAAGACCCGAGGCACGCTCGATTGGTCCCGTGGCGCCCTGATCGAGGGCTATCTGGCGGTTCAATATGCCAGTGGTAATCAGGCGATCCAGGTAGCTTGAGGTCCGCGACAACTGTTCCAGATAACGGCGGATGTCTTGATGCAGCTTTTGAAGGTCATCTGATAATGCCGTATAAGTGTTGAGATCGTGGCGCAAGCCGCCCGGCTGAAGTAAATTGCGCAGGAACCGGCTGCCGCAGAGCCGCGCGCTGATCTGTTTGACGCGCTCCTCCAATAGCATCCCCTCAGCATGGCCAACCTTGAGTGTAGTGGTATCGGCCAAGTGACCGAAATAATGCAGATGGTTATAGAGCCGCTCGAATTCCGCGAGTAGTGTTCGTACCCACTCAGCTCGCGGTGGGATCACGCAGTCACAGGCAGACTCAATTGCCTGGCAATAGGCGAGCGCATGGGCGAAGCTGCCGACTCCCGAGACGCGCTCGGCCAACACAACACCCAACGCCGGCTCCAGACCTTCAAAGCGCTTTTCCATCCCACGGTGCTTGAAGAACAGCCGCGGTTGATAATGCAGAATGTGCTCACCCAGATAAAAAAACAGGAACTGGGCGGATTCCATGACGCCCGCGCGTACCGGCCCGAATGGTAACTCCTGGATATCGGGTCCCACTACTTTCGGCACGTGGGCCGGTTGGCGAACGAATGGCAGAGGTGTGTCTTTAGGGTATCTTGGACTGAGCGGTGGCGCCACTGGCTGCGTGCCCGCATGCAAGATCAGCGGATTGAGTTTCGGATGGCCTTGGAAGCGTACTCCGCAGAGGTCGCTCATCTCCCGCTCGTGCCAGCTTATAGCCGGTGTGATCCTTGTGAGACTTGGCAGCACGCCATTTTCCGAGCGGGAACGCCAAAGAACGAATGATTCTCGCGGTTGCCTACTCGCTAAATAGCACACTTCCATATCTCTACCGTCCGGAAACCAGCTCCATACCATCTGCATGCGTCCGCCGGCGCGCAACAGCGCCTCGCAGGCAGGCTGAAGCTCCGTGGAAGCTAGCTGTATTTCCTCTACACCCTTCATGACACCGCTCCCGTGAGCATACGAGCGATACCGCCGAAAATTTGCGTCAGTCCATGAGGCCACCAAAGACCCAAGATTAACAGCGGAATGACAGCCAACCACATGGGCACGACGCCCCAGGCACTGATGGTTGCTCCTTGGGGCACCGTTTCGGGTCGCTTGTCGAAATACATGCCACGGAAATGATTGAGGAAACCGATAAAGATTATGATGAGTAACACCAGCATCACTACAGCCGCCCACAGATTCGGGCCGGAAAAGCCAGCCCGCAGGATGGTGAACTCACTCAGGAACAATCCAAATGGTGGCGCACCGGTGATGGCCACGGCCCCCGCCAGCCACAACAATCCCGAGACGGGAAATTCACGCAGCACTCGGCGTATCGCCGGCATTTCCTTGGTACCGTAGCGGCGCATCACGTTACCCGCACCAAAGAACATGAGCGATTTGTTGAGCGAATGATTCAGCATATGGTAGAGCGCCCCAGCGATACCTAGAACTCCGCCGAATCCGAAACCCAGTGCCAGAATGCCCATGTGCTCCACGCTCGAATACGCCATCAGCCGTTTGACGCCCTCCTGACGCACGATGAAGAATGTACCGACGAAAACCGAGAGAATGCCCAGTACCACCAGCGCGGTACGCGGCAACCACCCAATACCTGCCGCATTCGTGATTGCAAGATAGCGCCCGATGCCTAACATGGCGGTATTGAGCAGTGCGCCGGAGAGCATCGCCGACACCGGCGCCGGACCTTCACTGTGGGCATCCGGCAACCAGGTATGCATGGGCGCGAGACCCACTTTTGTGCCATAGCCCGCCAGCACCAGCAAAAACGCAAGTTTGAGCAGCATCGGATTCAGGTGGGGCGCCGCCTGCGCCAACGTCTGCCAGGTCATGGCGTAGCTCGGCCCGAGCACCAGGCTGCCGCACCAGTAGAACAACACTGTTCCGAGTAGTGCAATGCTGATTCCGGCTGATACGACGATGATGTATTTCCAAGCCGCTTCCATACTTTCGGCTTCGCGCTCGAAACCCACCAGGAAGGTACTCACCAGTGTGGTGAGTTCAATGGCGATCCAGAACACTCCAGCATTATTGACAAAAGCCGCGAACAGCATGCTCCAGGCAAATCCGGCGAACAGTGCGTAGAAACCTGGAAGTTTCTTGTCTTCGTTGAGTAGCCGCATGTAGCCTACCGCGTAGATCGACGCCAGCAGATACACCACCGCTGTGCATAAGGCGACCCAGCAGCCAAATGCATCCATAAACAGATAGTCGTGCCAGAAAAACAACGGTGTCTGCACAAGAAATGGTAACGGCACCGCGGCGGCAAATACGGCAATGCTGGCCAGCAGGTTCAGGTATTCGGCGATGCGCGGTCGGCGCAGCAACAGCACGCCTGCAAGCGCCACTAATGGCGCAGTCAATATGATGATGAAACAATATGTAGCCATCACATCAGCCGATTAACCGTCTGAGTTCAAGGCTGCTGGTGCTGCCGACCCGTGCCAACAGGTAACGCACCAGCACACCGAAACATGCGACTGCCACCAGCAGATCGAACAAGACCACCAATTCGATCAGCATTGGCATGCCGGGAATCAATATCTGTGAACCTAGGAAGATGCCGTTTTCCAGCAGCATCAGGCCGAGAATCTGGCTGATCGCCTCATGCCGCACACTCAACATCAGGAAGCCGACCAGCTTCATCGTAAACATTACCGTTAGTGCCAGCACCACGATATTCTCGGGAAATCCAATTGCCACCGAAATGCGAAATGCCACCACTAAAGCGAAAATTACGCAGATTGCACCTATAATCAAGCTGGTCGATGGCTGCACTACAAGATGCAGTTCACGTTCCACATGCAAACGTCGCAGGATACGTAGCACCAAGTACGGTAACAACAAACCACGAAACAGCACCGTAAATATGGCAATGAGATAAAGTTCCGGGTAATGCCCGTAGTAACCTACTAGTGCTGACAAGAGTGCAATCAGCCAGGACTGAATGCCAAACGCATACATATAATCCTTCAGCCAGCGTGAACCCAGCATTACGAATGACAACAGCATGCTGGTAATTGCAATAAGGCTAAATATCGAGGCGGCCAGGGGATCAAGATGTGCTGCGAGCATGGTTCACCTGATCTGGTTGGCAATGATGGCGAGGATCGCCAGCAGGAACGAAGCCGCCAGGGGTTCCTGGTAACGGTAGAAACGC
>Ga0307372_10003229_pt1 | contig 26271 bp, 23 predicted proteins | sample OX1MG_FD_202533 | JGI IMG/M metagenome (GOLD analysis project Ga0307372, IMG submission 202533) | Soil microbial communities from Risofladan, Vaasa, Finland - OX-1 | ecosystem: Environmental > Terrestrial > Soil > Coastal area > Acid sulfate soil | place: Finland: Risofladan, Vaasa | collected... | reverse complement strand
GCGTGAGGGCCGCCGCTTGGAAGTGGCCGATTGTGCCCTTTAATCCGGACGACCCGAACGACCCGGACGCGGCGCCGCAGCCTGGGCAGGGACCGCAGCCTTTGCCCGGGCCCAATCCCGCGCCGGGGCCGGGTCCATTGCCGGGGCCCACGCCTAACCCCGCGCCTCCGAATCCGTCCGGCGGCAAATCAACCGGAGAAATTTTAATCGCGGCTTATCAGGAATTGGGCGAATTTAGCGCGGAAGACGTGGAACAAAAAACCGGCCTTTCCATGACGGTCGTGACCGGCCATATCGGGCAGATGATCCGCTACGGCCGAGTTCAAAAAACAGGCAAGGATCAGTTTCGCTGGGTAGGCCAGGCCTAGGGGTCTGTGGCCTACCACCTAGGTGTCTAGGGCCTAGGTAGGCCTAGGTAGGCCTACCTAGGCCTAGCTAGGCCCCCTATAGGCCTAGGCCTATCAAATGGCTAGTTTAAACGCTCCGTTTCTAGGCCTACCCTAGGCCTAGATAGGGGGTTGATAGGGCCTAGACACCTTGATGCCAGCTATTTGACAGCCTTTCCGGGCGGGCTTCCAGCTAAATTCCAGCCTTTTAAACGGTTTTGAAAACGCGATATACCGCGAGCCGGGAGGCAAGCAGTACTGGGCCGCATTAAGGAAATGACGTTGCGGCCCGGTAACGCGAGGAAAACAGCTTCCTTATATATGGTGTTGCTGGGAGGTGAAGCCTGAATTGCTATATTTTAACATTCGCAAAATTTTTTGGCGCTACCCCGTGGCATTAAAAAATGTCTGACCTAACCCCGGAACAAGAAGCGCGCCGGCAAATAGACGCCATGCTTGGCGCCGCCGGCTGGGTGATTCAAGACTATAAAAAGCTAAATCCTGGCGCCGCGCGCGGCATTGCCCTCCGCGAAGTGCCGCTAAAGTCAGGGCGCTGCGACTATCTCTTAATGGTAGACCGCAAACCGGTCGGCATCATCGAAGCCAAGAAAAAGGGCACGACGCTTTCCACCGTGGCCGATCAATCCGGATATTACGGCGAGAATCTTCCTGATTTCCTGGCCGCTTCGGGTCCGCTGCCGTTTTATTACGAATCGACGGGGGTCGAAACCTTTTTCCGCGATGAGCGCGACCCCTCGCCGCGCTCGCGCCCGGTCTTTAGCTTCCATCGCCCGGAAACGCTCCTGGCTTTCTTGGATGAAAGCGAAACGCTCCGCGCCCGGCTGGCGGCGATGCCTAAGGCGCATCCGCTCGCGACGCGCGGCATGCGCGACTGCCAGATTGAGGCCATCACCAATCTTGAACAATCTTTTGCCGCCGACAAGCCCCGCGCGCTTATCCAGATGGCCACCGGCGCGGGAAAAACCTACACGGCCTGCGCCTTCATTTATCGGCTCATCAAGCATGCCGGCGCCAAGCGCGTTCTTTTTCTGGTTGATCGCGCCAACTTGGGCCGCCAGGCTAAAGGCGAATTCGACCAATTTGTCACGCCGGACACCGGCCGCAAATTTACTGAGCTCTACAACGTTCAGCGCCTGACCTCGAATAAACTCGATGGCGTTTCTCGCGTTACCATCTGCACCATCCAGCGGCTTTACTCGATGTTGCGCGGCGAGGAACTTCCCGAAGAGGCTGATGAGATTTCCACGTATGAAATTAGCGCCGCTGATGACCGTCCGCGGGAAGTCGCCTACAATCCCGCGATCCCAATTGAGACATTCGATTTTATTGTCACGGACGAGTGCCACCGCTCCATTTATGGGTTGTGGCGGCAGGTTATTGAATACTTTGACGCCTACATCATTGGGCTCACGGCCACGCCGTCCAAGCAGACCATCGGCTTCTTCAATCAAAACCTTGTCATGGAGTACAACCACGAACGCGCGGTCGCGGACAGCGTGAACGTCGGCTACGAAGTCTACCGCATCAAGACCCAGGTCACCGATAAGGGCGGCAAAGTTGAAAAAGGCTTCTATGTGGACAAGCGCAGCCGGGAAACGCGCGCGCGCCGCTGGGAGCGGCTGGACGAAGATTTAGCCTACGAGCCCGGGCAGATTGATCGCTCCGTGGTCGTCCCCTCTCAAATCCGCACGGTCCTTCAGGCCTTTAAGGACGCCATTTTCACCGAACTCTTTCCCGGTCGGACTCTCGTTCCTAAGACGCTTATCTTTTGCAAGGACGATTCTCACGCGGAGGACGTGGTCCACCTCTGCCGCGAGGTCTTCGGGAAAGGCAATGATTTCGCGAAGAAGATTACCTATCAGTCCGTGAATCCGGAAACCGGGCGTCCGGCCAACACCGAAGATCTCATTCAGCAATTCCGCACCTCGCCGCAGTTCCGCATCGCCGTGACCGTAGACATGATTGCCACCGGAACGGACGTTAAGCCGCTGGAATGCCTTTTGTTTCTGCGCGACGTCCGCAGCCGGGTCTATTTCGATCAAATGAAGGGCCGCGGCACGCGCGTTCTTACCCCCACGGACTTGCAGGCGGTCAGCGGCGCCGAGGCGCACGCCAAGACCGGGTTTATCATCGTCGATGCCGTGGGCGTATGCGAAAGCGACAAGACCGATTCCCGCCCGCTTGAGCGCAAACGCTCTACGCCATTTGACAAGCTTCTCTTGGGCGTGACGCTGGGCAAACGCGACGAAGATACGCTCACCACCCTTGCCGGCCGCCTAGCCCGGCTTGACCGCGAGATTACCCCGGCCCAGCGCAAAGAGCTCAGCGCTTTGGCAGGTGGCGCGACTCTTGCCCAGCTTTCCGCCAATCTCCTGAAAGCCGTTGATCCTGATGCCGCATCTGAGCGCCAACAACTTGTGGCTGCCGCCTGCCTGCCCTTTGACCGGCCCGCGTTGCGCGACGCCCTAGCCAAGGCAAAGCAGGACGCCGAGCAGACCATAGACACTGTTACGATTGACACCATCGTTAGCCAAGGCTTCGATGGCGCCGCGAAAGAAAAAGCCGCGAGCCTTTCAAAGTCATTTAAGGACTATATCGAGGAACACCACGCTGAAATCACGGCGCTGCAAATTCTTTACAGCCGCCCCTATAAACAACGTCTTACCGAGCCGATGCTCAAGGAATTGGAGAAGAAACTCCGCGCGCACCATGCCGCGTGGACGGAAGACCATCTTTGGGACGCCTTCGCCGCCACAACGCCCGCCAAAGTAAAAGGCCGTTCCCAAGTCGGGCGCTTTGCCGATCTTGTTTCCCTCACGCGGTTTGCTCTGCAACAACAGCCTGTGCTCAAACCCTTCGCCGAATCCGTGGCCGAGCGATTCAACGAATGGCTTATGGATAAGGCCAAGAACGGGACGGTGTTCACGCCCGATCAACTCGCCTGGCTCAATCTCATCCGTGATCACATCGCCACGAGCTTGAGCATTGAACCGGAGGATTTTGAGCTCGCCCCATTTAGCCAGCGCGGGGGCCTCGGCAAAGCCGCGCAACTTTTTGGCGAGAAACTGCCCAATTTACTTGATGAACTTAACCGGACGCTTGTTGCATGAAAGGGGATACCCAGCCCTTAGCGGAAATCATCAGGCCCAGGAAGATGAAGGTTTCTCCATCGGATTATCCCGACTTACCTTACGTGGGGCTTGAGCAGATCGAGGCACATACGACACGGCTTCTCGGAACTGTTCCGGCAACTGAAATGAAAAGTGCCGCAAATTATTTTGAATCGGGGGATGTTCTTTATTCGCGACTAAGGCCTTATCTCAATAAGGTTTGGCGCGCGGACCGGAAAGGTCTTTGCTCATCGGAATTTATCGTTTTCCCAGGTAATGAAAAAATAGACTCAGATTTTCTGCGCTACCGATTGAACTCTCACGATTTTGTCGCTTTCGCAACTGGCCTAAACGCAGGAGACAGACCACGTGTAGACTTCGATCAGATTTCCGTGTTTCAGACTTGGCTGCCAAAGGACCTCGCCGGACAACGAAAGATCGTGGCGGAGATTGAGAAGCAATTCACGCGACTTGAAGCGGGCGTGGCGGCGTTGCGCCGAGTGCAGGCCAGCCTCAAACGCTACCGCGCCGCCGTCCTCAAAGCCGCCTGTGAAGGTCGTCTCGTTCCCACCGAAGCCGAACTCGCTAAAACTAGGAATGGGAATTCAAAATTTGAAACCGGTGCTGAACTACTCGCCCGCATTCTTGCTGAGCGTCATAAGAACTGGAAGGGCCGTGGACAATACAAAGAACCTGCCGCGCCCGACACCGCGAAGCTCCCGCCGCTACCGAAAGGCTGGGCGTGGGCAACGGTAGATCAACTGGCCGATATTGGGAGTGGTAATACTCCGGCAAAGATCGCCGATCACGTTCGAGCTGTTGGCCCAATCCCTTGGTTCAAAGTCGGGGACATGAACCGCCAGGGCAATGAGCAAATAATGCGTTCCTCCGAAAGCTACATGACACAAAAGAGCGCTGAAGCTCTTGGTTTAAAAGTCTTTCCTTCCGGAACCATCATTTTCCCAAAACGAGGGGGAGCCATCGCGACCAATAAGAAGCGCCAACTAGAAGCACCAGCGACAACTGACTTGAACGTGATGGCGCTTACGCCACATTGTGATGTCAGCACTTATTTCAAGCGATGGTTTGCGTCAATAGACCTATCGTCTCTCTCCGACGGCTCAAACGTGCCCCAAGTAAATAATAAGGACATTCAGCCGCTGCCAATTCCACTCCCACCCCTCGCCGAGCAAACGCGGATAGTGGCGGAAGTGGAGCGGCGTTTGAGCGTGGTGGAGGAGCTGGAAGCGGTCGTATCGGCCAACCTCCAGCGCGCCACTCGCCTGCGCCAGTCCATCCTCCAAAAGGCCTTCACCGGAGCGCTCGCGGCTTAAGACGATGAACATTCTTCAAGAAGAAAGATATGCATGCTTGATTGGAAAGATTGTGGCTAACTTATTGGGCCTTGAGTTCGCTATACGCGCATATCTTTATGCAAAGGCAGCTCATCCACACGAAGGAATGGAAAACGGAAAACAGCTCTATCAATATGCAGTGGGCGAACAAATTCCAGAAAACGCGATGACTTGCTATGACTCATTGAAAACACTGATTGATCGTTACAACAAGCTAGCGCCGCTTGAACGAAGAGTTGATCCAGGCATCGTAGATTTACGTGATGTATTCGCGCATGGTCGACTCGCAGGTGTGGCGTCTTCTGATAATTTTTCCCTAATGAAAACTAAGAAAGAGAAAGAAATATTAGCGGTGTCTTTCTCGCAAGAATTGACGGAGGCCTGGTTAATAGACCAAGTCCGGAGGACGCGGGCTGAGTCAAATAAAGTTACAGCTAACCCAGAAATTCAACCACTCTCTAGCGCGCCAAGTTGCCCGCGAGGTGGAACTAAATAGGGTCCTCAATCGTATGCATATCATGAGCCATCCAGCCGGCCCGGCATTGAGATCGAGCCCGGGAATTAGGAGGATAAAACCATGAGTGGCACGATTCCCGGCTCTCCCGCGCCTGGCGGCGGATTCCTCCTCTACACCGCGCCGGACGGGGCCGTGAAAGTGGACGTATTTTTCAAGGACGAAACCGTTTGGCTCACGCAAAAGGCGCTGGCCGAGCTTTTCGGAATTCAGCGTCCAACCATCACGAAGCATTTGGGCAACATCTTCGCCACCGGGGAACTCTCGGAGGATTCAGTATGTTCAATTTTGGAACATACTGCCCGGGACGGAAAAAACTACTCGGCCAAATACTATAACCTTGATGCCATCATAGCCGTGGGCTACCGGGTGAATAGTTATCAGGCCACGCAGTTCCGCATCTGGGCGACCAAAACGCTGCGGGAGTTCGTTATCAAAGGCTTTGTTTTGGATGACGAACGGCTCAAGCAAGGCAGGCGGGTCTTCGGAAAGGATTATTTCGACGAACTGCTGGAACGAATTCGGGAAATCCGGGCCAGCGAGCGGCGGTTTTACCAGAAGATCACGGACATCTACGCCCTTTCGTTGGACTACAGCGCGGACGCGCCGCTGACGAAGAAGTTCTTCGCGACGGTGCAGAACAAGCTGCACTGGGCGATCACCGGCCAGACGGCAGCCGAGTTGATCTATTCCTCCGCCGATGCGACGAAGATTTATATGGGCCTGACGACGTGGAAGCACGCGGCAGGCGGAAAGATTTTGAAGTCCGATGTGACGGTGGCGAAGAATTACCTCAGCGAGGCGCATGTGAAGGAACTCAGCCGGATCGTCTCCGCGTACCTCGATCTGGCGGAAAATCGGGCCCAGCGCGGCATTGTGATGAAAATGGCGGACTGGGCTAAATTCTTAAACGACTTCCTGGAACTCTCGAATTATCCTATTCTGCAAGACAAGGGCAAGGTAAGCGCGCTGGATGCGAAGCTCAAGGCTGAGGGGGAATATGAGGTTTACCGCAAGCGTCAGGACGTGGACTACATCTCGGACTTTGACCGGGAGATAAAGCGTTTGGAAGGAACTCGCGCCCAAACGCGCGGAACGCGGAGGAAGAAACCACAATGACCAGTCCCGCCGCCCTTGTCCAAAAGCTCTGGAATTACTGCTCCATTCTGCGGGATGACGGTCTTTCCTATGGAGATTACGTCGAGCAGTTGACGTTTCTTCTATTCCTCAAAATGGCCGATGAACAGAGCCGCCCGCCGTTCAAGAAAACTTCCGCCATTCCTGCGGGCTACGATTGGCCAAGCCTTCTGACAAAAAATGGGGTTCCACTCGATGGTGATGAGTTGGAAGTGCATTACCGGCATGTGCTCGAAACCCTGGGCAAAAAGAAGGGCATGCTGGGTCTCATTTTCCGCAAGGCGCAAAATAAAATCCAAGACCCGGCCAAGCTGCGGCGGCTCATCGTGGACTTAATTGATAAAGAACAGTGGTCGAGCCTTGACGCTGATGTCAAAGGCGATGCCTACGAGGGCTTGCTGCAAAAGAACGCCGAGGACGTAAAGGGCGGCGCCGGCCAATACTTCACGCCGCGCGCGCTTATCGCCGCGATTGTGGACGTGATGGCGCCGCGGCCCGGACAAACGATTTGCGATCCGGCCTGCGGAACCGGCGGCTTCCTATTGGCGGCCTACACTTATCTTTCTGATCCGAAGCGGTTTTCGCTGGATCGCGCGCAGAAGACGGCGCTCAAGAACGGCGCTCTTCAAGGCATCGAACTGGTGGATGGAGTCGCGCGGCTTTGCGCGATGAACATGCTGCTTCACGGCATCGGCGGCGATTCCGAAAATGATTTGCCCGTCATCGGCGGCAAGGACGCCCTGGCCGGCAAACACGGCGAATACGACATGGTGCTGGCCAACCCGCCTTTCGGCAAAAAGAGCAGCGTCACCATCGTTAACGAAGAGGGCGAACAATCCAAGGAATCGTTGGTTATTAGCCGTGATGATTTTTGGGCCACCACGAGCAACAAGCAGTTGAACTTCCTTCAGCACATCTTCACCATCCTCAAGCAGCATGGCCGGGCCGCCGTTGTGGTTCCGGACAACGTGCTCTTTGAGGGCGGCGCCGGCGAAACCATTCGCCGAGAACTCCTTAAACAGGCCGACGTCCACACGCTTTTGCGTCTGCCGACCGGCATTTTCTATGCGCAGGGCGTGAAAGCCAACGTCCTCTTTTTTGATCGCAAACCGGCCCAAGAAAAACCCTGGACGGAAAAGCTTTGGATTTATGATTTGCGAACCAACAAACACTTCACGCTTAAGGAAAACACGCTCAAGCGTTCCGACCTGGACGATTTTGTCGCCAGCTACAATCCCAAAAATCGGCATGCGCGCAAGGAAAGCGAGCGATTCAAGTCTTTCGCTTATGCGGACCTCGTTAAACGCGACAAGGCCAACCTCGATATTTTTTGGCTTAAAGACGAATCCTTGGAAGAATCCGCCAATCTTCCGGCGCCGGAAGTCATCGCCGATGAAATCACCCAAGACCTGGAAGCCGCGCTAGAGCAGTTCGCCGCAATCTCCGAAGACCTGAACGGCAAGAAAAAGTAAAGAACGCCTGCGGCCATAGTCGTGCTGTAGCCGCAAAATAGCCGGGAACTTTTTAGCACCCCCGCTCGCATTATAGATATGGAGGCTCCTTAATTTTGTGGCATATTCGTGGTAATATAATGGCATAGATGTGGATTGCCTGGAGGCTGCCATGACTCCCGCCGCGAACTCGGAAATATTCTCGACCGTAGCCAAGCAGGATTACCTGAACCTGTTTGAAAACGAAAAACCGAAGTGCCAGGACATCATGCGTTTTATTGAATTTAAAAAACCGGACGTCGCCAGGGCCGCCGGAGTCCCCGTGGCTTCCGTAAGATGGGACGAGCGGATGCCGATGGAAGTCAAGGAACGCTTCCGCGAGTGGGCCAACCTGCTCAATCTCGTCGCGGAATTCTTCGATGGCGATGTGCGCAAGACCGTGCTCTGGTTCACGCTGCCAAACCCCATGCTCGGGAACGTGTCGCCGCGCGACATGATTCGCTTCGGACGCTACAAGAGGTTGTCGAAATTTATCGTCAATGCGCTTTCCGAAAATCGCCGATAGAACTCCAATATGGCCCGGAGCCGCCGCCACGAAATCCCCGCCGCCCGCGCTCGCCGATCCTCGAAACTTGACGAACGCGCGGGAGAAAAACATATAATTTAAAAAATGGTCCACGCGGCGATTATCCTGGCGGGAGTCGTGGCCGTTGTTTTTGCCGGGCTGATGGCGACGCAAAAATCCCTTTACGCGTGCTCGGTCTGCCTCCTGGCGGTCCTGCTGCAGACCGCGGCCATCTTCTATTTCCTGGGCGCTCCCTTGGTCGCCTTTTTGCAGGTCATGATTTACGCGGGCGCGGTGATGGTGCTGGTCGTGGTCACCATCATGGCCGCGCCCACCGAGAATCCGCGGGCCTTGAACAAGCCCTCGGCCCCGTGGCTGCTGGCCGTGCTGGGAATTTTGGCGCCGCTGGGCGAGGCCGCGTGGGCGCTCTCGCGCGGGGGGCTTGCCCAAGGCGCGGGCTGGGGCGCTTCCGCCGCGCAGATGCAAGTCGGCGCGGTGCTCTTTGGCCCCTACGCGGTCGCCACCGAGGCCGTGGGATTCTTGATTTTCCTCTCGGCCCTGGCCGTCATCGATTTGAACCGGAGCCGGCCGTGAACCAGGCGGTTTGGGCCGTGTGCTTCGTCCTGTTCGCCGCGGGGCTCTCCCTTTTGGTGCTTCGCCGCGAACTTTTGGCCATGCTGCTGGGCCTGGAGCTCATGGTCAACGCCGCCAACATCGGCGTGGTCTACGGCGCGAGCTTGGCGGGCGACGCCGCGGGCCTTTCCGCCGCCCTCCTTATTATAGCGGTCGCCGCGGCCGAGGCGGTCATCGGCCTTTCCTTAATACTGCGCGTCTACCAGTCCGGGCGCGCGCCGCAGTCGGACGCCCTTAAGGAGCTCCACGGGTGACCGAAGGAAATGGTTTGACTCCGAAGGATATGGAAAGAAAACCATGACCGCGGTCCTCCCTTTATCCGCCATCCTGCTGTTCGCGGCGCCCATTTCCGCCATCCTCATCAGCTTTTTCCTGGTCCGGCCCTTCAAGCCGCGCTGGACGCATTGGCCCATCCTCGTCTCCTGCGGCGTGGTCGCGGTTTCGGCCGTCCATATCGCGATGCGCGTCTACGCCTCGGGCCCGGTGGACGTCACCGTGGCGCAATGGATGGTCGCGGGAGGCTGGAGCCTGTCCTTCGGCCTGCGCTTGGACGGCCTGTCCTCGGCCGTGCTGGCCATGGTCGCCGTGGTGGGCGCCCTCATCCACGTCTACGCCGCCGGCTACATGGAAGAAGACGAGTGCATGCCGCGCTTTTTCCTGTTCTTCCATCTTTTCTACCTGGCCATGATTGGCCTCTTGACCTCCAACAACTACGTGCAGCTCTATCTCTTCTGGGAAATGGTGGGCATGGCGTCCTATTTCCTCATCGGCTTCTGGTACCACAAGGCCACGGCGCGGCGCGCGGCCATGCAGGCTTTCCTGGTCAACCGCGTGGGCGACTTCGGCTTCATGCTGGCGGCGCTGCTGCTGCTCTCCGCGTTTCCGGGCAGCGGCGCGCGCTTCACGGCGGTGTTTCCCGCCGTGGCCAAGGCCTCCCCGGCCTTGGTCTGCGCCATCGGCTACCTGCTCTTCTGGGCCGCGACCGCCAAGTCCGCGCAGTTTCCGCTCTATTTCTGGCTGCCGGACGCCATGGAGGGCCCCACGCCCGTCTCCGCCTTGATGCACGCGGCGACCATGGTGACCGCGGGCATCTTCCTGCTGGCCCGCTCCTGGCCGCTCATCGCCGGCGTGCCGCACCTGCCGCACTTAATCGCCTGGATCGGCGCCGCCACGGCCCTGGGCGCGGGCCTGGTGGCCGCGACCAAGATGGACTTAAAGCGCATCCTGGCCTACTCGACCGTGAGCCACCTGGGCATCATGGCCTTGGGCGTGGGCCTGGGCGAAATCGGCGCGGGCATTTTCCACTTGATCACGCACGGATTTTTCAAGGCGGTGCTCTTTTTGTGCGCCGGCAACATCGCGCACGGCCTGGGCAAGCCCACCGCCTCGGTCGACGAGGCCGGGGGGCTCATCAAGAAAATGCCCCTGACCTTCGTGTGCTTCACCGCGGCGGCGCTCTCCCTGGCCGGCATCTGGCCCTTCGCGGGCTTCTACAGCAAGGACGCGGTCTTAGACGCCGCGCACGCCTTTGGCCCCGGGATGGGCGTGGCGGCCTCGGCCATCGGTTTCATGAGCGCCTTCTACATTTTCCGCATGCTCTTTTTGGTCTTCCTGGGCCCGCGGCCGCGCCAGACGGGCGGCGAGCACGGCGGCCACCACATCCACGAGGCCGGACTGTGGATGGGCGTTCCCGTCCTGCTTATTTCCGTGGGCGCGGTGTGCGTGGGCTGGTTCGGCGCCCAGCTGCAGTCCTTGCTGTCCATGGGCTGGATGGCCGCGGCGGCGCCCACCGTGCCGCACATGAAAGTTTTGGAAGCCTGGCCCAGCCTGGCGCTGGCCTTCGCCGGCGCGGCCGCGTCCTACTGGTGGACCACGATTAAGCCCAACTGGGACTGGGACTGGCGCGAAAAATACACCGCCGTCGCGGCGGCTTTCGACTCCGATTTCGGCTGGAAGCCGGCCATGGCCGGCGTGGCCCGGGCGGTGGTCGTGCTTTCCAACTGGCTGGGCCTGAGCGTGGACAAAGGCTCCTGGGATCGCTTGATTGAGGCCTCGGCCGAGGGCGCCATCGGGGTCGGCGGCGCGGGCGCGGAGCTGGCGACCGGCAGCGTCAACGACTACGTGTGGTGGATGGCGGCGGGCGTGGCCGTTCTGCTCTTGGCGGTGATCTTCCTATGATTTTCTCCCCGCTGACGATTTTGTGGGCCCTGCCCATGGCGGGCGGCGCGCTGGCGCTGGCGCTGGCCCTGCGCTCCGGGCGCCGCGCGGGCGCTTGGTCGATTTTCATCTCCTTGGTCGTGCTGGCTTTCTGCGCGTTTTTGCCCTGGCGCGAAGGCGCGGCCCTGGCCGTGACCGGCCCGGCCTGGGCCTACGGCATCCACTATTCCTTGTCCATGGACGGCCTGTCCTGGGTCATGTGCCTCTTGAACGCGTTTCTGACCGTCATTTCCCTCATCGCGTCCTTGGGCGAGGAGCGAAGCGCGGGCTACTGGGCGTCGTTTTTGTTCCTGGAAGGCGCCTTGATGGGCGTGTTTTTGACCGCGGATTTGTTCCTGTTCTACGTGTTCTGGGAAATCGTGCTCATCCCCATGTTCTTCATCATCGGGCTCTGGGGCTCGGCCAACCGCAAGCACGCCGCGGTCAAGTTCTTTCTTTTTACTTTCTTCGGAAGCGTGCTCATGCTGCTGGGCATCCTGGCCCTGGTCACCTTGCGCCACCGCGCCACGGGCGTGTGGAGCTGGGACATGCAGGGCTTAAAGGGCGTGGCCTCGGGCCCGGCGGCCTGGGCGATTTTCGCGGCCTTCGTGGTCGGCTTCGGCGTCAAGGTGCCCATCGTGCCGCTGCACACCTGGCTGCCGGACGCGCACACCGAGGCCCCGGCCGCGGGCTCCATCATGCTGGCCGGCGTGATGCTAAAGATGGGCGTCTACGGATTTTTGCGCATCGCCATCCCCGTCTTCCCCGATCTCTCCTGGCATCTGCTGCCCTGGCTGGCGGCGATTGCCGCCATCAACGTCATCTACGGGGCCTTCTGCGCCTTGGCCCAGTCGGACTTAAAGCGCCTGGTCGCGTATTCCAGCATCGCGCACTTGGGCTTTTGCCTCATCGGCGTGTTCTCGCGCACGACCGAGGGCCTGGCCGGCGGCACGCTCCAGCTCATCAACCACGGCATCACCACCGGGGCGCTGTTCCTGATGGTGGGCATCCTTTATGAGCGCTCGCACAAGCGCGGCATCCGGGACTTCGGCGCCCTCTTCGCCCAGGCCCCGTGGCTCACCTTTTTCTTCAGCGTCTCCATTTTGGCCTCCATCGGCCTGCCGGGCTTAAACGGCTTCGTGGGCGAGTTCATGTCCCTGGCCGGCGCGGCGCGGGTCCTGCCCGTCCTGGCCGTGGCGGGCGTCGTCGGCGTCACGCTGGCCGCGGTCTACGCGCTGCCGGCCTACCAGCTGGTGTTCTGGGGCGACCGCGGCCCGTCCTCGGTCAGCTCCCACGTGACGGATTTAAGCGCGCGCGAGCAGGCGCTCTTGTGGGTGCTGTGCCTGGCCATGCTCTACATCGGCCTGCATCCCTCCGGGCTTTTGAGCGTGATCACCCCGGCGACCAAGGGGCTGGCGCTGTGACCATGAGCGCGGCGGTTTTGGGCGGGCTCCTGGCGCCGCAGATGGTTCTGGCGGCCGGGGTTTTGGGCGTCCTGGGCGCGGGCATGGCGGCCTTCAACCCCAAGTTCATCAAGAGCCTGATGATCCTGGCGATTTTGGGCGCCTTCGCGCTGGCCTTCGGCGCGCGGCCGGGCGCGGGCGACGCGCTCATCGGCCTCGACGGCCTGGGATTTTCCTGGCAGCTGGTGTTCTACGCCGCGGCCCTGCCGCTGGCCTTCTTGATGGCGGCGGAAAGCGAGGTCGCGCCGGCGCTGGTGCTGGGCAGCCTCTTGGGCTTGGGGCTTCTGGCCGTCTCCGCGAACCTCTTGATGCTCTTCATCGGCTTGGAGCTCATGTCCCTGCCGGCCTACCTGCTGGTCGCGCGCAGCCGCGGCGGGGCCCAGAACTCGGTCGAGGCCGCGATCAAGTACTTTTTCGTCGGCGGCGCCGCGGGCGGGCTCTACCTGCTGGGCCTAGCGCTCTACTATTTCACGCAAAAGACCATGGCCTTCGCGGGCGCGGCAAGCCTCGGCGCCCAGGCGGGCGTGGCCCTGATGGGCTCGGCCGCGCTCTTCAAGGTGGGCGCCTTCCCGCTGCACTTCTGGCTGCCGGACGTCTACGAGGCCTCGGACCCCGAGCTGACCGGATTTTTGTCCACCGCGCTCAAGGCCGGCGGCATTCTCTTGCTGATGCGCCTGGCCGCGCTCTCGCCCGCGGGGCCTTTCGCGCGGGCCCTGCCCTGGTTTGGCGCGGCGACCATGCTCTTTGGCGCGGTCCTGGCCCTGCGCCAGGAAAGGCTGCAAAGGCTTTTGGCCTATTCCTCGATGGCGCACGCCGGTAACATCGTGCTGGGCGTGGGCGCCTGGGCGGCCTTGGGCGCGACGCCGGGCGCGGCGGTGGCGGTGTTTTTCTACCTCGCGGCCTACCTGTTCATGAACAACGGCGCGTTCTCCTTCTTGAAGGCCTCGGGCGCCAAGACCCGCGCGGACCTGCGCGGCCTGGGCGCGCGCAGCCCCGAGACCGCCTCGGCCTTCGCGATCCTGCTCTTGGCCCTGGGCGGCGTGCCGCCCACCGCGGGATTTTTGGCCAAGCTTCTGATTTTCTGGGAGGCGTTCAAGGCGCATCTCTACGCCCCGCTGCTTTTGGCGGCGCTGGGAGCTCTTCTGGCCCTGGGCTATTATCTGGCGCTCTTAAAGGATCTCTATTTCGAGGACGCGCCGGCCGCGGCGCCCCAGCTTGAAACCGGCAGCGGCCTGGCCGTGCTCTGGACCTGCGCCGTGCCCGCCGCGGTCCTGGGCGTGGCGCCCTGGATTTTGACCTACATGTCGAGGCTCCTGGCGCTATGAGCCACTGGGACGCCGTCGCCATCGTCATCGACCTGGTCCTGGTCCTGGGCTTGACCGGGTTCTTCGCCAACGCCAACCGGCTCTTGGGGCCGCACCCGGTCCACGAGGGCGACGCGGACATCCCCTTTGAAACCGGCGAGCGGCCCATCGACTCGGCCGCGGACAAGATGTCCGTGCTCTACCACCGCTTCGCCGTGCTCTTCGTGGTCTTCGACGTGGACCTGGCCTTCTTGATGCCGTGGGCGCTCTGCCGCGGCTCCTTGACCGGGACCTTGGTGGTCTCGATGACGGTGTTCACGGGCCTGTTGTTTTTCATGCTGGCGTATTTTTGGCGCAAGGGGGTTCTGGAATGCCGGTAGACGAAGCCGCTCCCGCGGGAGCCGTGACCACGCAGTTGGACGCCGCGTTGGGCTGGGCGCGCAAGTACTCGATTTTCCAGTACCCCTTCGTGACCGCCTGCTGCGGCATGGAGTTCATGTCCACCGCCGCCTCGCACTACGATTTGGACCGCTTCGGCGCGGCCTTCCCGCGCTTCTCGCCCCGCCAGGCCGACGTCTTGATGGTGGTGGGCACGATTTCGCACAAGATGGCGCCGGTGCTGCGCCGCATCTACGATCAGATGGCCGCGCCCAAGTGGGTGGTGGCTTTCGGCGTGTGCACCTGCACGGGCGGCTTCTACAACAACTACGCCACGGTCCAGGGCATCGACACCATCGTGCCGGTGGACCTCTACATCCCCGGCTGCCCGCCGCGGCCGGAGATGGTCTTGGACGGCCTGGTCAAGCTCCAGGCCAAAATCCAGAAGCAGCGCTCGGGGGTTGCGTCGTGATCGCGCCCGAGATTCGCCGCGTCGAGCCGCAAAAAGTTTTCGAGGCCTTAAAGGCCTTGAAGGACGAAGGCTACAACGTTTTGGTGGACATGACCGCCGTGGACTACTCGGCCTGGCCCGAGCCGGGCTCCAACGACCCTTACGACAAGACCTACCGCATGACCGGCGAGACCAAGGAGCTCCGCAAGCCCCGGCCCATCCCGGCCTCGGCCCGCTTCGACGTGGTCTACCAGGTGATGAAGTTGGACGCCGAGACCGGCGCGGACAAGGGCCGCGTGGAAGTTCACGCCGCCGTGGGCGAGGAGCCGGTGCTGCGCTCGGCCATGTCCTTGTGGCCCATCGCGGACTGGCTTGAGCGCGAGGTGTGGGACATGTTCGGCGTGCGCTTCACGGACCGCCCGGACATCAAGCGGCTTTTACTCTACGAGGAATTTAAGGGCCATCCCCTGCGCAAGGACTACCCCATTAACAAGCGCCAGCCGCTCATCGGCCCGGCGTCAGGCGAACCCGCGGGCAACCCCAGCTTCAATCACAGCGAGCCGACCGTCAAATATGATTAAAACCGCGCAGGACATCGCCGGCGAGCCCGCGGCCCCCGGCCGCCGCCACCAGACCTATTTGCTCAACATGGGCCCGGCCCACCCGGCCATGCACGGCATCATCCGCCTCATCCTGGAAATCGAGGGCGAGAAAATCGTCAACACCGAGACCGAGATCGGCTATTTGCACCGCGCCTTCGAGAAGCACGCCGAGGTGGAGCCCTGGAACAACGTGGTGCCCTGGACCGACCGCTTGAACTACGTCTCGCCGCTCATCAACAACGTGGGCTACGCCATGGCCGTGGAGAAGCTCTGCGGCATCACCGTGCCCGAGCGCGGGCAGTACATCCGCGTCATCGCGTCCGAAATTTCCCGCATCACCGACCACCTGACCTGCGTCGGCGCCTCGGCCATGGAGCTGGGCGCGTTTACGGTCTTCCTTTATCTCATCAAGTCGCGCGAGTACCTCTACCAGCTGGTGGACGAGCTCACCGGCGCGCGCATCACCACGGCTTACACCCGCGTGGGCGGCGTCAAGGGCGACTTGCCGCCGGACTTCAAGGACAAATGCCTGGCGGTCTTCAAGAAAATCCGCAAGGACATCTCCGACTCGGACAAGCTCTTGACCAAGAACCGGATTTTCGTCGACCGCATGGAGGGCACCGGCATCATCTCCAAGGAAGACGCCCTGGCCTACTCCATCACCGGCCCGTTCCTGCGCTCGACCGGCGTGCCCTACGACGTGCGCCGGGCGCACCCGTACTTGATCTACGACCGGCTCAATTTCGAGATTCCGGTGGGCACCAAGGGCGACAACTTCGACCGCTACCTCGTGCGCCTGGCGGAAATCGAGCAGTCCATGCGCATCGTGGAGCAGTGCTTCGAGCAGATTCCCGAGGGCAAGCACAGCCTGGAGCCCTCCGAGATGGAGGAGGCCTACGTTTTCCAGGACCAGGGCAAGCACGGCGACACCGCCCTCCTTTATAAGTACCAAGCCAAGGTGGACCAGACTCTGGAGGGCATGGGCCGGAGCGCCGACGGCACGGCCCGCACGCACGACCGCGGGCACGTCCTGCCGCCTAAGGAAGAGACCTACGGCAACATCGAGGGCCTCATGGATCACTTCCAGATGGTCATGTGGAGCTGGGGCGTGAAGGTTCCCGCCGGCGAGACCTATTTCGCGGTCGAGGGCGGCAACGGGGAGCTGGGCTTCCACATCGTCTCCTCGGGAAGCGACCGGGCCTACCGGATTCGCTGCCGCCCGCCGTGCCTCTACATCATGGCGGCCCTGCCCAAGCTTTTAAACGGCGGCTGGGTGGCGGACATCGTCCCCACCTTCGGCTCCGTGAACATGATCGGAGGGGAGTTGGACCGATGAGCAAAGCCGCGGCCGTCGCGGCGCCCCAGGCGCCCTTTACGTCGGAACAGGAAAAGGTCCTCAAGTCCTGGACCACGCACTACCCGTATCCCATCATGGGGCTCTTGGAAGCCCTGCGCCAGGTGCAGGAGTGGCACCGCTGCATCACCCCGGCCGACGAGCAGCATGTCGCGGACATTTTTAAGACCAGCCTCTCCCACGTGCACGGCGTGGCCACGTTTTTCCCGATGTTCACCAAAAAGCCCGCGGGCAAGCGCCGCATCGGCCTCTGCCACGGCCTGTCCTGCGCCATGGCCGGCGCGGACAAGATGGCGCACTGCCTGGAGCAGACCCTGGGCGTCAAGGAAGGGGAAACCACGCCCGACGGGGAGTTTAGCTTCGAGGAGATGGAGTGCCTGGGCGCCTGCGACTACGCGCCCGCGCTTTTGGTGGGCGACGACTTGAAGGGCAAGGCCACGCCGGAACTCATCGCCGACGTCGCGGCCAAGAAGGACGTGCCCTCCAAGGACGGATTTTATCTGGGAACGCCCAAGGGCGTGCCCACGGTGCTCACCAAGAACTACGACAACCCCAAGCTGCGCGAGCTCGAAACCTACCGCAAGCTGGGCGGCTACAAGGCCTTGGAGAAGGCGCTTTCCATGAAGCGCGCGGACTTGATCGAAGAGGTCAAGAAGTCCAACGTGCGCGGCTTGGGCGGCGCGGGCTTTCCGACCGGCATGAAGTGGAGCACGGTGCCGCCCGAGGACAAGGTCCCCGGCCCGCGCTTCGTGGTGACCAACGCGGACGAGTCCGAGCCCGCATGCTACAAGGACCGGGTCATCATGACCGCCAACCCGCACCAGATGCTCGAAGGCATCTTGATCGCCTCCTACGCCATCGGCGCGAAGAACTCCTTCATCTTCATCCGCGGCGAGTACGGCGTGCAGTACAAGATTTTGACCAAGGCCATCGCCGAGGCCGAGAAGGCGGGCCTCATCGGCGAGAACATCCTGGGCAAGGGATTTTCCTGCCGCATCCAAATCATGCGCGGCGCCGGGGCCTACATCTGCGGCCTCGACACCGCCTTGCTCGAGACCATGGAAGGCAAGAAGGCCTGGCCCAGGCAGCCCCCGCCGTTTCCCACGGTCGCGGGCCTGATGGGCAAGCCCACCGTGGTCAACAATGTGGAGACCTTGTCCATGCTCCCGCCCATCCTAAACGAGGGCGGCGAGGCCTTCGCCAAGCTGGGCGTGCCGCGCACCGGCGGCACCGGCGTCTACAGCGTCAGCGGCCACGTGGCCAAGCCCGGCATCTACGAATTTCCCATGGGCTCGCCGCTCTCCAAAATCGTCGAGGCCGCGGGCGGAGTTCCCGGCGGCAAGAAATTAAAGGCCGTCATGCCCGGCGGCGCCTCCACGCCTCCCGTGGACGCCACGGAGCTGGAGATGCCCATGGATTTCGACGGGCCCAAGAAGTTCGGCACGTTTCTGGGCGCGGGCGGCGTGGTGGTGATGGACGAGACGGTCAACATGGCCGAGGTGGCGCACAACACCGAGCGCTTCTTGTCCCACGAGTCCTGCGGGCAGTGCACGCCCTGCCGCGAGGGCAGCAACTGGACCGTGCGCATCCTGGAGCGGCTTTTTTCGGGCGGCGGCGTGGCCGAGGACCTGCCCAACATCACGCGCATGGGCGAGAACATCACGGGCAAGGTCATCTGCGCCTTGGGCGACACCGTGGGCGCGGTGGCGCGCGCGTACCTGAAAAAGTTTCCCAAAGATTTTGAATCCTACCTTTCCGGAGCCAAGAAGAATGGCTAAGTTCACCTTAAACGGGAAAACCATCGAGGCCGAGCCGGGCACGCCGGTCCTGGAGGCCGCGCTGCAGGCCGGCGTCGAGATTCCCTATTACTGCTACCACCCGGCGCTCGGGAACCCCGGCAACTGCCGCATGTGCATCGTGGAAGTCGAAGGCATGCCCAAGCCCGCGGCCTCGTGCCGCCTGCCGGTCAAGGAGGGCATGGTGGTGCGCTCGGACTCCGAGGCCGCCAAGCGCGCTCAGTCGTCCTCACTGGAGCTGCACCTGGTCAACCACCCGCTCGACTGCCCGGTCTGCGATCAATCCGGCGAGTGCGGGCTGCAGGACTACTATTTGAAGGTCGGCCGCTACCAGAGCCAGGTGCGCGAGGACAAGGAGCACAAGGAAAAGCGCAAGCAGATCGGCGAACACGTGATGCTCGATCAAGAGCGCTGCATTTTGTGCACGCGCTGCACGCGCTTTACCGAGGAAATCACCAAGACCAGCGAGTTGGGAGTTTTCAGCCGCGGCCACAAGGAAGTCATCGATTTGGCGCCGGGCAAGACCCTGGACAACGCCTATTCCGGCAACGTGGTGGACGTCTGCCCCGTGGGCGCGCTGACCGACCGCGATTTCCGCTACAAGGTGCGCGTGTGGTACCTGGACCGCGCGCCGTCTATCTGCCCCGGCTGCGCGCGCGGCTGCTCAATCGAGGTCCACACCAACACCAAGCGGCCCTGGCACTTCGAGGGCCGGCGCGTGGTGCGCTTGAAGCCCCGGCACAACCCCGAGGTCAACGGCTACTGGATGTGCGACGAGGGCCGCTACGGCTTCAAGAATTTGGACGAAGGACGCCTCGGGCGCGTGATGCGCCTTAAGCCCGAAAGCCAGGAGCTGTCCTGGACCGAGGCGCTCTCGGACATCGCCTCCGAGATAAAGCGCCTGTCCAAGGAAAAAGGCCCGCAGGGCCTGGCCGTGGCGGCGTCCGGCATGCTCTCCAACGAGGATTGGGGCGCGCTTAAATCTCTTTTCGTCGACGCCTTGAAGGTCAAGCATTTCGCCTTCTCGCCCGAGCCGGATCAGATCGGCGAGCAGGACGACTTGCTGCGCCGCCGCGAGAAAGTCCCCAACTTGAAGGGCGGCGAGTCCTTCGGCTTCGGGACCGCGGTCAAGTCCGCGTCCTGGGACGCGCTGGCCAAGGACATCGAAGCGGGCAATATCTGGGGCCTCTACGTCGTCGAGCGCGACTTGAACGAGATTTGGAAGCAAAAGACCGCGGCGCTGCTGGCCAAGGTTCCTCTGGTGGTCTTCCAGGGCCCGCACAAGGCCGCGGTCGAGGCCCTGGCGCATTACCGCCTGCCGGCCACGGCCTACGTCGAGGAGGACGGGCACTTCACCAATTTCGAGGGCAAGGTGCAGGCCTACCACAAGGCCTTGGAGCCGCTGGGCGCGGCGCGTCCGGACTGGAAGATTTTCCAGGAGCTGGGCGAGCACTTAAAATCGGGCGACCAGGCCCGGGCCAAGGCGGCAAGATGAGCGAAACGGTCATTCAAGTCCTCTGGCTTTTCGTCAAGGTCGCCTTCGCCGTGGGCTTCGGCATGAACATCGCCGGGCTTCTGGGCTGGGTCGAGAGAAAGCAGAGCGCCGTGATGCAGGACCGCGTCGGCGCCAACCGCGCGGACATTTTCGGCATCACCATTCTGGGCCTCTTCCACCCGCTGGCCGACGCCTTGAAGATGCTCACCAAGGAAGATTTCGTGCCGGCCAAGGTGCACAAGCCCTTCCACGGGCTGGCGCCCATCATCGCGCTGGGCTTCGGCCTTTTGTGCCTGGCGGCGCTCCCGTTCGGCGGCACGGTCTCGGTCGCGGGCCGGCTTTGGGATTTGCAGCCCATCGCGAGCCCGATGAGCCTGCTTTTTGTCCTGGGGCTCTTGTCCATCGGCGTGCACGGCATCGTGATGGCGGGCTACGCGTCCGGCTCCAACTACGGGCTTTTGGGCGGGCTGCGCGCCGCGGCGCAGATGATTTCCTACGAGGTCTGCCTGGGCGCGGCCCTGGCCGGCGCCATGTTCATCTACGGAACGCTCGATTTGCAGCAGGCGGTCATCTGGCAGGGGCATCTCATCCACGGCTGGCTGCCGGCCTGGGGCATTTTCCTGCAGCCCCTGGGCTTTATCCTGTTCTTGACCGCGGGCGCGGCCGTGACCAAGCGCTCGCCCTTCGACATCCCCGAGGGCGAATCCGAAATCGTGGGCTATCACGTGGAATATTCCGGCATGAAGTTCGGCATGTTCCTGATGACCGACTTCATCGAGTCCATCGTCATCTCGGGCCTGGTCGCGGCGGTGTTCTTGGGCGGCTGGCAGATTCCCTGGGTCCACCTGACCGGCGTGGTGGGCGGCATTTTGATGGTGGTCTCCTTCTCGGTCAAGGTGCTTCTCGTGCTTCTGCTTTTGATGCAAATTCGCTGGACTTTGCCGCGCTTTCGCTTCGACCAGGTGCTGGACCTGGGCTGGAAGAACATCCTGCCCCTGTGCCTGCTTAATTTCATCGTGACCGTGTGGGGGGTCTACCTGTGGCGATAACGGTTCGCAGCGTCAAGCGTCCCGAGCACAATCTGGAGGAGCGCATTTACCTCATCGAGGTCTGGAAGGGCCTGCTCATCACCTTTAGGCATCTCTTCGTGAACCTGGGCCGGCACACCCTCTACGCCCTGGGCTTCAAGAACGGCCAAGCCGGCGCCGTCACCATTCAATATCCCGAGGACCCCGCCGTGCTGGGCCACCGCGCGCGCACCCGCCACCGGCTCTTAAAGCGCGAGGACGGCGCGCCGCGCTGCACCGCGTGCCTGCTGTGCGAGACCATCTGCCCGGCCAAGTGCATCCACATCACCGCCGAGGACAGCCCGGACGTGATGGTGGAAAAGCGCGCCAAGACTTTCGACATCGACTTGGGCCTGTGCATCTTCTGCGGCTACTGCGCCGAGGCCTGCCCGGTCGACGCCATCCACATGGACGCCAACAAGGTGGAGCTCTGCACCTACGACCGCAAGAGCCTCATCTGGACCATCTCGGACATGATGGGCGACACGCCGAAAGATCCCGCCGCCTTAAAATGAACCTGGTCCGGGCGCCAGGCCTGGCCGACGTCCTCGACATCGCCTGCGTCACGCTCATCATCTATTCCTTCCTGGTCTGGTTCAAGCGCGCCCGCGCCGCCTTCGTCGCGCGCGGGCTTTTGATTTTGGCCGGCTTCTACGTCTTCGCGCGCCTGATGGACATGCGCATGACCATCTGGATTTTCCAGGGCTTCTTCGCGGTCCTCATCATCGCCATCGTGGTCATTTTCCAGGAGGAAATCCGGCACTTCTTCGAGCGCCTGGCCCTGTGGAGCTTCAAGCGCGGCGGCAGCGGGCTCGATTTTTCGCGCGAGCTGGAGATTCTGGTGCGCACGGCCGGCACGCTGGCCCACGCCAAGGTTGGCGCGCTCGTCATCGTCAAGGGCCGCGACCCGCTGGAGCGCCACGCCGAGGGAGGCTGGAGCCTAAACGGCGAGGTTTCGGAGGCGATTTTGGAGAGCATCTTCGACTACCATTCCCTGGGCCACGACGGCGCCGTGCTCATCGAGGACGGGCGCCTGACGCGCTTTGGCGCGCACCTGCCGCTCTCGCGCGATTTCGCCAAGCTCTCGGGCTTCGGCACGCGCCACGCCGCGGCCCTGGGCCTGGCCGAGAAAACCGACGCCCTGTGCGTGGTGGTCAGCGAGGAGAAGGGCACGGTTTCGGTGGCGCGCGACGGCAGCCTGCGCGCGCTGGACGGTCTTGAGGATCTCCACCGGGAGCTCGAGTCCTTTTATCTCGCCAAGGCGCCGGCTCCCCTGCCCAAAGACGTCTTGTATTTCGTCCGGCACAACACGCGCGAGAAGCTCATCGCCTTGGGCATCGCCGTGCTGCTCTGGATTGTGCTGGTCGCGCCGCGATGAAGGCGGCCTTCCACGCCAAAAGGCTTTTGCGCTATCTCTCCGAGAACGCGGCGCGGCTGCGTCCTCTCGTGGTGCTCACCCACGACCATCCGGATCCCGACTCCTTGGCCAGCGCCTGGGCCCTGGCGCACCTGGCCCAGCATTACGCCCGCGTCCGCTCGCGCGTGGTCTACGGGGGCATGGTGGGACGCTCCGAGAACCGCCTCATGATGGAGCGCCTGGAGGTGCCGGCGGTCTCGCTCAAGAAAGGCGAGCTCGCGCAGGCCCCGCACCTGGCGCTGGTCGACACCCAGCCGCCCTTTAAGAACAACCGCTGCCCGCCGCGCCGCCATCCGCAGATTATCGTGGATCACCACCCGCGCCACTCGGACACGCAGGGCGACTTGGTGCTCATCGACGAGAGCGTGGGCGCCACCACCACGATTTTGGCCGAGGCCATCCTGGAAAGCGGCATCCGCGTGCCCAGGCGCCTGGCCACGGCGATTGTCTACGGCATCGGCTCCGAGACCCAGAACCTGGGGCGCGAAGCCGGCGCGCGCGACATGGCCGCCTACCGCGCGTTCTGGCCCAAGGCGCAGATGAAGGCCCTGTGGCGCATCAGCTACCCGCGCCGCCCGGCTTTTTTCTTCTCGACCCTGGGCCGCGGCATCAAAAACGCCTTTGTCTGCCGCGACACGGTGGGCGTGCACTTGGGCGCGCTTCCCAACCCGGACCTGGTCGCGCAAATCGCGGACTTCCTGCTGACCTTGGAGGGCATGCGCTGGTCCTTGGTGACCGGGCGCTACGCCGGACGCCTGCACGTCTCGCTGCGATCTTCCGACCCCGGCGCGGGCGCGGGGCGGCTCTTAAAGCGGCTCTTGGGCGGGGGCAATCGCGGCGGCGGGCACGCCATGATCGCGGGCGGCAGTTTGGAGGTCGGCGCCGAGGCCCCTGAGTCCGACTGGCGCCAGGCCGAGGAGCATCTGGCCGAAGGGTTTTTGAAGAGCCGGGGGATCAATGAAGAGACGACGCCCCGGGCGCACCCGTTTAAGACGGACCTCTAGACGCGGCGGATTTTTAAGCCGCGCCGCGCCGGCGCTTGATTTCCGAGATGACCACGGGCAGGACCTCGTAGACGTCTCCCACCACGCCCAAGGTCGCGATTTCCATCATGGGGCAGGCCGCATCCGTGTTGACGGCCACGATGTTGGCGGAGGAGGCCATGCCGGCCAGGTGCTGGATTTGGCCCGAGATGCCGCAGGCCACGTAGAGCTTGGGGTGCACGGTGCGGCCGGTCAGGCCCACCTGGTGCTTATAGGGAATCCACCCGGCGTCGACGACCGCGCGGCTGGCGCCCACCGCGGCGCCCAAGGTCTGGGCCAGCTCGCGGATGAGCTTGAAGCCCTCCGCGTTGCCCAGGCCCCGTCCGCCCGAGACGATGCGCTCGGCCGCGCCCAAATCGATTTCGCCGCCTTCGTCCGCCTTGAAAGAAGCGACTTCCGTGCGCGCGGACGCCGCGGGCGCCGCGAAAGGGACGACTTGGGCGGTCTTGCCGGCCTGGGCCGCGGCGGCCTCGAAGGTCATGGGCTGCACGGTCAAAATCTTCACGTCCGACTTGAAGGCCAGCTCGGCGACGATGTTGCCGCCGTATTGGTAGCGCTTGGCCGAAAGATTTCCGCCCGAGCCCGAGAGCTCGCAGATTTCCGCGGCCACGCCGGCCTTTAAAAGAACCGCGAGCCTGGCCGCCAAAGAGCGGCCGGCCACGGAGGCGGCGATAAGCACGACCCCGACGCCTTCCTGCTTGGACAGGGCGGCCACGGCCGACGCGTAGGCCTCGCCCACGAACTGATCGAAAACCGCGTCCGAGACGGCATGGACTTTTTCCACGCCGCGCGCGCCCAAATCCTGGGCGAATTCCGGGGCCTTGGCGCCAAACACCACGGCCGAGAGCGCTCCGCCGGTGGCGGCCGCCGCGGCCTTGCCCGCGGAAACGAGCTCGTAAACGGCGGGCGGCAGCTTGCCGCGCTGGGGCAAAGCGACGATGAGGACGTTTTTTTCTCCGGGCATCAGATTAGCTTCCTTTCGATGAGAATGTCCACGAGCTTCTTGGCCTTGTCCGCGGCGGCGGCGCCCTCGATTTTCATGCCGGCGGGACGCGGCGGCGGCGGGCTCTGGCGCGAGACGGACGTCTTGGCCCCGGCGGCGCCGATTTCCTCGGGCTTCAAGCCCAAATCGGCCGCGCTGAACTTGGCGATGGCCGCTTTCTTGGCCGCCATCTTGCCTTTCAAGGAAGGCAGGCGCGGCTCGTTGATTTCCTTGATGGTGGAAATGGCCGCGGGGAGCTTGACCTTGACCGTTTCGACGCCGTCTTCCATCGCGCGCCACACCGTGGCCGAGCTCTCGTCGACGGCCTCGATTTTCTTGACCGATAAAACGCCCGGCCAATCGAGCCACGCGGCCACCAAGCCGCCCACCATGCCGGAGTTGCCGTCGGTGGTGTTCTTGCCGAATAAAACCAGGTGCACGGGCTTTTGCGCGTGGAGCTTTTTAATCGCCGCGGCCAGGGCGAGGCCTGTGGCGTAGGAGTCGCCGCCGTCAAACTCGGCGCCCGCGACAATCGCGCCGGCGTCCACGCCGCGGGAGATGGCTTCGCGCAGGGCGGCCTCGGCGGCGTCCGGGCCCAAGGTGAGCGCGGTCGCGGTTGAGCCGGGCACGCGCTCTTTGAGGCGCACCGCCTCCTCGACGGCGTACTCGTCAAAAGGGTTTAAGCCGTAGGCCAGGCCCGCGGTCTTGACCTTGCCGGTGCCTGAGTCCACCGAGACCGAGGTGGTGGCCGGCGTGTGCTTGACGCAGACGACGATGTTGAGAGGCATGGCGACTCCTTAGCAGTGCGACGATTATGCCAAAACGGTGGTTGGGGCAGGATTCGAACCTGCGTAGGGCATGGCCCGACGGTTTTACAGACCGTTGCTTTTGACCGCTCAGCCACCCAACCGGAAAACTGTTTCTTCGTGGACATTATTGCATTTTTTTCCTTCCGGCTGAAATTCCCGAGGAGCCGCGATTTCGGCTTTCCGGCGAAAATCCGGTAAAAGCCGGCGGGTTTTACCGGTTTAGGCGGGGAATGTGGGGTTGAAATTGGCGGGTTCCGGGAGCATAATGGGTGGGATTGCGGCCCGATTGAGTTTGGACAAAACCGGACATGAACAATATCCCGCGTAAGGCGCATCGGCTTTACCATATGGTTCCCGAGCCGATGATGGGGAAGGTCCTTTATCCGCTCAATCGGCTGGAGGCCGTCTACCCGGACGCCGCCGCTAAAGCCCGGGCCAAGTACGAATCCCGCGAGCATCTGATGGCGGTGCGGCTTCCCATCCTTGATTGCCTGTGGAACGACGTGCTTCATTTGAGTCCCCTGCATCCGGCGAAAATCAAGGAGTGTCTCGTGGAAACCGGCTGCCTCAAGCCGCCCGCGCCGAGGCGAAAGTTCTTCGTCATCAATCCAAGGGCGCTCAAGCCCAATCGTGCGGTCTATTTTGTGCAACCTGGCAGATAGGTAACACTTTAAACCGGGGACATAGGTGACACTTTTAGCTCTTTAACATCTCCTGATTTTTCGTGTTTTTGCATCATAGA
>Ga0307372_10003228_pt1 | contig 26273 bp, 23 predicted proteins | sample OX1MG_FD_202533 | JGI IMG/M metagenome (GOLD analysis project Ga0307372, IMG submission 202533) | Soil microbial communities from Risofladan, Vaasa, Finland - OX-1 | ecosystem: Environmental > Terrestrial > Soil > Coastal area > Acid sulfate soil | place: Finland: Risofladan, Vaasa | collected... | reverse complement strand
GCCCGCGACCGTCACAGCGGATGTCATGAACCTCGGCCCGCTGCCGATGGGGAACGGGCTCAGCCGGCTCGCGGCGCGCTACCTCGGCGACGAGCACGGCCTCGCGGCGGTGCGCGACGCGCTGGGCAAGCCGCTCGAGGCCACCGACGCCGAGCGGCTCGGCCTGGTGACGTTCGCGCCTGACGACCTCGACTGGGACGAGGAGGTCCGCATCGCGATCGAGGAACGGGCCAGCTTCAGTCCGGACGCGCTAACCGGCCTGGAAGCCAACTACCGGTTCGCCGGTCCCGAGACGCTAGAGACCAAGATCTTCGGTCGGCTGACTGCCTGGCAGAACTGGATCTTCAACCGGCCTAACGCGGCCGGCCCGGACGGTGCGCTGCGCAGGTACGGCACCGGGCAGCGGGCTGAATTCGACCGAGAGCGAGTCTGACGATGACCACGCACGCCGACTACAGCGAGAAGATCCCCAACAATGTCAGCCTGCACGAGGACCGTCGGCTGCAGCGCGCGCTGGAGTCGTGGCAGCCCAATTTCCTCGCCTGGTGGGAGTCGATGGGCCCGACACTGCCCACCCGGGACGTCTACCTGCGCACGGCGGTGAACGTCGGGCGCGAGGGCTGGGCGCATTTCGGGCACGTCGCGATGCGTGATTACCGGTGGGGCATCTTCCTGGCCGAGCGGGACCCCGGCCGGCTGATCGGCTTCGGCGCGCACAAAGGGGAGCCAGTCTGGCAGAAGATCCCCGGCGAGTACCGCGCCGAGTTGCAGCGGCTGATCGTGATCCAGGGCGACACCGAGCCGGCCAGCGTCGAACAGCAGCGCAACCTCGGGGCGACTGCCCCCAGCCTGTGGGACCTGCGCAACTTGTTCCAGGTCAATGTCGAGGAGGGCCGTCATCTCTGGGCGATGGTCTACCTGCTGCACGCTTACTTCGGCAGGGAAGGGCGGGAGGAAGCGCAGGCGCTGCTGCAGCGCAATTCCGGCAGCAGCGAGTCACCGCGGATTCTCGGCGCCTTCAACGAAGAGACCCCGGACTGGCTGTCGTTCTTCATGTTCACCTACTTCACCGACCGGGACGGCAAGTACCAGCTCGGCACGCTGAAGGAGTCCAGCTTCGACCCGCTCTCGCGTACCTGCGAGTTCATGCTGAAGGAAGAAGCCCACCACATGTTCGTCGGTACCACGGGCGTCGACCGGGTCGTCGAACGGACCGCCCAGCTGATGGTGGAGCACGACACCGACGACGTCGCGGCGTCCGGCGGGATACCGCTCGACGTCGTGCAGAAGTACCTGAACTTCCACTACTCGGTCTCGCTCGACCTGTTCGGCGGCGAGACCTCGTCCAACGTCGCCCACTATTACACGGCCGGGCTCAAGGGGCGCTGGATGGAGGGGCGGCGCGGCGACGACCACAAGCTGACCGACGACTCGATGCTGGTCGACGCCCTGGTCGACGGCGAGATCGGCCAGAGCGAGGTGGCCGCGATCGTCGGCCTGAACTCCGACCTGCGCCGCGAGTACATCAAGGATTGCTCCGCCGGCGTCAGCCGGTGGAACAAGATCCTGCGCGAGGCCGGCCTGAGTCAGCGGCTTAGCCTGCCGAGCGTCGCGTTCAACCGGAAGGTGGGCGTCTTCGCAGGCATCGAGGCCAGTCCTGGCGGTGTGCGGCTGAGCGCGCAGGAGTGGGAGCAGCGCAAGGCGCAGTGGCTGCCCACCGAGGTGGACAAGACCTACGTGCGATCGCTCATGCGGCCCGTCTACGAGCGGGGCAAGATCGCGGGCTGGCTGGCACCGCCGCGCAACGGCATCAACGGGCAGCCGTTCGACTATGAGTTTGTCCGCCTCGCCTGACCGGGGTGCGGTCGGTGCCGCTGCACCGATATTTCCTCTTCTCCGCAGGTCTCGTATAAGTGTAAGTAGTGGACGAGGAGGATCGGAGCTTCAGATGTCAGCCACAGACGACTACCTAGCTAACAACGAGCATTACTCGGCCGCCTACCGCGGGCCGCTGCCGTTGCTGCCGTCCCGGCACGTCGCCGTCGTCGCCTGCATGGATGCCAGGCTCAAGATTTACGGCCTGCTCGGCATGCGGGACGGCGAGGCACACGTGATCCGCAACGCCGGCGGCGTCGTGACCGACGACACGATCAGGTCCCTGGCCATCAGCCAGCGACTGCTGGGAACCACCGAGATCATCTTGATCCACCACACCGACTGCGGCATGCTCACGTTCACTGACGACGAGTTCAAGCGCGCGATCCAGGACGAGACCGGGATCAAGCCGTCCTGGTCCGCGGAGGCCTTCACCGACCTGGACGAGGACGTCAGGCAGTCGATCGCGCGGATCAAGACCAGCCCGTTCATCCCGCACGCCGATGCCGTCCGGGGGTTCGTCTTCGACGTGGCGACAGGCAGGCTGAACGAGGTGCGCTGACCTTGGCAGACCCTGCCTGGCCAGCGAGGATGGCGCAGCGCTGGACTAGGCTGGCAGCTGCCGCGAGGTCCCGCGAATCGATGGCGGAAAGGAGCCGGTGCCAGGCATGCAGCATTCCGCGCCGACCTGGCCAGGCAATCGGACGTCACGCTGGCAGGACTGGCCAGCGCATCGGCTCGTCGAGCTCAAGGAGCGCCGCGGTGCCAGCATCAGCGTCGTCATTCCTGCCAGGAACGAGGAACGCACGGTCGCAGGGGTGGTCGCCGCGATCGGCAAGGCGCTGATGGGCAGGATCCCGCTCGTGGACGAGCTCGTAGTGATGGACTCGGACTCGACTGACGAAACGGCCGCGGTGGCAGGGAACGCGGGCGCGACCGTCTATCAAGTCCGTGACGTGGCTCCCGACCTGGGAAGCTATCCAGGCAAGGGCGAGGCTCTGTGGAAGTCGCTGCTGGTCACCAAAGGCGACCTGCTCGTGTTCGTCGACGCGGACCTGACCCGGTGGGGACCGCATTTCATCATGGGCCTGCTCGGACCGTTGCTGGCCGATGACCAGGTGCGGCTGGTGAAGGGTTTCTATACCAGGGTGCGAACGGAATCCGACGGCTCGACCTCGACCGAGGGCGGACGGGTTACCGAACTGGTCGCGCGGCCGCTGCTCAACCTGTGGTGGCCCGAGCTGGCCGACGTGGTGCAGCCGCTAGCCGGCGAGTGGGCGGCACGGCGGACTCTGATGGAATCGCTGCGCATCCCGGTCGGGTACGGAGTAGAACTGGCGACCTTGATGGACACGGTGGCGCGGCATGGCCTGGACGCGGTCGCGCAGGTGGACCTGGGCACCCGCGCGCACCGGCATCAGGCCAATCACGATCTGGCGCTGATGTCGGCGGAACTGCTCGTCGTTGCGGAGCGCAGGCGGCGCAGGGCGCCGGAGCCGCCGACCGCGCTGCTTAAGCAGTTCGTGCGGGAGGACGGTCAGGTCCGCGTGCGGATCAGGCCGGTGCCGGTAGACGAACGGCCGCCCGCGGCTTCGCTGACGGACCGAAGCTCCGCTCCGGGTGACGGCCGGCCTGCGGCGGCGGTGGGCGAGCCATCCGCCGCGCCGGGTGACGAGCAGCCTGGCGGCCGGCGATGAGCGGGGCCAGCGCAGGCGGACCTGCGGCGCAGGGAGACGACGCCGGCTGCCCGCGCGAGCAGGCCGCGCTGCGACTCGGACGGCATACTTTCCAGCCGCCGCGGCTGCTGCTGATGGCGATCGTGAACCGCACCCCTGACTCGTTCTTCCGCCCAGGGGATACCTGGGACGAGTCCGCGGCGATGGACCGGGTGCATCAGGTCGTGGCCGAGGGCGCCGATATCGTCGACATCGGCGGAGTGCCGGCCGCTCCGGGGCAGCACGTCGATGCGGCAGAGGAAATCCGGCGGACCGCCAGCTTCGTCGCCGCCGTACGCGGCGCTTACCCGGAGATCGTCATCAGCACTGACACCTGGCGCAGCGAGGTCGCTCGCGAAGCTTGTGCCGCCGGAGCCGACTTGATCAACGACAGCTGGGGCGGCTGGGACGCGAAGCTGCCTGACGTCGCGGCCGAGTTCGGCGCTGCCCTGGTCTGTGCCCACGTCGGGAAGCAGCAGCCGCGAACGCGGCCGTTCCGGGTCAGCTACTCCGACGTGATGGCCGACGTAGTGGAGCAGACCCAGAAGCTGGCGACTCGTGCGGTCGCGGCAGGGGTCGATCCGGCGCGGGTCGTCATCGACGCGGCGCACGACTTCGGCAAGAACACCTGGCATTCGCTCGAGGTGACCAGACGGCTGGGTGAGATGACCGCGACCGGATGGCCGGTGCTGGTCTCGCTCTCCAACAAGGATTTCGTCGGTGAGACGCTGAACGTTCCGGTGCAGGATCGGCTGGCCGGGACGCTGGCGGCCACGGCCATCTGCGCCTGGCAGGGAGCCAGGATCTTCCGTGCCCATCACGTCATCCAGACTCGCCAGGTACTCGACATGGTGTCGGCAATCCGCGGTGACAGGCCACCGGCACGTGCGGTGCGGGGGCTGGCCTAGCCGATGATCGTAGCCGCCGCTCTCTGCCCGGCCCCGCCGCTGCTCGTCCGCGAGCTGACCGGTACCGAATCAGTGCTGCCTGAGCTCCGGCAGGCGTGCCTGGCGGCCGCCGCCGAGCTTGCCGCCTGCGCGCCTGACGCCATCGTGGTCGTCGGCCCCGCGGAGCAGACCGGGGAATGGGACCCGCGCACCCCGTTCGACCTGACCGCCTTCGCGCCGGGTCTGTCGCGGCACGCCTTCGCCAGCACGGAACGGCCAGCCAGCGCAGGAAGCGAGCACGGCCAGGCCGGCGGCTTGCCCGCGGCGCTCGGAATAGGTGCCTGGCTGCTGGCCGCGGCCGGATATCAGGGCCGGTCCGTCCTGACGTCGGTGGCGCACGACGAACCCACGCGGCGGTGCGCGGAAATCGGAGCCGGGTTCGCCGCCGCACCCGAGCGCCTCGCCCTGCTGGTGCTGGCCGACGGCAGCGCCAGGCGCGGCCTGAAGGCGCCCGGGTACCTCGACGAGCGCAGTGCCGGATTCGACGCGGCAGTCGAGCATGCGCTGCGCACTGCCGACCCCGGCGCGCTGCTGGAGATCGACTCCGAACTCGCCGCTAGCTTGATGGCGACCGGGCGCCCCGCATGGCAGGTCCTGGCAGGCGCGCTCGGCGGCCATCCGCTGACCAGCGAGATCCGCTACAGCGATGACCCGTTCGGCGTCGCCTACCTGGTCGCGTCCCTGCGTCCCTGGCCGCGAACAGATCTCACCTGATCAGGCCAAATCGCTGCGTGAACCGCCGCTGCTCGCCAATACTCGACTTCTATGATCGGAGCCGACTTCGCAGAGGTACTCGCCGCCGCCCAATCGGGTGACGAGATGGCGTTCGCCAGGTTGTGGCGGGACGGCAACCCGGTCTTGCTGCGCTACCTGCGGGTTATCGCGCCTTACGCGGTCGAGGACTTGGCTGCCGAGACCTGGTTGCAGGTCGTCCGAGGGATAGCACGGTTCGAAGGTGATGAGTCCGCCTGGCGGGCCTGGCTCTTCACGACTGCGCGCCGCCGGGCGGTGGACGAGGCGCGGCGCCGTGCCCGGCGGCCGACGGCCGTGCTCGATGACATGCCCCCTGCCCGCCTGCCTGCCGAGGGGGATATCGCCGACCTGGTCATCGAGGGGTTCAGCACCCGCGCGGCGCTGGAGTTGCTGCACTCGCTGCCGTCCGGGCAAGCCGAGGTCATCGCCCTGCGGGTGATCGCTGGCCTGGATACCGAGACGGTCGCCCGGATGCTGGACAGCACTCCTGGCGCGGTGCGGGTCGCCGCGCACAGGGGGTTGCGCAGACTGGCGCAGATACTAGCCGGGACGGGTGTAACGCTATGAACGGTCCCGACGTTCCCCGTGATGAGATGTCAAATTTTCCGTGGTCGGACCAATTGTCCTCGCCCTATGACGGCGATGGCGACAGCGACGGCGCGATCGCCGAGCTGCTTGCCGGCCTGGACTTGCCCGCTGGCGCGACGCCGGCGCTGCGACCGCTGGCCGACGTGCTGGCCGCTTTGACAGCGTCAGCGACTAGCGATGAACTCGCAGGGGAGTCCGCCGCTGTCGCGGTGTTCCGGCAGCGGTCACGATCACGGGTCGAGAATCGGCAACCACGTCATCGGAGGCGTCCTGTGCTCAGTGCTCTGCTTTCAGCTAAGACCGCGGTCGTCGCGGCAGCCGCCGTCGCGGGTTTCGGCGGCGTGGCCATGGCCGCGGCCACCGGCTCGCTTCCCCAGTCGCTGCAGGGGATAGCGCATTCGACGTTCGGTGCTCCCGCGCCAACCGCCAGCGCGGCGGGCACGAGTCCGGGCGGCGATACGCGCGGTTCAGCGCCAGGCGGCGCCGGCCACACCAGCACGCCGGTCGGCCCGAACGCCACCGGGGCCGCGGCATTCGGCCTGTGCACCGCATACCTGCACGCCTCCCAGCACGGCACCGCCGCGCAGCGCTCCGTCGCCTTCCGCAACCTGGCTGCCGCCGCGGGCGGCGCGAGCAAGATAGCGGCGTACTGCGCTGCGCTGCCGCAGCCGGTCACGCTGCCGACGCCGCACCCCTCCAGCAGCCATCAGCCCGCACACCGGCACTCCGTTCACACGCCGTCGGCAGTGCCGACGCCCCCGGCCGCGTCGCCCACCGCGCATCCGTCACCGCAGCCTTCGCGTACTTCGCGGTCCTAGCTTTCGCAGCCACAGCCCTCCGGCCACCATCTCTCCGGCCGGAGGGCTGTGGCCTGTCCCGCCGGAGGGCTGCGGCGTAGAGCCGTGCGAGCGGCGGGCGGGTCGGCACCAGGGTAGCTACCCACTAACGAAGTCGTTAAGGTGGTGAACTACCTTTTAGGCACATTCCGGTCGCTCGCCGCCGGGCGAGCTGCGCAACAGGAGAGCCGCATGCGGGACGCAGTCATCGTGGAAGCCGTCAGGACTCCGGTAGGCAAGCGAAACGGAGGGCTCAGCGGCGTCCATCCGGTTGACCTGTCCGCGCACGTGCTCCGCTCGATCGCCGAGCGAACCGGCATCGACCCGGCGCTGGTCGAGGATGTCGTGTGGGGCTGCGTCGGGCAGGTAGGCGAGCAGACCTTCGACATCGCGCGCAACGCGGTGCTCGGCGCTGGCTGGCCGGAGAGCGTGCCCGGCGTGACGGTCGACCGGCAGTGCGGCTCGTCGCAGCAGGCGGTCAGCTTCGCCGCGGCGAGCGTGCTCGCCGGTCACTACGACTTCGTCGTCGCAGGCGGGGTCGAGTCGATGAGCCGGGTGCCGATGGGTGCGGCGCTCAGCGGCCCGGGCGGGCTGGTCTGGCCGTTCGGCGAGGGTTTCCGTGCTCGCTACGGCGACAACCCGCCGCATCAGGGCCTCGGCGCGGAGATGATCGTGGAGCGGTGGGGCTTGTCCCGCAGCCAGCTAGACGAGTTCAGCCTGGCCTCGCACGCCAAGGCCGCCGCGGCGCAGGACGAGGGCAGGTTCGCCGCCGAGATCGCCGCCGTGACCACACCGGACGGAGCGAAGGTCGAGGCGGACGAAGGCGTGCGGCGCGGCAGCACGGTGGAGAAGCTCGGGCAGCTCGCGCCGGCGTTCAAGCCGGACGGGACGATCACGGCGGGCAACAGCTCGCAGATCAGCGACGGCGCCGCCGGCCTGCTGATCACCACGAGCGAGAAGGCAGCCGAGCACGGCCTGCGCCCGCTGGCCAGGATCCACACCGCGGTGGTCGTCGGCGACGACCCGGTCATCATGCTGACCGGCCCGATCCCCGCTACGGCCAAGGCGCTGGCCCGCAGCGGGCTGTCCATCGACGACATCGGTGCCTTCGAGGTGAACGAGGCGTTCGCGCCCGTCCCGCTCGCCTGGCTCGCCGAGACCGGCGCCGACCCGGACCGCCTTAACCCGAACGGCGGCGCGATCGCGCTCGGCCATCCGCTCGGCGGCAGTGGCGCCAGGCTGATGACCACCCTCGTGCACCATCTGCGGGCCAGCGGCATCAGGTACGGCCTGCAGACCATGTGCGAAGGCGGCGGCCAGGCCAACGCGACCATCCTCGAGCTGCTCTGACCAGGCCGGGGGACGACAGTGCATCTCAGCGAGATCGCGAAGCGGACGCCGGAAGCCCCGGCGGTGATCATGGCCGACGGCAGCGCGGTCACCACGTTCGCGGAGCTGGACCGGCGCAGCCTCCAGGTGGCGAGGCTGCTGCACGGCCACGGTGTCGGGACGCGAGATCGGATCGCGATCTTGATGCCCAACCGGCCGGAGTACTTCGAGATCGCCTGGGGAGCCCAGCGCCTCGGAACGTACTGGGTTCCGGTCAACTGGCACCTGACCGCCGACGAGGTCGGCTACATCGTGGCGGACAGCGGTGCCCAGGTGCTCTTTGCCTCGCCGGAGACGGCCGAGATCGCGGCGGCAATCGTGGCGAACTCGCCGGCCGTGCGGGCCGCGTATGTGGTCGGCCCGGAGCGGCCCGGCCTGGCGAGCTACGCTCGTGCCATCGCGGCCCAGTCGGCCACCCCGCTAGACAACGAGACCGAGGGGATGACCTTCTTTTACTCCTCGGGCACCACGGGGCGGCCCAAGGGCATCAGGCGGAGCCACGACTTCCCCTCGTTCGGGACCGGTCTTGCGCTGGACCACCTGATGGGGCTCGTCTTCGGCTTCAATTCTGACGCCGTCTACCTGTGCCCGGCGCCGCTGTATCACGCCGCGCCGATCGGCTGGGCGATGGGTACTCACCGCAACGGCGGCGCCGTGGTCCTGATGCCGCGGTTCGACGCGACGGAGTGCCTGCGTGCGATCGAGCGCCACCGGGTCACCCACGCGCAGTTCGTTCCCACGCACTTCGTCCGGATGCTGAAGCTGACGCAGGCCGAGCGCGATGCTTTCGAGCTGTCCAGCCTCAAGATGGTGATCCACGCTGCGGCTCCCTGCCCCGCCGATGTCAAGCGCCAGATGATCGACTGGCTCGGCCCGAAGCTGCTGGAGTACTACGCCGGCAGCGAGGGCAACGGGATCACGATCATCAGCTCGGAAGAGTGGCTGGAGCATCCTGGTTCGGTCGGCCGGGCGCTCGGCAGCGTCGTGCACATCGTCGGCGAGGACGGCGAGGAACTGCCGGTCGGCGACGACGGCTTCATCTACTTCGAGGGCGGGGCGTTCGAGTACCACAACGACCCGGTCAAGACCGCGAACGCGGTCAACGACCGAGGCTGGTCGACCCTCGGCGACATCGGCCACCTGGATGCCGAGGGCTACCTGTACCTGGCCGACCGGCGCACCGACCTGATCATCTCCGGGGGCGTCAACATCTACCCGGCGGAGATCGAGGAAGCGCTGATCATGCACCCGGCGGTCGCCGACGTGGCGGTGATCGGCATGCCCGACCTGGAGATGGGCCAGTCGGTGCTCGCGATCGTCCAACTCGCCGCGGGTGACGGGGCGGGTGCCGCGGCGGTCAGCGACGCGACGGATCGGGCGGCGCTTGCCGCCGAGTTGCTCGCGCACTGCCGGTCCCGGCTGGCGTCGTTCAAGTGCCCTCGGTCGGTCGAGTTCGTCAGCGAGATTCCGCGGCTGCCGACCGGGAAGCTGCTGCGCCGGCGCCTGCGCGAGGAGCGGCAGCAGGCGGGGTGAGAGCTGGCGGCCCGTTCACTCCGCGCGCGCCCGGCCGCCGCCTGTTACTACCGCTTGCTTCTCAAGGCTTGCTGGCGGAATGATTAGTACACTTTATTATTGCCCTGTCGCGGAGAGGCAGTGCCCATGGAAATCGCAGGGAAGAAGGCAGTCGTCGTCGGAGGCGCGTCCGGCATGGCCAAGGCCACCGCGGAGTCGCTGCGCGAGCGCGGCGCCGCGGTGGCGATACTCGACCTGCCCGGGTCCGCGGGCGCCGAGGTCGCGGCGGCGCTTGACGGCACCTTCCACCCGGTCGACGTCACCGACGAGGATGGGGTCGAGCGTGCGCTCGCCGATGCGACGAAGGCGCTTGGCGCGCTGCACATCGCGGTGAACACCGCGGGCGGTGGCACCGCACGCCGCACGCTCAGCAAGGACGGTCCGCACCCGCTCGACGTGTTCCGCGGCACAGTGGAGCTGAACCTGATCGCGACGTTCAACCTGAACCGGCTCCAGGCCTGGCACATGTCGAAGAACGAGCCCGAGGACGGCGAGCGGGGCGTCATTATCGACACGTCGTCGATCGCGGCGTTCGAGGGCCAGATCGGGCAGGTCGCGTATACCGCGGCGAAGGCAGGCATCGCAGGGATGGCTCTCACGATGGCTCGCGACCTGGGCAATCTGGGCATCCGGGTGGTCGCGATCGCGCCGAGCCTGTTCAGCACCGGGATCACCAGTATGATCCCGGACGAGTTCGCGGCCGCCCTCACCAAAGACGCGGCTTTCCCCAAGCGGATGGGGCGGCCCCAGGAGTACGCGAAGCTCGCGCTCGCCATCATCGACAACCCGATGCTCAACGGCGGCTGCGTCCGGCTCGACGCCGGCCAGCGTTTCGCTCCGAAATAGCCGGGCAGCACCAGCCGCGGGAAGGGATGCCTGCCGTGACCGGATACGAGGAAGTCCGCTATGAGGTCGACGACCCGGTCGCGACCATCACGCTCAACCGGCCGTCCGCGCTGAACGCGTGGACAGACCGGATGGCCGCGGAGGTGCGGCACGCCGTAGGCCAGGCGGAGAGCGATCCTGCGGTGGTCGGGATCGTCCTCACCGGTGCCGGGCGCGGTTTTTGCTCCGGGGCCGACCTGAACCGGCTCGCTGCCGTCAGCACTGGCGACTACGCGGTTCAGCCGCCGGCCGACGATCTCGCGGCGGACCCGGGCGATCCGTCCTTCGGCGACGACCTGCACCTAGGGACGTACACCTACCTCATGTCGGTGCCGAAGCCGGTGATCGCCGCGATCAACGGGCCGGTCGCGGGTATGGGAGTGCCGATCGCGCTGGCCTGCGACGTGCGGTTCATGGCACAGGACGCGGTCCTCATGACAGCGTTTTCCCAGCGCGGGCTGATCGCCGAGTGGGGTACCAGCTGGCTGCTGCCGCGGCTTGCCGGGACCGCGGTCGCGCTGGACCTGCTGTTCTCCTCGCGCAAGATCACGGGTGCGGAGGCGGCCAACCTGCGCCTGGTGAACGCCGCGCTCCCGGCCGGGGAGGTACTCGCGCACTCGCAGCAGTACGTGCGCGACCTGGCGGCAACCTCCTCGCCGATGTCCATGGCGATCATGAAGCGGCAGGTCTACCAGCAGCTGCACGCCGGCCTGCACGCAGCAGAACGCGAGGCTTACCAGCTCATGCTGGACACGTTCCGGCGGCCCGATTTCCGCGAGGGCGTCCAGTCGTATCTGGAGCGGCGGCCACCCCGGTTCGAGCGGCTTCCGTATCCGGTCGCCGGACCAGGGCCGGAGGAGGTGCTCGGAAACTCCGGAAATCCGCCGGAGCCCGATAGCCTGGGCTGATGGTCCGCTCAGCGGAGACCTCAGCGGAGACAGCGCGCGGCGAGGTGCCCGCACGCCCTGGCGCGAGCCCGACTTCCAAGCGAGCCGCCCAGCTGGCCGACCAGATCGTCGGCGACATCATGGCGATGGGCTGGCCGGTCGGCGGGCTGTTCGGGTCCGAGGGCGAACTGCTCGAACGCTACCGGGTCAGCCGCGCCGTCTTCCGCGAGGCGGTCCGTCTCCTCGAGCACCAGCAGGTTGCCCGCACCAGGCGTGGCCCCGGCGGCGGCCTGGTGATCACCGAGCCGACCGTAGACGCGGTCATCGACGCCGTCGTGCTCTATCTCTACCGGGTGGACGCGCGGCTGGACGAACTGTTCGAGGCGCGCATCGCCGTCGAGGAGATCGTGGCCGAACTCGCGCCTGGCCGGCTTGACGAGCAGGACCTGACCAGGCTGCGCACGTTCACCGGCCAGGGCGATCACGATCTCGACGCCGATCCGCGCGCGCTGCACGCGGTGCTGGCGTCGATCACCAGGAACCCCGCGCTTGAGCTGTTCGTCGACGTACTCAACCGGGTCGCGATGCTGTACTCGACCGACTGGCAGAGCCTGCGCCCGGCGGTGGGCGCGGCAGCGGCGCAGGCCCATGCCAGGATCGCCGAGGCCGTCATCGCCGGTGACGCCGGGCTCGCCCGGCACCGGATGCGCAAGCACCTGGAAGCGGAAGGCGAGTTCCTGCGCCGCCGCCGCTCGACGTGCGAACTGCTGCCCGACAACGTCGTCGTGCTCGGCGAGTCGAGCAACGGCAAGCGGGCAGAAACGGTCGCGCGGCACATCACTCAGGAGATCGTCGGCGGCGGCCTGCGGCCCGGCCAGTTCGTCGGCGCCGAGAAGGATCTGATCGAAGCCGAAGGCGTCAGCCGGGCTGTGCTGCGCGAGGCCGTCCGCCTGCTGGAGCACCACCAGATCGCCAGGATGCGCCGAGGCCCGGGCGGTGGCCTCTTCGTCTTCGAACCGAGCACAGTTGCGGTGACGGACGTCGTGGCGATCTACCTCGCCCGCAAGGGCATGCGCCTGGCGGGCCTGGCCGAGCTGCGCACCGGGATCGAGCTCGCGCTGGCCGGCCTGGCCGCCGACCGCATCGACGCCGCCGGGAGGGCGCGCATCGCGCAGGCGCTTGAGCGCGAGAAGTCGAGCCCTGATACGGAGCATGCCGAGGTCGTCCACGACTTGCACGCCGCGGTGGCGAGTGCGGCGCACAGCCGGGCACTCGAGCTCGTGGCGCTCGTGCTGATCCGGCTCAGCCGCCTGCACCAGATCGAACGGCTGGCCCCGAAGGAACGCACGCAGATCGCCGCCGAGGTGCTCCGCACGCACGAGGGAATAGCGGCGGCGATAGAAGACGGTGACCGCGAGCTGGCCAGGCACCGGATCAAGCGTCACCTGGACGCGCTGGCCGCCCTTATCAGCTGACGTGCAGGGGGGTGCCGGGTGTGGCTGCGGCTGCGCACCGGCCGGGTCCATATTGATCTCCAATCCCTGCGTCGCGGTCCTGACGCCCCGCCGCTTCGTCCTTGCCGAGCGGCGTGACAGTCAAAGCGTTACAGAACAACGCGATCTGACTAATGACAGCCGGCTAATTCAAGCGCCGGCAACTAGCCGCCTGGCGTGCGTCCAGCTTGGCGATCCGGTTCAGGCTCTCTGACTTCGCGTTCGTCACCCCGGTCAGTACCGCGCTGGCGCCTGATCTGCCGCGGCGCCCGTGCCTGGCCCAGGTATGCCAGCGACCGGCCAGGAGCACGTACTCCCCGGTCACCGGGCCGGACCGCCAGCGGGGGGCCCCGGCGGTGCTCGTCGGTTCCCAGGTGATCCACCGGGGCCATGGGCTGGCTTAACAGCGGATCCGCGGGCTGCGCGAACGCGGCGTGCGCGACCGGCCACGACACCTGCTGCCACCGGCCCGCCTCCGCTACCGCGCGGCCCCGCCCGGCCACACCGCCGCACCCGGATAGTCCGTTATCACCCAGACCGTCACAGTGCCGTCGGCCTCGATATCGGTCTCGACGACCCGCGGTCCCTCCACGCCGAACAGCGCGGACGCCATATCCTGATCCACAGTGCCCGCGGCTTTCTGATGATCATGAAATCCTTCGCAAGATCCATGACCTCAGAAACCGCGGGCATCCCGATCACGACGTCACACCAGAACCCAGCCGGCAACTCCTATCGCCACCCCCGGCCCGCAACTCCCGGTAACCAGCCGCCGTTCACACTCCGCCATCAAGCGGTACCGGTACTTGGGAAGTTCCCTCCGCTGCTGAGCGGGTTACTTGATCAGGGGGTCGCGGGGGAGGCCGAGGATGCGCTCGCCGATCTGGTTACGCTTGATCTCCGAGGTTCCGCCCGCGATGGACATGGCCCGGTGCATGAGCGCCAGCGTCCCTGCGATGGACCCCGGACCTTCGAGGAACGCAAGGTCCGGGCCGGCCAGTGCGACCATGATCGCGGCGGACTCGTGCCCGATCTCGGACAGCAGCAGCTTGGTGACGTTTCCCTCGGGGCCAGGCCCGCCCCTGGCGACGGCGCGATGCGCGCTGCGCAGGTTCATCATGCCCATGGCATGGATCTGGGCGATGTGCCTGCCGACGCGGCCTGCCCCGCCGGCCAGCCGCTCGGGGTGCGCGTCCAGCGGGGCGATGAAGGCGTTCGGTGGCATCGCCATCCCGCCGCCCCCGCCGCCGCCGATGCTCACGCTCTCGTTGCCCAGGGTGGCGCGGGCGACCGTCCACCCGCCGTTGACCGGCCCGACGACGTCGGCGTCCGGGACGAAGACATTATCGAAGAAGACCTCGTTGAAATCGGAGTGGCCGGTCGGCATCTTCAGCGGCCGGACAGTGACCCCGTCGGACTTCAGGTCGATGACCATGGTGGTGATGCTGCTGTGCTTGGGTGCGTCCGGGTCGGTGCGGACCGTCGCCAGGCCGAACCTGCTGTAGTGCGCGCCGCTGGTCCAGACCTTCTGCCCGTTGATGATCCAGCCGCCGTCGGTCCTGGTCGCCCTGGTCCTGATGCCGGCGGCGTCCGAGCCCGCACCTGGCTCGCTGAAGAGCTGGCACCAGATGACCTCCTGGTTCAGCGCCGGAACGACCCACCGCTTGACCTGCTCGTCGTCGGCGTACTGGATCAGGGTGAGGATCACCCAGCTAGTGATCCCGTAGGACGGGCGCTTGATGCCGGCCGCGGCGAACTCCTGCTCGATGACCAGCTGCTCGATGGCGCCCGCGTCCCGGCCCCACGGCTTGGGCCAGTTCGGCATCACGTAGCCGGCTTCGATCATCGCCGTGCGCTGGGCGGGGTCGTCGAGCTCGCGGATCTGCCCGATGAACTCACGCACGGTCGCACGGACCGGCTCGGCTTCCGGCGGCAGGTCGATCGCACGCTCGCGGCGTACGCCCTGGCGCACGGAGTCGGTGACCTGGAGCGCCGCGGCCTCCGTGTCGATGATCGCCGCGATCGCCGTGGCCCGCCGCAGGTACAGGTGGGCGTCATGCTCCCAGGTGAAGCCGATCCCGCCGTGCACCTGCGTGTTGAGGTTGGCGTTCAGGTCGGCGGCCGCGAGCGTGAGCGTGGCCGCTATCGCGGCGGTGTAGGTGAGCTGGTCGCCGCCCGCCGCGCTGGCCCTGGCGGCATCCCAGACGGCAGCAGTGGCTAGCTCGGCCGCGACCAGCATGTTGGCACAGTGGTGCTTCACCGCCTGGAACATGGCGATCGGGCGGCCGAACTGCTCGCGCACCTTGGCGTATTCGCTCGCCATCTCCGTGCACTCGCGGGCCACTCCGGTGGCCTCGGCGGCCAGCAGGGTGCGGGCGAGGTCTACGAGAACCTGGCGGCCACCCGGTACGACCTGCGCCGTCGCCCCGTCCAAGCTCACCTTGGCGGCCCTGCGGGCCGGGTCGAGGTTGGCAGGAACCTCGACGCTCACGCCGCCAGCCCGGCAGTCGATGATCGCCACGTCCGCACCGACGCCGACGACCAGCACGTCAGCGAGGTGCCCGCCGAGCACGACACCGGCTGAACCCGAGGCGGTTCCGCCGGACACGCTTACGTCGCCGTCGAGCGCCACCGCCCCGACGACGGAGCCGTCGGCCAGACCGGGCAGCAATGCGGACCGTGCGTCGTCCGGGCCGATGGCGGCGATCACCGCGCTGGCCGTCACGGTCGGCACGAACGGGCCAGGAGCGATGGCCCTGCCCATCTCCTCGGCCACGATCACAAGCTCGGGCAGGCCGAAGCCGGATCCGCCGTATTCCTCGGGAAGGTGCAGTCCTAGCCAGCCGAGCTCAGCCTGCTCGGACCAGAAGGTTGGCAGCTGGTCGGTCTCGGCCTCGAGCAGTGCCCGCGCGGCGCTGCGGGCGCCGTTGTTGCGGAGGAAGTCGGAGACGGTCCGGGCGAGTGCGACGTGTTCGTCGGTGATGGCGATCGACATGGCGAAACAGTACCCTCAATTACTCGGGACGATCCGGATGCATTTGCACTGTACGTGAAAAAACTAGAGAACGCAGGAGTTGATTTTCGGCCCAGGCCCGCTCTCAGGCCCAGGTCACGGTCGCTGCGCAGCGAGCGGGCCGCGCGGACGGACGCCGGGCCGGAAAAGCGACTCTTGCGCGATCCCCGCGGCCAGCCTGCCGTCCCTGCTGAAGATCCGCCCGGTGTACATGCCGCGCCCGCCCGCGGTGGACTCCGGCAGCAGGTCCATCAGCACCCAGTCGTCGAGCGCGACCGTCCGGTAGAACCACACCGCATGGTCGATGCTGGTCACAACGCCGACGTCGTCGATCCCGGGGACACTGGCCAGGCCCGTGAACATGTCGGAGACGTAGGTCAAGGCACAGGCATGAAGCGTCTCGTCGCCGAGCTTCTCCGCCGAGCGCATCCACACCCGGGACGGCCACTGCTGGTCGGCCCGGGGCTGCGGCGGCACCCGCACCTCGATCCCGAGCATGCGGGTGCGCTCGGAGATGTCACGGAGGTCCTCGGGTGCTGGCACGGCTGGCATCGAATGCGCCTGGTAATCCGAGCCTTCCTCGGTGACCTGGAACGATGCCGTCATATTGAAGATGACGACCCCGTTCTGCACGGCGATGATCCTGCGATTGGAATACGAGCGCCCGTCCCGGTCCCTGTGCACCGTCAGCAGTACCCGGCGGGACGCGTCACCCCGGCTCAGGAAGTACCCGTGCAGCGAGTGCGGATGCCGGCCAGGGGCCACCGTCGCCGCCGCGGCGCGCAGCGCCTGGGCAGCGACCTGACCGCCGTACAGCCCGAACGGGTCGTCGTAGACGACGGTAGTACGGAATAGGTCGGCCTCGATGCGCTCCAGGTCGAGCAGCTCGATCAGGCCGGGACTGCTGCTGGCTGCGGCCGGTTCCGCTCCGCTGGACATGGCCCATAGATATCACGAGCCCAGGAGAGCGCCGCTGTTGGTCCGGACGCTGGTGTGACAGAGCCCGTCAGATGTCGCCGTCACCATCGCTGGGTCCGCCGTTGTTGTCGGCGTCCTGATCGCCGCCGTTGTGCTGCGGGATCGGATTGGCGCTGGGCGAGGGCGCGGGCGGCGGTGTGTAAGCGGGCGGGGTATAGGCCGGCGGTGCTGCCGAGTGCGTGGGCGCCCGGCGGTGCCGACGGTGAACCGGCGCACTGGCCGTGGGGGCCGGAGCTGTCTGCACCGGCGTGGCGGCCGCCGACTGAACGGGCGATGTCGGCTGCTTCTGAGCGGGACGTGCGGCGCCGGCGCTGCCGCACCCGGCAGCGAACATCACGAGCAGTGCCACGGCAGCGGATCTGACCAGTGCGGATGTCATCGACTGTCCTTCTTGCGCGGATTCTTGGCTGGGCGGCCAGCAGTTACACGTATGACACGGCGCCCGCTGTCCGCTGGTTCGACCGTTCCGGCCGCTACTAGCACTCCTTGGCACCAGATACCTGGGGCTGATCTGGCAGATGGCCTTGGTCCTGCCTGCTCGGGGCGGCGGACCCTGCCGCCCCGAGGCGATACAGGCGGATGCTGACAGCGTCGGCTCGCAGGCTGGACGCGGGCACGCGGGCGGGTTACGCCGGCTGCCGCGCCAGTGAGCCGGGGGAAGCGCAGGCCCGCACTGCTGCGGGCAGGCCGGGAGGAGATCGCGATGATGTACTGGTACGGCAGCGGCATGGGTGGCTGGGGATACGGCCTGATGATCGTCAGCATGGTGCTGTTCTGGGGCTTGATCGTCGCCGGGGTCGTCGCGCTGGTCCGTTATCTGGGCCGCCCTGGCCAGCGTACGGGTTCCGGGCCGGGGCCGGGCTACGGCGGACGGGGCCCCGGTGACAGCTGGCCAGGTCGCGGCGACCACCGGTCCGCCGCGGGAACGCCCGAGGACCTGCTCGCGGAGCGATTCGCCCGCGGTGAGATCGACGAGGACGAGTACCGCCGGCGGCTGGCCATCCTGAATGAGCGGGAGCGCCTGGTCGGCAAGCCGTGACAGACCGGGACTACCGGGCGCGGACTACGAGTTGAACCGGCCTAGACGCGGCCATATTCTGCGAGGGTAATCGCCTGGATTCTGCCGCATCGCATCGGCTGGTCGGCTCGTTGGTCCTGCCTCGTCGTCGCGGCGCTGCTGCTGGGCGGTTCTCGCTACGCGGAGGTGTGCGGGCCTCGCACATCCGCTTCCGTGAGTACACCGGAGCAGCGGAGCGCGGCGACGATAATGGTGAACCGCGACCAGCATAGTGGTGGACTCCACCATGACCTTAGAAAGGCGGAAGGGTATCCGATGACTGCTCAGGCGAGCCAGGAAAGCTATACCTTCCAGGCTGAGGTAGTCCAGATCCTGGACCTGATGATCCACTCGCTCTACAGCAACAAGGAGATATTCCTCCGCGAGCTGATCTCGAATGCGTCCGACGCAATCGACCGGCTGCGCTTCGAATCGTTCTCCCGGCCCGAGTTGCGCGAGAACGAGGATGCGCCGCAGATCCGGGTCAGCTACGACGCCGGCCAGCGCACGATCACGGTGCGCGATAACGGCATCGGGATGGACCGGGCCGAGGTCGTGGAGCACATCGGCACGATCGCCAAATCCGGCACCAAGGAGTTCCTCCAGGCGCTCAGCGGCGACCAGCGCAAGGACGCGACCCTGATCGGCCAGTTCGGGGTCGGCTTCTACTCTGCCTTCGTCGTCGCGGACCGGGTCACCCTCACCACCCGCAGGGCTGGCTTGCCAGCGGGCGAAGGCGTGCGCTGGGAATCTGACGGACGGGGCGCGTACACGCTGGAAATGGTCGACAAGCCCACCTGCGGGACGCAGGTCGTGCTGCACCTGCGCGACGGCGAGGACGACCTGCTGAACGGCTACCGGCTGCGCTCTATTATCCGCAAGTATTCCGACCACATCAGCCTGCCCATCCTGATGCCGCCAGAGGCGGCAGAGGGCGAACCAGGCACGACGGCGGACGGCCAGGAACCGGCTGCGGAGACGCCGGTGAACCAGGCGTCGGCCTTGTGGACCCGGTCGAAGAGCGAGATCACCGACCAGGACTACAACGACTTCTACCGGCACATCGCCGGTGACTTCGCCGATCCGCTTGGCTATCTGCATAGCAAGATGGAAGGGGCCTACGAGTACACCCTGCTGCTCTTCGTTCCGGCCAGGGCTCCGTTCGACCTGCGGATCCCGGCGGCCCGCCGGGGAGTGAAGCTGCACGTCCGGCGGGTCTTCATCATGGAGGACACCGGCCAGCTGATGCCGACCTACCTGCGGTTCGTGCGCGGCGTCATCGACTCGAGCGACCTGCCGCTCAATGTCTCCAGGGAACTGCTGCAAGGCAACCGGGTCGTGGACAACATCCGCTCCGGCGCGGTCAAGAAGGTGCTGAGGCTGCTGCGGGACCTCGCGCAGGACGAGCCGGAGAAGTACGCCACGTTCTGGGCGGAATGCGGGGCCGTACTCAAGGAGGGGATAGCCGAGGACTATGACAACCGGGCCGAGATCGCCCGGCTGCTCCGCTTCATCTCCACCAGGTCCGCGGGCCAGGAGCCAGATGTCTCGCTGAGTGACTACGTCGGCCGGATGAAGGAGGGCCAGGAGAAGATCTACTACCTGCTCGCGCCGACCCAGGCCGCCGCCGCGAGCAGCCCGCACCTGGAAGCGTTCCGCGAGAAGGGCATCGAGGTACTGCTGCTCGGCGAACCGGTCGACAACTGGCTCGTGACCAGCCTGCAGGATTTCGAAGGCCGTCGGCTTGCGTCGGTGACCCAGGGGGTACCCGATTTCGGCGCGCTTGCGGACGAAGCCGAAAAGGAGGCGACGCAGCAGGCCGCGGCCGAATTCGCCACGCTGCTCGGGCGGCTCAAGGAACTTCTCGGCGAGAAGGTATTCGACGTCCGGGTGACCAGCCGCCTGACCACCTCGCCTGCTTGCATCGTGGCGCACGAGCCGGAGACCGACATCAATCTCGCGATGCGGATGCGCGGTTCCGGGCTGCCGCGACAGCCAGTTCTCGAGATCAACCCGCAGCATCCGCTGGTGGCCAGGCTCAACCGTGAGCCGGAGGACGCGCATATGGCCGACTGGGCCCACGTTCTCTACCACCAGGCGGTGCTGACGTTCGGCGCGCAAGTCGAGGACCCGGCCGCCTTCGTCGGCCAGCTCAACAACCTGCTGCTTGAGCTGGCACAGGAGCACTAGAGACGTAGCCGACCAGGTAACGCGCAGCCGACGGCAGGGGATATATAGCCTTTACTGACAGTAAAGGCTAGGGTGAGCCATTGTGAAATGGATGGACAGTTGGTGGTTCACTGACCTGCCGAACTGGCTGGTGGCAGTCGGAACGGTCGGCGCGTTCGGTACCGGCGGCGTGGTGCTCATCCGCGAGCTCGGCCGGGACCGGGAACGCGAGGCTGCGGAGACGCGCCAGCAGGCGACTGCCATCGCCGTCTGGCCTGACCGGGTCGAGAATGTCAGCGATTCGCCGCCGACGATAAGGTCGCACGTCATACTCAACAACGCGAGTTTCGAGCCGATCTTCCACCTGACCATCGAGTACCGGGAGAGCGCGACGTCGAACGTTCTCACCGACGAGCTTGCCTTGCTGCCGCCTGGCCGATTCGAGCGCGACCTGCCCAGGGAACTCCAGGAGACATGGGTCAAGTCTCATGACGGCTGGATCAGGCGGGGCGTGCAAGGCGCCGCGCCGATCGAAAAGCCGCAGTATCAGGCCTGGGGATTCACCGTAGCCATTACCTTTCGCGATTCTCGCGGACGGCGCTGGCGGCGCAATGCGGATGGCTCGATCGTCGAGGACTTAGCTGCCTGACGAGCTCTCGATTTCGTCAAGGCCGCGGCGCAGCAGAGTCGAGTCGAGGCTGAGTTGCTCGATTTCGGCAATGGCCTGCCGGATCAGCCGGGTTCCCTCCGCCCGGCTCAGCGGAGCGAAGGTCTCGTCCAGGATCTGGTCGGCCGACCGCAGCGCGGTGGCGAACTCGTAGATGCATCCGGTGCTGAAGTGCCAGCCGTCGGCGAAGACGACGACCGAGATGTACCTCTCGATGAGCGAGCACCAGAACCTGTGGTAGTCCTCTTGCTCCCAGCCCGGGACATCATCAAGCGACGTCGGGTCGATCACGAGGCGCCCGGGAAAGCGGCTTCTGATCTTGGCCAGTAGCGGCGGCACTTGCCGCAGATTCAGCTCGACGACGTTCTTGTGGTGCAGCGACTCGTAGTGCGGATGGTCCGGGCTCAACTGGGAGCCGACGAGACGCTGCCAGGCGACGAAGGCGCGGCCCGTCGTGATCGGTGCGCTGAGATAGACCTCGGAGCGGTCCCTGGCACCGAAGCAACTCGCGAACCCGAGCAGGGCGTCCGCGATGTCGGAACCCGCAGCCGGGGGCAACGGCTGGGCCTGCCCGTCCGACGTATCCGGAGGCTGGGCGCCCGCGAAGCCTTGCTGCGAATCCTGGGCTTTCATCACGCTGACCTCGTTCAGTTCGCGGTACCGGTCCGGGCGCATCCCGGCTCAGGCACGCAGCTACCCGGGCAAGCTGGCAGATACCCCCGTGTCCAGCAACCAATTATGGTGTATGGAGTGTGTTACCGCCACAATGGTGACCTGAGACCTAGCTGAATTGCCCTGAGAGACGCGGGACGGCGCCGAGTGACCGATCGTGATGACTTGCAGGCGATGCGTAAGCTCATTGACGACGCCCTCGGAGTGCTGGCCATCCAGAGTTTCCGCGGCATCTATCCCTACGCCGTGACCAACGGCGAGCCGTTGCGGCTGGGCCAGGCCAGCATGAGCACCAACAGCATGGTCTGCTACACGATCGCATCGCTGGTCGGCATGCTGCCGCAGGCGGTCTCGGCGGTCGGCCGGGAGCAGGCAGATCTGGAGCCGGCCGAGGACCAGTGGCTCCGCTGTCGCCTGGAACGCGGGCTCGACCCCATGATCAGCCACATTATCGACCCGTCGGCCGACAGTTCCCAGTTCTTCAGCAAGCGCCAGCCCGAGGCCGGGCCATTCGACTCGGGAACCTTCGGCCGGCGCGAGCCTTTTACGATTACCTGGCTGGTCGAATTGCTCCGGCTGGCCAGCCAGGAGCCGGGGTTCTCATCGCGTTCGCAAGCTGCGCAGGCGCTGGAAATTACCGAGGAAACGGCGCGGCAACGGGTAGCGGAAGCACTGGCCATGCCGTCGAAGCCGGTCCTCATACCGGCGAGGAAAGACGAGCGTGCCGTTCTGCATCCGCTTCCGCTGCTCCGCATCGTGCAGCTCTGCAAACTCCTGGGCGCGGACGAGGAACAGCAGTTGTCGAAGGTCACGGACTGGTTCGCCGACCGCCTGCACATGCAACTGTCCCTGCGCAGCATTGAGCACGCGCCCTTCGATCCGGCGGAGCTCGTGTTCGCGCTCGAAGGCCTCGTGGAGACTTCCCCGCACCGCGTAACGCAACCGATCATTAATAGCTTTATCGCTTGTATCAACATGAGCCGGCAGATTGATCCCACCCTGCGGGCCATTACTCCGTTCAAGGCAACCGAGTCTGGCGCGGTCCATTTCTTTGTCGGTGTCGAAGTGTTCGCGTCGCTGCTGCGCATTGCCAGAGCACGCGAGCAGTCCGGAGACCCGAGCTTCTTCGAGCAACTCAAGCCGGTCCTGCACGACTACTTGCAGCGGTTGCAGGCTACGGTCGTGACGGGAATGGCCAAGCTGCCGCCCGCCAGCGACGGCGACTCCTATCCTGCCGATACGCCGGTCCGCTATCTGGGCTGGGAATCGGAGTACGCCCACACCGGCGACCAGACCATCCACGTCTGGCTGACGAGTCAGGTGATCCTGCTCTTGCAGGGATACGAGGCGCTGCTGACCAGGAGCGTCGCCCGGGCGGAGCTTGAGCGGGTGGGGCTGGTCGCCGAGCCGGTCGCGGGCGTGGTGCCGGGCGGCGCGGACGAGCGCAGGGCGCGAGCACTGGCCGACGACCCGCTGCAGGTCGGGGACTCCAGCCCGTACCGGGTGCTGAGCCGGGTCGAGGAGACCTTTGTCGGCCCCCGGCTGGCCAGCGAGCTCTCCGAAGCGTCCTATTCCTGCCTGCTCTACGGCCCGCCGGGAACGGGCAAGACACGGCTGGCGCGCAGGGTGGCAGGCGAGCTGAGCTGGCCGCTGCTCACGATAACTACGAGCGACTTCATCGTGGACGGCGAAGCCCAGGTAGAGGCGAGGGCGAAGGACATCTTCGCCTCGCTGCTCGCGCAGCGGGATGTCGTCGTCTTCTTCGACGAGATCGACCAGCTCATCCTTGATCGTGACACCCATGACTTCAAGAACCAGGGGGACATGCTCCAGTTCATGACGCCGAGCATGCTGACGAAGATCAACCGGCTGAGGCAGTCAGAACAGGTCATCATCTTTATCGCGACGAACTATGCCGAGCGGATCGACCATGCGATCAAGGGACTGGGCCGGGTGGATGAGCAGTTGCTCGTGCTGCCGCCTGACCTGGGGCGTCGGCAAGATGTCATCAGGCGCACCCTCGCTCAGCGGGGCGACTCGCGTCAGGATGACGAGGACCTGATCAGGAGAGCGGCTGTCTGCGCCGCGCTGCAGACCGTGATGGAGGTTCGGACTGCCACCCAGTACGCGGCCAGGAGCGGCAACGATCTAGTCGAGGCGATCGGAGCGGTCACTCCGGCGATCACGCTCGACACCTACATGGCGCGGCTGCGGCGCGGCGACGGGGAGGGCAGCGACCGGGATCCGGCGCCGGAGTTGCTCGAAGAGGCGTTCTTGCTGATGTACCTGCTGATGGAAGGCCAGACCGGCCAGGCACTGCCAGAAAAGTACGAGCAACTGGGAAACTGGTGGTCTGCGAGCGGCACGCGCATCGTCCGCGACGCACAGATCCGTGCCGCGCTCGACGAGATCTTCAGGTGAGCTAGCCGGTCAGGGAACCGACCTTCACATCGATGCGAGCCGGAGTACCAGAGCGGCGAAGCAGATCACCGACGTGGCTGGTCAGGCCGACCGGCGCCGTGACCCTGATCCCCTTCCGCAGCGCTTGTGCCTGGCCGATTAGTGCCTCCAGTGCCTTGAGCCCGGTCTTCGGGTCGAAGTCAAGCCACCCCATCGCTGGTTCGCCGGGGCTCATGACACCGACGGGGTGGCTGGCCCGCTGCTGATGCAACTGGACGATCCAGGGCTGCTCCCCGTCGTGCACGAACTCGGCATGGGTGGCTCCGAGCAGTTCGCGTACCCGGGCGAGCAACATCTGGACGTCGGTCTTGATCAGCGCTGGAATACTCTCGCCCCGGCGCTGGCCCGTCATGAAATCGTCGCCTCGCCCGGCGACTCCTTCGACGTAGTCGGGCAGTTCGTCGTCGCGGGAAATGGACGCGCCGCTATACGCAGGCTCGACACTTTCCTGCGACAGGATCGAGGCGATCTCGGCCTGGCTCGGGTCATGCTTCGCCATGATCGTGTACGGATCGCTCCACCCGAACGTGGTAGGGAAGTGCCCGGGGCGGGGCTCCGGCGGTGAGGTGCGCATCCAGACCTCGGCGGTGCCGGTCCGCCGGCCGAACGTGAACGGCGCGACGGCCCGCGGGAAGACGGTGGTAGCGGGTACGGCGAAGCCGAGAGTGTCGGCCAGCAGCAGGCCGTATGCCTTGTCGCCGATGAGCCGGCTGAACCGGTTCGGCCAGTAGATCGTGGCCTGCAATTCCTGGCGTTCGACCCGCTCGGCCTCCCACAGCAAGGTGTGGCTATGCCGGTAGCCGACGCGCAGCGGGTGCAGGCTGAACTCGATTCTCTCGTCCGGCTCCGTGCGCAGGTCAGGCTGGAAGCCGTAGACGGTGCCGAGCAGCTTGATGCCGGTGTCATACGGCAGGCTCGCGACGCCGGGCTGTTCGACTCCCCTGGGGGTATCGAACGGCGTGAATTCGATGACTCCGCCGACCACGACACCGGAAACGCCGCCGTCGTGGGTGTCGATCGTCTCGTTGACGATGCAGAAGTAACCCTGGCTCGCCAGAGAGCGCACCTGCGTGACCACCTGCTCGGCGTCGAACAGGCCGTAGATAAACGGATTGCCCTTCTGCTTGTCGGGCTGGAATGACCGGATATTGACCGAGTCGGAGTGCGAGGACCCGATCAGCGCGTCGATGGCCTCGCGGACGCCGACGAACTCCACGTCGGGATCATGGCCGCGAATCCTGCTGAAGCGAACCGCAGGATCAGGCCCGGCCGAGAAACTGACGAACTGCGCGACGTTGTGATGTTCGGCCAGGTCAGCGAGCCTTTGGTCTTTCAGTTGCGACGTCATGACAATCTCCCTGATCAGACCGAGATATTGAGAATTGTTTTGACTGCTTCGAATGAGCTGCGCAGGGACGCGGAACTGACCTGTGCTTCCTCGTATTCGGAGAGCGCGGACCGGATGAGCTGGACGCCGGAGAGGATATCGAGCGGAATCAGACGCTCGGTCAGGGTCGGCAAGCCCAGCTGGATCGCGGCGGCGAACTCGGTGGTACAGCCGACGCTGTACTGCCACTCATCAAGAAAGGCGACCTTCTCGGCGAAACTACCGATCACCCGGGTCCAGAATTCATGATAGTCCGGCTGCGTCCAGCCCGGGATATCCGGCAAGCTGGAAGGGTCGATGACATTGGCGCCGGTAGTGGCGCGCAGTCGCATGACGGCATCGTCGGCTCGTCGTCTGTTGGAGTCCATCAGCCTTGCACGGACGCACTGGACGTCGCTTTCGTGCGCGTCCCACAGGCTCGACCGCAACCGCAGATGCGCACGGCCGGTGGTAATCGGGACGCTGAGGTAGATGGTCGGGGAAGCGGAGTCCAGGCTGTGCGTGATCGCCTTGAGGAGCAGGCTGGCCACACACGTGGCCTGGACTCCGTCCCCGGCCTCATGCGCGATGAGGCCGCTCAGTTCCTGCGCGGGATGCTCGGCCAAGCCGCAACCGCGCATCAGCGATGCCAGCACGGTGCGAAGGGTCTGCCCGGCGAGTATCGGAGCCGCCGCACCGGCAGCGTCCACGCTCATGGCCGCCTCAGCCGGTGCCGTAGCCGACGCCGTAGCCTTAGTCGGCGCCTTAGCTGATGCCGGGAGTTGCGGGACGAGGCTCATGATGCCATCATGCCTGGACCCTGCGACAGTTTCCATGAACTGTGCGATGCCGGGCCGCCGAACGTATGGCGGCGCGCCTCGTACAGCATCACGGCAGCCGCGGCTGCCAGGTTGAGCGACTCGGCGGTCCCGGTCATCGGGATCCTGATCC